>Ga0209129_1001284_pt1 | contig 14344 bp, 17 predicted proteins | sample AraplaMF_Col_mMS_FD_184257 | JGI IMG/M metagenome (GOLD analysis project Ga0209129, IMG submission 184257) | Arabidopsis root microbial communities from the University of North Carolina, USA - plate scrape MF_Col_mMS (SPAdes) (version 3) | ecosystem: Host-associated > Plants > Roots > Endosphere... | reverse complement strand
GAACCAGTTCGTGACGGTGCCGCCGGATGCTGGCGAAATCGAAGTCGTAGGGCAGCAGTGGCTGTGGAATTTCCGGTTGCCGGGCGCCGATGGCAAGCTCGGCAGGGCAGACAATCGAGCGGTGACCGCCGACAATCCGCTCGGCGTGATCAGGAACGATCCGGCTGGCCTCGACGACATCATCATCTCAGGCGCCGAACTGCACTTGCCGATCGGCAAGTCGGTCCGCGTACACCTGCGCTCGATCGATGTGCTGCATGATTTCTACGTTCCCGAGTTCCGGGCGAAGATGGACATGATCCCCGGTTCGGTCACCTATTTTTGGTTCACGCCGACGCGGACGGGCACCTTCGAAGTGCTGTGCGCGGAGCTTTGTGGCGTCGGACATCCGCAGATGCGAGGGACTGTCGTCGTCGACGAGCCGGACGCCTACCAGGCGTGGCTCGCGCAGCAGCAGACGTTTTCGCAGCTGATGGCAGCGGTTGAACCGGCCAAGTAGGCCGGCGTTGCGGCCGGGGGAGCGGCCGTAACGGGAGGAGGAAGGAAGGCATGCGATGGTTGATATTCCAACCAGTGCCGGCGATGTTATCCCACCCGCCGAGGTGGCGGATGTTGAGCTCTATCATCCGAGGAGCTGGTGGACGAAATACGTCTTCAGTCAGGATGCCAAGGTCATTGCCATTCAGTATTCGGTGACGGCCTTTTCGATCGGTCTGGTGGCGCTGGTGCTGTCGTGGCTGATCCGCCTACAGCTCGGTTTTCCCGGCTATTTTTCCTTCATCGATGCGGATCATTATTACCAGTTCATCACCATGCACGGGATGATCATGGTGATCTATCTCCTGACCGCGCTTTTCCTCGGCGGGTTCGGCAATTACCTGATTCCGTTGATGGTCGGCGCCCGCGACATGGTGTTCCCCTATGCGAACATGCTGAGCTACTGGCTTTATCTGCTGGCCGTGATCGTGCTTGTTGCGGGCTTCTTCGCCCCTGGCGGACCGACGGGGGCCGGCTGGACGCTTTACCCGCCGCAGGCACTGACGTCAGGTACGCCAGGCGGGCGCGACTGGGGTATCATCCTGATGCTCTCGTCCCTCATCATCTTCATCATCGGCTTCACGATGGGTGGCTTGAACTATGTCGTCACCGTGCTGCAAGGGCGGGCGCGCGGCATGACGCTGATGCGGATGCCATTGACAGTATGGGGCATTTTCACAGCAACCGTCATGGCGTTGCTGGCTTTCCCGGCGCTCTTCGTCGCCGCCGTCATGATGCTGTTTGACCGGCTGCTCGGCACCAGCTTCTTCATGCCTGCGATTGTCGAAATGGGAGAGCAGCTGAAATCCGATGGCGGTAGCCCGATCCTGTTCCAGCACCTCTTCTGGTTCTTTGGGCATCCGGAAGTCTACATCGTCGCGCTTCCGGCATTCGGCATCGTCTCCGATCTTATCAGCACGCATGCGCGCAAGAACATCTTCGGCTACCGCATGATGGTCTGGGCGATCGTGATTATCGGGGCGCTGAGCTTCATCGTATGGGCGCATCACATGTATGTCAGCGGCATGAACCCGAATTTCGGGTTCTTCTTCGCCACGACAACATTGATCATCGCCGTGCCGACCGCGATCAAGGTCTACAATTGGGTGCTGACGCTGTGGCGGGGTGATATCCACCTGACGCTGCCGATGCTGTTTGCCATCGGTTTCATCGTGACCTTCGTCAATGGCGGGCTGACCGGACTGTTCCTCGGCAACGTCGTGGTGGACGTGCCACTGTCCGATACGATGTTCGTGGTGGCGCATTTCCACATGGTGATGGGCGTCGCGCCCATCATGGTGGTCTTCGGCGCAATCTATCACTGGTATCCGAAGATTACCGGGCGGATGCTCGACGAGGTTCTCGGTCGGATCCATTTCTGGGTTACCTTCATCGGCGCCTATGCGATCTTCTTCCCCATGCATTATGTAGGCCTGGTGGGCGTGCCGAGGCGCTATTTCGAGCTTGGCGACACGGTTTTCATTCCGCCTTCGGTGCATGACCTGAACATGTTCATTTCGGTCGCGGCGCTTGTCGTCGGGGCGGCGCAGATGGTGTTCCTGTTCAATGTCATTTGGAGTCTGTTCCGCGGCCGCGAGGCCGGTGGCAATCCGTGGCGAGCCACGACCCTCGAGTGGCAGACTCCTCAGACGCCGCCCGCCCATGGCAACTGGGGCAAGGAGCTTCCGATCGTCTATCGCTGGGCCTACGACTACAGTGTACCCGGCGCTCCCGAAGACTTCATACCCCAGAACCAGCCGCCTATGGCCGGAGTGTCGAGGGCGCACACATGAGTGTGGTTCTTGTCTTTCTCGCGGTAATAGCCGCAATCGTCATCTGGTGGCTGTCCGGGCAGAGGATGATGTCGAAGCCATGGATGGAGGTCGGCACGCTTGATGATATCGGCGGACCGGCGAAGCCGCCGATCCCGACCGCCAAGATCGGCCTCGGCATTTTCCTCGCGGTGGTCGGCGCGCTCTTTTCCCTGTTGGTCAGTGCTTATCTTTCGCGAATGAGCGGTGCGGATTGGTGGGCAATGCCCGTTCCTCGGCTTCTTTGGGCGAATAGCGCTGTCTTGATCGCCAGCTGCGCGGCTCTGCAATGGGCGGTGGTTGAAGCGCGCCGGGGCGCCGATGACGGCCTGCGGCTTGCGCTTGATATAGCGCTGGCGACCGCAGTGCTCTTTCTTGCCGGGCAGGTCGTCGCTTGGCTGCAGCTGGTCGCGGCCGGATATGTCCTTGCCGATAACCCGGCAAACAGTTTCTTCTACATGCTGACGGGATTGCATGGCCTGCATATCCTCGGTGGGCTGGCAGTGCTTGCGCGAACCAGATTGCGCTTGCTCGCAGGCGGCACCGCTGCTTCCGCCAGGCTGCGCCTCGGTGTCGAGCTCTGCGCCACCTACTGGCACTTCATGCTCGTCGTGTGGCTGCTTCTCTTCGCGCTTTTTACCGGCTGGGCAAACGACTTCGTCGATCTCTGCCGCCAACTCGTTTCTTAAGGGGTGGACGATGGCCGAACTGACCCGAATGCAAACTGACGACGTCGCCATGGGGCCGCCCGCCGGCCTGCGCGGCGTGGCGGCCGACTTTGCCTCGGACCAGCGGGCGTTCAAGAACGTCTCCTGGGGCAAGGCCATGATGTGGATCTTTCTCCTCAGCGATACTTTTATCTTCGGCTGCTTCCTGCTGGCCTATATGACCGCGCGGATGTCGACGCCGGTTCCGTGGCCGAACCCGAGCGAGGTCTTCGCGCTCAATATCGGCGGCCAGGAGGTCCCGCTGATCCTCATCGCGATCATGACCTTCATCCTGATCAGCAGCAGTGGCACGATGGCCATGGCTGTCAATTTCGGTTATCGCCGCGAGCGCGGGAAAACGGCCGCTTTGCTGCTTCTGACCGCCGCGCTCGGCGCGACCTTTGTCGGAATGCAGGCTTTCGAATGGACGAAGCTCATCACCGAAGGCGTGCGCCCCTGGGAAAACCCGTGGGGCGCGGCACAGTTCGGATCATCCTTCTTCATGATCACCGGTTTTCACGGGACGCACGTGACCTTCGGCGTAATCTTCCTGCTGGTTACCGCGCGCAAGGTATGGCGCGGGGACTTCGATACGGGCCAGCGCGGCTTCTTCACAAGCCGCAGGGGCAGCTATGAGAACGTCGAGATCATGGGCCTGTACTGGCACTTCGTCGACCTCGTCTGGGTCTTCATCTTTGCCTTCTTCTATCTGTGGTGAGGTCGCATCCATGGCACAGGCACAAGCACATTCCGGACAACAGCATCCGATCAGGCTCTACCTCGTCGTCTGGGGATTGCTGTTCGTCCTCAGCACCTTCTCCTATCTCGTCGATTATCTCGGCATCCAGGGTTATCCCCGCTGGACGCTCATCATCGTCTTCATGATGCTGAAGGCCGGACTGATCGTTGCCATTTTCATGCACATGGCCTGGGAACGGCTGGCGCTCGTCTACGCGATATTGCTGCCGCCGCTGCTCGTCCTCGTCTTCGTGGCGATGATGGCGTCGGAGTCGCACTACACGATCTTCACCCGGCTTGCCTTCCTCGGCGGGGCCGGTCCCTGAGTCGGCCGTTGCAGGGCTACATGATCTTCTCGTTCGGATAGACGCCCGATAGGGCGGACTGGCGAACGAACCCGTCGACGTCATGGCCGGTTACCTCGACATTGCACCATGTACCATCACATGAGCGGACGGCGACCCGGACGCGCGCCGCGAGCTTTGCAACGGCATTCGCCGAGGCCATCCAGGGGCCGATCAGCGCAGTGCGGTGGCTGGATAGCAGCGCGCGATGCATGCAGCCGGAGATGCGATCGGCGGATGTCATTTGGCCGGAGAGCACGATGCCGAGCAAGCAGCCGGCAGCCAGCACGCCCAGCCGGTGTGCTGCACGGTATCGACGGCCTGCCATGGCCTAGTTGCAGGATGCCATGCGCTTCAGGGCAGCGGTCACCCCGTTCAGGGAATAAGTATAGGTGGTCGCCGTGCCGCGCTGGGAGACCGCTTCAACCGTCATGTCGCTACCGGAGCGCATGGCGCTGATGACGTCATGCTCGCGCGATTCTTCAAGCACCCAGGCGGACTTGCCCCTGGTGAACATCGTAAACGTCTTGTCGCCGATTGCGATCTTAGCCCGGGAGCCGGGCTTCAGTTCGTAGCCCATGATCGCTTGCGGCTCATATCCGGCGCCCGGCGCCCGACCGATCACGAAGTAATTGCTGCCATGATCGACGCTTGCCGGTTGCTTGCTTGTCGGCACTGTCAGCAAATAGCACACCGTCTCGCCGCCCTTGCTGTAGGAATAGACGCCCCAGTCCTCGAACTGCTTGACCATTGTCGGCTGCGCATGGGCGTCAATTGCACCGGCAAGAGTGAAGGAGAGTACGAGAGCTATTCTTTTCATGGGCATTTTCCCCGCCGAAAGTGTGAGAGACGCTGGTCTTGGAACAGACCGGCTGGAGCGAACGCGGCGCATTCAAGTCGGCGAGGGTTACCGAGACCTTAACGGCGGGCTGGGGGTAACGAACGTGTGACCGATCGATCACCTGATGTGAATGGACGGCCAAAACGAAAGGCCGGTCATGTCTTCCATGGCCGGCCCGCAGGCCTAAGGCTCCTCTTCGCCTGATGTTCCGGATGTCAGTTGCCTGTCTGCCGCACCGTCTTCTGAGCGATCGCCTTGGCAAGATCGTCACGCTCCTCGCAGCCGTTCGGGCAAAGCGTCGTCAGTCGTGCGAGCTGGTCGTTCGCCTTGGCCATGTCGCCGGTCTCGACGTAGAGTTCGCCCAGATATTCGCGGGCGGCCTTGTGGTCGGGCTCGAGCTCCAGCGCCTTGGTGTAATAGGTCAGCGAGGTCCGGTAGTCTCCGGTCTTGCGCAGGGTAAAGCCAAGCAGATTGTAGACGTCTGCCTGCTGCGTATCCTCGGCAAGGCCGCGAAGCTCGTCCCGCGCCCCCTGATAATCCCCGGCAGCGATCTTGGCTCGCACCGACGTCAAATCTGGCGCATTGGTGGGTTCGATATTGTCGATGGCGAAGGCCGGAACGGCTTGGATCGCGGGAAGGGCAGCGGTTGCCGCGATCAAGGCGATCGTGCCTGCCAGAACATGTCTCTTCATGATCGTTTCTCCTTCAGTTTCTCATGCCTGGATCTTGGGGGTGAAGCCGTAGACGTTGCCGTCCTTGACGAAGGTGCCGGAGCCCGGGAACGGAAAATGCGAGCCGCAGACCGCGATCTTGTCGGCGATGACGCGGTCGATCAGCTTGCGGCGCGTCTCGATCGCCATCGGCCCGTCCTGGTCGTAGGCGCCCTGCCATTCCGGATGCGGGGCGAGCAAGGCCGGCACGTACATGATGTCGGCCGACACCATCAGCTGTTCGTTTCCGCCGTCGACGAGATAGACGGAGTGGCCGGGCGTATGTCCCGGCGCTGATATCATGCGGATGCCGGGCGCTACCTCGGCGCCGTCCTCGACGAGTTTCCAGTTCTGCCATTTCGGGAAAACATTGGCGATGCGCTGGCCGGCGGCCTTACGGCTTTCCGCAAGCTTTTCGACGCGGCCAGACTCCGTCCACCAGCTATACTCGGCTGCGTTGACGATCAGTTCGGCATCGGGAAAGACGGCCGCATTGGTGCCCTTGTCCATCAGGCCCCAGACGTGGTCCGGATGGAAATGTGAGAGCATGACCGTGTTGATCTTCCTGTAGTCGATGCCCGCCGCCGCCATGTTGGCGGGTAGGTGCGTCGCATTCGCCTGCCACTGGCCGACGCCCGATCCGGCATCCATCATGATCAGCCGGTCGCCCATCTTGAGGACGACGACGGTGAGGGGGATCGGCATGAAACCGGTCGGCAGGCCGGCCTTGGCAAGCGCCTCCTTGGTGTCTTCGATTGAGGCGTTCTTGATGAAGCCTGGGTCGTGCGGCTTTCGCCAGATACCGTCATAGATGGCGGTGACCTCGACCGATCCGACCCTATATCTGTAGAAGCCGACGCTCGGCTCGTCGGGCGTTTCGGCAAAGACGGGTGAAACGAATTCCAGTTTCGAGGCAAGGCCGAAGGCGGCGCCCGCGGCGGCGGTGCCGAGAATGGTACGGCGTGTCATGGTGAACATCGCAAGTCTCCTCTTGTCGGGTGCTATGATGCAGCGGCAACACGACAATGGGTGCCGCCGCTGCCAGACAAGATCGAGGCCGGCCGGCAGTTATTCCCGGCATGCCGGGCAATCATCCTAAGCCCATGAAACCGATGGGAGATTTTTCGCGACGGCATCTAGAACCCTTCCCGTGAACGCTTTTCCTCGAAAAAAATCGCGCCGGGACGGAATAAAATGACGGTCAGGGCGATCTATCTTGCGGAAGGCATAAGGGCGATCCGATGCGGTCGGCCGAACCCGGGGAAGACGATGACAGAGGCTGAGATCGCGGATTTCCTTTCATTCGAATGCCAGCGCACACCATTAGGTGCCGATCGGGCGATTGCCGGTATCGGGCGGATGGCGGCTCGCCTTCTGAAAGCCCTCTCCGCCATGATCGGCATGTCGTTGGCGATGACGCGGCCGCTGCTCGACCCGCAAGCGGCCACAATGAGGACGCCTGCCGCATCGGCCGAAACGATGCAACGCTTCCAGAAGGCCATCCTTCCGCAGCTGGACGACGCCTACAATTTCGCCCGCTTCCTCACTCGCGATCCCGATGCTGCTGGAGATATCGTCCAGGAAGCCTTCCTGCGCGCCTTTCGGAGCTTCGAAGGCTATCGCGGCGGTGATCCGCGCGCCTGGATGTTTTCGATCGTCAGAAATTGCTACCGCGCCTGGCTACTCGACGGCCGCCGGAAGGCGCATTTCGAAGTGCCGATGGCCGAGGACGTCTCGACCGGTGAAGCGGATATCGCGACTTGCCAGATCGCGTCCGACGACGACACGCCGGAAGCGTCCGTGATCCGCAAGAGCGAGTCCGAGCGCGTACGGCGGGTCATCGGCGATCTTTCCGACCCGATGCGGGAGGTGCTGGTGCTGCGGGAACTCGAGAGCCTGTCCTATCGGCAGATCGCCGAAATCATCGACGCGCCGATCGGCACCGTCATGTCCAGGCTCGCGCGGGCACGGGAGGAGTTCGGCAAAGCCTGGCTGGCCCTGGAAAAGAGCGGGGTGGCGCCATGAGCGATGAAAGCCATAGAGCCTGTCCCGAATGGAGCGACATGCTGCACGGTTTCGTCGACGGTGAGCTCGATTCGGTCCATTCGGCGCAATTCGAGGCGCATCTTGCCGGTTGCGCCTCCTGCAGCGCCGCGCTGGCAAGGGTGACTGCCATGCGGAAGGTCATCGGTGGAAACGGGGTCAAATGGCGCGCGCCGGAGGAAGTGCGTTCTCGGGTCCTAAGTAGCCTGTCCCTCGAGACGGCCGCAACCGTGGATCCGGAGAAGGCGGCTGCGGCCGAAAACGGCATCTGGCCGCGGATCTTCGCGTTCATCCGGCAATGGAGCCTTGTGCCGTCGCTTGCGGCGCTGGCCGCAAGTCTCTTCCTGTTCGTCAATCTGCCGCGTGGGATAGATATCCAAGATCAGATCGTCGCCAGCCATGTCCGCTCGCTGCTTGCCGATCACCTGGCTGATGTGCAGACCTCGGATCGACACACCGTCAAGCCCTGGTTCAACGGCAAGATCGACTTCTCTCCGCCAGTCGTCGATCTTGCGGCCCAGGGGTTTCCCCTGATAGGGGGCAGGGTCGACTACGTTGGCGGACGGGTCGTCGCGGCTCTGATCTATCGGCTCCGCGGACACGTGATTAATCTCTTTATATGGCCGGGTACGTCGACGGCACCGGGCAGTGCGGAACGCGAGGGATACAATATTAGTCGATGGTCGAGCGGCGGACTGGTGTTCTGGGCGATAACCGATGCCAGCGCCGAAGATCTTGCCGCATTCCGCAAGAATTTTATAGCGCAGGCCGGCTTGGCGCCCGAGGAAGAGCGTCCTTGAAACGAAAGCGCCGGCGGGAACAATCCGGCCGGCGCGATAACATGATGCTTCCTTGCAGGTCTCAGGCCGAAAGCTTGGCCAGAACCTCTTCGTCGACTTCGAAATTCGAGTAGACGTTCTGGACATCGTCATCGTCTTCCAGGCTGTCGATCAGCTTCAGCAGCGACTGGGCACGTTCTTCGTCGACGGGCACGTTGTTCTGGGCGCGCCAGACGGCCTTGACGGTTTCGGCTTCGCCGAGCGAGGTCTCGAGGGCCTTGGCGACTTCGCCAAGAGACTCAAAGGCGCAGGTGATGTAGTGGCCTTCTTCGTCGGTCTCGACGTCGTCGGCGCCGGCTTCGATCGCCGCTTCCATCATCTTGTCGGCATCGCCAGCGGATAGCTTGTAGGTGATCTCGCCAACGTGGTCGAAGGAGAAGGATACCGAGCCCGTTTCGCCAAGTGCGCCGCCGGCCTTCGTAAAGATCGAGCGGACGTTGGAGGCAGTGCGGTTGCGGTTGTCGGTCAGGGCTTCGACGATGATCGCCGTGCCGCCCGGGCCGTAACCCTCATAACGGACTTCATCGTAGTTCTCGCCGTCGGCACCGGAGGCCTTCTTGATGGCGCGGTCGATATTGTCCTTTGGCATGGACTGCGCCTTGGCGTTCTGGATCGCCAGACGCAGGCGGGCGTTCATCGAAGGGTCGGGCAGACCGGCCTTGGCCGCAACCGTGATTTCACGTGCGAGCTTGGAGAACATTTTCGATCGCACGGCATCCTGACGGCCCTTGCGATGCATGATGTTTTTAAACTGTGAATGGCCAGCCATGGCACCCCTGTTCACGTCGTATTGTTAGGAATGGGCCGCCTTATAAGAGCGAAATTGGCCGCATTCAAGGGAAAACGGCTCTGTCGCGCCGGTCGCCCGTGTATCCGGAATGGCGGAACAAACCCCAGGAAGTTGACGTTTCACCCACGGAACCTCGAAATGGAAGGAAGTGCTATGGCTAGTTTCAACGAGGCGCGGGAACACCCGGCACGCCAGCTCTGGGACCAGGTGAACGACATTCATGCCGGCATGCTCGGCGTGGACGGGGCCGACATGCACATGCAGCCGATGGCGCCGAACGCCGATCCGAAGACCAACACGATCTGGTTCTATACGAAATCCGATGCGGCGATCGTACGTGCGATCAAGCCGGGGACTCGGGCGCATTTCTGTGTGGTCGGCAAGGATCACGACTACCATGCCTGCCTTGCCGGCAAGATCGAGGTGCGGCCCGACCCGTCAAAGGTAGACGAGTATTGGAACTCGCTCGTCGCCGCCTGGTATGACGACGGCAAGAAGGATCCGAAGCTCACGATGCTCGCCATGCATGTCGACGACGCCGAGATCTGGGTTTCGACAGGCAATAAGCTGAAGTTCGGCTGGGAGATCGCCAAGGCCAACCTCGACGATGACAAGATGCCCGATGTCGGCATCAGGCAGCACTTGCAGTTCGCCTGAGAAGAATAGGCCCGGCGCAGTCCGGGTCTTTTACTGCATGCCCTTCGCGACATAGATCAGCGGCTTTTTCGGCAAGGTGCGCAGCGAGACGGAGATCGTGTTCGTCGGCGCGTAGCTGATGTCGAAATCGGGTCCGAACATCGACAGGAAGCTTTGCAGTGGGCGCGGCTGATGCATCGGCAGGATCAGCGAGGCGCGCAGGCGCTTGATGACGCGGCTCATGCTGTCGGAACCCATCGTCAGCCCGCCATCCACCGGCACCATCACGACATCCAGCCGGCCGATGTCCGTGTAGTGGGCCTCCGTCAGTTCGTAATGCAGATGGCCGAGATGACCGATGCAGAGACCGGCAACCTCGAAGATGAAGATCGAGTTCCCATCTTGCTGCGGCGCGCCGAAGCCGCCCCTGATATCGGTGGTGACGTTGCGGATGTAGGTGTCGCCCACCATGAGGTTGATCTTGGCCTTCTCGCCCGGGACGTCGCTCCATCCATGCAGCACGTATCTGATGGCCGGGTCGGTCACCAGAGTATAATGCGAGGAATGGGCGCGGTTCATGGTGACGACCATCGGCGCCTGTGGCGGCGAGTACCAGCCACTGTAATCGGTCGCGATCGTTACTCCACCTGGCGTTTCAATGAGGAAGGTGGAGTGCCCGATGTAGGTCAGCGTAACCGATTGGTCGGTGGCGGTGGCATCGATGATCGGTGCCGAGCCCGTGAAGCTGGCAAAGGTCGCTTGCGGGATCGATTGGGCGATGGCCTGGCACTGGCTGACGTTTCGCTGTTCCTCCTGAGCGGCGGCCGCTTCCGCGGCAACCAGGACCATCAGGCAGGCGATTGCGAAAACAAGAAAACGCGGCTTCATGCCACTTCCTCCAGCGCTCTCACGGATAGGCTCGGGAGGATGCGGCAAGGCGCAGCAGCGGTCCAGTTGAAATCCGGAGTCGCTTCTCACGTTTGCGTCATGGCGGGAAAGGCTCTAGCGCCAGAACTCCGGAATAGTCTCGGTGAGCCGGGGACCGAGACGCAGCGGAGCGATCTTTTCAGCCAGGCCGGTCGCATCGGAGATCTCGACGCCGACACCGCAGATGGTGGCAGGGCCGGTCGCTGCTTCCATGCGGCCCTTCGGCATCTTGGAGATGAACCGGTTCAGCGGCTCCTCCTTATCCATGCCGAGCGAGGAGTCGTAGTCGCCACACATGCCGGCATCCGACATGTAGGCGGTACCACCGTTCAGGATCTGGTGGTCGGCGGTCGGCACATGTGTATGGGTGCCGACGACGAAGCTGGCACGGCCGTCGACGAAATGACCGAAGCACTGCTTCTCGCTTGTCGCTTCGGCATGGAAGTCGAAGATGATCGCATCGGCCTGTTCCTTGAGCGGGCAGGCATCGAGGATCGCTTCTGCAGACTTGAAGGGATCGTCGAGTTCGGGATGCATGAAGACGCGACCCATGACATTTGCGACCAGCACGCGTGCACCGTTGCGGGCGTAGAACAGCCCCGAGCCGCGGCCCGGCGTGCCCTGCGGATAGTTGGCCGGTCGCAGGAACTGGTCGTGACGCCCGGCAAATGCGACCGCTTCCTTCTGATCCCAGACGTGGTTGCCCGTCGTGACGACATCGGCGCCGGCGTTTATCGTCTCGAGGAAGATATCCTCGGTGATGCCAAAACCGCCGGCGGCGTTCTCGCCGTTGACGACGATGAAATCGAGCTTCAGGTCAGAAATGAGGCCGGGGAGGCGGTTCCAGACGGCGGTGCGTCCGGTCTTACCCACCATGTCACCCAGAAAAAGCAGTCGCATTGCTATCCAATCCAAGAGGCAAAAAAGCGCAGCCCGCTTTCCGTCAGAAGGGCGTCCAGGCTGACATCGTGCGGCTCGTCGGGCACATGTGCCACCTCCTGGCAGTCGAATGCAATGCCGATCAGCTTGGGATGCAGGCCTTTTTGCCGCAAACGGTCGATGGCGCGGTCATAATAGCCGGCACCGTAACCGATGCGGTGGCCGCGATTGTCGAAGGCGGAGAGGGGAACCAGCATGATTTCGGGATCGAGCACGGCGGCGTCCGCCGGCGGTCCCGAGGTGCCGAAGCCTGTGCTGACCAAAGGGACACCGCGCACGAGTTCGCGAAACACGATTGTCTGCTTGTCGAGGATGGCGGGCACGCAAAGCCGTGCTCCGCGCGCCTGGAACCGCGCCAGAAGCGGCCGGATGTCGGCCTCCGAGCGGATCGGCAGGAAGCCGGAAACAACGGTGCCGGAATCGAACGCGACGGCCTCGCCGGCATGCTCGGCCATGGCCAGGCTCATCTCGATGCGGGTGGCTTCCGGGATAGCGTCGCGCAGAGCGAGCCGGCCGGCACGCATTTCGGCTTTCAATTCTTTCGGGGTCATACGTTCCATCGCGCTGTTTTCAGCAGACGATAAAGGTCTTGCTGATCATTTCAACGGGACAATGCGACCTTTGACCACCCACCGGAGCCAACCAGGTCAAATCGTGATGCTGGCCGGTACGGTTGAGGCGTCGGCCTGTGCCTCAAACGCATAGGCGTTCGCGCCTGATGCCTGCTGACCAGTCCTTGCGCGCAGTTCGCGCATGGCCTTGTCCATCAACTGCCGGACCTCCTGCAGGACGGCCTTGAACTCTTCCATCGTCTTGCGATCCTCGGCGGAGATGCCTACGGACGCCTGCTGTCCGTCTTCGACGATGCTCTGGTAGGCGTTGCGCGCAGCCGTTGCGCCGTCGGGTTCGTCTGCCTCGGTTGCGCTCGTGTCGGTGCTATCCGAAGACGTCGTTGCATCTGCGGCGCATGCGTGAGCTGTGGCGTCTGCCGAGGCTGCTCCGGTATCTTCAGTTGCGACAGAGGCATCGGCTGTCGAAGCAATGTTTGTGGCGCTGGCCGCAACAGCCGAGGCAAATTCCGCTGCAGCGGCGCTGATCTTGTGAGCGAGTTCGGCAGCAAGCCGGGCGACGACCTCCGGCGGGTAGCCGCCGCTCTTCAGCATTTCGAGTTGCTGCTTGGCTTCCTCAAGCTTGCGCGCCGCTCTGGCCTTCGCCGCTTCGGCCGAGGTGGCCATGCTCTCGCGCAGGCTTTCCTGTGCCTTTGCCGCATTCTGCAATATCTTCAGGCGCGCGCTGGTGCTGTCGGCCGATATATTGAGATTGTCGGCGGAATAGGTGTTGCGCAGGATGTTGAGCGCTGATGCGGAACCGACTTGCATACTATCCTCCGGATTGCACTATCCGGTGCAGTCTGCAACTTCAGGCTTGAGTGGGCCTGTGCCACCTATGCAAGCGTAGCGAGCGCATGGATCGTTTCATTGAACAGCCGCATGCCGCCCGGCGACCAACCGAGAGCACGGATCTTCGCCGTGTCCATCGGCGTAAGCTGCGCCTTGTCGGCGGGAAGCGGGAGCCTGTTCACGCAATCGCGCTCCCAGCGAATGTGTTCCAGGATGTCCCAGGTATCCAGCGTGACATCGGAGACGTTGAAGGTCTCGCCGGAGATACGCGCGGCGTCCGCTTCCAGCATGAGCCGTACGGCCTTGCCGACGTCTCTTCCGTGGACCTCGGTTCCGGCGCGTGATGGCAGGTGGCGGCCGGCTAGGTAATCTTCGATCAGTCTGTCCCATTTGTTCGGTCGGAGGTCGCCATAGACGCCGGTCAATCGGAGGCTGGCCGTTGTGAAGACGGGCGCCGCGAGGTGTGCGAGACTGCGCTCGGCATCAAGCTTGACCTGGCCGTAGAGGGTCTCGGGCTTGTCGGGCATGCCCTCTTTCAGCGTGGTTCCCGGTGCGTGCTCGCCGTAGGCGGCGCGGCTGGAAATGAAAACGCAGCGGCGCGTGCCGGCGCGTTTGGCTGCTTCGAAAAGCCGGACGCTGCCGTCGAGGTTGAAGCGCTTGAACGTCTCCGGGTCGTCGCCCTCGCCGCCGCGGTATTTGCCGGGCAGGTGGTGGAAGGCGGCGTGCACGAAGAAATAGGCGTCCTCGAAGGCTTCGATATGATCGTGCGCCGGATCGAGCGAGAGCGGGGCGAACTCGACCGGTCTCGAAAAGAAGCGGGGCAGGGGAGCGTGGCGGCCGCCGATGATCACGGTATAGCCGGCGGCGAGCAGTTCTTCGACGATATAGCGCCCGACGAGACCTGTTCCCCCCGATACCAATACCTTCATGCTGCCTCTTCCGGGTTCGCCATGGTTGATAGATCCGGCAGGTCATCGCCGGCATAGAATGCATGCCAAAGGTCGATCAGCGGCCGCAGTTTATCGACCTTCGGATGATTCGTCTCCCACGGCTTCTCATACTGGTAGTGCAGGACGGAAATG
>Ga0209129_1001274_pt1 | contig 14398 bp, 10 predicted proteins | sample AraplaMF_Col_mMS_FD_184257 | JGI IMG/M metagenome (GOLD analysis project Ga0209129, IMG submission 184257) | Arabidopsis root microbial communities from the University of North Carolina, USA - plate scrape MF_Col_mMS (SPAdes) (version 3) | ecosystem: Host-associated > Plants > Roots > Endosphere... | reverse complement strand
CCTCGGTTACTGGTGCGTTAGAGGTCATCCGAGGACTCCCATAAGATAGACGAAGGAGAAGACGCCGATCCAGACGACGTCAAGAAAGTGCCAGAACATCGACAGGCACATCAGGCGGCGGCGGTTTTCCGGGATCAGGCCACGGATCGACACCTGCACCATCAGGGTGATCAGCCAGACGATACCGAAGGTGACGTGCAGACCATGTGTGCCGACCAGCGTGAAGAAGCCGGACAGGAAGGCACTGCGGGTCGGACCTGCGCCCTCGTGGATCAGGTGCGAGAACTCGAAAAGTTCAATCCCAAGGAAGGCCAGGCCGAAGAGGCCGGTAATGGCCAGCCAGAAAAGTGTGGCACCCTTCTCCTGCCGCTCCATCTGCAGCATCGCAAAGCCGTAGGTGATGGAGGACAGAAGCAGCATCGAGGTGTTGATCGCCACCAGCGGCAGATCAAAGAGATCGGCCGGCGAGGGCCCGGCCGCAAAGTTGCGGCCGAGAACGGCGAAGGTTGCAAACAGCACAGCGAAGATGAGGCAGTCGCTCATCAGGTAGAGCCAGAAGCCCAGCATTGTGCTGCCTTCCGGATGGTGCTCCTCGGTGAGGTAGAATTCAGGCTTGTCTGCCTTGTCGATCACAGCATCGCTCATGGTCTTACACCTGCTCGGCAAGCAGCGCGGTACGCTTGCGTTCCGTTTCCGTGACTTCTTCGGCGGGGATATAGAAGTCGCGATTGTAGTTGAAGGTATGGCCGATCGCGACGGCGATCATGGCGACGAACGAAAGCACGACCAGCCACCACATGTACCAGATGAGGGCAAATGCCAGCACGACGCTGATCGCGCCGAGGATGACGCCGGTTCCGGTGTTCTTCGGCATGTGGATCGGCTTGAAGCCCTCCAGCGGACGGGCATAGCCGCGCGCCTTCATGTCGTACCAGGAATCATGGTCGTGGACGACGGGCGTGAAGGCGAAGTTGTAGTCCGGCGGCGGCGACGAGGTCGACCATTCCAGCGTGCGGCCATCCCAGGGATCGCCCGTCGTATCGCGCAGCTCTTCGCGCTTGAAAAAGCTGACGACGAGCTGGATGATGAAGCTGGCGATACCGATCGCGATCAGGACGGCGCCGAAGGCGGCAAGGATGAACCAGATCTGCAGCGACGGATCTTCGAACTGCGACACGCGGCGCGTGACGCCCATCAGGCCGAGCACGTAGAGCGGCATGAAGGCGAAGTAGAAGCCGATCAGCCAGAACCAGAAGGACATCTTGCCCCAGAACGGATCGAGCTTGTAGCCGAACGCCTTCGGGAACCAGTAGGTGACGCCAGCCATCAGGCCGAACACCACGCCGCCGATGATGACGTTGTGGAAGTGGGCGATCAGGAAGAGCGAGTTGTGCAGCACGAAATCCGCGGGCGGAACGGCGAGCAGAACGCCGGTCATGCCGCCGATGACGAAGGTCACCATGAAGCCGAGCGTCCACAGCATCGGCACTTCGTAGCGAATGCGTCCCCTATACATCGTGAACAGCCAGTTGAACATCTTCGCCCCTGTGGGGATCGAGATGATCATCGTGGTGATGCCGAAGAAGGAGTTGACGCTGGCACCCGAACCCATCGTGAAGAAGTGGTGCAGCCAGACGAGGTAGGACAGGATCATGATCACGCAGGTGGCGTAGACCATCGAGGCATAACCGAAGAGACGCTTGCCGCAGAAGGTGGCAACGACTTCCGAGAAGATGCCGAATGCCGGCAGCACGAGGATGTAGACCTCCGGGTGGCCCCAGATCCAGATGAGGTTGACATACATCATCGGATTGCCGCCGAGGTCATTCGTGAAGAAGTTCGTGCCGGCGTAACGGTCGAGCGACAGCAGCGCCAGCGTCGCCGTCAGGATCGGGAAGGTCGCGACGATCAGAATGTTGGTGCAGAGCGCGGTCCAGGTGAAGACCGGCATCTTCATGAAGCTCATGCCGGGTGCGCGCATCTTCACGATCGTCGCGATCAGGTTGATGCCCGATAGCGTCGTGCCGACACCGGCCACCTGCAGACCCCAGATGTAATAGTCGACACCGACGCCCGGGCTATAGGCGGCTCCCGACAGCGGCGGATAGGCAAGCCAGCCGGTCTGGGCGAATTCGCCGACGAAGAGCGAGATCATGATGATGATCGCACCGGCGGTCGTCATCCAGAACGAGAAATTGTTCAGGAACGGGAAGGAAACGTCGCGGGCGCCGATCTGCAGCGGCACGACGAGGTTCATCAGGCCCGTGACGAACGGCATGGCCATGAAGAAGATCATGATGACGCCATGGGCCGTGAAGACCTGGTCGTAGTGATGCGGCGGCAGGTAGCCGGCGGATCCGTTGAAGGCGATTGCCTGTTGCAGACGCATCATGATCGCGTCGGAAAAGCCGCGCAGCAGCATGATGAGCGCCAGGATGACGTACATGATGCCGATCTTCTTGTGATCGACGCTCGTCAGCCAGTCGTGCCAGAGATAACCCCAAAGCTTGAAATAGGTAACAACACCCAGAAGCGCGATGCCGCCAAGTGCGACTGCCGCAAAGGTCACGACCAGGATCGGCTCGTGATAGGGGATCGATTCTAGGGTCAACCGACCGAAGATGAACTTCAGGAGGTCAGGATTGGAAAACATGGATGAACCCGTTCATTGATGTCGTATCGACGCAAAGCGCCAGGTCTAATTGCTGTTTGATTGCGCAGGCGCCGGGTCGCTGCCGGTGCCGTGGTCCATGCCGGGCATTGTGTGCCCGTCATGCTGCATTCCTGGCATCGTCTGCGTGTCGCCAGACTGGCCGGCGCCGTTTTGAGCGTCTGCCGGCTTGGTTTCGCTGGCATCGGGGCTTTCGCCCGCAGGCGTCTCGTGACCGCCACCGGCCTGATCGGAGTGGCGGTTGTCGTAGAGCAGCTTCTCGCGATTTTCGGCGCTTTCCTTGCCGCCGCCACCCATACGGTCGATGTGCATCATTTCGTTCATGCACATCTGACCGGGGGCCGCGCACATGTTGAGGATCGCGTTGAAGAGATCCTTGTCGACGGTCGAGAAGTAACGCACCGGCTCCCTCTCACTCGGCCGTTCGAGCTTGAGATAGGTATCCCTATTGAGGGCAGTTCCCTTTTCCCTCACCTGCGCAACCCATTGGTCGAAGCCCTGCTGGTTTACGCCATGGAACTTGAAGCGCATGTGGGAAAAACCCGCGCCGCTATAGTTGGCCGAAAAGCCGTCGAAGATGCCTTCCTGGTTGATGACGGCATGAAGCCTGGTCTCCATGCCGGGCATTGCATAGATCTGGCCTGCAAGCGCAGGCACGTAGAAGGAATTCATGACCGAGGAGGAGGTGATCCTGAAGCTGATCGGAACATCGACTGGCGCTGCCATTTCATTGACGGTCGCAATCCCGAGTTCGGGATAGAAGAACAGCCATTTCCAGTCGAGTGCGACGACTTCGACGGTCAGCGGCTTGGTATTGGCCGGGATGGCGCGCTCGGCGTCAATCCGATCGAGCGGACGAAATGGATCGAGCTTGTGCGTGCTGATCCAGGTGATGGCCCCGAGCGCGATGATGATGGCCAGCGGCGCTGACCAGATGACCACTTCCAGACGGGTGGAATGGTGCCATTCCGGATCATAGGTGGCAGCCGTGTTGGAACGGCGATAGCGCCAGGCAAACAGCAGTGTCAGGAAGATCACCGGAACGATGATCAGCAGCATCAAAACCGTCGACACGATAATCAGGTCGCGTTGCTGCATGGCGATATCGCCCGAAGGCGACATGACCACCAAATTGCATCCCGCCAGCGTCAGAAGCAGGGGCAGAATGAGGAGATGGCGGGAAAACTTTGGCAGTTTTTGCACGTCTCTATGCTCTTGTTGTTTCGTCCAAGACCGCGACTAAAGCACCGTACCCGATAGCAACATGAGGTGTTTGGTCGCAGTGCAGCAGAAATGCCGCACTGCGGGATAAGGCACGTGGCGCAGGATGTCAAAATCCTGATGAAAACTCGAAGGATTCTTGCGCACAATCCATTTTGAGGGGCTAATATATCCACACACGCCGATCATGCCAGTCTTTTGCAGACTGATTTCGCGGCATGACCGTGATTTTTCATCCACATCTGATTTTCAGGCCGGATGATGAACTATTTGCGTCGATCGGACTTGATAAGCGCAGTGGTTTGATCAAGATCGCTAGTGAGGCGCTTTGCCACAGGTGCCTCAACGAGGGAGGCATTTAATGGCAGGTACAACACACTACGGACCATCGTCCACATCGATGGAGCAGGATGCGCGGCGAATTCATGCCGACAAGCCGATATCGGCCGGCAGTATCGCGATGGGCGTCGTTATCGGGCGCGCGTCCGAATTCTTCGATTTCTTCGTCTATGGCCTCGCATCCGTGCTGGTCTTCCCTCAGCTTGTCTTTCCTTTCGCGCCCGATCGACTGACGGCAACGCTTTATTCCTTTGCGATCTTTTCGCTCGCATTTCTGGCGCGCCCGGTGGGATCGCTGGTGTTCATGACCATCGACCGTTTCTATGGCCGCGGCGCCAAGCTGACGATCGCATTGTTCCTGCTTGGGGGCTCGACGGCTTCGATCGCTTTCCTGCCGGGCTACAGCGAGATTGGTGCCTGGTCGATCGCGTTGCTCGCCCTCTTCCGGCTCGGCCAGGGCTTTGCGCTCGGCGGCGCATGGGACGGCCTGGCGTCGCTGCTTGCACTCAACGCGCCGCCAAACCACCGCGGCTGGTATGCGATGATCCCGCAGCTCGGCGCCCCGATCGGCTTTGCGCTGGCAAGCGCGCTTTTCGGCTATTTCATCGCCAATCTGTCCAGTGAGGACTTCCTGAGCTGGGGCTGGCGCTATCCGTTCTTTGTCGCCTTTGCGATCAACGTGGTTGCGCTGTTTGCGCGTTTGCGTCTGGTCATGACGCCCGAATTCGGCTCCGCACTGGAACAGCACGAGCTCGAAGCGGCACCGATCCGCGACGTGGTGCGCGTCCATGGTCGCGACATCCTGCTCGGCGCCTTCGTGCCGCTCGCGAGCTTCGCGATGTTCCATCTGGTGACGATCTTCCCGCTGGGCTGGGTGTATCTTTACGGAACCCAGCCGATCGGCGGTTTCATGGTCGTGCAGATCATTGGCGCCGTGGTCGGTCTCGTCGCCATCGTCGTCTCCGGCATGATCGCAGACCTCATCGGCAGGCGTGCCCAGCTTGCGATCTGTGCCGTGCTGATTGCGATCTTCAGCTTTGTCGGTCCGCTCCTGATGGCAGCCGGCTCCGGGGGACAGAGTGCCTTCGTGATCATCGGCTTCGGCGTCCTCGGACTGTCCTTTGGCCAGGCCACCGGCTCGATTTCGTCGCGCTTCGGCAGAGGTTATCGCTATACCGGTGCGGCCTTTACCTCCGACCTTGCCTGGCTCGTCGGCGCCGGCTTTGCCCCGCTCGTCGCTCTGACCCTGTCCAGCCACTTTGGACTGCCTTTCGTTGGCTATTACCTGCTGTCCGGCGCGGTCTGCACGCTTGCGGCATTGGCCTTCAGCAGGGCGCTCGAACAGCGCGAGTAGAAAAGACCCTGTTCAATCCGGGTCCAACCTGCAGCTCTGACGTAGGTAGTGCGTTCTGCAGATGTGAACGGGGATCGCGCCAACCGCGTTCCCTAACCATCTACCGCGCTCCGCCCGGCCCGCAACATGGCTTTCAATTTCGAGAATAGGCTTGCCGCCACCACTTGTTCGACATTCAAGCAGGAAGAGCCTGCCGTTCATCGCTTCATCCTGGAAAAACGGCGCGGTCCTGCCGGTAAGGCGCAAGGGTCGGAACGTCGTTAATTCCCAACCTCCCTGCAGCACGCAAGCGAGACACCCGCTCCCCTCGAGTTACACGTCCCGCGCAAGCGGTCAATCAGGGCTCTGGCGGTAACATGCTCGCTCATGCGACCATCTTTGACGCATGGTCCGGCCAATTTAAAGTGAACCCCCGTCCAATCTAAAATCAAAGCGCGTCCGTTCTCAAACACGGGCGGGCTTTCGCACCCGTCGACGTCCTGGATCCGGCCTATTGCATCGGCTTGCGGAATACGAAGGGCGGAGGATCATATTGGCGATCGTTGACCCCGATGTGCTGATTGCGACCCCGATCGGCTGAAGCTGAGAGCGATCCGCGACCAGCTCGACACGTTGCTGCGCTGGTTTGCGAGGTTCGTTCGCTGTGCCGCGAACACACCCCAGCAGCGTCTGGACACCTGCAGAATGCGCAAACTGCCGGGGCTGCAGATATGACCCGGATTGAACAGGATCTGTTCCAAAGTCACGAAAAACAGCAAGGCCTGCCTCAGGTTTCTGTAGGCAGGCCTTTGCATTCAGAGATGATGAAATCATTACATCGCGGCTACCTGCGGCTGCTTTGCCGCGCGCGCTGCGGTCAATTCCGCTGTTGTATGGTTCAGACGGTCTGCCAACACGCGCATGATCTCGACAGCCATTTCGGGGAAATCGCTGAGCAATTTCAGAAAGTGTTCCTTGCTGATGCGCAGCACTTCCAGCGGCGAGGTGGCGCGAATCGTCGCGGTACGCGAGACGTCGCACAATATGGCAATTTCACCGACGATGGAGTTGGGCTCCACATCGGCGACCTTGATGTCGCCTGCAGGTGAGTGGACAAGAATGTCGGCCGTTCCGGACAGGACGACATAGGCGGCGTCCCCCGGATCCCCCTGATGGAAGAGGTCCTGCCCGACGTTGTATGTCATGCGATCGGAAGTGAAGGCCAACAATTTGAGTTTTGCAGGTGCAATTCGCGAGAAGATCGGCACCCGCCGCAGCATTTCGACTTCGTCTCTCAACAACATATACGTACTACCCCCGTCCCGCTTTCCGGTGCGCGACGCTTGACCGTGGCACCTCGCAAGGGGGCACCATCTTTATTGTCCCTCTTTAGGATATTACGATAACAGTTCCTTGAACATACCGTTTTGTTCGGAAAGCTCCGGAAAGTTGCCTGCTTCGGCCAGCGCACCGCGGTCAAACAGCAGGATTCGATCAAACAATTCCGCAAGCTTTGCGTTCGAAAGCACCCAGATGATGGCCGGCCGTTCGCCTTCCTTGTGCAATCCCTGGACCACATTTCGGGTAATCTGATCCTGAACACGCTGGTCGAGCGCGGATAACGGCCGGTTGAAGACAAAATAGTCAGACCGTTTGAGAAGCGCACGGGCAAGGTTCAGCTTCTGCCGTTGCGCCATCGTCAGGCGCTTGCCGCCAGAACCGACATCAAACTCAAGCCCAATCGACAAGACGTCGTCGAAGAGTTCGAGAGAGTCGAAGAGTTCGCCCATGATGGCCCGGATGCGGTCGGACGCGTCCGCCTGCTGATAAGCGATGCGGCCGAACAGGACATTGTCCATCAGGCTTGCCGAGGAGATGAAGCCCTCCGGATCATACCGCTCGATGACGGCGGAAAGATCATCCGGAATATTCTCATGGAACTGTTTGCGGGCGCTGACGATCTTAGCCATCAGCGCGTCGGTCAGAAGACCGAAACGGTGCCGCGGCTCGATATAGGCAAAGCTGAGACGGATGATTGCAGAGCGCTCTTCGGGCGTTGCATCATCAAACCGTCGGCTCTGCAATTTCTGCAGCAGCGCCTGATAGGTCGGGATATCGTCAGCCGTCATGAAGGTCAGCTGCTGGAAGAACGGGTGATCCGGCGGCAGATCATGGAAGAGTTCGACGGCATTCTCCGCGATCTCCAGACCCATGGCGTAGAGATCGTCGCTGAGGCCGGTGTCGCGGAAGAGCGCCTGGAAATAGGGGTGGGCCGCCAGCCGGCGATTGTTCATCATCGGCCGTTTCATCGAGCCGAAGAGCAAATTCTCGCCGACAGTGGCTTGCGGATTGAACGCATCGAAATCAAACGGCACGACGATATTGCCGAGCTCCGACTCCTGCATGCGCTTGCGAAGTGCCGTACGCAGATCGACGATATGTCCGGCAAGCGTCACATGCACGCTCGTGTTGACGGTCGATCGAAGCGCCAGGTCCAGAATGTCCTGTGAAATGAGGACCGCATCGAGCACCGGACGGATCGCCGTCAGGATATCCTCCGGGCCGGTTGCGCCGGCGGCCTGGTAGTCCACCCAGTCGCTGTTGATATCCATTGTCGGGTTGCCGGCCTTGATGGCCTCCTCGGCATGCCACTTGGCTTCAAGAGCCTCCTGGCCGTCGTACTGCGGGTCGCGCATCGGGGCATGCTTCAAGCCGTAAAGAAGATTGTCCCTGAGCGTCCCGTGGAAGAAGTAGGCGTCAGCGGAGGCGTAGGACATGCGCCGGCCGGTAATGGATTCAGGCAGATCGAGAAGGTCATGGCCATCGATCGTCACGCGGCCGGAATCCGGCCACACAAGCCGGCCGAGGGCTTCCGCGAAGGCTTCGGCACCACTCGAGTTCGGGCCGACAACCGCGACCGTTTCGTTGGGCTTGATTTCGACCGAGACGTGGTCGACCAGCCGCGCGCCGCTGTCGTCACTCACAGTGAGATTTGTGACCACGAGCGGAGCCGTCAGGGCGCCGATCGTTTCTGACGAGATGTCCTGTATCTTGCCGTCGATCAGCGGCTCGACGTTGAACTGCTCGTAGACCTGCTGATACTTGACCTGCACATCCTGGCGCATCTGATCCCAGTCGATCAGTTCCTTGAGCGGACCCGGCAGATCCTTGTAGGCGCTGATGACCGCAACGAGCTGACCGATGTCCAGTCGGCCCTGCAGCGCGAGATAGCCGCCGATTGCGTAAAACAGGAATGGCGTGACCTGGGCCAGGAAGTTGTTCAGGAATTTGACCAGGAACTTCCACTGGTAGAGGTCATAACGGATCGAGAAGATCAGCCCGAGCCTGGTGGCGATGTCGGCGCGCTCGAAATTCGAAGTGTCGTTGCCGTGAATCGTGCCGATGCCATCGACGATTTCGCCGACACGTCCGGACAGCTCGCGGGCTGTCAGCTGACGCTGGCGGCCAAGCTCGAGCAGGCGCTTTCTCATGCGCGGGATCACCACCGCCTGCACGCCGACGATCGCCGCGGCAATCATCCCGAGCCAGAAATTCTGCACGATGATGAAGGCGAGCGCCGTCAGCGCCTGACCGCCGAGCAAGGCAGGCGAAACGAAGGCATCCCCGGTGAAGCCCCCCATCGGTTCGACTTCATCCTTGATCATCGTTGCGATCTCGGCCGACTTGACGCGCTTGAAATGCGACGGCGGGAAGCGGAGTACCCGGTCGATCAACTCGAAACGGATGCGGCGCAGCATGCGCTCGCCAAGCCGTCCCTTGTAGGTGTTGATGTAGAATTTGAAGAGGCCGTTCAAGACGACCAGCGCGAGGAAGACGAGGCTGAGCCCCATCAGCATTTGCAGGCGATCAAGCTGGAGGCCCTTGAAGAACTCGACCTCGCCGATGAACGGAACGGTGTAGGACAACCGCATGAAAGTCTGCGTTGCGCCTTCGCCCTCGAAGCCCGAGCCCTGAATCGGTCCGTTGACGATCTGCTTCGGCAGGTCGAAGGACAGAAAGTAGGGGATCATCGAGACTGCAACGACTGTCAAAATCCAGAGCTGCTGCAGCCGCGTGTTCGACCAGATGTAACGCGCGAGGCTTTTTTCCATTGCTAACCGTCAGTTGCCTGGGAAATCTGGGGGCAGTGAAACTGCGGCGAAGCCAAAGGGAATGCCGAAAACAGGATCATGCAACCGGACCGCCGGATCTCATAACGAAAACAAGGCGCATCGGATTTCCATCGTCATGCCGATTCTCGCCGGGACGTTGTTTATATCACATCATTTTTGCAAAGTGCGAGGCTTTCACCCAATCATGGACCGAATGATTGATGCCGTTTTGCCGGCCCCCCCGAGATCGAGAAATGCCGAGGCTGCCCGCGGTTTTGCGAGCGCCGCGCTGACCGCATTGGCAACGATCTCGGACGTCAGACCGGCCTCCGGCAGGATCTCGGCGAGCCCGAGTGTCCTCAACCGTTCCGCGCGGACCGTTTGTTCCGTCTCTCCACCGGCAACGAAGGGAATGAGGATCATCCGGCAGTCGGTCTGAAGCAGATCGCCAACGGTGTTATAGCCGGCCTGCGAGATGGAAACGCGCGCGCCGCGCAGCAGCGATGGGAAATCCTTGCGAAACCGAGTCAGCGTAACGTTCGAGGGCGTTGCCTTCGAAAGGCTGGCGAAGTCCGCCTCGGGAAGGTTCGGCCCGCTGATCAGCAGCCACCGCAGGTTCGCCGGCAACATCGCGGCCGCACCATTGGCCGCACGAAGCAGGTCGAGGCCGACCGCTCCGCCACCAGCGGATGCAACAATGTCGAAGGTCTCTTCAGGATCAGCCGCCCGCGGGGCCGCCACCAAGCCGGTATAGAGGAGCTTGGAGGCAATCTTCGCCGTCAGGGGAAAGGTATCTTCCAGGCGAACGAAGCGCGGATCCCCGTGCACCAGGACGCCGTCGAAATGGTCTCTGACCAGCGCCACGGTCTCCTCGTCGCGCCCGGGCTTCCGGTTCTGCTGCAGGATATCGCGCACAGAGCTGAAAAGCTTCGGCCGTGGATGTGCTTTTTCGATTGCATCAAGAAGCGGGAGCAGTTCGAACCGCATCTGCCGGCGGCCAAAAGGAAATGCTTCGATGATGACGGCGTCGGGCGCTGTATCATGGAAGGCTGCGAGCAGCAGATCCCGGCGTTTGCTCAGGAACGTCTCGTCGGCGGCAACACCATTGCTGTCCGCAAGTCCGGAAAAGCCGGCATTGCTTGCCACGACCGCTGGAAGAGCCACCGTCCTGATGCCGTCTCCCGGGAAACCGGGAACCGGCAGCCCTCCGGTAACGACGGTGACGTCGAACCCGTCGCTGACAAGCGCGCTCGCGATGCGGCTTGCCCGGGCAATATGCCCGATGCCAAGCAAATGCTGGACATAGAAAAAGACCCGGGGCGCTTTCATGAGGCTTTCTGCCATTCCTGTTCAAACAGATGGCCGAGCTCGGTGATGCTCACCTCGTGGTCAAAATGCTCGCGCACGCGTCTTTCGGCCGCATCTCCCAGCCGCGACCGCAAGGCAGGATCGCGGATCAATGTCTCGAGTGCCCCCGCAAACGCCGCAGGATCCTCGGGCGGCACGAGCCTGCCGTTTTCACCGTCGACAAGAAGCTCCGGCACGCCGGACACCGACGTCGAGATACAGGGCAGGCGCTGGCTCGATGCCTCCACCAATACATTCGGCAAACCGTCGCGATCGCCATTGGATGCAATCCGGCAGGCCAGTGCGAAAATATCGGCCTGGCGGTAGTGATCGAGCACGTCCTCTTGTGCGAGTGCGCCCTTCCAGCTGATCCGATCCGTCAGATTGAGATCCGCAGCAAGTGCCTTCAGCTTCGGCAGCTTGTCGCCGCCGCCGATATGCTCGAAACGCCAGTTCAGGTCGCCGGGCAGCAGTGCGAGTGCCTTGAGCAGCGTCTCGTAGCCCTTCTTCTCGACGGCTCGGCCAACACTGAGAATGACGACAGGGTCCGCCGGGTTGCTGCCGTCGCGCTGCGATCGCTGGCCGGCGTAATGCCCGAAACGTGCCAGATCAAGGCCGTGATAGCTCAGATGCACGGCGTCCTTGCGGGGGGTCAAGGTGCGCATGTGCTCATAGCCGCTTCGTGTGCAGGTCACCGTCCAGCGGGCGCTGCCAAGCTTCTCATGCAACTCCCAGTCCGGCGATGTCCAGATGTCCTTGGCATGGGCCGAACAGGTCCAGGGCACACCGGTGAGCATGCTCGCATATTCTGTCACCGAGGCAGGGGTATGGATGAAATGTGCGTGCAGCCACTCACCGCTATCCGGCCATTCGCGTGCGAGCACCATCGCCTGTCCAAGCCGCCTGAAGCGGTTGCGAGAGATGTCACGTGAGAGGTCCTTGAGAAAGCGCTGCCAGAGAGCCTTGATCCCGGGTCGACGGAAGCTCGCAAACAGCCCCTTCAGCACGCGGATCGGCTCTTCGTGAAGATACTCGGGCAGATAGACGACGCGTGCCCTGATCTCGTCATGCACGGGATGCCGCTTCTTGTCGGTCGGCCGGCGCATCGAGATCAAGGTCAGATCAAACCCGGCCTTCTCCAGACCGAGCAGTTCCTGGGCGATAAATGTTTCTGAAAGGCGCGGGTAGCCTTTCAGCACAACGAGAATCTTACGACGCTTCGACAAGATCTTGTTCTTCACTCGGCCCCGACAACGGACAGATGCGGGCCCCGGCCATCCAGCCAATGTCCGACCGTCTGCGAAATGTGATCGAGGCCCTGCAACTGCAAGGTACAGCCACTCTTGGACGGCGGTGCGCGTTCGGGAAGCCGTTTCAGGGCCTCGGACATCACTTTGGGATCTGCCGACTGGTCCGGCAGCAGCATGTCGATCAGTCCGAGTTCGCTCGCTCGCCTGGCGCGCAGCAGCTGCTCTTCGCGTGGCTTCACCCTGGGAACAATGAGTGCAGGCTTGTCGAATGAAAGGATTTCGCAATAGGTGTTATAGCCACCCATGGCCACAACGCCGGTGGCCCCCACGATCAGCTCTTCCATATTATTGTCGAACTCGATCACCTCTATGTAGGGAATGCGGGACCCTTTGGCGACCAGCTTGGAGCGCTCGGCAGCCGGCATATAGGGGCCGAGCACGACAAGCGCCTTTTGCTGCAGGGTAGGGTCTTGCTCATAGGCGTTCATGACATCGTGAACGAGATCGGACCCATCGCCGCCACCGCCGGTCGTGACCAGAATGTAGTTGTCCGAGCGCGCGTTGATCGAGGTCTTGCTCGTGGAAACACTGCGCTGCAGAAATCCCACGAAATCCATCTTTCGGCGCACACTTGCCGGCACGTCCAGGCCGATCAGCGGATCATAGAAATCAGGCGGTCCATAGACCCAGATGGAATCGTAATACTGGTCGATCTTCTGCATGATGCCGTTTCGCTTCCATTCTGCATCAAGCAGGTGGGGGGCATCCATGATCTCGCGCAGGCCAAGCACCAGAACGGTGCCCTGCGCCTTCAGATAGGCCAGCGTCTCCTCGACCTCACCCTTCAGCCCCATCGGTTCCTTGTCGACGATGAAAATGTCGGGCTGGAAGGTTTCGGCGGTGTGTCGAATACTCGACTCACGCATCTTCAGTGTTTCATGCAGATCGATATGGCTCGCCATCGACGTATATTCGCCGTTGCGAAGCTTGATGACACTCGGGATCTTCACGAAGTCGACGCGCGCCCGGTAGTCGAACGCGCCGGCAATCGTGGCTCCGGAGATGATCAGAATATTAAGCCCGCGATAATCCTCGACCAAAGCATGCGCGATCGCGCGGCAGCGGCGCAAGTGGCCGAGCCCGAACGTGTCGTGGCTGTACATGAGGATACGGGCATCTTCCAGGCGCCGTGCCATGGGCAATCCTTCTGCGCTGTGGATCATACGAGCACCGCCGGTTTTTTGCTGGCCGTCAAAAGACAAAGCAGAGCTCCGCCGGGCTGGCCGCTATTTGTAGGGATCTGCCGCATCGCGCAAGCCGTCTCCCAGAAAGTTGAACGCCAAAATCACCAGAACGACAGGTATAATCGGAAAAAGCAACCATGGATAGAAGGCGATGACGCTTACGCTCTTTGCTTCTGTCAGCAGAATGCCCCAGCTGGTGATCGGCGGGCGCAGACCGAGGCCAAGGAAGCTGAGCGCCGTCTCGCCGAGGATCATGCCGGGAATCGAGATCGTGGCAGAGGCGATCAGGTGGGACATGAAGCCTGGAACAAGATGCCGGCCAATGATGCGCGGCGTGCTGGCCCCCATCAGCTGGGCAGCCTGGACATAATCTTCTTCACGCAGGGCCAAGAGCTTCGAACGCACGGCTCGCGCAAGACCAGTCCAGTCGATGATACCGAGGATGACCGTGATCCCGAAATAGATGACGATGGGGCTCCACGTAACAGGCATGATCGCAGCCAGCGCCATCCAGAGCGGAAGGCTTGGCAGCGACTGAAGAACTTCGATGACGCGCTGGACGATCAGATCGAAGACGCCGCCCCAATAGCCTGCCAATCCGCCGATGACGATCCCGAGGCAGAAGCTGATGGCGATACCGATCAGGCCGATCGTCAGCGAAATGCGGGCGCCATAGAGAATGCGCGACAGCACGTCACGGCCGAGGCGGTCAGTGCCAAGCAGGAACATCTGCCCGCCGACTGCCGGGCAAACCAGGTGAAGATCCGATTTGACCAGTCCCCAGAACTTGTAGGAATCGCCGCGGCAGAAGAAGCGGATCGGCTGCACCTCATCCGGCTTGTCGGAGTAAAGCCGATGGAGGGTGTCGAGATCGAGCGACA
>Ga0209129_1001270_pt1 | contig 14428 bp, 14 predicted proteins | sample AraplaMF_Col_mMS_FD_184257 | JGI IMG/M metagenome (GOLD analysis project Ga0209129, IMG submission 184257) | Arabidopsis root microbial communities from the University of North Carolina, USA - plate scrape MF_Col_mMS (SPAdes) (version 3) | ecosystem: Host-associated > Plants > Roots > Endosphere... | reverse complement strand
GCCCTGCTGCGCCGTTATCGCGACCGGGTGCCGGCCGCGGTGGTGCACTGCTTCACCGACACCGGTGCGGCGCTGCGCGATTACCTGGCGCTGGACTGCCATATCGGCATCACCGGCTGGATCTGCGACGAACGCCGCGGCACCCACCTGCGCGAGCTGGTGAAGGAGATTCCCGCCGACCGCCTGATGATCGAGACGGATGCGCCGTATCTATTGCCGCGCACGGTCAAGCCGCAGCCCAGCCACCGGCGCAACGAGCCGATGTACCTGCGGCATATCTGCTATGAGATCGCGCGGGATCGTGGGGAGCCGGTGGAGGTCACGGCGGCGAACAGCACGGCGACGGCGGAGAAATTCTTCGGGCTGTAGAAGATGCTGGCGTAGGTTGGGGTGAGCCAAAGGTGCTGCCACAGGTTCGTTGGGGTTCGCCTTCGGCTCACCCCAACCTACGCCGGACATCTCGCGGTTATGCGCTCGCCGCATCCAGCTGCGCAATCTCCGTCGCGCTCAACTGCAGCCGCGCCGCGCCGATCAATTCACCGAGCTGCTCCGCACTCGTCGCGCTGGCGATCGGCGCCGTGATGCTCGGCCGCGCCATCAGCCAGGCCAGCGCCACCTGCGAAGGCGTGGCGCGGTGCGTTTTCGCCACATCGTCCAGCGCCGCCAGCACACCCATGCCGCGCGGATTGAGGAACTTCCGCACCGCCGCCGCGCGCGCCGCGCTCTTGCCCAGGTCCGTCTCGCTGCGGTACTTGCCGCTCAGGAAGCCGCTGGCCAGCGCGTAGTAATTGATCACGCCGACCTGCTCCTTCGTCACCAGCGGCTCCAGGTACTTCTCGTAGTCGCCGCGCACCATCAGGTTGTATTCCGGCTGCAGGCTCTCGTAGCGGGGCAGGTGGTGACGGGCGGACACGTCCAGCGCCTCGGCGAAACGGTCCGCGCCGTAGTTGGACGCGCCGATCACCCGCACCTTGCCCTGCTCGATCAGCCGCGCGAATGCGCCGAGGGTCTCGTGCAGCGGCACGCTCGCATCGTCTTCGTGCGCCTGGTACAGGTCGATATGGTCGGTCTGCAGGCGCTTGAGCGAGCCCTCCACCGCCTGCTGGATGTTCAGCGGCGCCAGGCCCTTGTGCTCCACCCACTTGGCCACCTTGGTGGCGATCAGCACGCGGTCGCGCTTGCCGCTTTGTTTCAACCACTTGCCGATGATGGTTTCCGACTCGCCGCCGCGGTTGCCCGGCGCCCAGGCGGAATACACGTCGGCGGTATCGATCAGGTTGAAGCCGGCGTCGACGAACTGGTCCAGCAGCTCGAACGAGCGCTTTTCGTCGACGCTCCAGCCGAACACATTGCCGCCGAAGGCCAGCGGGGCGATGGACAGGTCAGAACGGCCGAGGCGGCGGTGTTGCATGGCGGCGTTTCCTTGGCTTGGGATGGGGAAGCGCCGGCGTTGCCGGCGACTTGTCCAGGAAACGTGCCGCTACCTGCGCGCCAATTCAAGTCGACGCCTCAGCTCGGACTGCACGCCCCGCCGCCGCACGGGGGGATCCGCGAGGCTTCCAGACGCGCCGGGCACGCCGCTTCCTGCTTGTGCAGCGAACGTCGCTCCGGCTTGCTCCCAAGCTCGGGCTCGGCGGCCAGGCGCCGCGCCAGCGTCACGTCGGCGACGTGGCCGTGCAGGAACAGCAGGTCGGTCCAGATCGAGCGCATGAGAGGCCTCCCGGGTGCGCCGCCATCTAGCGGCCCGCTCAAGATAGACAGCCGCCATGGCCCGACAAAGCGATATATTCGCAAGCCAGCCTTGAGGGATATTCAAGATGCCTCGGATCTCGCTCGACCTTCTGCAGCAGTTCGTCAGCGCCGCGCGGCTGGGCAATCTGTCGCGTGCCGCGGAGCAGGCCAACCTCACCGTCAGCGCGCTCAGCCACCAGATCCGCCAGCTGGAACAGCGCCTGGAGCGGCGCCTGTTCGATCGCGGCCCGCGCGGCGTGCAGCTGACCGCCGAAGGCCGCCGCCTGCTGGAAGCGGTGGGGCATCACTTCGAAGGCCTCGACCGGGCGATGACCACGTATCGCTGCCGCCGCGAGGAAGCGCTCACGCTCAGCGCCAGTCCCGGCGTGATGAGCAGCTGGCTGGTGCCGCGCCTGGCGCGGCTGGTGGCGGCGCACCCGGAGCTGGAGCTCAACCTGCAATCGAGCGCGCTGCTGGTGGATTTCGAGCGCGATGCGGTCGACGCCGCGGTGCGCTACGGCCGCGGCGCATGGGACGGCGTCGAGAGCGAACATCTGTTCGGCGAATGGATCGCGCCGGTCGCTTCCACTGCCCTGCTGGAACGCATGCGCGGCACCGATCCGGACGACCTTGGCGCCTGGCCCCTGCTGGGCGATCCGGGCAATCGCTGGCGCGACTGGTTCGAACAGTTCGGCGGCACGCCGCCGCGCCGCTACGTGGCGCAGTTCGACACCACCGACGCCTTGCAGCGCGGCGCGCTGGAAGGCATGGGCGTCGCGCTGGGCCGCATGGTCACCGCGCGGCCGCTGGTCGAAGCCGGCCTGCTGCACGTGCTGGGCGAGCGCTACATGCCGATCACCGAGGCGTATTACCTGGTCTATCCGCCGCGCTCGCTGGAGCACGAGGGCCTGCGCATCTTCCGCGACTGGATCCGCTGCGAAGCCGAGGCTTATGCGCGCGGCCTGGCCGACGCCGCCGGCCGGCGCGCCGTCGCCGGATGAAGCCGCGCCGCAGCTTGCCTTAGAATGCACGCGCCGGCCGCTAGGGGCCGGCGTTTTTTTGAGCGTCCCCGCACCCCCGGATTCAAGGATTTCCCATGCCCAGCACCGCCATCCTCGTCGACGGCGCGTTCTTTCTTGCGCGCTACCGCAAAGTGTGGGGCGAGCGCGACGCCAATGACGCACGCACCGTGGCCAAGACTGTGTTCGGCATGGCGCTGGAGCACCTCAAGGCGCTGGACCGTCCGCGCGAGGCGCTGTACCGCATCTTCTTCTACGACTGCCCGCCGCTGGAAAAGAGCTTCGTGCGCCCGATCAGCGGCGACAGCTACGACTTCTCGCGCACCGGCGCGGCCGCGTTCCGCCGCGACCTGCACGACCAGTTGCGCCGCCAGCGCAAGATGGCGCTGCGCCTGGGCCGGCTGGCCGAGCGCGGCGAGTGGAAGCTCAAGCACCAGGCCTACCAGCAGCTGCGCGACGGCGCCCTGCACTGGGACGAGCTGGGCGACGAGCATTTCGAGCCGGACATGCGCCAGACCCAGGTCGACATGAAGATCGGCATCGACATCGCCGCACTCACCTACAAGAAGCTGGTGGACCAGATCGTGCTGGTCGCGGGCGACGCCGACTTCATCCCGGCCGCCAAGCTGGCGCGCTACGAGGGCATCGACTTCATCCTCGACCCGATGTGGCAGGGCATCGCGCCGGACCTGCACGAGCACATCGACGGGCTGCAGTCGGTATGCCCGCGGCCGTTCTGAATCGGCCGCTTTTGAAACCCGCCTAGCTACACATCGCACTCACTGTCCATCGACCAAACGTATACATGGCCGGCACGAAAACGCGTGCTAGCCTCCAACAGGCACCATACGGAAACGCCCCCATGCCGACGATCCGCCATTTCGCTCCCGTGCTCGCCGTCGCCCTGCTCGCGGCCTGCACCGGCAATTCCATGCCCGCCGCCGCCCTGGACGCGCAGCAGGACCAGCCGGCCGGCGGCCTGGTGCCGCCCACCAGCGCCAACGACTTCACCGCATCCCAGCTGGACAACGTGCTGGCCGGCAGCTGGCGCTCGGAGAAGAACCGGGCACGCGATATCTACCGCCATCCCAAGGGCACGCTGCAGTTCTTCGGCGTCCGCCCGGACCTGAAGGTGATCGAGATCACCCCCGGCGGCGGCTGGTACACCGAGATCCTCGCACCGCTGCTGAAGGACAACGGCAGCTACACCGCCGCGGTGAAGAAATCCGGCAACGAAGCCGGCGACGGCGGCCTGCGCGCGAAGTTTGCGGCCGATCCGGAGCACTACGGCAAGGCGCAGATCGTCGAGTACGACCCCAAGGCGCCGTCGTTCGGCCCGGCCGGCCAGGCGGACATGGTGCTGACCTTCCGCAACGTGCATAACTGGATCGGGGACAACAGTGCCCCCGCCATGTTCAAGGCCTTCTACACCGCGCTGCGCCCCGGCGGCGTGCTCGGCGTGGTCGATCATCGGGCCGCCGATGGCGCCAAGCTGGAAGACATCAAGGAAAGCGGCTATCTGCCCACGCCTTTCGTGATCAAGCTCGCCACCGACGCCGGCTTCAAGCTCGAAGCGCAGAGCGAGGTCAACGCCAACCCGAAGGACACCAAGGACTATCCCAAGGGCGTGTGGACGCTGCCGCCGACGCTCACGCTCGGCGAGCAGGACAAGGCCAGGTACCTGGCGATCGGCGAGTCCGACCGCATGACGCTGCGCTTCGTCAAACCGGACGCCCCGGCGCAGACCGCCGCGCATTGAGCGCGGCGCATGCTGCTGGCGCTCAACAAGCCGTTCAATGTGCTGTGCCAGTTCAGTCCCGAGGGGGACAAGCGGACGCTGGCCGAGTTCGTGCGCCAGAAAGAGGTGTATCCGGCGGGGCGGCTCGACTACGACAGCGAAGGCTTGTTGCTGCTCACCGATGACGGCAGGCTTGCGCACCAGCTGACCGATCCGCGACACAAGCAGCCGAAGACGTACCTGGTGCAGGTGGATGGGGCGATCACCGACGAGGCAGTGGCACAGCTGCGGCGTGGCGTGGCACTCAACGATGGGCCGACCTTGCCGGCCGGTGTCGAGCATGCGGTCGAGCCGCAGTGGCTGTGGCCGCGCGACCCGCCGGTGCGCTTCCGCAAGAACATCCCGACCAGCTGGATCACGGTGACCCTGCGCGAAGGGCGCAACCGGCAGGTGCGGCGGATGACTGCGGCGGCGGGGTTTCCGACGTTGCGGTTGATACGGGTGAGTGTGGGGGGTTATGCGCTGGATGGGTTGGCGCCGGGGGAGACGCGAGTCATTGCGTAGGTTGGGGTGAGCCGCAGGCGAACCCCAACCTACGCGGGCCTAAGGTGTCGACTCTTCCTCATCCGGCGCCGTAACGGTATAGCCGCGGGCTTTCAACTTCGCCAGCAACCCCTTCGGCGACAACACCTCCTCCATCGGCAACAACGCAAAGGTCTGCGCATTCGCGCCCACCGCGCGATCCACCGCCGCCATCCAGGTCGCCTCGACCTTCCCCGGCACGTCCTTCAAGCCGAGCTTCTCCGCAAACCCCGCACCGGTGATCGCCTCGATGCAGGCCTCGCGCTGATCGTTCATCGGCAAGCCGCGCAGGGCCTCGATGTCGCCGACCGCCCAGGCATTCGCTCGTGCGGTGACGTTGCCCAATCCGTGCTCCACCGTGTCCAGCGTCTGGCTGAAGCACTGCTGGTCCTCCATCGAGGAGGTCTTGAAGATCTTCAGCGCCGCGCGCGGCTCCTCGATCACCATCTCGTAGCGCGTCGCGCTGACCTTCACACCATGCTTCCTGGCCAGCTCGCGGACCATGTCCTTGACGCCGCCGGAGGCATTGAGGCCGCTGCGCTTGACCGCCTTCTCGTACAGCTCGACCGCCGCGAAGATCGGGCGCCAGCTTTCGATACCGCGATCGTTGCCGATGTACTTCTGCTTGAGCACCATCCAGCGTGCGTACTGGTCCGCCGGCACTGCCTGCTGCAGGGTGACGCCATCCGGATTCTTGCGCGCGCCGATCAGCGAAGGCAGCAGGAATAGTTTTCCGAAAAAGCTCGCCTTCGGCTTGATCGATACCGACGGCGAGGTCAGCACCTCCTGCGAGGCGGCGATCACGCCCTCCACCTCGTCGGTCTTCCACTGCATGTGTTCCGGCAGCGGCGACAAGGTGCCGAGCACGTACATCACGTGATCGCCCTTGCTCACCTTCCACAGGCCGGGTCCGGGCACCACCCCGCTGACCACCACCGATTCCAGGTTGGTCACCGAGGCGGCAGGCGCCGGTGCGGGCGGTGCTTCCTGTGCGAAGGCGGGGGCGGCGGCGCACAGCGCCAGGCAAAGGGCAAGCGAGACCAGGCGCATACGTTCGAAGCTCCGGGGGAGGGGCGGGCGGCCTTCCAGGCCGGGACCGGGGACGGTGGTCGGACTCCGGCGTGGCGCGAAAGTTTCCACGAAATTTTACGCGTTCTATACGCCCCGCCCGCGATTCGCTACCCCTTTCTTATACCCGGGTTCCGACAATGCGCACCGTTGCATTGCCGGTACTTCGTTCGCCATGGACGCTCTCTATCTGCTGTTCTCGTTCGTGCTGTTCGCCGTCACGATCGGCTTCCTGCTGATCTGCGACCGGCTCGGCCGACGCCCCTGACCGCCGCGGTTTCCGCGGCTCCTCCCGACGCGCCTTAGCGGGATTTTCCCCATGACTTTCTTCTACGCCGTGGCCGCCGTGATCGCGGTAGCCCTGCTCTGCTACCTGTGCGTGGCCCTGCTCAAGCCGGAGTGGTTCGAATGACCACCAATGACTTTATCCAGGTCGCCGTTTTCCTGGTCGTGCTGTTGCTGCTGATCAAGCCGGTCGGCAGCTACATGGCCCAGGTCTTCGCCGACGCGCCCAACCGGGTGACGCGCTTCGGCGCGCCGGTCGAGCGCCTGCTGTATCGCCTCTGCGGCATCCGCGCCGACGAGGACATGGGCTGGCGCCGCTACGCCATCGCCATGCTGGTGTTCAACATGCTCGGCCTGCTGGCCGTGTACCTGCTACAGCGCGTGCAGCAGTGGCTGCCGCTCAATCCGCAGCATTTCGGCGCGGTGACGCCGGACTCGGCGATCAACACCGCGATCAGCTTCGCCAGCAACACCAACTGGCAGGGCTACGGCGGCGAAAGCACGATGAGCTACCTGACCCAGATGCTGGGCCTGGCGGTGCAGAACTTTCTCTCGGCGGCCACCGGCATCGCGGTGCTGGTGGCGGTGGTGCGCGGCTTCTCGCGGCGCAGCTCGCTGTCGATCGGCAACTTCTGGGTCGACCTGACGCGCAGCACGCTGTACATCCTGCTGCCGTTCTCGCTGATCCTCAGCCTGCTGCTGGTCTCGCAGGGCGTGGTGCAGAACCTCAAGCCCTATGTCGACGTGCCGCTGACCCAGCACATCACCCAGGTCGAGCAGCTGAAAGACGCCGACGGCAATCCGCTGAAGGATGCCAAGGGCAATCCGCTGACCAAGGAGTCGCCGGCGACGGTGCAGACCCTGCCGATGGGCCCGGCCGCCTCGCAGATCGCGATCAAGCAACTGGGCACCAACGGCGGCGGCTTCTTCAATGCCAACTCGGCGCACCCGTACGAGAACCCGACGCCGTTTGCCAACTTCCTGGAGATGCTGGCGATCTTCCTGATCCCCGGCGGCCTCTGCTACAGCTTCGGCGTGCTGGTCGGCGACCGCCGCCAGGGCTGGGCGATCCTCGCCACCATGCTGTTGATCTTCGTGCCGCTGGCGATCGGCGCGGTCGCCGCCGAGCAGGCCGGCAACCCGGCGCTGCACGGCTTAGGCGTCGACCAGCAGGCCAGCGCACTGCAGTCCGGCGGCAATATGGAAGGCAAGGAAACCCGCTTCGGCATCGCCGCCAGCGGCCTGTTCACCGCCATCACCACGGCCGCCTCCTGCGGCGCGGTGAACAACGCGCACGACTCGCTCACCCCGCTGGGCGGCCTGGTGCCGATGTGGCTGATGCAGCTGGGCGAGGTGATCTTCGGCGGCGTCGGCTCAGGCCTGTACGGCATGCTCGCCTTCGCGGTGGTGGCGGTGTTCATCGCCGGCCTGATGGTGGGCCGCACGCCGGAATACCTGGGCAAGAAGATCGAAGCGCACGAGATGAAGATGGCCAGCCTGGCCGTGCTGATTCCCTGCGCGCTGGTGGTGGTGGGCACGGCGGTCGCGGTGATGGCGCCGGCCGGCGTGGCGGGCGTGGCCAACCCGGGCGCGCATGGCTTCAGCGAGATCCTGTACGCGGTGACCTCCGCCTCGAACAACAACGGCAGCGCGTTCGGCGGCCTCTCCGCCAACACCCCGTTCTGGAACGTGCTGACCGGCCTGTGCATGTTCATCGCCCGCTTCCCGCTGGCCATCGCGATGCTGGCCATGGCCGGCTCGCTGGCCGCCAAGCGCCACGTGCCGCCCTCGGCGGGCACCCTGCCCACGCATACGCCGCTGTTCGTCACGCTGCTGGCCTGCGTGGTGATCGTGGTGGGCGCACTGACCTTCCTGCCCGCGCTGGCGCTCGGCCCGATCGCCGAATTCCTGATCTCGGCCCACTGAATTCCAGGGACTTTCGTTCCATGACCTCGCATACGCACGCGGTACGCAGCTTCGACCGCAACCTGATCCTCAAGGCCATCGCGGACTCGTTCCGCAAACTGTCGCCGCGCCAGCAGTTCCGCAACCCGGTGATGTTCGTGGTGTTCGTGTGCAGCGTGCTGACCACCCTGTTGTGGGGCCAGGCGCTGTCCGGGCACGGCGAGGCGCCGACCGGCTTCATCTTCTGGGTGACGGTGTGGCTGTGGTTCACCCTGCTGTTCGCCAACTTCGCCGAGGCGCTGGCCGAAGGCCGCGGCAAGGCGCAGGCCGCCGCGCTGCGCGGCACGCGCAAGGACGTGATCGCCAAGAAGCTGGCCGCGCCGCAGCGCGACGCGGCGGTGAGCTTCGTCCCCTCCAGCGAGCTGCGCACCGGCGACCACGTGCTGGTCGACGCCGGCGAGCAGCTGCCCGGCGACGGCGAAGTGGTCGTCGGCGCCGCCAGCGTCGACGAGAGCGCGATCACCGGCGAATCCGCGCCGGTGATCCGCGAATCCGGCGGCGACCGCAGCGCGGTCACCGGCGGTACCCGCGTGCTGTCGGACTGGCTGGTGGTGCGCATCACCGCCAACCCGGGCGAGAGCTTCCTGGACCGCATGATCGCGATGGTCGAAGGCGCCGCGCGGCGCAAGACGCCGAATGAGATCGCGCTGACCATCATGCTGGCCAAGTTCACCCTGATCTTCTTGCTGGCCTGCGCCACCCTGCTGCCGTATTCGATCTACAGCGTGCAGGCCAGCGGCCACGGCAACCCGATCACGCTCACCGTGCTGATCGCCCTGCTGGTATGCCTGATCCCGACCACCATCGGTGCCCTGCTCTCGGCCATCGGCATCGCCGGCATGGACCGCATGATCCGCGCCAACGTGATCGCCACCTCCGGCCGCGCGGTGGAAGCGGCCGGCGACGTCGACGTGCTGCTGCTGGACAAGACCGGCACCATCACCCTGGGCAACCGCCAGGCGGTGGCCTTCATGCCGGCGCCGGGCGTGGAGGAAGCGATCCTGGCCGACGCCGCGCAGCTCGCCTCGCTGGCCGACGAAACGCCGGAGGGCCGCAGCGTGGTGGTGCTGGCCAAGGAGCGCTTCGGCCTGCGCGAGCGTCACATCGAAGATACGCATGCGGTGTTCGTACCGTTCACCGCGCAGACCCGCATGAGCGGTGTCGACGTCGGCGAGCGCCGCATCCGCAAGGGTGCGCTCGATGCAGTAGAGCGTTATCTCGACGCCGCCGGCAGCCACCTGCCGCCGCTGGTCAAGCGCATGGCGGAAGACGTCGCGCGCCGCGGCGCCACCCCGCTGATCGTGGTCGAGGGCAGCACCGCGCTCGGCGTGATCGAGCTGAAGGACATCGTCAAGGGCGGCATCCGCGAGCGCTTCGCCGAAATGCGCCGGATGGGCATCAAGACCATCATGATCACCGGCGACAATCCGCTCACCGCCGCCGCCATCGCGGCCGAAGCCGGCGTCGATGACTTCCTCGCCGAGGCCACGCCGGAAGCGAAGCTGAAGCTGATCCGCAAGATCCAGACCGAGAACCGCCTGGTGGCGATGTGCGGCGACGGCACCAACGATGCGCCGGCGCTGGCCCAGGCCGACGTGGCGGTGGCGATGAACACCGGCACGCAGGCGGCGAAAGAAGCCGGCAACATGGTCGACCTCGATTCCAACCCGACCAAGCTGATCGAGGTGGTGGAGATCGGCAAGCAGATGCTGATCACGCGCGGCGCGCTGACCACGTTCTCGATCGCCAACGACATCGCCAAGTATTTCGCGATCATCCCGGCCGCGTTCGCCACCACCTACCCCGCGCTCAATGCGCTGAACGTGATGAAGCTGGCCACGCCGCAGAGCGCGATCCTGTCGGCGGTGATCTTCAACGCGCTGATCATCGTGTTCCTGATTCCGCTGGCGCTGAAGGGCGTGAAGTATCGCGCGCTGGGCGCGGGCGCGCTGCTGCGCCGCAACCTGCTGGTGTACGGGCTGGGCGGCATTGCGGTGCCGTTCCTGGGCATCAAGCTGATCGACCTGATTCTGGTGCTGCTCGGCCTGGCCTGAGCACACCGCCTCCGAGGTGACATCCATGCAGACCCTGAAACTCTCCGTGTCTCTTCCCGATACCGATCACGATGGCGTCGAACTGCGCTTGTCGGCCGATGACGCCGCCTGCGATGTGGTGATCGCCCTGCCGGCCCGCACACGCGTGCGCGGCAGCGACGAGGCCGCGACACCCGAACAGAACGATTACGTGCTCGGCGGCTACGCCGGCATCTGAGCTCCAACTCTCTCCAACCAAGACAAGGCGGTCCTCGCGGACCGGTTCTCACAGGACTTTATGCAACACAAGAAGGCACTCGCGTTCGCGGTTCTGCTCGCGCTGGCACCGACTGGCGAAGCCATGGCCGACCAGGCCGTCGCCTCGGACCTGGGGCCCGCGCCGGGCGCTCCCGTCGTCTCCAGCGAGGACTGCTCCGCCGGCTTCTTCAGCCGCCTGGCCGCGGCCTATCGCGAAGACGCGCAGCCGGCCGACCCGAATGCGCCGGCGCCGGCGCGCCGCGCAATGGCATCGCCGTTCGACGCGCCGCCGTTTCCCTCGGCCGAATGGCAGCTTGGCGGCGTGGCGTATCCGATCGGCGTGCCCAACCTCAACAGCCAGTACCCGCTGGAAAAGGCTTTGTCCTGCACCAAGCTCGGCCACTGGATGAAAGACAACCGCCTCGAGGTGTACGGCTGGATCAACCCGTCGGTCAACATCAGCTCGTCCAGGCACACCAACTATCCGTTGTCGTATGCGACGCGTCCGAACCGGGTGGAGTTCAACCAGTTCCTGTTCCGCATCGAGCGCGTGCCGGACACCGTGCAGACCGACCATGTCGACTGGGGCGTGCACCTGGACCTGCTGTACGGCTACGACTACCACTACACGACCATGAAGGGTGTCTTCAGCAACCAGCTGTTGAACAACCCGCGCGCCGACCAGCCGCTGCCGGGCAAGACCTACGGCGTCGATCCGATGCTGTTCTACGTGGACGTGTATTTCCCGTCGGTGGCGCAGGGCATGAACGTGCGCGTCGGCCGTTACCTGTCGCTGCCGGATATCGAGGCGCAGTTCTCGCCGAACAACTACCTGCTGACCCATTCCATCCTGTACACGGTCGACCCCTATACGCAGATGGGCGTGATGACCACCACCAAGCTCAGCGACCGGTGGACGGTGCAGGTGGGTGTCAATGGCGGCAATGACGTGGCGGTGTGGAACCACTCCGCGCGTCCCTCGCTGCAGGCCTGCGTGCGCTGGGTATCGGCCGACAACAACGACATGCTCTACCCCTGCATCAACAACTGGAACAAGTCGGACTACAACTACAACAACATCCAGATGTACGTGACCACCTGGGGCCATCGCTTCAGCAAGGACGTGCACATGTTGACCGAGGCCTACCGCATCTATGGCCGCAATATTCCCGGCTACGGCCAGGACGGCATTCCCGGCGTGCCGGGCTCGGCCACCACGCCCGGCCAGGCCGGCGCGTACGGCATCGTCAACTATCTCAACTTCGAGCTCGACCCGAAGAACATGCTCTCGTTCCGCAACGAGTACTACCGCGACCTGCAAGGCCAGCGCACCGGCTTCGCCACGCGCTATTCCAGCCATACGCTGGGACTGACGCACTGGGTGTCGCAGGACCTGGAGCTGCGCCCGGAAATCCGCTACGAGCGCTCGTACGACCAGCCCATCTACGATCGCGGCCGCCGCAACTACCAGATGACCGCGTTGATGGACGCGATCCTGCACTACTGAGGCAAAGCGCATGAAACGGCTGATACTCAATTCCTTCGCCATGCTGGTGCTGATGACGGCGATCCTGGGCCTGCTGTATCCGCTGGCCACGACGGGGCTTGCCCAGCTGCTGTTCCCGGCGCAGGCCAACGGCAGCCTGGTGAGCCGGGACGGCAAGGCGGTCGGCTCCCGCCTGATCGGCCAGTCCTTCACCGAGCCGAAGTACTTCTGGGGACGGCCGTCGGCGACCGCGCCGATGGCCAACAACGGCGCCTCGTCGACGCCGTCCAACCAGGGGCCGACCAATCCGGCGCTGACCGACGCGGCCAGGCAGCGCATCGACGCGCTGCGTGCGGCCGACCCGGGCAACACCGCGCCGGTGCCGGTGGAGCTGGTCACCGCCTCCGGCAGCGGCCTGGATCCGGAGATCAGCCCCGCCGCCGCGCAGTACCAGTTGCTGCGCGTGGCCAAGGCGCGCGGACTGGAAGCGGCCAGGCTGCAGCAGCTGGTGGCGCGCTTCACCAGCGGGCGGCAGTTCGGCGTGCTGGGCGAGCCGCGAGTCAATGTGCTGCAGCTCAACCTGGCGCTGGACGCGTTGGCGAAGCAGTAACCACGCGAGGAATGAGCCCCTCTCCCTCCGGGAGAGGGGTGGGGGTGAGGGTACGGGCGGAGTGGTGAGTTGCACTCCGCCCGTACCCTCATCCGGCTGCCGCCACCTTCTCCCGGAGGGAGAAGGATTCCTGCTCGTAAGTCGTCATTAACTGCGTGCGTAAAGCTTTTCCCGCTCCACCCGCATTACATTACGCACCATCCAGCAGGGATCACTGCCTCCATGTCCGACCTCTCCCGCGACCTGCGCGCCGACGCGCTGCTCGACAGCGTGCAGGAGGAGCGTCACCGCCGCCTGAAGATCTTCCTCGGTGCCGCGCCTGGCGTAGGCAAGACCTTCGCCATGCTGTCCGCCGCGCGCGAGCTGAAGCGCCAGGGCGTGGACGTGGTGATCGGGCTGGTGGAAACGCATGGCCGCGCCGAGACCGAGGCGCTGGTCGACGGCCTGGAAGTGCTGCCGCGCCGCCAGGTCGAATATCGCGGCCGCGACTTCACCGAGTTCGACCTGGACGCCGCGCTGGCGCGCAAGCCGGCGGTGCTCCTGGTCGACGAACTGGCCCATCGCAACCTGCCCGGCGGGCGGCACGAGCGGCGCTGGCAGGACATCGCCGAGCTGCTCGATGCCGGCATCGAGGTGTACAGCGCGCTCAATGTGCAGCACCTGGAAAGCCTCAACGACCAGGTGCGGCGCATCACCAACGTCACCGTGCGCGAGACCGTGCCGGACGCCTTCCTCGACCGCGCGCGTGACATCGTGCTGGTCGACCTGCCGCCGCGCGAGCTGATCCAGCGCCTGAAGCAGGGCAAGGTCTACGTGCCGGAGACGGCGGCGGCCGCATTGGACGCGTTCTTCTCGCCGACCAACCTCGCCGCACTGCGCGAGCTGGCGGTGGATACCGTCGCCGGCCACGTCGACAGCGACCTGCGCGGCCACATGCTGGCGCGCGGCGGCGCCATGCCGGTGCGGCGGCGCGTGCTGGCCGCGATCGACGGGCATGGGCAGAGCGAATACCTGGTGCGCGTGGCGCGCCGCATCGCCGAGCGCCGCGGCGCGCCGTGGAGCGTGGCCTTCGTCGATACCGGCGCCGGTCTGGACGACAAGCGCCGCGAGCAGCTGGATGCGGCGATGCGCCTGGCGCGCCGCCTGGGCGGCGACGCCATCGTGCTGCGCGGCCACGCCGTCGCCGACGAGATCCTTGCCCATGCCGATCGCGAAGGCGTCGGCCAGATCCTGCTCGGCCGCACGCGCGAGCGCCCGCTGGCGCGCATGCTCGGCCGCTCGCTGACCCAGCAGCTGCTGCGCCGCGGCGCGCACCTGGAACTGACCATCATCGCCACGCCGACGGAACGTGCGCAGTCGCGCCTGCGGCTGCGCATGCCGGGCGGACGCGGGCGGCGCGGCGAATATCTCTACGCCACCCTCGCCGCGCTGGTGGCCTTCGTGCTGGCCTTCATCGCCGACCGCTACCTGTCGGTCGCCAACCTGGCGCTGATCTTCCTCACCGCCGTGCTGGTCGTGGCGGTGCGCACGCGCATGGCGGTGGCGGTATATACGGCGACGCTGTGCTTCGTCGGCTACAACTTCTTCTTCGCGCCGCCGCGCTACACCTTGATGATCGCCAACGTCGACGACGTGCTGGCGGTGTGCCTGTTC
>Ga0209129_1001269_pt1 | contig 14439 bp, 10 predicted proteins | sample AraplaMF_Col_mMS_FD_184257 | JGI IMG/M metagenome (GOLD analysis project Ga0209129, IMG submission 184257) | Arabidopsis root microbial communities from the University of North Carolina, USA - plate scrape MF_Col_mMS (SPAdes) (version 3) | ecosystem: Host-associated > Plants > Roots > Endosphere... | reverse complement strand
TTCGTGATCTGCGGCGTGGTGACGCTCACCACCCTGTCGCGCCAGGAAGAAAGCACGCGCTGGACGCGGCATACCCTGGCGGTACTCAGCAGCCTGGACGACGTGGCGCAGGAGTTGCTGCACGGCCGCGCCTCCCTGCGCGGCTATCTGCTCGCGCCCTCCCCGCAGGAGCTGGCGAATTTCGAACGCGCGAACAGCGCGCTCGCCAAGAACATCGGGATCCTGTGGAAGCTGACCGAGGACAACCCGGTCCAGCAGACCCGCCTGGACCGCCTGCGCACCATGGCCATCCAATGGCACAAGGACGTGCGGCACGAGGGCATCGACGCCATCAACGACATCCATGCGGCCGATCCCGCGGCGGCGGCGCTGGAACGCACCAATATCCAGCAGAACTACCTCAATCACAGCGCGCTGCGGATCGATGACCTGCTGACCATCGTCAAGCAGATGCAGGACTCCGAACAGGCGCTGCTCGACCAGCGCGAGGCCACGCAGCGCCGCGACGTCATGATCGTGCGGGCGATGACCTGGGGCACCATGCTGCTGAGCCTGGGTTTCGGCTGGTGGGTCATCGTGCTGACCTCCAAGCTGATCACCCGCCCGATCATCCGCATGGCCGGCCTGATGACCCAGCTGGCCTCGCACGACCACAACATCGAGATCCGCCAGACCGAACGCCGCGACGAGATCGGCGAGATCGCCCGCGCGCTGCAGGTGTTCAAGCAGATGGCGATCGAGACCAGCGAGCAGGCCTGGGTGAAGGGCCATGCCACCGAGATCGCCGGCGAACTGCAGAAAGTGGGCGACCAGCGCGAATTCGGCGACCGCCTCACCGGCGTCCTGGCACCGCTGCTGGGTGTCGGCGTGGCGGTGTTCTACGTCTACGACGAGGAGCGGCGCAGCCTGGAGCTGCAGGGCAGCTACGGCTATCGCGAGCGCCGCCACCTGAGCACGACCTATGCGCTGGGCGAGGGCCTGGTCGGCCAGAGCGCGCTGGAACGCAAGCCGATCACCCTGCAGGACGTGCCCGCCGACTATGTGCGCATCCATTCCGCCACCGGCGAGGCCCCGCCGGCCAGCATCAGCGTGCTGCCGCTGCTGTCGCGCGACAAGCTGCTGGGCGTGCTGGAGCTGGCGAGCTTCCAGCACCTGAGCTATGCCCAGGAAAACCTGCTGGAGGAACTGCTGCCGATCGCCGCGCTTTCGCTGGAAAACCTCGGCCGCGCCGTGCGCACGCGCGAACTGCTGCGCCAGACCCAGGAACAGGCCGACGAGCTGCGCGCCTCCGAGGAAACCCTGCGCAACCAGCAGCAGGAACTGCAGACCAGCAACGAGGAACTCAACCACAAGACGCACGAACTGCAGGAGCAGTCGCAGCGCCTGCTCGCCTCCGAGGAGGAGCTGCGCGTGCAGACCGAGGAACTGCAGGCCAGCAACGAGGAACTGCGCCAGAAGACCGAGACGCTCAACGAGCAGAAACGCATGCTCGAAGCGCTGCAGCACGAGACGCAGGAAAAGGCCGACGAGCTGGCGCGCGCCAGCCAGTACAAATCGGAATTCCTCGCCAACATGTCGCACGAGCTGCGCACGCCACTCAACAGCCTGTTGATTCTGTCGCGCAGCCTGGCCGAGAACCGCGAGGGCAACCTGGACGGCGAGCAGGTCGAATCCGCGCGCATCATCCACGACTCCGGCAGCAATCTGCTGCGCCTGATCAACGACATCCTCGACCTGTCCAAGGTCGAGGCCGGCAAGATGGAACTGGTACTGGCCGACCTGCCGCTGACGGACCTGGAGCGCGCGCTCAAGCGCACCTTCGCCCACGTGGCGCAGGAAAAGGGGCTGGAATTCCGCGTGGAGATCGAGCCGGGCGTGCCGGCGAGCATCCATACCGACGCGGCCAAGCTCGAACAGGTGGCGAACAACCTGGTCGGCAACGCCTTTAAGTTCACCCACCAGGGCGGCGTCACCGTGCGCATTACGCGCCCGCCGGCCGGTCTGGCGCTGCCGGAAGCACTGCAAGGCAAGCCCGCGATCGCCATCGCCGTGCACGACACCGGCATCGGCATTCCGCGCGCCAAGGCCGAGCGCGTGTTCAACGCGTTCGAGCAGGTCGATGCAAGCACCAGCCGCCAGTACGGCGGCACCGGCCTGGGCCTGGCCATCTCGCGCCGGCTGGTGGAGCTGCTCGGCGGCAGCGTCGTGCTGGACAGCGAAGAAGGCCGCGGCAGCATCTTCACCATGCTGTTGCCCGAGAGCGTCGATGGTGCCGCTGCACCCTCGCCGACGCAGAGCGCACCGATGGAAGCCCGGCCGGCGCCGTTCAGCAGCGCACTGCTGCCCGAGACCATCGAGGACGATCGCGACACGCTGGCGCCGGGCGACACCGCGATCCTGATCGTCGAGGACGATCCGGTGTTCGCGCGCATCCTCGCCGACATGGTGCGCCGCAAGGGCTACCGCGCGCTGGCCGCCGCCGACGGCGAGTCCGGCCTGCAGCTGGCGCAGCGCTTCCGTCCCACCGGCATCCTGCTCGACGTGATGCTGCCGGGCATGGACGGCTGGACGGTGATCGCGCGCCTGAAGGAAAACGCCGCGACCCGCCATATCCCCGTGCATTTCATCTCGGCCGTCGACGACGCCAGCCGCGGCCGCGACCTCGGCGCGGTGGGCTTCCTCACCAAGCCGGTGAGCCGCGAATCGATCGACGGTGCATTCGACCGCCTGCTGCATTTCGCCGAGGGCCAGGCGCGCCGGCTGCTGATCGTCGATGACGACGCGGATTCGCGCGCGGCGATGCGTACCCTGCTGCGCGGCGACGACGTCACCATCGACGAGGCCGGCAGTGCCGAGGAAGCGCAGCAGCGCCTGGCGGAAGGCAGCTACGACTGCATCGTGCTCGACCTGGGCCTGCCCGGCATGGACGGCATGGAGTTCCTCGAGCGCCTGGGCAACGGCGCCAGCACTCCGCCGGTGGTGATCTATTCCGGCCGCGAGCTGAGCCGCGAGGAAAGCCTCAAGCTGCGCCAGTACACCGACAGCATCGTGATCAAGGGCGCGCGCTCGCCGGAGCGGCTGATGGACGAGGTCAGCCTGTTCCTGCACAGCATCCGCGACGGCAAGGGCCGCAGCGTGCCGTCCGCGACAGCAAGTGTTTCCACCACTGCCGCGCCGGCGCAGGCGCCGGCCATCAACGGCATGCCCAGCGAGCTGAGCGGGCGCAAGGTGCTGCTGGTGGACGACGACATGCGCAACCTGTTCGCACTGTCCAAGGTGCTGCGCGGCTGGGGCATGCAGGTGAACATGGCGCAGGACGGCCTGAAGGCGCTCAAGGCGCTGGACGAGCAGGGCGGCCTCGAACTGGTGCTGATGGACATCATGATGCCGGTGATGGACGGCTACGACACCATCCGCGAGATCCGCGCGCAGCCGCGCTTCGCCAAGCTGCCGATCATCGCGCTCACCGCCAAGGCCATGCGCGGCGATCGCGAGAAATGCCTGGAGGCCGGCGCCAACGATTACCTGTCCAAGCCGATCGACATCGACAAGCTGTCCTCGATGCTGCGCGTGTGGCTGCATCGATGAAGGAGCACAGCGCCGGCAGGACGGACGGCGAACTCGAGGACATCGAGGTGGAGCTGTTCGTGCGCGCGCTGCAGGCGCGCCACGGCTACGACTTCAGCCAGTACGCGCCGGCCTCGCTCAAGCGGCGCGTGCAGCAGCTGGTCCACGCCCATGGCACCGGCACCATCAGCGCGCTCACCGGCCGCCTGCTGCACGAGGCGGATTTCCTGACCACCGTGCTGGAGGGGCTGTCGGTGCCGGTGTCGGAGATGTTCCGCGACCCGGAAGTGTTCAGCGCGCTGCGCGAGCAGGTGCTCCCGCTACTGGCCTCGTATCCGCAGATCAACATCTGGCAGGCCGGCTGCGCGCATGGGCAGGAGGTCTATTCGCTGGCCATCCTGCTGGAGGAAGCGGGCCTGTACGAACGCACGCAGATCTATGCCACCGATTTCAATCCGGCCGCGCTGCGCCACGCCCAGGAAGGCATCTACCCGGCGCGCGAAGCGCAGCTGTGGTCGCGCAATTATCTGGCGGCCGGCGGCAGCCACACGCTCGCCGACTACTACAGCGCGCGCTACGAGCTGCTGAAGCTGGACAGCCGGCTGCGCCGCAACGTGATCTTCGCCAACCACAACCTGGTCACCGACGAAGTGTTCTGCGAAGCGCACCTGGTGCTGTGCCGCAATGTGCTGATCTATTTCTCCGACCCGCTGCAGGACCGCACCCTGGGCCTGTTCCGCGACAGCCTGGTGCGCGGCGGCTTCCTCTGCCTGGGCACGCGCGAAAGCCTGGACTTCGCGCCTGCCGCGGCGGACTTCGTGCCGGTCGACGCCGGCCTGCGCATCTACCGGCTCGGCGCCAAAGCGCCCAGGGCAGGCTGAGGTGGCGCCCGAAGCCATCGCGATCGGGTGCTCGGCCGGCGGCCTCACCGCCCTGGAACGCTTGCTGGCGCAAGTGGATCCGCGCCTGCCGCAGCCGCTGCTGGTGTGCTGCCACACGGGCTCGGCCACGGTCGAGCTGATGTGCGAGCTGCTGGCGCGGCATACCCGCCTGCGCGTGACCGAAGCGCGCGAGCGCGAGTTGCCGCAGGCCGGCACGGTGCATGTGGCGCCCAGCGGTTATCACCTGCTGATCGAACACGACCGCCGCTTCGCGCTGAGCGTGGATCCGCGCGTCAGCTACGCCCGCCCTTCGATCGACGTACTATTCGATTCCGCCGCCGAGGCCTATCGCGACGCCCTGGTCGGCGTGGTGCTCACCGGCGCCAACAGCGACGGCGCCCAAGGACTGGCGACGATCCGCGGCCACGGCGGCATCGCCATCGTGCAGGAGCCCGGCGATGCGGAAAGCCCCACCATGCCGCAGGCCGCGCTGGAACGCGCCGGCGCCGATCATTGCCTGCCGCTGGCGGATATTCCCTCGCTACTCAACCGGCTCTGTCTCGCATGAACATCGCCCGCCCGAAGATCCTGGTCGTCGACGACACCCACGCCAACCTGGTGGCGATGCGGCGGCTGTTGGCCAATTGCGGCGCCGATCTGCTGGAGGCGAGCAGCGGCAACGAGGCGCTGACTTTGTGCCTGGACCACGAGTTCGCGCTGATCCTGCTCGACGTGAACATGCCGGACATGGACGGCTACGAGGTGGCCTCGCTGATGGGCGAATCCGGCCAGCTGCACGAGACGCCGATCATCTTCGTCACCGCGGCCTATGCGGACGACATCCACCGGCTGAAAGGCTACCGCTTCGGCGCGGTGGACTACATCGCCAAGCCGGTGAACGACACCATCCTGCAATCGAAGGTGCGCGTGTTCCTGGAGCTGTACGAGGCGCGCGCGCAGCTGCGCGCGACCTTGAGCGAGCTGTCCGAACGCAACCACCAGCTCGGCATCGAGATGGCCGAGCGCGAGCGGGCCGAGGCGGCGATCCGCCACCAGGCCACGCATGACATGCTCACCGGCCTGCCCAACCGCGTGCTGTTCCACGACCGGCTGCGCACCGCGATGCAGCGCGCGCCGCGGCATGGCAGTGCGTTCGCGCTGGTGCTGCTGGACATCGACGGCTTCAAGGGCGTCAACGACCAGCACGGCCATCCGGCCGGCGACGACCTGCTGCGCGCCATCGCCGGACGCCTGAACGCGGCGCTGCGCGCCAGCGACACCGTGGCGCGCCTGGGCGGCGACGAGTTCGCGCTGGTCCTGGAGGATGTCTCCGACGTCGACGGCCTGCTGCATCGCTGCCGCGAACTGGGCGGCGAACTGGCCGCGCCCTACCCGCTCGAAGGACGCCGCGGGCCGTTCATCGCGCAGGTGAGCGCCAGCCAGGGCATCGCGCTGTGGGCCGGCGATGCGCGCAACGACGAGGACCTGATCCAGGCCGCGGACCGCGCGCTGTACAAGGCCAAGGAAGACGGCAAGAACCGTTGCGTGATGGCGCCATGAAAAAACGGCGGGACCCGGATACGCCGGATCCCGCCGTTGCGTGCCGCTGGTTTAAATCGCTGGTTTAAGCCGCGTCGGCCAGCTTCTTCGTTTCGTCCTTGGCCTTGGCCGCGCCCAGCTCGGCCGGATCGAAATCGTCCACCGAGATGAACTCGAACACGCCCTCGCGCACGCGCTTGAGCAGGGCGGCCTCGGCGCTGTCGATCAGGCCGGCCTTCTCGGCCTCGGCCAGCTGGCCGAGGTAGTCGTGCGACTTGAACTGGCCGGCCTTCTGCGCCTTGAGGAACTTGCGTTCCACCGGCTCGGCGGCGATCACGTCCGGCAGCAGCGCATTCATGCGGCCGACCGTGTTGTTCGCCGTCGGGGTGAGATAGACCCATTCCAGCAGGCGGTCGCGGGCTTCGCCAGGTGCGGTGATGATCGCTGCGACGCGGCGGCCGAGGCGATCGGACGGCGGCACTTCGCGGCGGCCGAACGGAAACACCAGCGCGCGCAGCAGCCAGGAGACCGGGCGCACCGGGAAGTTGCGGATCGCGCCGTCCAGCGCCATCTGCGTACGCCACATGCATTCGTGGAAAGCCCAGGCCAGTAGCGGGCGGTCCGCTTCCGGACGGCCGGTGTCCTCGTAGCGCTTGAGCATGGCGCTGGCGATGTACAGGTAGCTCAGCACGTCGCCCAGGCGCGCGGACAGCTTTTCCTTGAACTTCAGCTTGCCGCCGAGCACACCCATGAAGGTGTCCGCGCACAGCGCCAGCGCGGCCGAGTAGCGGTCGAGCTTGCGGTAGTAGCGGCGCGTGTAGGCATCGCCCGCCGTTTCGCCGATGCGCGAGCCGGTGATGCCGAAGGTGAAGGCGCGCACCGCGTTGGAGATGCCGAAGCCGATATGGCTGAACAGCAGGCGGTCGAAAGTCTTCAGGCGGTCGCCGTAGTCGTTGATCGACAGCGCCTGCATTTCCTTCAGCACGTAGGGATGGCAGCGGATCGCGCCCTGGCCGAAGATCATCAGGCTGCGCGTCATGATGTTCGCGCCTTCCACCGTGATGGCGATCGGCACGCCCTGCCAGGCGCGGCCGGCGTAGTTCTTCGGACCCAGCTGCACGGCCTTGCCGCCGTGCACGTCCATGGCGTCGCCGGCGATGATGCGGCCCCATTCGGTGGCGTGGTACTTGGCGATCGCCGAGGGCACCGCCGGCTTCTCGCCGCGGTCCACCGCGGCGGCCGTGGCACGCGACAGCGCGGCGGTGGCGTAGGTGAGGCCGCCGATGCGCGCCAGCGCCTCTTCCACGCCTTCGAAACGCGCGATGGACAGGCCGAACTGCTTGCGCATGCGCGCATAGGCGCCGGTCGCGGCAACCGCGGAACGCACGCCGCCGGTGGCATTGGACGGCAGCGAGATGGCGCGGCCGACCGACAGGCATTCCACCAGCATGCGCCAGCCGTGGCCGGCCATGCCCGGGCCGCCGATCAGCACCGACATCGGCACGAAGATGTCCTTGCCGTGCACCGGGCCGTTCTGGAACGGGATGTTGAGCGGGAAGTGGCGGCGGCCGATCTCCAGCCCCGGGGTCGAGCGCGGAATCAGCGCCAGGGTGATGCCGAGGTCGTCCTTGTCGCCCAGCAACTGGTCCGGGTCGTACATGCGGAAAGCCAGGCCGACCACGGTGGCGATCGGCGCCAGCGTGATGTAGCGCTTGTCGAAGGTCAGGCGGATGCCGAGCGTCTCGACGCCATCGACCACTTGCTTGCACACGATGCCGTAGTCGGTGATCGAGGTGGCGTCGGAGCCGGCGTACGGGCCGGTGAGGGCGAAGCAGGGAATCTCCTCGCCCACCGCCAGGCGCGGCAGGTAGTAGTTCTTCTGCTCGTCGCTGCCGTAGTGCAGCAGCAGCTCCGCCGGGCCGAGCGAGTTGGGCACCGCGACGGTGGAGGCGACCGTGGCCGACATGGTCGCCAGCTTCTGCAGCACGGCCGAATGCGCCAGCGCCGAGAAGCCCAGGCCGCCGTACTGCTTCGGGATGATCATGCCGAAGAACTTGTGCTTCTTGACGAAGGCCCAGACCTCCGGCGGCAGGTCGGCCAGCTCGTGGGTGATCTGCCAGTCGTTAAGCATGCCGCAGAGCTGCTCGACCGGGCCGTCCATGTAGGCCTGCTCTTCGGTGCTCAGCTCCGGCTTGGGCTGCTTGATCAGCTCGTGCCAGTCCGGCTTGCCGGAGAACAGCTGGCCTTCGAAACCGACGGTGCCGGCCTCCAGCGCGGTCTGCTCGGTCTCCGACAGCTTCGGCGTGACCTTGGCGAACAGCTTCAGCAGCGGCGCGCTGATCTTCTTGCGGCGGAAGTCCAGCATCAGCAGCGGCACCGCGACCAGCAGCTCGATGACCAGCAGCACGACGGTGGTGACCGGCGCGCCCGCGATCAGGCCCACGATCACCGTGGCGCCGAGCGTGACGACCGCCCAGGTCCGCAGGCTGCTGCGATGGTAGGCACAGGCGCCGGTAGCGATGAGCGCCGCCAGCAGGGTGAGGATCACGGACATGGAAGCACCTCGTCGCGAATGGCGTTGTTGCGATGGACAGGCATAAGAACTACTCGATCAGGTTCCGCGTCCGTGCGGCATTCAATGCGTGGCTTCACCATCCAGAGTCCGCAGGAAGCGTGCGATCTCACGGGTGAAAGCGTCGTTGGCGTCGCCGGCCACCATATGCGTGGCGCGCGGCAGTTCCACGTGCTCGGCATGCGGGGCCAGGCGCAGGAATTCGTCGACCGTGTCGCGCGAGACCACGTCGCTGCGTCCGCCGGAGAGCAGCAGCAGCGGCGCGCGCACGTTGGCCGCGGCGCTCATCAGGCGCGGCTGGTAGCGCTCGCTCTCGCGCACCAGGTCGCCGCCGAGCAGGGCCGGGTCCCAGTGCCAGCGCAGGCGGCCGTCGGCGCCTTCGCGCAGCAGCGGGCGCAGTTGGTCTTCGCTCTTGCGGCCAGGCCGGTGCGGCAGGTAGGCGGCGATCTGCTCGGCCGCTTCGGCGTAGTCGGCGAAACCGTCCGGATGCGCCTGCATGAAGGCGAGGATGCGCTCGACGCCGGCGGTCTCCCAGCGCGGGGTGATATCCACCAGCACCAGGGCGCGGAACAGCGTGGGTTCGATCTCGCCGGCCACCACCAGGCCGAGCAGGCCGCCCATCGAGGCGCCGACCAGCACCGGCGGTTCCGGCTGCGCGCGGGCCAGCCCGACCAGGTCGGCCACGAACTGTTCCATGTGGTAATCGCCGCCGGGCACGCGCTCGCTTTCGCCATGGCCTCGGCTGTCGAAGCTGACGCAACGGCAACCCTCGCCGGCCAGCGCATCCGCGGTGGCGGTCCAGGCGTGGCGGGTCTGGCCGAAGCCGTGGGCGAACAGCAGGGTCGGCCGGCCCTCCGGCTGGCGCACGTCGATCGCCAGCCGCACGCCATCGGCGGCGGTGAAGCGCGAGGACGAATCGGCAATGGACGCGACAGTAACCATACGGACGAGTATGGATTGCCCTCCAAGCCGCCGTCAACCATGCCCGTTCGGATTGCAAAGCCTAGGACTGGGGCTACCATGCTGGAATGAATGCCAGCGCCAAACCCGAACGCACCCGTCTTTCCGCCGAAGATTGGGAAGATGCCGCCCTCAAGCTGATTGCCGACCAGGGCGTAGGCGCCCTGGCCGTGGAGGCCCTGGCCCGCCAGCTCGGGGTCACCAAGGGCAGCTTCTACTGGCACTTCCGCACCCGCGAGGCCCTGCTGCAGGCGGCGCTGGAGCGCTGGGAACAGTACGGCGAGCGCGAAGTGATCAGCCAGATCGAGGCCATGCCCGACCCGCGCGCCCGTCTGCCGGAACTGTTCCGCCGCGTCGCCCACGAGATCGCCCCGCACCGCGTCTATGCCGCCCTGCTCAAGGCGCTGGACCACCCGCAGGTGGTGCCGGTGATGGCCCGCGTCTCGCAGCGGCGCATGGAATTCCTCACCAACATCTACCGCGAGGCCGGCCTGGCGCCGGACGAGGCACTGAACCGCGCGCGCCTCACCTATGCGGCCTACGTGGGCTTCCTCCAGCTCAACTTCACGCTGGGTCTACCGCGCATCAGCCATGAAGAGTTCGATGCCTACGTCGAGCACATGATCAAGACGCTCACGCCTGGCTGAAAGACCAGCCGCATCAGCGGCTTGGCGGCACTGCAGGGCCGCTTTGCTGCACTCCGCCTTGCAATGCCAGTACACGCAAACTACCGTTTCTGCTCTTTTTTGTTCTAAGACCAGAGAGAGGAACGCATGGCGAGCAAGCTGGAGGCGCTGCAGCGCTGGGTCGACGAGGCGGCGGCGCTGACCCGCCCCGCCCGCATCCATTGGTGCGATGGCTCTGACGCCGAATACCAGGCGCTGGTGCAGCAGATGCTGCAGACCGGCGACCTGGTCGAACTGAACCAGCAGACCCATCCGGGCTGCTACCTGCACCGCTCGAGCCCTTCCGACGTGGCCCGCGTCGAACACCTCACCTTCGTCTGCACCAAGGAGCGCGAGGACGCCGGCCCGAACAACCACTGGATGGACCCGGCCGAGGCCCACGCCAAGATGGACGGCCTATTCGACGGCTGCATGGAAGGCCGCACCATGTACGTCATCCCGTACTGCATGGGCCCGATCGACTCCCCGCTGGCCCGCTGCGGCGTGGAGATCACCGACAGCCCCTACGTGGTCGCCAACATGCGCACCATGACGCGCATGGGCGCCGCGGCGCTGGCGCGCATCGAGCGCGAAGAGACCTTTGTGAAGGGGCTGCACTCCACCGGCGAGCTGGACCCGGAGCGCCGCTTCATCATGCATTTCCCCGAGGACCTGGCGATCAAGTCCTACGGCTCCGGCTACGGCGGCAACGCGCTGCTGGGCAAGAAGTGCCACGCGCTGCGCATCGCCAGCTGGCAGGCCAAGTCCGAGGGCTGGCTGGCCGAGCACATGCTGATCGTCGGCATCGAGAATCCGCAGGGCCAGACGCACTACGTCGCCGCGGCCTTCCCCTCGGCCTGCGGCAAAACCAACCTGGCCATGCTGATTCCGCCGGAAGGCTATCGCCGCGACGGCTGGAAGGTGTGGACCGTCGGCGACGACATCTGCTGGATGCGCCCCGGCGCGGACGGCCGCCTGTACGCGATCAATCCCGAGGCCGGCTTCTTCGGCGTGGCGCCGGGTACCAGCGCGGGCAGCAATCCCAATGCGCTCGCCAGCATCGCGCGCGACACCATCTTCACCAATGTCGCCGTCACCGCCGACAACCAGCCGTGGTGGGAAGGCCTGCCGGGCGAGCCGGCGCTCGACTGGCAGGGCCGCGCCTATGACCCGGCCAACGGACCGGCCGCGCATCCCAATGCGCGTTTCACGGTAAGCGCGAAGCAGTGCCCGACCTGGTCGCCCAAGGCCGAGGACGCGCAGGGCGTGCCGATCAGCGCGATCGTATTCGGCGGCCGCCGCCCCTCCCTGGTGCCGCTGGTGTTCGAGGCGCGCGATTGGGCGCACGGTGTGCTGGTCGGCGGCGCGATGGGCTCGGAAACCACCGCCGCGGCCACCGGCGCGGTCGGCGTGTTGCGCCGCGATTCGATGGCGATGAAGCCGTTCTGCGGCTACCACTACGGCGACTACTTCAAGCACTGGCTGTCGTTCGACCAGCCGGGCGCGCAACTGCCGAAGGTTTTCCACGTCAACTGGTTCCGCAAAGGCAAGGACGGCAAGTTCCTGTGGCCGGGCTTCGGCGACAACCTGCGCGTGCTGGAATGGATGATCGCCCGCGTCGAAGGCAAGGCCGCTGGTGTCGATACGCCGATCGGCACGCTGCCGGCCCGGGGCGAGCTGCGTACCGAAGGCCTGGCCCTCGACGCCGCCGCGCTGGACGAGCTGCTGCACATCGACGAAGCCGGCTGGCAGGCCGAGGCCGCCGCCATCGGCAGCTACCTGAGCGAATTCGGCCAGCGCATGCCGCAGCGCCTGCATGACGAACTGCAGCGCGTCGCCGGCGCGCTTGCCGGCGCGCCGCGGGCTTCCGCGGTCGCTTCCTGACGTTCGCGGCGGCCGTGGCGCAAGGCCCGGCCGCCGCCTTCCGCATCGCGGCCATGACCGATGGCCGATGAGCCCCCTCCTCTAAACCTTGCCGCGCCACGGCGCATCCAAGCTGGCAAGATGATCAGCGCCTGCGCCACCACCGGAAACCCCATGCCGCCTGCCATCGTCGCAGCGCCCGACGACGACGCCGCCGACGTGCGCGCCGCTGCGGACGGCGACCGGGCAGCGTTCCAGCGGCTCTATCGCCGGCATGCGGATCGCGTCTACGGCGCGGTACTCCGGCTGGCCGGCTACGACCACGCACGCGCCGAGGACCTGACCCAGGATGCCTTCGTGCGCGCCTGGCAGAAACTCGCCGGCTTCCGTCACGAAAGCGCGTTCGGCACCTGGCTGTATCGCCTGGCGGTGAACGTGGCGCTGATGGACATCCGCTCGCGCGGCGCCGACCCGGTCAGCACGATGGACCAGGACGACCTGCCGGATCACGGCCAGACTCCGTTCTGTGCGGCCGAACGCGACGAACTGGAACGTGCGATCGGCAAACTGCCGCCACGCGCGCGCGCCGTGCTGGTCCTGCACGACGTGGAAGGCTGGCGGCACGAGGAAATCAGCGCCGAGCTCGGCATGGCCGTCGGCTCGTCGAAAGCGCAGCTGCACCGCGCACGCGGACTGCTGCGCAAGGTACTTGGAGAAGCGTCATGAACGAATTCGAATGGCATCGCCAGATGCGCGCCCTGCGCGAGCCGGTGTCCCCGCGGCGAGACCTGTGGGTGGACATCGAAGCGAAGCTGGATGCCGCAGCGCCCGCCGCCGCGGTAACCCCGCGCGCACGGCGCAGCCACGCCTGGATGCTCGCGGCGAGCTTCGCCGGACTGTCGCTGCTGGCTGTCGCGATCAATCATCGGCTGCGGGTCGAAGCGCCCGCCACGCTCGAAGTACAGGTGCCGGCGAACTGGAAACCCTCCGACCCGCGCCTGGCCGGCGCGGCGGTGGAACTGGACGCCGCACGCATGGAACTGCAACAGGCCATCCAGCAGGCACCGCATTCCCCCGCCTTGCAGCGTCTGCTGGACCGCACCGCCAAACGCCAGTCGCAACTGCGCCAGATGGAACAACAGGCAGGCTGAGTCACCGGAGCACAATCATGAAAACCGCACGCAATCTACCTGTCCTGCTGCTGGCCCTGGCGATCGGCCAGGCCTACGCCGATACGCCGATCAACCTCAGCCACGACGCCAAGCCCAACGTGCAGCTGCAGATCAGCAACGTCAAAGGCTCGGTCACCGTCACCGCCTGGGACCGCAACCAGGTGCAGGTCACCGGCCGCCTGGGCGAAGGCGCCAGGCCGCTGGAGTTCGAGGGCGACAACGGCAACCTCGAACTGAAAGTGGAATCGACGGGCAAGTCGCGCTGGTTCAACTGGAGCAACGACACTGCGATGGGCAACACCACGCTGGACGTGCGCGTGCCCAAGGCCGCCTCGCTGGAAGTGGAAGTGGTCAGCGCGCCGGCGAGCATCGACGGCATCGACGGCGGCAGCATCAAGATCAATTCGGTGAGCGGCAAGGTGCGCATCAACGCGCGCTCGCCCTCGGTGGAAGCGGAAAGCGTCAGCGGCAGCCTGGAACTGGCCGGCCACGCCGACAAGGTGGACCTGCAGACGGTGAGCGGCGACATCCTCGCTCCGTCGGTGGGACGCGAGGCCGAACTGCAGACCGTGTCCGGCCGCATCCACGTCAACGGCGGACCGTGGAAGCGGCTCAACTTGAGCACCGTCTCCGGCGACGTGCAGGTGGGCGGCGGCATGGCCGGCGGCGGCGACATGAACATCGACAGCATGAGCGGCGATGTGCAGGTGCAGGTGCCAGGCAACCTTGCCGCGCAGATTCACGCCAATACGTTCAGTGGCGACCTGCGCAGCGATTTCGGTTCGCCGCGCAAGGTGGAACACGGCCCGGGTACGGAGCTGGATACCACGGCCGGCAGCGGCGGTTCGACCATCAAGCTGGAGACGTTCAGCGGCGACCTGCGCATCCGCCGGCAGGACTGAGCGCCGGCTCGGACGGGCCCCGAAACGAAGAAGCCGTCGCCAGTGGCGACGGCTTCTTGTTTTGCATCGAGTTCGACTGCGTGCCGATCAATTCAGGTCGATCAAGTCAGGCCGACGAACTCAGAGATCCTGGTGGTACTGCACGTACGGCGTGCGCGACTGGTCCGGCTCCGGGCCGGCGGGCGTATTCACCGCATTGCCGGACGACCACACGTTCTGCGCGCCGATGCTCAGCTCGCCCTGCCAGGGCAGGCGCAGGGTGACGCCCAGGTCGATGCTGCTCCAGCGGCGGTCGCTGTTGTAGCCCGTGCCCGGCAG
>Ga0209129_1001227_pt1 | contig 14697 bp, 12 predicted proteins | sample AraplaMF_Col_mMS_FD_184257 | JGI IMG/M metagenome (GOLD analysis project Ga0209129, IMG submission 184257) | Arabidopsis root microbial communities from the University of North Carolina, USA - plate scrape MF_Col_mMS (SPAdes) (version 3) | ecosystem: Host-associated > Plants > Roots > Endosphere... | reverse complement strand
GCGCGCGCCCACACAAGCCGGCCCCTTCGGCCACAACCCCGTGACGCCGCATGCGGCATAGTGATGCCTCCATCCCGAGGGCTTCCACGCATGGGCAAGAAAAAGCAGTACGAAAAGGCGCTCGAAGAGCTGCAGATCGAACTCGTCGGCCTGACGCGCTGGCTGAGGCATACCGGCAAGCGCATGGTGGTGGTCTTCGAGGGGCGCGATGCCGCCGGCAAGGGCGGCACCATCAAGGCGATCATGGACAAGCTCGACACCCGCGCGGCTCGCGTGGCGGCGCTGTCGAAACCCACCGCCACCGAAGATTCCCAGTGGTATTTCCAGCGTTATGTCGCGCAGCTGCCTGCCGCCGGCGAGCTCGTGCTGTTCGACCGCAGCTGGTACAACCGCGCCGTCGTCGAACCCGCGATGGGCTTCTGCACCGAAGAGGAGTACGACCGGTTCATGAAGGTCTGCCCCATCTTCGAGAAGATGCTCACCGACGACGGGATCATCCTGCTGAAGTACTGGCTGTCGGTGGATCAGGAAGAACAGGAAGAACGCTTCGCCGAGCGCGCGGCCGATCCCCTGAAGCGATGGAAACTGTCGCCCGTCGACGTCAAGGCTCGCGACAAGTATGCGGAAATCGGCGACCTGCGCGACGCCATGATCCAGCAGACCGATACGCACGACGCGCCGTGGTTCGTCGCGGATTTCAACGACCAGAAAACCGGCCGTCTGAACCTGATCCGCCACCTGCTCGACCGCATCCCCGACAAGCTCATCCCCGACGCCCCATTCGACCTGCCACCGCTGACCGGCAAGCCGAAGAAGGACAAGGTCACGGCGAAGGCGGAGCGCGTGCCGAAGGTTTATTGATCCGCGCGATCATCTGGGGCACGTAGGGATCGGCGCACTATGGCGAGCGATATCTTTCGCCTGCTTCGCATTCATAAAAAGCCCGCGTCATGCGCGGGCTTTACTTCAAGGAGGCGATCGCGCTCAACGCGGCTTGATCAGCTGATATTCGCTCTTATCGCCCCGACGCCCGGCCTTGCCGTCGACCCTGGCGCACAAGACGTCACCGCAAAGCGTCACATCCGCGCGATTGATGGCCCTGACCAACTCGGCCGACTGCTTGTTGTCCTGAATGACGCCCAGGTAGTGATAGTTCACACCGACCGCGCCACCCACCAGAATCAGCACGAGCGCGCCCATGGCACCCACGAACTGCCAAGCGCGAACGAGCTTCGGGCGCATGGCTGCGTCGTGCCGCTTCTGCTGTTCGTTGAAGGCGGCGGCCATGTCTTCGCGAAACTGTTTGACCTCCTGCTCCCGAAACGCCCGCAGGGCCACCTGCGTTTCCATGGCCTGTTTCGTCATCTGGGCGACGGTCTGATCCACTCGGGATGCGCCCATCAACAGCAGGCCCGCGGCGTTTTTTGCATCCTCGCTCACTCTACTTCTCCTTTTTCAACGCGACATACCGCGACTCATACTCTGGTGTTGGCTCTGTTCCAGTTGCTGCTGCAAGGCCTGCTGGACCTGCCGCTCGGTTTCCTCCGACAGCCGCTGAAGACTCTGGTCCAGCGGCTGCATGGACGCATGGATCGGATCGACGGTCGCCGAGGGGCTGAACCACCGATTGCCCGTGTCCTTCGTTGCCATCAACTGGTTATTCCCGTCGATGGCGACACCGTCGATGCGATCCAGGCCGTTACGGCGGGCTTCGAACGCAAGCACACCGGCCGTACGTTCCATGTCCGCGCGATCCTCGTGCGGCAGCTGGTCCGGCCCCAGCCGTTCCAGGTGCGCCATGGCCTGGGTAAACAAGGGCTGATCGCGGCCCGGCAGGGCCTGCTGCTTATCCGCGATGCCCTGCATCGTTTCTGCCAGCAACTGCCTGGCGGCGTCGGTACTGGTATAGGCGTGGGCGATCGCCAGCGCGCCCTTGTCGTCGCCCGCCTGAAGGGCAGCAAAGTACTGGTCGATGAGGCCATCGTCTTCCCTCCGCTTCGGCGAATGCGCAGCGGTGACCGCCATCGGGTCTTCAGGCGATGGCGCAGCTGCCCGAGGCATCGGAGCCGACGCGGTGGACTGCATCGCATAGGCCGCCTCCAGCGCGTCTCGCACGTTGCCTTCCGCCGGGTTGCGGCCATAGAGCGCGCCGGGCGTGGTCCACCGCGCGTCGTCGCCGCGCGTATACGTCAGACCATCGGACGCGACCAGTCGCTCCGGGTGCCGCATGGCCTCGCGCACGGCGGAAGGTATCCCGCCATGCCGCGACCAGCCGTACTGCTCGTAGGCGGCCTGATAGTTGGCTGCCATCGCCGTCGGCGTCATCGACCGGTTCGTCGCCACGATGTCCCGCGCTTGCCGATCCAGCGTCGCCGCCCGCTCCGGGCTGGCGGTTTCGACATCGAACCGGTGCATGCTCAGTCCAACATGACTGTCGCTGATCTGCCGCGACCATAAACCCGTCGAGGCGTCGCGTTGCCAATCGCCTTCGTAGTGGTTTCCCGGACGATGATCCTCCGGCGTCGACGGCAGACGGTAAGGGTCCTGGGCCCTTGGCGGCGCGGCCAGCGCAAGCTCCACGGCACGGCTCGACGCCTGATAGTTGAGACGGTCGGCCAGCTCCGGCGACGCCGTCAACGTCTGCCGCGTGTACACCGGAATGCCACGATCCACCGTCGCCTGGGTGTCGAGCTCACCATCGACCGTGCGGGTCCAGCCTTGCGCAGCACGGTTCGGATCGAACTGCCAGTGGTGGCCCTCGCCATCAGTCTGCCGATGGATGCGCTGATGGTCGACCCACGCGGCGAGTTTGTCACCCGCTACTGCGCCTGCGACACCACCGACGGCACCGCCAATCAACGCACCCGGTCCGGTTTCCGACGTGAGCGCTGCACCGGCGGAAGCACCCAGCGCGACCCCGCCCAGCCCACCGACGTTACGCGACACCGCGCCGACGATGTGCGATTGCGCACCGGTGTGGTTACCTTGATCGCGTAGTGTCAGTGCATCGCGCACCGAGGTCGCGCCATCGGCAAGGCTAGCGACGGTCCCAGCCGGACCCAATCCCTTGATCGCAACCTGTGCGACATGGAGTGTCGCCCCCGGCGCGCGACGCACGCCAGCCAGCAACTCGGCATCCGACTTCGGCAATATCCCAGCAAATATGGCTTCCTTGGTGTAAGCGGCCTGGACGTGCGGGAGAACGCCTTCGACGCCATGCTGCGCATACACGCTGCGCAAGGAGTCCACCGGCACGCCGCCCAGACTGCGCACGTCAGGATTCTGCAACGCCGTAGGTACTTCGACCTGACCGAATACACGATGAGGGTTGGCGTTGACGGCTATAACCTTGACGTCGCCGCGCAGAGAGTTAGCGAAATCACGCGACGCTTCGCACCAGAGGCAGTTCTGGATGCTGGTGAAGCTGTTCATGGGAGCTTTGGCATTGCCGTAGAGAAAGTCTCCGACGAGCCTTTCCGAAGCGCCGGAAGGCACACCTTGGGATCTAAAAATGCGTTCCGCCGATTCCTTTATGGCCTCATCGATACGTTCATGCGCCAAGAACTTCCCGCGTGGCGTATTGTTGATAATCGACGCCCGACTTTCTTCGGCGTGCTTAACAGCGAGACGATTCGCGGAAACGCCACCTACACTTCCGCTATAAAGAGAGGCCGAACCATGCGAAGCCTTCGCCGAATAATCGCGCACGACGGATCGAATATCTTCCAGGCTATTGGCCGCCCTGATGCGCTCAACATCGCGCTCGAGCCCCATCAGCGGTGACCATCTTCTTCCGAGATCAGCGCCCAGCCGTTCCGGAAAATAACTTCGCCCATGAAATGGCTATCGCCGTATTCGCGCACGATAGACGGCCGATCCTCGAGTGAGCGCCATACTGGTACTGCCTGACAGACAAGTGACTGCACATCGCCAAGCTCCCTAGATGAGAACTGAGCACAGTGCATTGGATTCGGTTCAGTGCCAAGCCATTCGCGCTCAAGCCATCCGAACGAAATGACTTCGATGTTGTAGTCGTTGTCGTTTTCCAAGAACCATCTTCTGAACTCGCCGTAGTAGACCCTGCCCTTGAGCACGACGGAAAAAATGGTTATCGGTGGCTCATCTCTCCCTTTACTTCCTCCCGCATAGCGCACCTGGCCCTGCGGAAAGTCGATCCATTCAAATGTGTCGTCGTAGTCGCCCACGGTCCTACTCCTGTCGGTGTGGCTGTCCCGCAGACCGAAGTACGTTCTTAAGACTTCCACGGGCTGCCACAGCTCTGCGCATCCAAGTATCGAATCATGCCAGACGTCCGCCTTCCGCAAGACATCGACAGGTCAGCACGACCTTCCGATCGGCTCGCAACAATGCCTTGCATGACGCAACAACCTTCGATTGCTCATCGACCCGATGGCCACTCATTGAGGTTTGTCGTAGCGCGCGTTTTTCGCCGCAACGCTTCCGCAGCTTCCGGCGCGGAACAGGTTAGGCGAAGACGAGCGCACGCGAACCGGGAAGATTCTGAAAAGTGCGTCGAGGTGCAGACAACTGCGAAGCGGATTTGGTAGCGTGTATCCGTTGCCCGCGTCTTCCGGTGGAGAACCATGCGCAGGCAACCATCGCTGATCGCGGTGAGAAGCGCGGCCCGAGGGTGGTGGAACACCCCCAGACCGCTAACCCAACCAACTTCTACGGAGTTGATAAGGCTATGTACATTCTACGGCACCCGCTCGCCCGCCGGTTCCCCACCGGCGACACCCTCATCGGTTACCGGGCCGGCTGGCCTCCTTCCAGCTCCGACTGACGAACGGCGCCCCGTTCATCCCCGTGTATTTTTGTCAGCCGTGCTACCCGGCACGTCGCCGTGTGCCCGGCTGAGCGGAACCGACGGGGCTGCCATCCACTTCTCGATCGACATCGTCCGGCGCTCGGTCGCGAGCCGCCGGTGAACCCGCGAGTCCGTTGATCCACCGTTTCACCCGCGGTGCGTCGCCCGTGGCGGCGTACCGCATCCTCGCGGACAAGAACCCCAAGGAACGCACCATGACTGCCTTGATCGATCGTCATTTCCACATCGATCCGGACACCAGCGCGCATGATCTGTTGAACGCCGCGAGCGAGTGGCTCCAGTACGCGCATAGGCTCAACCGCTTACTGATCGACCTCGTTGCAGAGTCCGATGGCGTGGCCGGCGAGCGCGTCGCCGACGCGCTGGAAACCGCCGACGCGCTGATGAGTATCGGTACGCGCTGTGTGGCGCAAGCGCACGAACGCATGGTGTGGCATCAATCCCGCACAATGCCGGATGCGCAGGATTCATGAGCAGCCATGGCGGCGACATCTTGCAGGTGCGGACCTGGCTTAGATCGATGCTCGCGCGAGCACCCTTCGCGGCCAGGTCCGCTCCTACAGCAAGCCGCATCGTTTCCTGCGCTGCATGGCATGCTCACCCATCGGCTACCTCAGTGACCGGCGAGGTGCCGGGCTGTGCCTCTCAGAGCGAGTTCGGTCGCCTGCGACCGCATGTCTGAGCGCTGAGGGGCACAGCCCGGCGCCTCCGCGCCGATCGCTGCGATGTGCGAAGCAAGCGCGATGGCAAAGCCGAGCCCGACGAACGATGTCAGGAATGCGCGGCCCTATGGCGGCGCGAGGGCACGGGGCGCCGCGGCAGGCGCCCGTTGCGCGACAGTCGTAGCCACTGGCGAAGCGCCAGCAGCCCGCCGGCCGATTCGATCATCGCCGCGGGCACCCACATGATCACGCCGCCGATCAGCTGGCCGGTGAGCACGTTCATCGTGAAGGCGCGGCCGCAGATCTCGAAGATAGGATAGAGGTCGACGCGCGAGAACGTGACGACGGCGCCGGCGACGATCTGCGGAGTCATCGTGATCGCTGGCGACAGCACGCGCCAGCCCGGCGCCATGCGCCCCGGCGGCTTCGGGCGGTGGTCCAGCACGATCCACCAATAGGCGAGGCCGGAGATCATCATCGACCAGTTCATCGCGCGGTAGAGGCGCCAGTCGAGCATCGCCAGCGTCTGCATGTCCGGAATGAGCCAGACGAGGATCAGGGCGACGAACGACGCGGTGACGAAGGCGGGGTTGAGCGCGACGGCGGTGAACCCGCGCCACGGCAGCGAACGCTGGATCCTGCGCAGTCGCACCCGCCACGCCAGCGGCAGCCCCGCGCGCAACACGGTGCCCGGATACGCCGCGACGATCAGCAGCGGCGCCAGGTGATGGAGCAGCACCTGCTGGATGCGGTGCATGAAGAACTCGTGCTCGGCGTAGTAATCGAAATACGTGTGCAATGCGACGTAGACGATCGCCATGCCCGTCCAGAACGCGGCCTGTCGCGCCGCCGGTACGCGCAGCTGACGCGAGCCGCGCACGTACAGCCACGCCGTGGCGACGAATACCACGAGGAACGCCCAGGAAAACTCCCAGGGCACGATCCACTTCGTCAGGCCGGCAAGCATGGGTCAGACCACGCGCCGGCTGCGACGCGTGCGACGCCAGCCGTAGATCAGGCCGAGGATCGCGACGATGCCCGGCACCAGCACGATGTCGATGAACTTCAGGCGCAGGCCCAGCGCGTCGATCTCGGCGTTGAGCTGGTGCTGCACGTCGCGAAGTTCCTTGCCGATGGCGAGCTTGCGCTGCAGGTACTGCTCGACCTCGCGACGCTGCTCCACCGTGGCCGTCGACGGGCCCGCGCCGTTCTTCGTCGGCTGCAGCTCGCTCAGGCGACGCTGCGTGTCGTAGAGCTCGGTCTCCAGCTCGCGCTTCTTCACCAGGAACTTGCGGTCGGCCGCTGCCTGCAGCGCACGAACGCGCGTGAACGGACGCTGCGAGTTCACGCGGCCACGGATCGACAGCAACGCCGTCGAGCCACCGAGGTTGTCCACGATGTTCGCCACGAAATCGCCATTGTTCGCGAACGGCGTCATCTGCTGCTGGCCGAGCAACGGCTGCACGTCGAGCCACAGGCGATCGGTGAGCACGTCGGTGTCGGCGACGAGCACGACTTCGCCCGGCGCCGCCGCCTGGGCGAGATGACCCTTCTCGTTTCGCTCCGGGAACGCCGTGCGGAACGTATCGCGCAGGCGGCCGGCGATCACGTAGCGCTCGTGGGTCGGCTCGTAGTTCTCGAGCAGCACCGAGGGGTCCGCGGTGGCATCGCGCACGCGCTGCGACGGCACCACGGCGGCCTCGTCGGAGGTCTGCACCAGCGGCGTGAAGCGCGCCTTCGTGTCCTGTGCCAGCTCGAAGAAGCCGGCGGTGGAAAAGTTCACGCGCTGCAGGCTCGCCGTGACCACGTCGTCGTGGTTCAGGTCCTGCGCGCCGAGGCCCAGCATCGCGGGATGCACCACCGTGTTGCCGTTGAGCTCGATCGTCAGCGCCTGCGAGCGGTCGAGCACGACCTTGGTGGGGTCGTAGACGACACCCCAGGTTTCGAACAGACGGCGCAGATCGGAATCGTGGTCGTCCACGATACCGCGCGAGTCGATCAGCGGCGCATTGTCCATTTCCGCATCGGGATCGACGAACACCACGAGGTGGCCGCCGCGCAGCACGTACTGGTCGATCGCGTACTGCGCGTCTTCCGGCAGATGCTTCGGGTGGATCAGCAGCAGCACCTTGATGCCATCGTCGATGCGCTTCAGGCCTTCGGGATCGAGCGTGGTCACGTCGGCTAGCTGGTCGATCTGCCTGACCACCGCCCACGCCGGCTCGCCGATCACGAGGTTGCCCTCCACCGGCATGCTGCTGATCAGGCCGATACGGGGTTTGGTGGGCATGCCCAGCTCGTAGAGCAGCTTCGCGATGTCGTATTCGACGAACGGCTCGCGCGCCGGATCGAAGAACGGGATGGCCTGCGGCGGCACGTCGCCCGGGCCACCCATGCCCACGAGGCCGAAAAACACGCGCTCGCCGTTGCTGCCGCCACTCGCCGGCGTGAGGCCGTAGCTCTCGGCCGCGTCCTCGTCGTCGGAATACGGCACCGGGTCGATCACCTTGAACCGGATGCGCCCGTGCGCGCGCACGGCGATCTCGCGGAGCATCTCGTGCACGCGCTGTTCGTAGCTGCGGATCTGCGGCAGGTCGCGCGTCGCGTGGTCGGAGAAATAAAGCGTCAGCGTGAGCGGCTTACGCAGGCTGTCCACGATCTCCTGGGTGCCCGGCGTCAACGTGTAGATGCGGTCTTCGGTCAGGTCGACGCGCGCGGTGCGCAGCGACATCGAGCTGAAGGCGATCGTCATGAGGAAGAGCAGCGCGATGGCGACGAGCGCCAGGCGCAGACGGAAGGAACGGGTGAGGTGCAGGCGCCGCATCGTCAGCGCGTCCGCTTCAGGTCGAGCATCACCACGCTCGCCGCGAGCCAGGCGACGATGGTGGCGAAGAAGTACACGAGGTCGCGAAGGTCGAGCACGCCGCGCGCGATGGCGTTGGCGTGCCGCGCGATGCTCAGCTGGCCAAGGGCGCCCAGCAACCGCGGTGGCAGCGAATCCTGGAAGAAATCGACGATCTGCGGCTGCCCGATCAGCAGCAGCACGAAGCACAACGCGGCCGTCAGGATGAACGCGATGATCTGGCTTCGCGTGCACGCCGACATGCACGCGCCGATGGCGATGAACGCGCCGGCCATGAGCCAGCTGCCCACGTAACCCGCGAGGATCACGCCGTTATCGGGGTCGCCGAGGTAGTTCACCGTTATCCAGATCGGGAACGTCAGCACGAGGCAGATGCCGATGAATGCCCACGCCGCGAGGAACTTGCCCAGCACCGCCTGCGCGATGGACGCAGGCAGGGAGAAGAGCAGCTCGAGCGTGCCCGAGGCGCGCTCTTCCGCCCACATCGACATCGTCACCGCCGGCACCAGCACGAGGTAGAGCCACGGATGCATGTCGAAGAACGGCTGGAGGTCCGCCAGGCCGCGATCGTAGAAATCGCCCGCGTAAAACGTGAGCAGACCCGCGAGCACGAGGAAGATCACCATGAATACGTACGCCACGGGCGTGACGAAATAGCTCCACAACTCGCGCCGCGCGATCGCCGATACCGCCGTCATGCCTGCGTCTCCCGGGGTGCCGTGGTGATCTGGCGGAACACTTCGTCGAGGCGACCCCGCTCAAGCTGAATTTCCGATACCTCGAGATTCTGCGTGCGCAGCAGCGCCTGCACGTCTTCGAGAATCGGCAGGCCGGCACGCGGAAACACGGTGACGCGACCGTCGAGCGGATCCACTTCCACCATCGACACGTTCGGAATGCGCGCGAGCATCTCGCGCGAGACGCCACTGCCCGGCGCACTGAACGACACCGCGCCGTGATAACGCGAGCGCGCTTCCAGCTCGGCGGGCGTGGCATCGGCGAGGAGCTTGCCGTTCGCGATGATCGCAACCCGGTTGCACAGCGCGTGCACCTCTTCGAGCAGGTGCGTGGAGATGAGGATCGTGCGCTCGCGCGCCATCGCGTCGATCAGCATGCGGACGGAATGCTTCTGGTTGGGGTCGAGGCCGTCGGTAGGCTCGTCGAGCATCAGCACCGGCGGGTCGTGCAGGATCGCCTGCGCCAGGCCTACGCGGCGACGCAGGCCTTTCGACAGCGTGCCGATGGTCTGTTCGAGCACGTCTTCCAGCTCGAGGCGCGACACGACTTCGTCGAAGCGGCGGAAGGCCACATCGCGCTCCAGCCCCCGCACGCGGATCATGAAGACGAGGAACTCGCGGATCGTCATCTCGCCGTAGCTGGGTGCACCTTCCGGCAGATAGCCGAGCGCCCGCTTGGCCGAGAGCGGCGCCTTGCGTATGTCGTGACCGCAGACCCGCGCGGTGCCCGACGTCGGCGTGAGGAAGCCGGCGATCATGCGCATCGCGGTCGACTTGCCCGCCCCGTTGGGACCCAGCAACCCGAGCACCTGCCCCGGCTCGGCACGCAGGGTCAGCGAATCGACCGCGGTAAGCGGGCCATAGCAGCGGGTAAGTCGGTCGGCTTCGATCATTGCGGGCAGTGTAGCCGGTGGCGCACGGCTCGGCTTCGCCCTCGCGTGGGTTGCGCTTTCGCGAAGAGCCGTCGGCCCTCACCCTCCCGCGTAGGAGTGCGCCCTGCGCGCGACATCTTTTCGCGACGAGCAACAGGCCCTGTCTCTCACGGCCCCAACGGCGTCGCGCGCAAGGCGCGCTCCTACCACCTGCCTCGCGAAAACCCCCGCGCGAAGACCGGTCGCGCAGGGGCGCAGCCATAGAACATGGCCGCGTCAGCGGCATCCTTTCCCAAGCGACGCCGCAGCTCGGAGCGGCGAGGGTCAGGACCGACGGCTCTTCGCGACAGCGCAGCGAAGCGCGATGGCGAAGCCGAGCCGTCAGGCACAAAAAAACCCCGCCGTCGCCGGCGGGGTTTCGTATCGCGATGTCGCTGGCTTACTGCGCGGCGGCGGTGCTGGCCGGAGCCGGGGCGGTGCCTGCCGGGGCCGGGGCGGTGCCTGCGGCGGCCGGGGCCGTGGAGGAACCGGCCGGAGCCGACTCTTCGAGACCCGGCTGCTTCATGCCGGCTTCCTGCTCGGGCGTCTGGTCCGGGATGTTGTCGCCCTGCAGCGGGAGATAGATCTCGAACTTCTGCTCGTCGTAGCCTTCGATCGTGCCCTTGTTGTTCACCGGCGCCTTCACCTGGATGTCGTAGGCGCGGTAGGTCACGTCGTCGTACTTGTAGCCGTGGGTCTGCGAGTAGGCCGTGAGCATCTGGCGGGTCTGCGGGAGACCGGCGCCCGTGCCGTTCCACTCGGCCTTCAGCGCCTTGCCGCCGAAGACGAGCGTGGCCTTGACGTTGCCGTCGACGATGACGCGGCCGTACTTGTCCTTGCTACCCGGAGCGGCGGCGGCGGCAGCTGCTGCGGCGGCATCGGCCGGCGCGGCGGCGGTCGAGGCTTCGGCCGGAGCGGCGGCGTCGAGCGCCGGACGCTGGGCGGCGGTGAGCTCGACGTCCTGGCCGTTGATCTTCACGGTGGTCGCGTCGATTTCGGCAGCCACGTCGAAGGTGTAGTTCTGGTCGCCCCAGTTCGTGGTGAACGTGATGCGCGGACCGACGACGTTCACGCCGAGCTTCTTGGCGGCGGCCTGGATCTCGGCCATGGCCTTGTCCGAGGCGGTATCGACGTCGTCGAGCGTGCGCGGCGCGGTGGTCGAGACCAGGAGCACCGGCTTCACGGGCGTTTCGACGATCGACGGAACCATCTTGCTGTAGTCGATGTTGGGGATCGACGCCATCAGGTTCTGCAGGTTCGACAGGCTGAACTGGATCAGCGCGTCGGGATCGCCGTGGATATAGAGATTCGAGAAGCGGTTGATCAGGTTGAAGCCGTACGAGACGTCGTAGGCCCAGTTCACCTTGACCAGCTTCTGGCTGCGACCGCTGCGCTCGAGCTTGATGGTGAACTTCTTGTCGTCGCCGCGCCACGCGTTGTCGACGTTCCAGACGATGGTGCCCTTGCCGGCATCCGACACCTGGGCGAAGTTCGGGTCGATCGAGGCGATCTCGAGGGAGCCGTCGCCGACCTTCTCGTCGGCGGCCTTCCAGGCGATCTTCGAGCCAACGCCGTATGCCTTGCCCGACAGCTCGAACTGCACCTTCGGATCGAAGGAGCGCAGGACGGTGTAATCAGGGAAGCGACGGAAGTTGCTGAAAACGTCGTAAACCTGGCGCAAGTCCTTGCTGATCAGCATTTCGCGCTCGACATGTCCAGTCGAGGGCATAGCCACGCCGACCACGACACCGAGTACGGCGACGATGACGAGGGCGACAATAAATTCTAACAGACGCGTCATTCCACGGTTCTCCGAACGTCTCACGAACGGGCTCCACACAAGGCCATCGAGGCCAGCGGTCACCCCTGAAGAATCGGCCCGTGGCAGGGGTTCGCCCGCGCCGAAAGGACCGATGGTACTTGCTCGCGACGGCGAACGCCATTGGGTCCCCTGCCCTTTTTCGCAACCCGCTTCAAGCGGCTTTTCGGCAAGGCTGGGGCCGGCTCCGGCCCCCGGTGCCGGGCCCGGTCAGACGATCCCGAGCTCCAGGGCCTTGAGCACGGCGCGGGTACGGTCGCGCACGCCGAGCTTGGAAAGGATGTTGGACACGTGATTCTTCACCGTTCCCTCGGCCACGCGCAGGGAATTGGCGATCTCCTTGTTGCTGTAACCGCCCGAGAGCAGGCGCAGGATTTCGGTCTCACGCTCGGTGAGAGGATCCGGCTGCTCCAGGCTGGAGAACTGGTTCTGGATGCGCCCGACGCCCGCCAGCAGGCGTTGGGTGACCATCGGCGCCACCAGCGAGCCACCCGCGGCCACGGTGCGCACGGCTTCCACGAGCTGGTCGAGCGACACGTCCTTCAGCAGGTAACCGCGCGCGCCGGCCTTCAGGCCCGCGAGCACGAGCTGGTCGTCGTCGAACGTGGTCAGGATGATCGTCGGCGGCAGTTCGCTGCGGCCGCCGAGCGCCTGCAGCACTTCGAGGCCGCTCATGTTCGGCATGCGCAGGTCGAGCAGCACGACATCCGGGCGTACCACGGGAATCGTCTGCACGGCCTGGGCGCCGTCGGCGCATTCGGCCACGACCCGGATGTCGCCGGCGAGGTCCAGCAAGGAGCGGATGCCCTGGCGAACCAGGTTCTGATCGTCAACGAGGCAAACGGAGATCATGGAAGATCCTCGGAAGGAACGGAGAGTTTGGCACGCGGCGGGCCCTCGGGCTCGTCGCCCATACCCGCGTCGAGGACCTTGCGCGCGGGCGTGTGGGCCAGTGTGGGTTCTTCGCCGAGTGGCAGGCGCGCGGTGAGTGCGAAGCCACCGGCGGGGTCGGTGCGGAACGCGATCGTGCCACCGAATTCGGCGAGCCGTTCGCGCATGCCGTTGAGCCCGTTGCCCGGCTGGAATTCGCCGCTGCCGCGCCCGTCGTCCCGTGCGTCGAGGCAGAGTTCGTCGGGCCCGGTGTGGCGGAACGTGAGCCACAGGTGGCGCGCGTTGGCGTGGCGCACCGTGTTGGTCAGGATCTCCTGCACGCAGCGCAGCAGCATCTGCGCACGGCGCGGATCTTCCACGCCGAAGCGCGGCGGCACCGACAGGCGCACGTCGAGCCCCGGCACGCCCTCGGTGAGGCTGCGCAGGGCCTGGGTGAGGTCGATGGCGTCGTCCTGGCGCAGCTCGCTGACGACCTCGCGCACGTCGGCCAGCAACTGCTTCGCGGTGGTCTGGGCCTTCAGCACGTGTTCGCGGGCGACGTCGTTCGTGAGATGGCTGGCCACTTCGAGGTTCAGGCTGAGCGCGGTGAGGTGGTGGCCGACGAGGTCGTGCAGGTCGCGCGCGATACGCATGCGCTCGGCGATGCGCGTCGATTCCGCGAGCAGCGCGCGGGTGGCGCGCAGTTCGGAGTTCAGCCGTCGCAGCTCCTCGCGCTCTTCCGCCTGCTGGCTCGCGACCATCGACGCGATGAAGACCAGCGCCGAGAATCCGAAATAGAGGCAGGCCTGCATCAGTGCGCTGACGACGCCCCACCCCGGCACCTCCGCGAACACCGGCACCAGCGCCACGTGCGCCACGACCATCCACGCGATGCCGAGCGGCAGGCTCACCAGCCACGGCACCACGGTGGCGACGATGATCAGCAGCAGCGCGCCCACACCGCTCTTGCTGAGCGCGCCGATAGCCAGCGCCGTGCCGGTGAGGATCACGAGCACCGCCATGCGGGTCGCGCCGTTCAGGCGCGCGCCGAGCTGGTTGGTCAGCAGCCAGTGCACGAGGCCGAAAACGAGGTAGCACGCGGTCCAGGCCAGCAGCGCCATGTCGCCGATCGCGCCCGGGCCGGAGCCGGCACGCTGCATCGACAGCGGCAGGCCCGCGCACAGGAAGACGAAATACGTCGCGTAGCGCAGCAGGCGGACGTGATTGAACTGGACCTTGGACATGCCCGCATCATAGGGCTTCGCGCGGCCCGCACCACCTGACTGAAGTCACGTGCCGGGGCACGGCAAGCGTCGGCTTTACAACGCTTTTACAAGCGCGGCGCGCTCCCCGGCGAGACCGCGGCGTGCCATAATGCGCCGCATTCGGCGGCCCGGGGGTCGCTTTTCCAAGATCACTCCAGCGGAGCAACGAATGGCCCTTGCCATCCGCGACGTGCGCGAGCACGACCTGGCTGCGGTGCTGAGCCTCAACAACGAGGCAGGCACAGGCATCCTCGCCACGGACACCGACCGCCTGCGTCACCTGTACCAGATCGCGCACTACTTCCGCGTGGCCGAGCAGGACGGCCGCATCCTCGGCTTCCTCATCGCCATGCGCCAGGACGCCGATTACGCCAGCCCGAATTTCCGCTGGTTCCAGGCCCATTACGAAAGCTTCGTGTATATCGACCGCATCGTGATCGCGTCGGAATCGCGCGGCCACGGTCTCGGCCGGATCTTTTATTGCGATGTACAGAGCTATGCAGAGGTACGTGTGCCGCTTTTGACCTGCGAGGTGTTCCTCGAACCCCGCGACGACCAGACCGTGCTTTTCCACGGCACCATGGGCTTCCAGGAAGTGGGCCAGCAGAAGATGGGCACGGACGGCCCGAAGGTGAGCCTGCTCGCCCGCGAGCTGCCCAGCTTCCCGTTCGTGCGCGAGCGCTACCTCGACCACGACGGCCTGCCCGCCGTCGACTGGCTC
>Ga0209129_1001214_pt1 | contig 14807 bp, 18 predicted proteins | sample AraplaMF_Col_mMS_FD_184257 | JGI IMG/M metagenome (GOLD analysis project Ga0209129, IMG submission 184257) | Arabidopsis root microbial communities from the University of North Carolina, USA - plate scrape MF_Col_mMS (SPAdes) (version 3) | ecosystem: Host-associated > Plants > Roots > Endosphere... | reverse complement strand
CTGAGCGGACCGTCCTTTCTCGACGGATGGTGGTCCTACGGACCAGAGATGGAAACATTGGTGGCGTCCATACGCGACGGCCGCCCGCATGGCATGCCGGCGTTCGCAGATCGCATGACCATCGACGAGATCTGGCAGCTTGCCGGTTATCTCAGAACGGTCGGAGCCTATCAGGCAAAATATACCGCGCCGGCCCGCAACGACGAGAAGAACAGCAGGCCGGCCGAAAACAGGGCCCCTGCGGCGGGTTTGTTCCAGGAGGGGCCGGTCGGCATGCGGCGACTGGATCGTCGACAATGAAACAGGTATCGATCGTATCGTGTCTCTTTCTTGCGGTCTTTACGGCAGGATGCACGGGGGTGCAGTCGGCGCTCGATCCGAGGGGGCCGGCGGCCGCCGACCTTCTCCGCATCATCCTCTTCTTCGTCTTTGTCTGCACGAGCGTCTTTCTCCTCGTCATGGGGGCACTGGTCTGGTCGCTTCTGCGCAAGCCAAGCCGGGAGGAAAGCAAGGGCGCACAGGAGCGGCAGATTTCGGTGGTCGTGACGGCGGCCATTGTTTCGACCGCTGCAATCATCGTCCTGCTGACGGTCGTAAGCTTCACGTCCGACCGGTTCCCGGAATATAAAGAGGCATCCTCCGCTGCCATCCTCGCGCGTGGCGAGCAATGGTGGTGGCGCTTCGACTATGACGGCGACGATAGGTCGCCGGGATTTCAGACGGCAAACGAACTGCACATTCCCGTCGGCCAGGATGTGCGCCTGCGCTTGCAGGCCACCGACGTCATCCACTCCTTCTGGGTTCCGTCGCTTGCCGGCAAGCAGGACCTTGTGCCCGGCCGCGACAATACGATCACGCTTCATGCTGAAAGGCCCGGCATCTACCGGGGCCAATGCGCCGAATTCTGCGGCCTCCAGCACGCCCACATGGCACTCGAAGTTGTCGCGCAGGAACCGGAGGCTTATCGTCAATGGGTGGAGAGCCAGCGCCGGAGCGCTGTCGTGTCGCAGGTCGCCGCCGTCATTGCCGGGCGCGACGTCTTCATGCGCAAGCCGTGCATTGCCGGGCGCGACGTCTTCATGCGCAAGCCGTGCGCCGCCTGCCATACGATCCGTGGCACCGAGGCAAAGGGCACATCGGGTCCAGATCTGACCCATGTCGCCTCCAGGCGCCTGCTTGCGGCTGGCGTATTGCAAAATAGCGCCGGCTCGCTTGCCGCCTGGATTGCCGACCCGCAGACGATCAAGCCCGGCAACAACATGCCGCTGGTCCCCATGACGAGCGAGGAACTTCGACAGGTGACGGCTTTCCTGGAGACATTGCGATGAACAGCTCATCCACCGCGCAGGTTCTGGATGTCGAGGTCGAGCGGGAAGATCTGGAACCGCGCCTTCGCCGGACATGGCAGTCAGGAAAAGGCATCTGGGGCGCACTGACAACCGTCGATCACAAGATCATCGCGCGGCGTTACATCGTCACCGCGTTCGTTTTTCTGGCGCTTGGCGGCGTCCTGGCCCTGGTCATGCGCGTGCAGCTCGCCTTTCCGGAAGCACGCTTTCTCAGCGCCGACCGCTATAATCAGATCTTCACGACGCACGGCTCGAACATGATGTTCCTGTTTGCGGTGCCGGTCATGGAAGCGATGGGTGTCTATCTGGTGCCACTCATGGTGGGCACGCGCAACATCGCCTTTCCACGCCTCAACGCCTTCTCCTACTGGATCTTCCTCGCCGGCGGTCTCGTTCTCTGGATCGCCGTGGCGCTCGACGCGGCCCCCGATGTCGGCTGGTTCGCTTATGTGCCCCTATCGGGTCCTGAATATGGTGCCGGAAAACGCGCCGACATCTGGGCTCAGATGATCACCTTCACCGAACTGTCGGCCCTTGCAGTTGCCGTCGAGATCGTCGTGACCGTGTTCAAGCAGCGGGCGCCAGGCATGTCCCTCGATCGCATTCCGGTCTTTGTCTGGTCGATGCTGGTAACATCCTTCCTGGTGATCATCGCGATGCCGGCGATCATGTTCGCCAGTTCCTCGCTTATACTCGACCGGCTGGTCGGCACGCATTTCTACAATCCGGCCGAGGGGGGGGACGTGCTTTTGTGGCAGCACCTCTTCTGGTTTTTCGGCCACCCGGAAGTCTACATCATCTTCCTGCCGGCCGTCGGCATGGTCTCGGCGATGATCTCGCCGTTTTCGCAGCGGCCTGTCTTTGGATATCTGGCACTTGTCATCGCACTGATCGCTACAGGCCTTCTGTCTTTCGGCCTTTGGGTGCATCACATGTTCGTGGCCGGGCTGCCGCCCTCGGGAAGCAGCTTCTTTACCGCTTCGAGCATGGCGATCGCCATCCCGGCCGGCACCCAGATCTTCTGCTTCCTCGCGACCTTGTGGAGCGGCAGACCGATTTTCAAGACGCCGATGCTGTTCGTCATCGGCTTTCTCATCACCTTCGTGATGGGCGGGATGACCGGGGTGATGGTCGCATCCGTGCCGCTCGACACGCAGGTCCACGACACCTACTTCGTCGTAGCGCATTTTCATTACGTCCTCGTTGGGGGCGCTGTGTTTCCGCTGGTGGGTGCCATTTATTACTGGTTTCCCAAGATGACAGGCAGGATGATGAGCGAAAAGCTTGGGCGCATCGTCTTTGGCATGATTTTCGCGGGCTTTCACCTGACTTTCTTTCCGATGCATATTCTTGGCCTCGCGGGCATGCCACGCAGGGTCTATACCTATCCGCCGGAACTTCCCTGGTCCGGTATGAACCTCTTTGTCAGCGTCAGCGCATTCGTTCTGGCTGCTGGTTTCGGCCTGTTTTTCATCGATGCCATCCGCAGTCTGCGCAGCGGAAAGGTCGCCGGCCCCAATCCCTGGAATTGCGCTTCGCTCGAATGGGCAACTGCCTCACCGCCGCCGCCCTATAACTTCGCACGCATTCCGGTCGTGCAGTCGCGCGACCCCCTCTGGCAGGCATCATCGGAACTTCCGGTCGCCACCGGTCTGCGGGTCGACCGGCGCGAACTCGTCGTCAGCAGCGTCGTTGCAGCCGAACCTGAAGCGCGCGAATCCTCGCCGGCAGATTCGATCTGGCCGCTCGTGGCGGCGCTCGCAACGACCGTCATGCTGATCGGTTCGATGTTCAGCGCCTGGGCGGTGGTCTGGGGCGCTGTTCCGATCGCAATCGCCCTGACCTGCTGGTTTTGGCCGAAGCGAACGCCGGAGGATGAATCATGAAGGAGAAAGTCGTTCTCGATCTGTCGCATCTTCCCCTGCATGCGACCGGCACGGCCAGCTTGACCTTTTGGGGTACGAGCGCCTTCATGCTGATCGAGGGCAGCGGTTTTGCCCTGGCGATCGCCGTCTATCTCTACCTCATGGCCAACGCGCCGTCCTGGCCGTTGAACGCGCCGCCGCCGGACCTGTTGCCTGGGACCATTCTCACGGTTCTGCTTCTGGCAAGCCTTGTTCCGAACCTGCTTGTCACGCGCTGGGCCGGACAGCGCGACCTTCGCAAGGTCAGGATCGGGCTCGTGATCATGTCGATCTTCGGCATCGTGCCCCTCGTGCCGCGCATCTTCGAGTTCCCAGCCCTTAACATACGCTGGGACGACAATGCCTACGGGTCGATCCTGTGGGTCATGCTCGGCCTGCATACGACCCATATCCTGACCGATCTCGCCGATACGCTGGTTCTGACCTGCCTGATGTTTTCGCGCCACGGCGACAACCTGCGCCGCTACGGGGACGTGGAGGACAACGCCCTCTACTGGAACTTCGTGGTTGCGACCTGGCTGCCGCTCTACGGCTGCATCTACTGGATCCCAAGGCTATGAAACGGTGTCCGGTCATCTTGGCCTTGACGGTCCCATTCAACATGCTGATCCCGGCAACGGCGTTTGCCCATGACGGTCATCCCCATCCGGCCCTGTCCTTGACGCTCGATCCGTGGATCGTCACTCCGCTCGTGATCATCGCACTGCTCTATGGTCAGGGGCAGCGCAAACTCGGCCACCGCAGCCGCCGCGGCCAGCGCAGGCTTGCTCGCAGCTCGTTGAGCTTCTGGTCGGGCTGGAGCGTGCTCGCATTCGCCCTCGTGTCGCCGCTGCACGAGCTTGGCGAGAAGCTTTTCAGCATGCACATGATCGAACACGAGCTCATCATGGCTCTCGCCGCTCCCTTGATGGTGCTATCGCGTCCGCTCGCCCTCATGCTCTGGGGACTGCCGCGGACCGCCCGAGCATTATGCGCAAAGGTTGTCGGATCGAGGCCGTTGCGTTCAACCTGGTCACGGCTGACAGGCGGTACGCTCGCCACCTTTCTGCACGGCATGGCAATATGGGCCTGGCACGCGCCGCCGCTTTTCGACGCAGCGGTCACAAACATTGGTCTTCACCGGCTGCAGCATCTGAGCTTCTTTCTGAGCGCCTTGATATTCTGGTGGGCGGTTCTCTGGAGCGCCAACAGGGGCATGGCCGTGTGGCATCTCTTTGTCACCATGATGCACATGAGCCTGCTTGGAGCGCTGATCACGCTGGCGCCGGATGTGCGCTATCAATTTGCGACGCGCGACGCGTCGGCATGGGGCATGACCCCGCTCGAGGACCAGCAGATCGCCGGCCTAATCATGTGGGTGCCAGCTGGCATCGTCTATGCTGGCGCAGCCCTGGCGCTGATGGCCCTCTGGATCCACAATTCCGCCAAAGGAGGCCCCGATGGAACCCACGCAGCCCACCATTGACCTGCGGCTGGGCGTATTCGTGCCGGCCGCCCTCATCCTTGTTTTCCTTGGCGCCATGGTCGGCGTCAACAGCTTCCAGAAACGCTCGCAACAGGTGGCGTCGGCGATCGCAATGACAGGTGGAGATCCGCGGCGGGCCCCGGCCCTCTTGCGTCAATATGGCTGCAGCGGATGCCATACGATTACGGGCGTTGCCGGCGCGGATGGCAAGGTCGGCGGGTCATTGGGCGGACTATCCGAACGGGTCTATATAGCCGGCGTTCTCAACAACACACCGGACAACCTCGTTGGCTGGATTGTCACGCCACCGGTTTACTCCCCGAGAACAGCCATGCCTGTCACGGGAATTACGCCGGCCGAGGCCCGTGATATTGCCGCCTATCTCTACGCCCACTGAAGGCTGCCTTTCACGGCTTCGGCGTATCCTTGGGCGGGAGCGACTTCAGGTAGCTCGCAATGGCGAGACGATCGTCCTGCGACAACTCGGCGGTATTTTCGACCACGTCCGCCATCGACCATCCGATTTGGCCATGATCGGGCGTCTTTCCGCTCTTGAGCATTTCGGCAATGTCTTCGACAGACCAGGATGCCAGCCGCTGCGGCGTGATGTTGGGGACGAAACCGACACCGTCGACATTCGCTCCGCCGGCAAAGCGCGTCGACGGCTTGACGGCTCCGAAGGCGTTATGGGTGGAATGGCATTCGGCGCAATGGCCAAGGACCTCCACCAGATATCTGCCACGATCGCTGACCGGTTGGCCAGCGCGAGCGTCTTCGACATGGCGCGGCCTGAAAAACAACAGTTTCCAGAAACCGACGAAGCGCCTGATGCGAAAAGGCAGCGCCAGCTCATGCGGTTTCGAGCGCTCCGACACCGGCTCCAGACTTTGCAGGAAGGCATAAAGATCCCTGACGTCCTCGAGCGTCATGCCGGTATAACTTGAATAGGGGAAGGCAGGATAATAATGGGCATTGTCTGGCGAGACGCCCGACAGAAGCGCATTGGCGAGATCCGTCACCGACCAGGCGCCGATCCCGGCTTGCCGGTCAGGGGAGATATTGGGAACCCGAAAGGTGCCGTAGGGCGAGGCCAAAGCGAAGCCGCCACCCAGGCGCAACCGGTCCGGTTGACCGGGGGAAGCGTGGCAGGAGGCGCAGCCGCCGGCAAAAAAAACAGTCCTGCCACGCTCGACATTGCCGGGGACGAGATCTGGCGGTGGACGCTCAAAGGCCGGACGTGGCGCCGTCAGCTGCCAGGTTGCGGCGCCTGCGGCGACTGCGACAAGCGTGCAGATCAAAAGAAGCCGGAACCGCAGCCTTGCCAAGCGCCTTGGCCGATCTCGACGGCTACCTTCCTGCGATCCGACATAGGCCACAGCCGCGCGCCCTCCTCCTGCTGCTTCTCAAACCGGCGCAGATGGAAAATGTTCCGGACCGATCCCTTTGAAAAACCGCAGGCGCCCAATGCGGACAGGAGCCGCGATCATCATCAGGAGAAGTGCAAGCCACACAAAAAGCCGCGTCGATGCTGCTGTCTTGAGCGACTGCGCATTTGCGCCGCTTCGCGACAGCCGCTCCGGCTCCAGCGGCTCTTGCGCGCCGTAAGCGCACCGGCAGCGAAAATCGCGGGTTGCTGGAACTTTTTCGCGTTCGGCCGGTTCGGCCGGCCTCAACCGAGGGAGAGCGCATGAGCGGTTTCACTTTACCCGGGCCTTGGGGCAGCGGTGCGGCGCGACGCTGCGCCCCTTGCGTGATTTCATCATTGCTGTCTTCCTGCTCACTGAATATCCTAAATCCAGCAGGCCCGGTCGGTCGCGGGAACGCCGCGATCCTCATCGACGCGACTGTCGTCATGCTGGCGATCGTGGTGCCGACCCTTATCCTGGCTTTCTGGATGGCGTGGCGCTATCGGGCCTCCAACACAAGCGCGGAGTATCTGCCCTACTGGTCCTATTCAGGTCGTATCGAAGCGGTCGTCTGGTCGATCCCGATCCTCACGATCATGTTCATCGGCGGGCTTATCTGGATCGGTTCGCATCGGCTGGACCCGTTCCGGCCTCTTCCCTCGAACGCCCCCCCGCTCGAAGTCCAGGTTGTCTCCCTGGACTGGAAGTGGCTGTTCATCTACCCGGAGCAAGGCGTTGCAAGCGTCAACCGGCTTGTCGTGCCGTCGGGCCGGCCTGTTCACTTCTCCATCACCTCTGCCAGCGTCTTCAATGCGTTTTTCGTCCCGCGGCTCGGATCGATGATCTATGCGATGCCAGGCATGGTGTCCCAGCTACATCTGCAGGCCGACCAGCCCGAAACCATGTGGGGCATATCCGCGCAATTTTCCGGAGACGGCTTTTCCGACATGCAGTTCGACGTCTCCAGTCTTGCAACGGCCGATTTCGGCGCCTGGATCGATCGCATCAGGTCGGGCGGACAAAATCTCGACCGCGACAGCTACACCGCATTGACGCACCAGAGCCAGCGTGTCGAGCAAGCGGCCTACCGGATTGAGGATCCAGGACTGTTTGACGACATTGTCCGTCAGATGATCCCGCCCGGCCCCGGTCCGCAACCCGAAGCGCCGGATCATGCCGGGCGCGAAGTTTCGACAGGCGGAAAGGATTGACATGTTCGGAAAGCTCGACCTGTCTGCAATTCCTCTGTCCCAGCCTATCCCGCTGATCACATCGGCGATCGTCATTCTGATTGCGATCGGCATCCTTGCCCTGGTGACGGTCAGGGGATGGTGGCCTTATCTCTGGAGCGAATGGATCACCAGCGTCGATCACAAGCGCATCGGCATCATGTACTGTCTGCTTGGCGTCTTGATGCTGATCCGCGGATTTGCGGACGCGATCATGATGCGCACGCAACAGGCGATCGCCGTCAACGCGCCCGGCTACCTGCCACCCGAACACTATAATCAGATCTTTTCGGCGCATGGCACGATCATGATCCTGTTCGGCGCCATGCCGCTCGTGCTCGGCTTCATGAATTTCCTCGTGCCCCTGCAACTCGGCGTGCGCGACGTTGCATTCCCGACCTTCAACCAGGTCGGCTTCTGGCTCACAGCTAGCGGCGCCCTGCTCGTCAACCTGTCTCTGTTCATCGGCGAATTTGCCCGCACCGGCTGGCTGCCCTACCCGCCGCTCAGCCAGACCACCTATAGTCCCGGCGTTGGAGTGGATTATTATCTCTGGGCCGTTCAAATATCAGGCATCGGCACGCTGATTACCGGCATCAACATCGTCACGACCGTCCTGAAAATGCGCTGCCGCGGGATGGATTACCTGCGCATGCCGGTCTTCTGCTGGACCGCACTTGCCTCCTGCCTGCTCATCGTCGCCGCCTTCCCGATCCTGACCGCGACGCTCGCCATGCTCACCCTCGACCGCTATGTCGGCTGGCACTATTTCACCAGCACCGCCGGCGGCAATCCGATGATGTTCGTCAATCTGATCTGGGCATGGGGCCATCCGGAGGTCTACATCCTGGTGCTCCCTGCCTTCGGAATCTTCTCCGAAATCTTCTCGACCTTTTCGGGAAAACCGCTGTTCGGCTACCGCTCAATGGTCGCCGCGACGCTGTTCATCTGCGTCGTCTCGATGCTTGTCTGGCTGCATCACTTCGTCACGATGGGCGCGGGTGCCGCCGTCAATACTTTTTTCGGCATCTCGTCGAGCATCATTGCCGTCGGCACCGGCGTGAAGATCTACAACTGGATCTTCACGATGTATGGCGGACGCGTCCGCTTCGAAGTACCGATGTTATGGTCGATGGGCTTCATCTTCACCTTCATCATCGGCGGGCTGACGGGCGTTCTGCTTGCAGTGCCACCCGCCGATTTCATGACGCATAATTCCATGTTCCTGGTCGCCCATTTTCACAATGTGATCATCGGCGGCGTCGTCTTCGGCATCTTTGCCGGGACGGAATACTGGTTTCCAAAGGCCTTCGGCTTCCGTCTTCATGCCGGCTGGGGCAAGGCTGCCTTCTGGTGCGCGTTCATTGGCTTCTGGGTCACCTTCACACCACTTTACGTCCTTGGCCTCGACGGCATGACGCGCCGCTTGCAGCACATCAATTTTGAGGAATGGCGACCGTGGCTCTACGTGTCGGTGGCTGGCATTGTCATTCTCGTCATCGGAGTGATATGCCAGGTCGTGCAGCTGGTGGTCAGTATCCGCAACCGCGACAGGCTCCGCGACACGACGGGCGATCCATGGGATGGCCGGTCCCTTGAATGGGCGACGCCCTCACCTCCGCCCTTCTTCAATTTCGCGGTGATGCCCAATGTCGAGGGAGAGGAGGCCTACTGGGGCATCAAGCAGAAAGCTATCGAGACACAGCAGCTGTCGCCCGAGCCGCAATACCACCCGATCGAGATGCCCATCAACAGTCCGGTCGGCATCTATACGGCGTTCTTCTCGACCGTCTTCGGCTTTGCAATGATCTGGTACATCTGGTGGTTGGCGATTGCAGCGCTTGTCGCCGCCTTTGCGGGCTTCGTCGTCTTTGCCTGGCGTGACGTGCACGAATTCGAGGTTCCGGCCGAGGAGGTGGCCCGCGTCGAGAGGGCGCGGCGCGCATCCCGGGAAGCCCTTCTTGAGCGGTTGAGCAGCCAGGAGGTCGGGTCATGAGCGATGCAGGATTGCCGGCCAGCGTGGAGGCGCTACACCGGGTCCAGCAGGACCCGCATCGGCTTGGCCACAGGGCTCATGGTGCCAGAGACCCGCGCCCCGGAACGGGTCAGGGTGCCACCGGCCCGGCTGCAAAGAGGATCCTGGTCGGCTATGGCTTCTGGATCTACCTTTTGAGCGATATCGTGATCTTTTCCTGTTTTTTCGCAGCCTTTGCGGTGCAACGCCATGCGACGGCCGGGGGACCAACTGTCGGCGATATCGTCGATATTCCCCGTGTCGGATGGGAGACAGCAGTGCTCCTCCTGTCGAGCTACACCTGCATGCTGTCTTTTGCGGCCAGCAATGCTCGCAATCTTTTGTGGACCCAAATCCTGCTTCTCCTGACCGGCCTGCTCGGGCTCGTCTTCGTGCTGCTCGAACTGCAGGAGTTCGTCGATCTCGCCAGCCGCGGCATCACCCCGCAACGCAGCGCGATGTTGACGTCCTTCTTCGGCCTTGTCGGCCTGCACGGAGTGCATGTGACGGCGGGCGGGCTGTGGCTTGCCACCATGATGGCGCAGATCCAGGTCAAGGGCTTCCGGCCCGAAATCAATCATCGGCTGATCTGCTTCAATCTTTTTTGGCACGCACTCGACATTGTCTGGATCGGGATCTTCACGATCGTCTATCTGATGGGAGCGGTAGCATGAGCGACCTGGAGCGCGATCAGTCCCTGGAGGGTTCGTGGTCACACGGTGAGCATGATCATTCGCCGGGCGATGAACCGGCCGAGGATGCCGGCCATTGGATCCGCAACGCCAACCTCGGGCTTGGGTTTTCTGTACTGCTGACGGTGGCAGCCTTTGCCCTGGCAGGATCCGACATCATCTACCCGCCCGCCGTGCCGGTTGCTCTCATTGTACTGGCGATCGCCCAGATGGGCGTCCATCTGGTGTTCTTCCTCCACATCACGACGGGCCCGGACAATACCAATAATGTCCTGGCCCTGGTTTTCGGGGTTATGGTGGTCTTTCTGATTGTCCTCGGCTCGATCTGGATCATGGATCATCTGACGCAGAACATGATGCCGATGGAAAAGATGATAGAGATGCAACCATAGAAGGCTGGCCCGAAAGATTTGCATTCCCTGATCACGACACGGCCGCGCAACAGAGATCGGCGGACAGGATGGAAGAGTACCCGCGCCTTTTTGCAATGCTGCTTGCCGCGGCGCTGGCCATCAACGCCCTGCTCCTGATCACGCAGGTCCCGTTTTAGCCAAGGAACAAAACGACGGGCGCCAACACGGTTTGCGCGGCACTTGATGTCGGTCCCAAGACGATCGATAGGGCCGCTCCCCCGGGACGTTTGGGGACACATCGAAAAGGACACCGTTACTGGCAAGAGCCGCCGGTCAATGTCGAGCGAGCTCTTGCGCGAAAGGAACATTGGAAGAGCCCGTTTGTTTGACCTGTGCAACCTATGAGGAGATCGACATGTCAGAAGAAATCCGGCGCCCGAAGCCCCCTTATCCGGAACAACAGCAACAGCCGCCGGGCAGCACGGCAAAGATGCAGCCTGTGCCCGATCACGGTGAACAGTCCTACAAAGGCAACGGCAAGCTTGAGGGCAAGGTCGCGCTGATCACCGGCGCCGATTCCGGTATCGGAAAAGCCGTGGCGATCGCGTTCGCGCGCGAGGGAGCAGATATTGTCATTTCCTACCTCGACGAGGAGGAGGACGCCCGTGACACGGCCAGGTGGGTCGAGCAAGCGGGACGCAGGTCGGTTCTCGCGCCCGGAGACATCAAGTCGGAAGACCATTGCAAGGCGTTGATCGAACAGGCGGTCGCCGGATTGGGAAGGATTGACATCCTTGTCAACAACGCTGCTTTCCAGCGCACCTACGCGGACATCGGCGATATTTCTGCCGCCGAATGGGACGAAACCTTCCGCACCAACATCTATGCCCCCTTCTTCCTGTCGAAGGCAGCGGTTCCGCACATGCAGCCGGGAAGCGCCATCATCAACACGACCTCGATCCAGTCGCGCCAGCCCTCGCCGCAACTCCTCGCCTATGCATCCACGAAAGGCGCGGTGCTGAATTTCACCGCCGGCCTGGCTGAAATGGTCGCCGACAAGGGGATCCGGGTTAATGCCGTGGCGCCCGGTCCAATCTGGACGCCACTCATCCCCTCGACAATGCCGGCGGAAAAGGCGGCCAAGTTCGGTGAGCAAACGCTGATCGGCCGCGCCGGCCAGCCCGCCGAACTGGCAGGTGCCTACGTGCTTCTGGCAAGCGACCTCGGCAGCTACATGACGGGCGCCGTCATCCCGGTTACGGGTGGCGAAGTGATGATCTAGCAACAAAGGCCGCAGGTAGGATAATCTGCGGCCCTTCCTGCATCTGAAGGTCCGCGGCCTAGAGGCTTTGTTTCCCCTCAGGCCGGGGCGCCTGTCGTCAAAGAGGTCGAGGCCCGAAACGACGCCGTGTCTGGGGTAAAACATCGGTCCTAACGCCAACTGCGAACCGAAACCGGGTGGTTGCCCTTTCCGCGATGCACGGGTGCCCTTACGTCTCGCCAGCCAGTCATAGTCACACCGGAAGTCATCATGAAAATCATCGCGACCACCATCCTGTGCATTGGTTGGCTGACGGGCTGCACCTCGAACCTAAACGGCGAGGGGCTCTCTCCTATTGTCGGCAGCATCACCTACAGGGGTCAGCCGAACGGCAGATTGACCCGTTCGCCGGTCGGGTCCACTTTTCCCCACGACTTTACGGACGAATGGGGACGGCGGGTCGAGGAGACCTATGTCATTCGCCCCGACAGGACCCTCGCCATCATCGACCGTCATTACCTGCCCGACGTTTTCAGAAACGACTAGGGACCTGGAGTGGTGCGCATATCGTCAGAGCGACGAAAAAGGCCGGAGAGATGTGGCGCATCACGTGCGCTCGTGGCTTGGGCGTCACGGGTCCTACCTGTCCGGCGATCTCGAGCCGACCGACAGGAGTTTCGTACGTTGGCGCACATACAGGCGGATGGCGCCTGTACCGAAGGAACCCTGCCCCCGACTTGTGGTTAGCGCCATGCAACGATCATCCATCAATCGCTGCATTGATGAACAACCAGAGGTGATACTCATGATCTTGAAAATACTTGCAACATCCGCGCTCTCACTCAGTCTTGCCGCCTCGGCAATGGCCCAGTCCTCTGGAAGCTCGGGAGGAGCCGGCGGCGCCACGTCCGGGAGCAACTCCTCCTCGGGTAGCAATGCATCCGGCACCAACAGCGGCGGCTCCAGTAATAACGGCGGCGGCTCGGGCAATGCCACGACGGGCGGCGCAAACATGAACGGCAACTCCACCGGCGCCAACTCAACGGGCTCCGGCGCGGATGCGGGCAACCCCTCCGACAATACCAGCACGTCCGGTGCTTCGGGTGGCGATCCAAACGACTGCCAGCGCACGACAGACAGCGGCACCGGCAACCCTGCTCCCACCAGCTCCACTCAATCTGGAGCCGCCAACGCCTGCTGATTGCGCGGCGGCAGTGGCATCTCGTTCTCCTCTGGCCCGTCACCGGTGTGGCGGGCCGACATCTCGGCAAGTTCTGCGAACGGTTTTCCAGCGGTCGCGAAACCAAGGTGGAGAGTGCATCTTTCTCGATGTCGATGAGGCGTTCCTGGTCCTCCTCCTCCAAGCCTTCCAGCGCGGGGTTCGGCGTGATCATCATCCCGCGCTCCGGTCCGCTCGACCCCAGACCGCCGCGCCCGCGACGCCATTGGTACGGTACCGGACGCACGCGGTCGTCTGTTCCAGGCATGGGAACACGGGCGCCATGATCAAGTTCGAGCTGGAAACCCGCCTTGACGGCTGAAACTTATGGGGACATTCAATGGCAGATAACGAGACCCGCAGCGTTTTTATCGTCGGCCTGCGCAACGCCCATGCAATGGAAAACCAGGCGCTCAGCATCATGAAGCCGCAGCTTGGCCGCATTGAGAACTATCCGGAAGTGGCCAGAAAGCTCGACCAGCACATCACCGAGACGCAAGGACAGATCCGCCGCATCGAGGAAATCCTGGCGGGGCTTGATGAGGACCATTCGACACTGAAGGACATGGCTCTGTCTTTCACGGGATCGATGGCTGCACTTGGCCATACGGTCGCGGGTGATGAAATCCTGAAAGACTCATTCGCCAACTTCGCCTTTGAAAATTTCGAGATCGCCGCATACAAATCTCTGCTGGCAGTAGCGGAAGCGGGCGGATTCATGTCCGCGGTCGCTGGATTGAAAGCCAATCTTGGCGAGGAAAAAGCCATGGCCGAGTGGCTCGACGCCCATGTCACACAGCTGACAGAGAAATTTCTGTCCTTGCGCATGTCTGGAAAGAACGCAAAGATTTGATCGCCTGCCATGGTGCGGTCGCAAAGCATTTTGCGATCGGGCGTGCAGCACCACGCCGCGGCAGATGTGAGCAGGCGCGCCCACGCATATGGAATTTGCGGTGCCTGACAGCGCTTCCCCTTTTGAGGGGGTCGGCCGATCGGCGTCGTCGACGTGTGGTCGCCGTGACAAAGCTGCGGTCCATGGGTGGATCGACGCTTACACTACCGCTTCCGTGCAGCAGTGGATCATGTGGAGGGCAAAACCAGCCACATGACCGTTCCAAATATCGCGATGAAAACAAGAGGAAGAGCCAAAAACCGTGCCATTCCAAGGTTGGTGTTGGTCGCTCCAACCCAAGCGAACCACCATTCGGGTCCCTGATTGCCGTCTGACATGAAATGCTCCTGAAAATCCTGCCGAGCCTGGTTTCAAAAGTAAAATGGGATAGCCTAGGGCTGGTGGCAAATCGGTCCAGCCTTGGTGCACGGCTATCGATCCCGGAGCGGCTCAGGCCCGCGGAGCCGGAAACGGATGTCCGACCTAGCGCATGTCGCCTTCATTCGAACTCGACGGATCGTGATTGACATCCCACTCCTTCACCGGCTTATCGCCCGGCGGGGTCTTGTGGGCGGTCGCGTCCTCGGAGCCGGTGATCACAGTCGGCTTGGCACTGGCAACGCCTGTTGCTTTGCGGTCGGCCTGCGACGGTGCGAACTGGCCCTGGGCATCTTTCCTGACATCGGACATATCATTCGCCCTTTTGCTTGTATCCATCCGAGATCTTCTTCACCTCGGGATCTGCATTGGTTTCGCCATTGGCATCTTCAGCCAGGTCCGGATTGTCCTTGGCCGGGAGATAGCCTCTCGGGGTGTTTTCCTGCGGACCTTCCCAGCGCGGCGACTGATCCGTCGTGCCGGGGGCACCATCCTTTGGCTTGTTCATTCCCATGATCGATCTCCTTTCATCTAAGTCATAACATTTATCGACAGGTGATGTTCCAAACCGCAGCATTTGATCCTGCCAACATTCCAGGGGGCTCGCTCCTAACGTAGAACAAG
>Ga0209129_1001200_pt1 | contig 14914 bp, 11 predicted proteins | sample AraplaMF_Col_mMS_FD_184257 | JGI IMG/M metagenome (GOLD analysis project Ga0209129, IMG submission 184257) | Arabidopsis root microbial communities from the University of North Carolina, USA - plate scrape MF_Col_mMS (SPAdes) (version 3) | ecosystem: Host-associated > Plants > Roots > Endosphere... | reverse complement strand
CGCTGTAAATGCTTGCTGTGTCGTTCGTAGGGTGACGTGCCAAAAATCTTCGTGATCAAACGGCGGCGATGAGCTCAGGAGTCGACGCTGGAGGGCTGATCTCTCTTCTGCCGCATGACGTTCATTGCGGTTCGTTCGCGCGCCATTTCGCTGACGGCCTGCCGCAGAACGGGATGCTTTGCCGTGAACATGTTGAAATCACGTCTTTCGAGCACAAAGAACTGGCAGAAATCGACGGCAACGACGTCCGCGGTGCGTCGTCCGCCGCTGAGCAGCGCCATCTCGCCGAAGAACGCGCCCGGCTCCAGCCGGATCGGCTCGCCCGGTAGCTGTACTTCCACTGCGCCCGATGACAGGAAATACATGCCATCGCCTCGGTCGCCCTTGCGCACCACGCGTTCGCCCGGCAGGGCGGATTTCGGCCGAAAGAGGAGCAGCAACTCCTCCTGCGAATCTTCATCGACCTTGGCAAACAGCGGGAAGGTTTCGATAAGTTCTTCCATCTCGAGCTGATGCTTGTGCTCGCGGGCTTCGTTGATCGCTCGGATTTTTTCAAGCTCGCGGCCGAGTGCCTCGTGCCGGCGGCGACCGAAGCGATTGCTGAGCACCGGCCATCTGATGTGCACATGGGTATGCAGCGCTTCGGCACCCAAGCAGACGAGCGGATTGAGCGTGATCGAAATGATTGCGGATGCGAGGATGATGTCCTGCCCGTCACTTGGCAGCAGCCCGAGAGAAACGCCGAGGCTGGCGAGAATGAACGAGAATTCGCCGATCTGCGCCAGTCCGCCTGACACGGTCAGTGCCATGCCGATCGGATAGCGAAGCATGACGACGATGAGGAAGGAGACGATGGTCTTGCCGACGACAATCAGCGCCAGCGCGCTGATGACAGCCATCGGCTGCCGCACCAGGATCGACGGGTCGAACAGCATGCCGACCGAGACGAAGAACAGCACCGAAAAGGCGTTCTGAAGCGGCAGCGAATCGGCTGCGGCCCGATGGCTGAGGTTGGACTCGCTCATCACCACGCCTGCGAAGAAGGCGCCGAGCGCAAACGAAACGCCGAAGACTTTCGCCGAGCCGAACGCGATGCCAAGCGCTATTGCGAGGACCGTCAGGGTGAAAAGTTCGCGCGAACCGGTTCTCGCCACGAGCGTCAGGAGCCAAGGGACGATCTTCGGCCCTAGAAAGATTGCCATGACCGCAAACGCACTAACCTTCACCAGCGTCAGCGCTATCGTCAGCGGAAGCGGCAGCCCGGCGTTGTGTGCAAGGCCGCCCGCGGTCGCATGACCACCGAGCAATTCGGCGACGGCAGGCAGAAGCACCAGTGCCAGGACCGTGGCAAGGTCTTCGACGATCAGCCAGCCGACGGCGACGCGGCCGCTGGCGGAGTTGAGCAGGTTCCGCTCCTCCAGGGCTTTCAACAGCACAACCGTACTTGCTACTGACAGGCTGAGTCCAAGGACGATTCCCGCCCCAAGGTTCCAGCCCCACCAGCTGGCGAGCCCGATACCGAGCAGGGTAACGACGACGATCCGCGCGATTGCGCCCGGCACGGCAATCCCGCGCACGGCAAGCAGGTCGGCGGTCGAAAAATGCAAGCCAACGCCGAACATCAACAGGATAACGCCCATCTCCGCCAACTGGCTGGCAAGCTCGGCATTAGCGACGAAGCCGGGCGTCAAAGGGCCCATCACGATGCCTGCAAACAAGTATCCGACAAGCGGCGGCAGACGCACTCGATCGGCGAGATAGCCGAGTATCGCCGCGCAGACGAAACTCACGGCAACTGTTGCAATAAGCGATACTTCCTGATGCACGCGTGCGCTTTCCCTCTTGGCGGGCGCAGTGTGGCCGAAACGCCGAAGAAATTAAACAGTTGATTTGCCGCGTCGGGCCAATTGCTGGGTAGAGCCCGATTGAGGCAGCAATGTTGCAAACGACGAGATGAGAAAGCGTTGCCCTGCGGCAACACCCAGCTTCTGAACGATGCTGGAGAACCCCTGAAATTGCAGGTGAAGCGCTATACTCTCCATTAGAGTAGTTGCATATTTTCGTCCTGAATACTCGTTTAGACCGAGCGCATACGGGGCAGAAGTTGACTGATACTGTTGATAGTTCATACCTTTCCACCCGGCGTGCCACGCGTCTAAGCACACTCCTGCCCGTGCTCCTGCTCGCCACATACTTTAGCGCCAGCTTCGTTCTTCGACTCTTGCGTGGTGGCGATCTGGCGTCCGACGAGGCAGAGCAGATCAGGCTCTCGCATGCCTTGCAACTGGGCTACGGCGACCAGCCGCCGCTCTACGACTGGCTATTCTACTATTTCGCCAAGATCTTCGGCGCCTCTGTCGACACGCTGGCTTTCGTAAAGAACGGGACGCTGCTGCTTAGTTGCATCTTTCTCTGTCTCGCGGCCCGCAAGGTGATGGGCAAGCGCGAAACTGCATGGATCGCCCCCATCGGCTTCCTGAGCCTGCCTGTGGTCTTTCTGCTCTCGCAGCGGGATCTAACTCACAGCGTCGGCGCCTTCGCTGTCGTCGCGTTCTTTCTCTACGTACTGGCATTGATGGCGGAACGACCGTCGACCGGCAATTATGCACTTCTCGGCGCAGCAGCCGGGTTGGGATTCCTTGCCAAGTACAACTTTGCGATCGTCCCGGTCGCGACGGTTGCAGCGCTCCTTCTCGAACCTGGCCTGCGGCGATTGGTCTTCAACTGGCGGCTGGCGGTGACCATCGCGGTTGGTCTCGTCGTCGCGGCCCCGCATGTTTATTGGATCGTGACCCATCTGGATTTGGCGACCGGCGACACGCTGAAAAATTTACGGGCAGCCGCTAGCGCCGGGATGCCCGAGCAAGTGGTTGCGGCCTGGGAGCTGTTGGGAGCGATCGTCAAATGTTCGGCGTTGACGCTCGCTATCCTCGCCATTGTCTATCGTGGCCATATCCGGACGATCCTTGGCACCAGCAGCGAATGGACGAGGGTCATCGGCCGGATGCTCGTCATCAGCATGTTTCTGGTCTACGTGATCATGCTCGCCGTCGATGCGACGATCATGCGTCCGAAGTGGATCTCGATCTTCTTCGTGGCGTTCCCGCTTTATCTCGCATTCAAGGTCGAGGCCTCGGGTGTCCAGGTCCCCGGCGCAATCGGGAAGCTTGTCGCGCTTGTGGGGGCGGTGATCTTTATCTCCCTGGGCGTCGTTTTCGTTGGGAGCTTCCACTAAAGCATGTCATGCGATGCCGCTCGTCTTGCCGAGACGCGGGCGGAGCGGATCGAGCGCTGATCTTGCGTGGCATCTGCCAGTGGTTGCCGCATGCCGGGGTGTGGCAAGCGCGCGAAATTATGACCCTTCGAAATTATCAGACATAGCAATAGCTTACGGGATCGTTATGTCCTTCTCCGCGATGTCTGTCGCGGGCCCGAATTCATCGGCCAAAGCGCGCCTCACAGCCCCTACATTGGACGAGGAGCTCCGGTCCCTGGACGAGCACGTTTCGTACTAAGCCTTTCTACCGACTTAGCGAGAAAAGGTGGAAGGCGTATTATCGATTGTCCAACGCTGTTCGTAGCAAGGAGCGTCAGGATGCCTTATTTCCAAGATCCGAATCTGCCACGCAATACCGCGCGCCGACGTTTTCTGGGGGTGGCGGCCGCTGCCGGCGCTCGCCTTGCAAGCGTGGCAGCCCTTGCAATGGCAGCGTCGTCTTTGCCGGTGAGGGCAGCGGGCCTGCATTTGGGATGGGGCAACGGGAACGGGAACTCCGGCGGAAATGGCAAGTCTGGCGGTGCGCAGTGCTTTCTGCGTGGGACGTCAATCCTTACGGATTGCGGCGAAAAGCGTGTCGAGGACGTGCAGACGGGGGATCGCGTTGTTCTTCTGGAAGGAGAAACCAGCCCTATCAAGTGGGTCGGTCGGCAGGTATTTACGAAGCGAGGCGCGCGCTGGCAGGAAGGTGTCGTACCGATTCGAGTGGCACGTGATGCACTGGGCGATGGCACGCCACATTCCGATCTCTACCTGTCACCCGGCCATGCTCTGTTCCTGAATGGCGTACTTATCCGGGTGAAGGATCTCGTAAACGGAACAACAATCGCGCCGATCGCACCGCGCGACGATATGACGATTGAGTATTACGCCGTCCTGCTCGCGACACACCAAGTAATCCTTGCTGAAGGCGCTGCTGCAGAAACCTTCCACCCCTCTGACAGCAATCGCGATAATTTCGGAAATTTCGCGGAATATGAACGCCTGTATGCTGGTGAGCTACGCGAGCCGATGACATCCTATGCGACGGTTCTGGGCGAGGAAGGCGGATGGCAACATCTGAAAGCCCTTCTTCTCCTCGGCGCCTCGCCTCTGGTGCCAATGCGTGATCCGTTCGAGGATGCCTGCGGGAAGATCAATGCGCAAGCCAAAGAGCTGTCCGCCTTGTGAGACTGATTTCGAGGTTTTGCGTGCTTGAGACAAAACGCCAAAAAATATGAAGTCAAATCACTGGCGTATTGTCGGGATGGTGCCCCATGCCGGGGTCGAACCAGCACTTCTTTCGAAACTCGATTTTGAGTCGAGCGCGTCTACCAATTCCGCCAATGGGGCAACGGATACCGACGAGGCGGCTGTCTAGCATGCGTTCGCCCGCGCGCGCAAGACGGCGGGCGAAGTTCTCGGCTTGATTTGTTGGAGTTTCCGGCTCGCGACGTTCGGCCGGAAACGGTATTAATGCGCGACGGCGGCGGCGGGTTGATGGACGACGGACTTCTTCAGCGTGATCGCGAGGACGGAAGCGAGAAGGCAGAAGGCGCCGGCAATGAAGAAGGCGGGCAGATAGCTCTGCAGTTCAGTGCGCGACCAGCCGGCGCCGTAGGCGGCGGTCGCTGCTCCCAGCTGATGGCCTGTGAAAACCCAGCCGAAGACGAGGCCCGCCTTTTCGCGACCGAAACGGTCGGCGGCGAGCTTGACGGTCGGCGGCACGGTGGCGATCCAGTCGAGGCCATAGAAGATCGCGAAGATCGACAGTCCGTAGAAGCTGAAATTGCTGAAGGGCAGGAACAGCAGCGACAGGCCACGCAGGCCGTAGTACCAGAAGAGCAGCCAGCGATTGTCGAAGCGGTCCGAAAGCCAGCCGGAGCCGATCGTGCCGAAGAAATCGAAGATGCCCATCACGGCAAGAACACTGGCTGCAGCCACCGGCATGATACCGAAGTCACCGCAGAGCGTGACGAAATGCGTCTGGATCAGGCCGTTGGTGCTGAGACCGCAGATGAAGAAGGTGGCAAACAGGATCCAGAAGGTCGAGGTGCCGGAGATCTCCTTGAGAACCGTGACCGGCGTTGCCAGCATCGCCAGCAGCCCGGATTCGGTTGGCGGCGGTGGCGTGATATGTGCCTCGCCGAAGGCGGGCAGGTTGAGGTCGGAAGGGCGGTCGCGCATGAAGGCCAGTACGATGAGTGCGGCGAACATGATCATGCCGCAGACCAGAAAGACTGTTGCGCGCCAACCGTAGCGTTCCGTCAGCTCCGCCATCAGTGGCAGGAAAACTAGCTGTCCCGTCGCAGAACTCGCCGACAGCATGCCTACCACGAGGCCGCGATGCTTGGTGAACCAGCGGGCGGATACGGTTGCGGCGAGCACCATTGCGGTCAGCCCGGTGCCGAAGCCGACGACGATTCCCCAGAGCAGGAGCAACTGCCAGAGTTCGCTCATGAAGAGCGAGCCGACGAAGCCGCCGCCGATCAGGATCATGGCGAAGACGATAACCTTGCGGATGCCGAAATAGTTCATGAAAGCGGCCGAGAACGGTCCCATAAGCCCGAACAGAATCAGCCGGACGGCGAGCGCGGAAGATATCTGCGAAGTTTCCCAACCGAACTCGTCCTGGAGCGGCTTGATGAGGACGCCGGGGGCGCCCATCGCGCCAGCGGTCACCAGCATGGTCAGGAAGGTTGCCGCAACGACCACCCATCCATAGTGGATGTTGCGTCGCGCCAGAGATGTAGCAAGTGCAGTCGATACCATGTGGCCGTTCCGTTTTGAGGTTGCCGGAGACTATCGGAAGCTTTTAGATGATGGTCATCATAATTGTTGTGTATTGATGATAGGCGTCATATAAATTGTCAAGCTGCTAATTGCGGAGAACCGAATGCGGGTCAGCCGAGAGAAATTTGCCGAGAATCGCGAGAAAATCCTGACGGTTGCCGGGGTGCTGTTTCGTGAAAAGGGTTTCGACGGCATAGGCGTCGCCGAGATCATGAAGGCTGCCGGGATGACGCATGGCGGGTTCTACGGCCATTTCGAATCCAAAGAAGAACTGGCGCTGGAAGTGAGCCGCGCATTGATCGAGAAGGTGAAGATTCGCTGGAACGAGATCATCGCGTCGGCGCCGGCGCGGCCGTTGGATGCGCTGCTCAATCACTATCTGTCGCGCTGCAGCGTTGACGACCCAGGCGGCAGCTGCGTTTTCGCTTCGCTTGCCCAGGAAGTCAGTCGCAGTCACGGTGCGATGCGCGAGACATTCAACGATGGGCTTTCGATGCTCGTTGATATTCTGTCCGAGATTGTGTCCGGCAAAACGCCAGACGAACGGCGCGAGAAGGGCTTTACGACACTTGCAGCGATGATGGGTGCGGTGATCCTGGCGCGAGCCGTCGAGAGCCGTGAACTCTCCGACAGCTTTCTCTATGCGACTCGCGATGCACTTTCCCTTGAGAACAGGACCGAGGGCTAGCCGCGGCGTGCGATCAGGCCGCCGATCTCCACCACCTCCAGGAAGCTGCCCTCGGGCGAAAGCTTGAGGAGGGTGGCGCGAAGCTCGGCCTCGAAGGCTGCCGTCTTTGCGCCAAGCGCCTGTGGCGATGTCACCGAGGTCGAGAAGGCGCGGCCAACGATATCGTCGAGGCCGAGCTTGCGCTCCCTCACAACGGAGATCCGCTCCAGATCACCGAAGGGCGAGCGAAGGAGGATGCTTTCATGCTCAATCCAATCCGGGCTTTTCCGCCGTTCGCGATTGGCATTGCGCTCCGGTGCGAAGCTCTCGGCGATCTCGTTGACGGCCTGCCGCCAGTCGGGCGTCGAGGAGATGTGGCGATCGCCGAACAGCACCACGCAACCGTCAGTCACGGTGATTTCATCGAGAGCCTTCAGCGTCGCGGGGCGGTCCATCCAGTGAAACGAACGCCCCATGACCGTCATCTTGAGCGGCGCAAAGCGCGGGCCGAGATCGTATGAAGAGCCCTTGATGAAGGTGACGTTGACACCGACGGCGGCTGCATCCGTCCGCGCCGCCTCCAGCATTTCCGGTTCCGGATCGAGGCCAGTGACCGTTGCTCCGGCCAGCCGCGCGAAGGCAATGCCGAGCTGACCGGGGCCGCAACCGAGGTCAAGCACACGCTCGCCGGCCACGAGGCCGGCGCGCTTGGCAACCTGCCCGATGAGTTGATCGGGATAGGGAACGCGATAGCGTGTGTAATAGGCGGCCGTCGATTGAAAGCGGCGCGCTTCGAAGGGGATCGTCGTCATGGCAATATCCTTGAACGGAAGTGGCCGCGGTCGCCGGCTCAACGTCCGCGACCGGCAACACTCCAAACTGTCGCGTTATTTGAAACCTTCGACCCTGTGGGGAACATAGGGTTCCTCGAGCGCGGCAACGTCTGCCGGGGCCAGCTTTACGGACAGTGCGGCAACGGCGTCGGTCAGGTGCTTGGCTTTCGACGCACCGATGATCGGCGCCGTGACGGCGCTTTTCTGCAGGATCCAGGCGGTCGCAATCTGGGCACGGGAGACTCCATGTTTTTCGGCAAGCTTTCCGACAACGCCGATGATGGCACGATCGGCGTCTTCCGCCTGCTTGTAGAGCGTCTTGCCGAATTCGTCCGTCTCGCTGCGGGTCGTCTTCTCATCCCAGTCGCGCGTCAGCCGACCGCGGGCGAGCGGGCTCCAGGGAATGACGGCAATCTTCTGATCCTGGCAGAAGGGTAGCATTTCGCGCTCTTCCTCCCGGTAGAGCAGGTTCAGATGATCTTGCATGCTGACGAATGGCGTCCAGCTATTGGCGCGCGAGGTATAGAGCATCTTGGCGAATTGCCAGGCATACATGGAGGAGGCGCCGATATAGCGCGCCTTGCCTGCCTTCACGACATCATGCAGGGCTTCCAGCGTTTCTTCGATCGGCGTCGTATAATCGAACCGGTGGATCTGATAGAGGTCGACATAGTCGGTGCCAAGGCGACGCAGGCTGTTGTCGATCTCGTCGAAGATCGCCTTGCGCGACAGGCCGGCGCCGTTCGGCCCCGGACGCATGCGGTTAAAGACCTTGGTCGCGAGCACGATCTCGTCCCGCTTTGAAAAGTCCTGGATCGCGCGCCCGACGATCTCCTCCGAGGAGCCGTCCGAATAGGTGTTGGCGGTGTCGAGGAAGTTGATGCCGAGATCGAGCGCCTGTCTGATCAATGCCCGGCTGTCTTCTTCGCCGAGTGTCCAACTGTGGTTGCCACGGCCAGGTTCGCCGAAGGTCATGCAACCCAGGCAGATCTTCGACACTTCCAAGCCAGTGCCGCCAAATTTGACGTAATCCATGAAATTGCTCCAAACGAGTCGCTACCCAGCGCCCTTTGATCTAGCGCGGCAAGCTTGAAAGTGTCTGCTCCTCACACAAAAGTTTTGTGACCATCGAGAAGCCATCGCAAGGTCTCGCGCTTGCGTGTGCCGGGCTCTCGGTGTTAGCTGCTGCAGCATTTGACTGGATTTTCGCCGATGAGACTACCGCAGCGCGATCGCTACGAAGACCTTTACCGTGATTTCGCCTGGGAAATACCGGAGGATTTCAATATCGGCCGCGCGGTGAGCGACGAATGGGCGGCGCGGACGCCTGATCGCGTTTGCCTTGAGCACTTCAGCCCTGACGGCAATCATCTCTCCATGACCTACCGCGAGCTGGCCGACCGGTCGGCGTCGCTCGCCAATGCGCTGGTGTCTTTGGGGGTAACGAAAGGTGATCGGGTCGCCCTGCTCCTGCCGCAGTCGTTCGAGACCGTTATCGCCCATGTTGCGATCTACAAGATCGGCGCGATCGCACTGCCGTTGGCCTTGCTCTTCGGCGTCGAGGCGCTGGAATACCGGCTGCGGACCGCGGGCGCTCTCGTCGTCATCACCAACACATTCGGGCTCGACCGCATCAGCCATATCCGCGAGCGACTACCTGACCTTTCCGAAGTGATCTGCGTCGACGGCGATCGACAGGGCGTGCGATACTTTTCAGCGCTGATCGAAAGCCATCCCCCGGTGTTCGAGGTCGCGAAAACCGCGCCCCACGATCCGGCGCTGATGATCTTCACGTCGGGAACGACCGGTCCGCCGAAGGGCGCGCTTCACGGTCATCAGGTGCTGGCGGGGCACATACCGGGCATGCAGTTTGCCCATGAGGGATTTCCGCAGGCCGGAGACAAGGTCTGGACACCTTCGGACTGGGCCTGGGCTGGCGGTTTGCTGAATGCGCTGCTGCCCAGCCTGTTGCTCGGTGTTCCCGTCGTCTCCTCGCCGGCGCAGAAATTCGATGCCGACACGGCTTATCGCATCATGGCCGAAATGAAGGTGCGCAACGGTTTCATTCCGCCGACGGCCTTGCGGCTACTGAAATCGGTGCCAGATCCACGTGCCAAATATGATCTCGTCTTGCGCACCATCGGCGCAGCGGGCGAGTCGCTCGGTGCCGAAACGCTGGAATGGGTCAAGCGGACGCTCGGGATTACGGTCAACGAGTTCTACGGCCAGACGGAGTGCAATTTCGTGCTTTCGTCGAGCGCCGCGATCGGAATCAGTCGTCCCGGCGCAATCGGACGCCCGGTGCCCGGGCATCGTGTGGCCATCGTCAGCGAAGCCGGCAAGGAGCTTCCTGTTGGCGAAGCTGGGCAGATTGCCATCCGCCGCCCGGATCCCGTGATGTTTCTCGGCTATTGGGACGACGTCGGGGCGACCGAGCGGAAGTTTGTCGGCGATTGGCTTCTGACAGGCGATATCGGGCGCCAGGATGCGGACGGTTACGTCACCTTCTTCGGGCGGGATGACGATGTCATCACCTCCTCAGGCTATCGGATCGGGCCAGCCGAAATCGAGGACTGCCTCATCGGCCATCCCGCCGTGCAGCTGGCCGCAGCCATCGGCAAGCCCGATCCCGTTCGCACCGAGATCGTCAAGGCCTATGTCGTGCTGGCGCCAGGATTCGAGCCAAGCCAACAGCTGGCGTCCGAGATCAGCGAATGGGTGAAGTTGCGGCTTTCGATGCACGAGTATCCGCGCGAAGTGGAATTTGTCCCGGAACTGCCGCTGACCACGACAGGCAAGGTCATCCGGCGCCTGCTCAGGGAGCGGGCCGCTGCCGGCTGACGGCTTTGGCGTGACCTGACGTCACTGGGGAGACTTTCCACGCCGGGCGAGTGACATGATCTTCTGTCGCAGCATCTTCGCGACGTTGCGGGTGCTGCTGTACATATGGAGCTGGGCGGCCACCTGGCGCACGTCCCGGTCGCCGTTCTGGTTCAGCCCGATTACCATCGTGCCCATCTCCTCCCGCTCCTTCCAGAAGCGATTGATCATCGGGTGATCGGGGATGGCGCAGGAGTCGGAACGAACGATGTTGGCGTCGTCAAGGTGCCATTCGGTCACCTCGCCCATCAGCAACTTGCCTGGCGAATAGCGCGCATAGGCTTCGTCGTAGGCCGTCTTCCAGGTGTAGGCCTCGCCGCCCATCATCAAGACCACCATCGAGGCGATTGCCTTACCGTTAAGGTCGATCGTGTGGACACGAACGGCATCGACCGCGGCGAGGTTGGAAACCGCCTCTCGGGCAAAGGCGGTGTGGTAGCGATCGGTCACCAGCGCACTGCGCTTCTTGCCCTTCCAGCCGCCGGCCTCGAGCGCAAGGAACTCTTCGAAACGCGCGTGGACTTCACGCGCCTGGCGGGCGACGTTATAAACCACCGTGCCCAAGTCCTCGAGCAGACGCCATTGCCGCCGCATCTCCTTCAGATGCGACGAAGAAATCGCGTCGCGCAGATAGACGGTTGCTTCCTCGTCGCTCTGCAGCATGGCGCGCTGATAGGGATTGGCGATGGTGATCGGCAGGTTGCGGCCGATGGCGACCGCCCTTGCCATGCGGGCAAAGAGCCCGTTCAGCCTGACATCCGGCAGCACGAGAATTGGGGGCAGGCGCAGGTCCCGATGGGTCAGGCCGTCATAGAGATTGTCCAGCGTTTCGCCTGCATCCTCGGTATCGACCAGCGGCGTGCCGAGCGGTGCAAAGCCGTTCGACCAGACCCGTACGATCGAGGGGCCGACGGCGAAGCCGGGTTTTTCGATGGAGAACGGCATCAGGAAGCGCATCCGGCTTCGCGTGTCGCTCAGATCCCGCAACAGGGCGAAGTTCACCTCTCTATCATCCAGCCGCGGCATGGCCGGGGCGAGGAAGCGACCAGTGAAGAAGACATTCGGCTCCATCGCTCGGTTGGAGAGGAAATCGAGCTCTTCCTGCAGTTCGTAGCCGAGCTTGCCGGAGTAGAGGCAGAGTTCACGGCCCGGACGGCCGACTTCAACGCGCGCATCCGGCCGTGGCATGTCGAAATCGAGAGCCGCTAGCTCGTGAACCATGCGGTTCGTCGTGACATCGGTCGTTTCGGTAGCTGGAGGAATGCGCACCATTATATCAGGCTTCCATGTCTGTTTTGGCCGGAGGCGTGGCAAATGCGAAAAGCATAATTCCAAGCGCGCGCCGGACGGCAAAATGCAGGAGGATGGCTTCGACGCCCATGGCCGAGGCCGTGGCGATCGCCGCACCCTCGATACCCAGTCTTGGGATGAGGAGCAGGTTGAGGCTGATGTTCGCTGCCAGCGCTCCGGCATAGAGCAGAACGCAGACGTTCTGCTTGCCAGCCATCATCAGCAGCGTCTCCGCCGGTCCGACCAGGGCTTTGGCGAGGATGCCCGCCAGCAGGATTGCCATCACGATATAGCCAGCGGTGAAAGCGCCGCCAAAGAGCGAGAGCAGAAAATGGCCGGCGGCGACAACGGCCAGGCCGATGGCGAGCGCGGGCCAGAAGGTCCATCGCGCGGCGTCGATCGCAGCAGCCGCGAGCTGCTCGCGTGTCCCCTCGGCGATGAGGCTTGAAAAGCGCGGACCGGATGCCGCCTTCACGGAGAAATTGATGAAGTGGACCAGCGCCATCGTCTTGGCGGCGGCGAAATAGATCGCGACGTCGTGCGGTTCGAGGAAGATGCCGACCACGACCACATCAGAATTGGTCAACAGGAAGCTGACCCCCTCGATAAGGAAGATTGGGAAGGCGACACCAAGCCAACCGAGAAAGTCGACCTCGCGCGGACCCTCTTGGTAATGGCGGCGCAGTCGCAAGAGCGTTGCGACGTATTGGCCGACGGTGGTGACATAGGTCGCGATGAGTGCGGCCTGCATCGCCGTCATCGCGGTGCGCGGCGCGCCAAGCCCGATCGCAGTCAGCATGAAAAGAATGATGAGGACCGGCCGTACGATGTAGGCAGGACTCAACGCCATGACAGGCCAGTGATTGGCCCGCGACGTGCCTTCGAGAATATCACCGAGGGCGATCATCGGCATGGCGACCAGTCCGAGGAAGATCGGGATGACATAATAACCCTCGATCCTGTCGCGGAAGAGATGCAGGGCGATCATGCCGATGACAAGAGCGGCCGTGCCGGAGAGCAATCCGAAGATGCGGGCGGTGCCGGTCAGTCCGCGGATCTTCTCAAAAGAGCCGGCCGCCTTGTATTGCGGCAGGAACCGCACGACGGCGGTGTGGAAGCCCAGGCATGAAAGATCGCCGAAGAGGACGATCAGCACCCAGACGAATACAAAAATTCCGTACTCATATTCGCCCATGAGGCGGGCCAATACGATTTGCGACAGAAAGGCGAGGGCGGCGCTGACGATGCGGATGGAAAAGGCGGTCAGCGCCATGCGCTGAGCTGTAGCCTTATCGCCGCGCGCAGTCAGAGCGGTCACAAACGAGCGCAGCAGGCGACTTCCCGCCGGGCGCAGACCCGCAGGCAGCATCTTTTCCGCCGTCTCAATGACCGCCATCACAAACACGCAAAACTCTTCAGGCAAATCGTCGTCGAAGTCTTGGCAGAACGGCGTTAAGAAACGGTTGTGACTGCGTCATTCGTGCCAACGGCTGGAACGCCAGAAATCAGCGGCCTGCATGGGAAAGCGCACGTTCGATCAGTCGGTCGAGAAGCTCGGCATAGCTGACGCCACTGGCGGCCATGGCCTTGGCATACATGCTAATATTGGTGAAGCCGGGTATGGTGTTGAGTTCGTTGACGACGAAGGACATGTCGGGCGTGAGAAAGAAATCGACCCTCGCCATTCCATCGCAGCCGAGCGCTTTGAAGGCATTGGTCGCTGTGCGGCGCAGTTCTTCCCCGATCTCCTTCGGCAGTTGTGCGGGAACTCTGAGCGCTGCGCCATTCTCGTCGATATACTTGGCCTCGTAGCTATAAAAGCCGTGGGTTTCGGAGGGCACTATCTCGCCGGGCAGTGATACGAAGAGCGAACCATCGGCGTGTTCGAGCACGCTGAATTCAATCTCGCGGCCGGTGATGAATTCCTCTGCCAGCAGCTTGCGGTCGTGCCTGAAGCCTTCGGCGAGGGCGGCGGCGTAGCTGTCGGCGTCGGCTACCTTACTGACGCCGACGGAAGAGCCCTGGCGCGCGGGCTTGATGAAAAGCGGAAGGCCGAGTTTTTTTACAACATCAGCGAAGGGCGGCTCCGCGCCTTGTTCGATGCAGACGGCCTTCGCGACCGGTAGACCAGCCTCCTTCAACAGGCGCTTGGCGATATCCTTGTCGATGGCCGTTGCCGAGCCGAGGATGCCACAGCCCGCGAGCGGCACGCGGGCGACGGCGGCCAGTCCCTGTACCGATCCGTCCTCGCCGTGCATGCCGTGCAGGACGGGAAACAGGATGTTGATCGGCGGAACTTCGTATGGAGCTGCATTCGCGGGAATGGCTAGCAGGCGGCCCCGACCGCCGGGCAGCAGCGTCAATTCCGGAGCGTCGCCGACGGTTGCTGCGGTCGACAGTTCCGTCTGCCGTGCCATCAGCAACCACCGCCCTTCCTTCGTCACGTAGATGGGAAGAACGTCGTAGCGGTCACGATCGAGCGCATTGACGACATTGGTTGCCGACAGGATTGAGACATTGTGCTCGGGCGAACGCCCGCCGAAGAGGACAGCGACCCGCAGGCGCGAGGCTGTGGGCCGGTCAGTTTCCGTAGAACGCGTGTTCGGCATGATGATTTTCTGCTCGGATGGGTCTGTTGAGGTTGTCAGAGAATGATGGCCACGCCGCGATTGGCGAAGAAGCGGTCGAAGGTTGGGAGCGGCAGTACGACGTCTGCCTGGCTTTGAGCGTCATGGCCGGATGGATTGTGGAAACGGATCGTTCCGGGCGATGCCGCCGTTACCAGTACGAGATGGCCGCCGCGCGACGGCGGCTCGCGATCCGGCCACCGGATCTGGCTGTTGACCGAGGCGATGAAGAATGTGTTCCTGCGAAGCAAATCGGGAATATCAGTGGTCGGCAGATTGGTGATCGTTTCGGCCTTGAGGCCGAAGGCCCGCCCGACGAAGGTGACGAACGGCGCATAGATCAATCCCTTGATCGATTGATCCGCCTCGTTGACGACGTACCCGCCAAAAGCAGTGCAGGCCCGTGCCAGGTCGATGGTCCGGTGCATCTCGCCGCGTGCGGCAAGTGCCATCTTCAGGCATGCCATGCCGCAGATATTGACCGCCCAGCGGGCATATTCTTCGACCGTCTCGGCGCCAGACTGGTGCCAGAGCGGATCGCTCAATAATGCAGACGAGCCGCTTTCAA
>Ga0209129_1001186_pt1 | contig 14998 bp, 10 predicted proteins | sample AraplaMF_Col_mMS_FD_184257 | JGI IMG/M metagenome (GOLD analysis project Ga0209129, IMG submission 184257) | Arabidopsis root microbial communities from the University of North Carolina, USA - plate scrape MF_Col_mMS (SPAdes) (version 3) | ecosystem: Host-associated > Plants > Roots > Endosphere... | reverse complement strand
GTGATATAGCCAGCCGAATTGAACACCGTGCGCTTCACCACGCCGCGCTCATTCGTGATGTCGGTTTGCACGACGCGGTTACTTGCGTCCAGCGTGTAGACGAACAGATTCGTGGTGCCGTCAGCATAGGTTTGTTTAGCTACGCGGCCATTGCCATCGTACTCATTCGTCACCATCATGTTGCCGCGCTTATCCTGCACGGTCAGCATGCGGTGCGTAGAGTCGTAAGTGAAGGCCTCAAAATTACCGAGCGGGTCGGTCACTTTGGCCAGGCGTCCTTGTGCATCGTATTCGTACTTCACGGTGCGGCCAATATTGTCGGTGGCCTGGGTAATGCGCTTGGCCGAATCATATTGCAGATCGACTGCTCGCCCCGACGGCGAGGTGATACGCGTCAGGTTGTCGTTCGTTCGAGTAAACGTCAATGCATTGCCATACCGATCAGACATCGACAGGGCCGCTGCATGGCGGGCGGAACCTGAGTTCATCGACTCTGGGAAGCAGATATGGCTGCCGTTCATCAGTGCCAGATCCCAGTAACAGCCAGCGGTGCCACGCTTGAGGATCGAACCGTAGTAGCTGGTCGCGGAAGACTTATGTTCGTAGACCGCGTCGGAATAACTTGTGCCAGGCGAAATTCGGTTGTACCGAATCCTGCCGCCGTCAGGCAGAACCAAGTCCTGATAGGTCCATGGGCTGGTGTCTCCGACCAGGAAAATATCATACGCCAGGTTGGTCCCAATACCAAACGCGCGCGAAGCAGCATCGCGTGGGCGATAGGTGCGCGAAATCTCGATTGGCATGATGTCGTTAATGACGAGATCTGTCGCAGAGTTCAGGAACAGGCCCGTCGCACAGTCAACTGGATCGCCGCCGCAGCCTTTGGGCACGGGTGGCTTATTAGCAGGGCAAGTAGCACTAGGGCCGACCGCGCCGTTGCCGCCGCAACTATTTGGCGGCGGCGCATCGGATGGGGCGTTGCTTGGCAGCGAAATCATCGCGCCAGTAAACTCATAGATCTTTACACCGGCATCCGGAACGGCCTGCTTGCCGTCCTTGCTGATGGTGCCTTGACCGTACACGTACCACCCCTTGCCGCGGGCGTCGTAGTTCCAGAAGTCCACGCGGCTGCCTGGGGCCAGGCCGTTGAAGTTAGGATAGATCAGGCGAGCACCTTGCAGCGCTTAACCGCTGGCACTGGTAAGCGTTGCGCCACCGGGTTGAATTGTGAAGTAGACAGGAACGCCGACGTTTGGCAGCGGGAACGGCGGGCGGTCAATAGGAATCGCCGTCATATTCAGTTCGGTGACGATTTTCCCGTTGTGGTCGCGGATGATTGTGCCCGCGGGGATACGCAGCTCCAGGCCTGGAATGCGTGGCGATGTCAAGACAACTTCACCAGCAGTAGGCGAAGTCAATGCCACGTTACCTGCGGGATCTAGGCGGGTACTCCAGATCGTATAGTCCAACACATTGGTCTGCTGCGCTTTGACGTCGACGCGCACTTGGTAGTAGCCATACTGGCCTTTGCCCTCTCCGCCACCATCGATCATCAGCGGCTGTGCGCCCGGCTCCAGATTCATCAGCAGGAAACGACCTGTTTCATCCGTCAGCGCGGTCTGGTTACCAATCTGCACCTTTGCGTTACGCAGTGCGCGGCCGTGGGCCGTGAGGACTTGTCCGGCGAGAGCAGTAACACCTGGCGGAGCCTTTAGTGGCGGCAGCTTCTGCAAGGGGCTTGCGCCGCGCTTGGCATTCCAGTCACCTTTGAAGTGCCGCCCGTCCGGCAGCCAGAATTCGCTGTCAGTATTCTTGGCTGCTGCTGCCAATGCCTGGCGTTCCAACGAAAGCGGTACGCCAGCAGCATGCGACGCCTCCTGCGCCATGCCCGACGCACTGGAGGCCGGCGAGTCCGCCAAAACTTGACTTGCCGCACCGCTATTGGAAGGCGTCGTGGAACTGGCATTACCGCTATTCCCATTCAACCGGGCCGTCGTAAAGCCAAATGAATTGAAGGCCAAGGCTTTGCCAGTCCAGGACTTAACGCCATCAAGGAACAGGTTGTAACGGCTATCCGGCAGCAAATCGATTGAAGGTTTTACAAATGCGAGCATGCCCTGTTCTACTGGCACGATCTTCACCGGAACGGCGCCGTGCGGTCCGATCAAAGTCACGGTCGACGTGTTCAGCGATGAAACATCCATCGGCTGGTTGAAACGGATCACGACAGGTTGATCTACTGGTGCGGATGGATCGTTGACTTCCGGGCGCGTTGCCATGACGGCCGCAACTTCTGGCGCTTTGGCTGCTCGAATGGCCTCCGTCGTTGCCGCCTTCGACAATGCACTAAACCGCCGGGATGCAAATTCGTACAGCTCACCATCTTCGCGAGTTTGATTCTCTGCGTCGAGTCCTTGCCACAGCAGGACGTCGGCCGATGGGAGCAGCGTTGCAATATGGTTCAAGCGAGGCGCATCAAGTTTCGGATTGAAGCGCTCGATGGCCTTGGTCACAGGATCGTAGATCTCGGCCTCATAGATCGCATTTCCGCGCGCGTCCATACCACCTGCGATCAGGAGGCGCCCATCCATTAAGACAGTCGCAGTATGCCCCCGTCGCGGGAGCAATGCGGACTCCTCCGGGGCATTGAAAAGGCCGCTGGCGAAATCAAATCGCTGAAGTGTCGACATCACTTCACCAGAACTGTCAAGACCGCCGATGATCAGCACGGTTCCGTCTGGCAGCAGTGTCGCCGAATGTCCTGTCCGGCCAGTGAACAGATGGTCAGGCACAAGCTGTGGCTTCCCATCGGGCGAAACGAACATCGCCTTGGCTAATGCTTTACCACCGCGGCTTTCACTACCGAGCACCAGCCATCGACCATCTGGCAATAATGTTGCTGATTGCCCTGGGGCGGTGGTCGGTGCTGCCGGATACCCTATGCCATGGGCCGCTGACGTGACTGGCGCTGCCGCAAGCGCTGGAAGTTGGCCAACAGTAGAAATACCTAGCAGCGCCGGGAACAGGCCTGCAATCATCCATTTAAGCATGCGCGACTTTCCAGGGCGCCCAGGGACTCCAGGCTGCTGGTCTTCTTGATTTGCCACGGCGATTTTTCCTTGTGGGGTCATAGCTATTGTTTGTATTCGTTGGCTGTTCGATTACTGCAACTGCACATTCACCTGACCAGTGACCGTGCCGGTGGGACCGATAAACACTGTATATGTGCCTGTTGCCGCTAACGCTGGCAGGTTCAAGGTCCCGCTCGAAGACAGCGATATCGAACCCACCGAACTGCCGCTCGGGTTGAACACCGTAACGCTGACTGAAGATGGGAAGGTGCCACCGGTGAATTGCAAGGTGTAGGCTTGACCTGCAACGCCATTGAACATGAGTCGCGCATTCTGTCCGACTCGGCTAATTGGAACTGCAATCGCAGGGTCGTTCTGGACCAGAGTTCCAGCCACATCAGCCGAAAGCCAAACATTGACGGCCGCACTCGCAAAGTTGATGGGCTTCACGACGATGGTGTAAGTTCCGTTAGTAGGCAATACCGGCAAGTCATTGCTGTTATTGCCGCCCCAATAGTCATAGAAGAGCTGGGTTCCATCAGGTTTATTGACGTAATAGTAGACATTGGTCGAAGCCGGGACGGTACTCACTCCCGTGTAACCAAGCCCCAGTCGCTGTCCCGCCACACCTGGGAAACTCAAGATCGCACGTTGGCCCGCTGCGAGGTTAACGGATGCGGCAGGTCCATCAATAGCGATGGGACTCTCTGCGTCTGCCGGGATCGTCGCTAACTCTACATCTAGCTTGCCAGTCGTGGTGGAAGTAGGATCAAACCAGAGGGTGTAGGTACCCGATGCGGGAAGCAGGCCCATATCGAAGTCCTGCGAAGTCGAAACCGAAATGCTGTTCAGCGTAGTACCGTCCGGCTTGTAGATGTAAACCTGAATCGGGCTTGAGAAAGTTCCCCCACGCAGCTTGAGCCAATAATGCTGGCCAGCGACGGCATCAAAAGTCAGGCGCGCATTCTGCCCAACACGAGCAATGTTCACGTTTTGAGGAGCAGCATCCGGAACGAGCGTTCCCGTCACTTCGCCCGACAAAAGCAGCGACAGGCTCGACGTTGCGAACGCTCCGGCCTGCACTTTGATGGTGTAGGTGCCGCTCACGGGCAAGGCAGGCAGGTTATTGCTGTTGCTGTTGCTCCAGTAATCTGCGAACAGCTGGCTGCCGTCGGGCTTAAGCACAGTGTAATTGATGTATTGCGGCGCTGGATTGGTCGCGACATTGATATATCCCATGCCCAAACGCTGACCGGCGACACCATTGAAGGTGAGCATGGCGCGCTGGCGAACGCCGAGGGAAATTGGCAATGCAGGGCCGTTGACTTCGATTGCACTGACAATGTCGTCAAGAATAGTTACGAGCTCCACATCCACCTTGCCAGTAGTTGTGTAAGTAGGATCGAACCAGACGGTGTAGGTACCGGATACCGGAAGCACGCCCATATCGAAGTCCTGCGAAGTCGAAACCGAAATGCTGTTCAGCGTCGAACCATCCGGCTTGTAGATATAAACCGAGACCGGGCTTGGGAACGTTCCCCCACGCAGCTTAAGCCAATAGTGCTGGCCAGCAGCGGCATCAAATGTCAGGCGTGCATTCTGCCCGGCACGAGCAATGTTCACGTTTTGGGGAGCAGCATCCGGAACGAGCGTTCCCGTCATTTCGCCCGACAACAGCATGGACAGGCTCGACGTCGCGAACGTCCCAGACTGCACCTTGATGGTGTAAGTGCCGCTCACGGGCAAGGCAGGCAGGTTGTTACTGCTACTGTTGCTCCAGCTATCTGCAAACAGTTGGCTGCCGTCTGGTTTAAGGACAGTGTAGGTGATGAATTGCGACGCTGGATTGGTCGCGACATTGACATATCCCGCGCCCAAGCGCTGGCCGGCAACACCATCGAAGGTGAGCATGGCGCGCTGGCGGACGCCGAGGGAAATTGGCAATGCAGGGCCGTTAATCTCTATCGACCCCGTAATATCGGCAGCCACTTGATTGAGTTGAATGTCGACCTTCCCGGTTACTGTGGACGACGGATCTATGAAGATTGTGTATGTACCTGTCGTAGGCAACGCTGGGATTTCAATGGCCGTGGCGGAGGTATTGATCGTGAAACTCGTCAACACAACCCCATCGGGTTTGACAACATTCACATATGCAAACGAGAGCGTGCTGCCATTGAAGGCAAGCCAATAGCGCTCACCAGCAACCCCGTTGAACGTAGGGCGGAAGTTCTGTCCTACACGGGAAGAACTTACAGTCATTGTCTGGCCCAGTTCTAGCTGTCCAGCGATATCCCTGGACAACCATACGTTCAGGCTAGCTGTCGAGACAGATGGCGGGTCAACGACCAACGTATAGGTTCCTGTTACGGGCAACACTGGCAAGTTGTTGCTGTTATTGTTGGTCCATGTGTCGCTGAATAACTGCGATCCATCAGGCTTAAAGATCTTGTACGACATTGAACCACCAGGGTTCATCGCCAGGTTTGTGTATCCCAAGCCAAGGTACTGCCCTGCTTCACCAGCGAACGTGTAATAGCCGTTCTGTGCGGCGCTGAGGTTGACAACCTTGGCTGGGCCGTCAATCACCAGCGTGCCGCTGTCCGCGATTTTCAGTTGCAGATCAACGTTGCCCGCAACGGACGCCGAGAGCACCATCGTGTAGGTGCCATAGAGAGGCAATGCCGTGAAGTCAAAATAGGAATTGTTGTTGACGCTAGCCGTTGCAATCGTCCTTCCATCCGGACCGAAGACTGTCATCGCAGGCGACGTCGAAAAGGTGCCAGCAGCAGAATACAAAGAAAGAATTTGCTTCACATTGCCATCAAATACCAGGATTGCCTTCTTACCGGCAGTCCCGATCTGCACCGTCTGCGCACTCCCGCCTGCTACGAGCCGCCCTGTATAAACGACGTCGGCGGCGCTTACGCCCGGAGGTAATGCGAAAAAGTCATTCGCACTGACGGCCTTTCCTAAGTTGGTGGTCACCGAAATTTTGCCGGAGGCTGAAATCGTTGGGGCCAAGGCGGTGACCTGGTTGGCATTGGCGCTGCTTACACTAGCCGAATACTCGCCGATCTTTACCTTGTTGGCTGCAGGTTGAATACCAAAATTGGTTCCCGATATGGCGATTGCCGTTCCGACTGGCCCCATTGCTGGAGTGAAGGACGTAATGGTCGGCCCGCCGACAGTCGAGATCACGAAATCCGAACTGCTGGTCGCCGTGCCTTTCGAATTAGAAACACTGATCTTCCCGGTCGCTGCGTTCGAAGGCACCTCAACGGTCAGCATGGTCTTAGTCGCGCTCAGAACCGTCGCCGATACCCCATTGAAAGTTACGGTGTTGTTCGTGGCGATTTCATCGAAACCACTCCCATAAATGGAAACTTGGACGCCGCCCGCCCCCGAGTTCGGAGTGAATTCGGAAATGATTACACCACCAGCGACAATGCGTTTCACGGAGAGGATGTTGCCGATCTCATCATAGCGGTAAGCAGTTCCGCTGCCATCGGCAGAAGTCGCCTGAACCAGCCTGCCCGCTTCGTCATAAACGTAGCGAATTTGATCCGCTATTGCCGGAGTATTGACTTGAGCCGCAAATGCGATAACAAGCGTAACAAGTAGCTTCCAAGCTCCACCGAGAACGGAGCGCCCTCCGCCTCTCTCCAACAAATGTCTTCCGGGCAAACCGAGCAACATGCGCACCTCTTCAATCGATTATCAGGCGTGTATAATTTCCACATGGAAATTTGCGGATTGAAGTGTTGCACAGCACAATACAAAGATCAACAAATTTATTAAAGTGATAATTGGATAGAATTTTTCAATGTTAAAACAATCGCAAGCAGCACGAATTCGATTCCGGTATATCCATCTCTTCTTGCTCAGCCTTGCCGGATTCGCGCTCTTCGCGACTACTGAAGCGAGTGCAGTATTGGCCGAGCTTCGTGGGCTACCGCTTGGCAAGGACGAGAAAACGCCTCAGTCAGCAAACCTGGTTGCTCTGGGTAAGCAACTATTCTTTGATAAGCGACTGAGTGCTAACGGAACAGTCAGTTGTGCCACCTGCCATATTCCTGAAAAGGCGTTTTCCGATGGGAAACCGCTGGCCGTTGGTATTAATGGCCAATTGGGCACCCGTAATTCACCGTCATTGCTGAACGCAAAATTCAATACATCGTTCTTTTGGGATGGGCGGCAAGATACGCTTGAGAATCAAGCGCTAGATCCCATTCTAAATCCAAGGGAGCATGGATTAAATGATTTGAATAATATTCTAGGCATTATTAAAAATGATTCTGCCTACCAAGCGTTATTTGCTGCTGCATTCCCCATAGACGAATCTGCCCCAAGCTCCAGGCAAGTTGCCATTGCAATAGGAGCGTTTGAACGAACGCTTGTTGCAGCAAACTCTCCTTTTGACCGCTTCTATTTTGGCGGCGATCAGAACGCCATCAACGCCGCCGCAAAGCGAGGCATGAAGCTCTTTCAGGGTAGTGCCAAATGTATTAGTTGTCATTCATTTGACAAGCAAAGCGCCCTATTCACGGATAACCAGTTTCATCAACTAGGAGTTGGCACATCGAAGATCGCAAACGATTTACCTGAACTGACGAAACGGATCGTGAAGTTGAAAGAACAAAACCTCAGCCTTGATTCCTCTATACTTCATGACATAAAGTTGGCAGAACTCGGGCGATTTGCTGTAACTATGCGGCCACTGGATATCGGTCGCTTTCGCACTCCATCGCTTCGCAATGTGGCGCACACTGCCCCATATATGCATGACGGCAGCATCCCGACTCTGGCAGAAGCCGTAGAACTCGAGCTCTACTATCGAAGCACTGAAATCGGGTACCCGTTGATTCTGACGCCAGCAGAAAAGGACGATCTCGTGCAATTTCTGGAGAGCCTCACGAGCCCATCCGCAATCAATCCACCTCCAGAGTGGCAGGAGCAAGCTGGAATCCGTTGACGCTGGGCCATGCTTGACATGATTGCGACGTTTGTCACATACTGACTCCAGTCGTCACAAACTTCGTAATGTCATGCATATTCCGTCCACTCCTGAACTCTGCGTACTCAAAGCTTTATGGCGCCAAGCACCTTTGAGTGCCCGCGAAATCCATGAGGCGGTGGAGGAAGAACTTGCCTGGTCTTTCTCGTCGACGCGAAAGACCGTGGAACGCATGATGGAGAAGCAGATGGTGGCGCAGCACGTCCGCCACGGCGTGCAGGTGTACCAGGCCTCTCTCGACAAAGTCGAAACGCTGGCCGCCTACGCCCACGACTTCGGCACGCGCATCATGGAACTGGACACACCACTTCCAGTGAATATGTTCGCCGGCAGTAAACTGGTCGATGCCAGCGAGCTGGCGCAGCTTGAACAAATGCTGTCCGACTGGCCCGATGAGGACGACGCAAAGTGAACGACTTCGACTTATTGTTGATGCGCTTCCTGCTGGCGAGCCTTGGCTGCTTCGCGGCCGGCTTCAGCGTGTGGGCTTTGAGCGCATTGCTCCGGCGCTTCCTGCCTGCGCTGGCCGCACAGCGGTCTTTGTGGCTGCTTGGCCAGTTGACCGTACTGGCGACCTTCGTATTGCTGTTGCTGCCGCATAGCGAGCGTGTCCGCCTTATCCCACCGCTTGAAGCAGCTACCGAAACAGTCACGCAGTACATCGCGCCGCCTAAGACGCCGGCACTCCCCACCACCACGGAAGAACAGGCGCTGGCGGCGAACAGTACAGCAGGTGCAAGAGTGTGGCTGCTGCATGGCGCGCAATTGTGGCTGTGCGCTTACATGGCAGGCCTGGCATGGTCGATTGCCAGCTTGTGGCGCGCGCAGCGCATGCTTGACCGGCTGGCGCAAAGCGGCGCGGTTGGTGAAATTACCAGCAGCGCTCGAGCGGCCGTCATCGAGGTGGATGCGCCGATTTCGCCGATGCTGCTTGGCCTGTTCCGCCCTCGCCTGCTACTGCCACGCCATTTGGACGGTTTCGACAAGCTGCAGCGCGAGATGATCGTCGAACATGAAATGACTCATTTGCGCCGCCACGACTTGCAGTGGATGGCGGCGGGGATGCTGTTGCAAACTCTGTTGTGGTTCAATCCTTTCATGCGACTGCTGCGCGCCAACCTGACCTGGGCGCAGGAGCTGGGCTGCGACCGCGACGTGCTGCGCGGCCGTCCGGCATCGCAACGCAAGGCCTATGCTGCGGCGCTGGTGGCGCAACTGAAGCTGCAGCACCTTGCGCCGCAAGGGGCGCTGGCTTTCGGCAGCATTGATGCCAATACGCTGACGGAACGCGTTTCACTGATCCGCACCCCCGCCAATGCGCGGCGCACCATGTGGGCGCGTGCCGCGACGGTCGCCGCGCTGGCTGCCATCGCCGGCGGGAATTTCGCGTTGCAGCCCGCCTTGGCCTGGAGCGTTTCGCCGTCCGCGCAGTCGGTGGCGGCGCTGGAGTGCACCACCTTTGTCGACGCCGCCACCGGCAAGCCTTTGCTGCGCGAAGGTGACTGCACGGCGCGCATCACGCCGGTTTCTACCTTCAATATCGCGGTCAGCCTGATGGGCTACGACAGCGGATTCCTGAAAGACCAGCATACGCCGCTGCTGCCTTATCGCGAAAGCTACAACGCCTGGAACAAGGAATGGCACCGCGATATGGACCCGAGCCAATGGATCAAGTATTCGGCCATCTGGTACGCCCAGCAAGTCACCCAGCATATTGGCCGCGAGCGATTCGAGCGCTATGTGCAAGGCTTCAACTACGGTAACCGCGACACTGGCGGCGACAAGGGTAAAGACAACGGCCTTACCTGGTCGTGGGTCGGCTCCTCGATGCAGGTTTCTCCCGACGAGCAAACGGCATTCCTGCGCAAGCTGGTGCGGAAGGAACTCCCCGTTTCGCAGTATGCGCACGAGCAGACTGCGCGCCTGCTGAAAGTGAAAGACCTGCCTGACGGCTGGCAAGTCTTCGGCAAGACCGGTACCGGCGCCCCCATCGGGCCGGATGGCAAGGACGACTACTCCCGTTCCTACGGCTGGTTCGTAGGCTGGGCGACCAACGGCCAGCGCACCATCGTGTTCGCCCGCCTGGCACAGGATGAAGTCTTGACTGAAGGTGCGGCGGGACCGCGCACCAAGGAAGCCTTCCTGCGCGAGCTCCCGGCGCAACTCGCCAAACTCTAACCAAGGACAAAAAATGAAACGCAAAATCTTCGCCCTGCTTGCAGGGCTGGGCCTCCCTTTGCTCGCGTTTTCCGCAGAACACTGCCTGGCGATGGCCGATGCGGCCACCGGCAAGTGGCTGGTGCACGAGGGCGTGTGCGACAAGCGCCTGCCGCCGATGTCCACCTTCAAGCTTCCTATCGCGCTGATGGGCTATGACTCGGGCGTGCTGCGGGACGAGCATTCGCCCGTTCTCCCCTTCAAGCAAGGCTACGTGGACTGGCGCCCCGTATGGCGCCAGGCGCATGATCCAAGCTCGTGGATGAAGGAATCCGTGGTCTGGTACTCCCAGCAGCTTACGCTGCAACTGGGCGAAGAGCGCTTCGCCAGCTACGTCAAGCAATTCGGCTACGGCAATGCGGATGTCAGCGGCGATCCTGGCAAGAACAACGGCCTGTCCGAATCCTGGCTAGGCTCTTCGCTGCGCATCTCGCCGGACGAACAAGTAGGCTTCCTGCGCCGCGTGCTGAATCGTGAACTCGGCGTCAAGCCGCAAGCCTATGCCATGTCCGCCGCGCTGCTACGGCGCCCCGAACCGGTCGGGGGCTGGCAGGTCTTCGGCAAGACCGGCAGCGGCAAAGACGTTGGCTGGTACGTCGGCTGGCTGGAACGGGACGGCAAGCGCATCGTCTTCGTCCAGGCGGGCGGCGCCAGCGGCATGGATGAACGCGATAACTTTTTGGCACGCTTGCCGCAACTCCTCCAGTAGCCGTTGCGCTGGGCCTTCTTCTCGCTTGACCTAGATCAAAAAAATCCAACTTGCATTGAGAATCCGCAGATCTTTCCAAATTTTTGACCTGCGTCAATTCAATAACATGCATGTAAAACATAAGATTTAGCTGTCAAACGGCACAATCCCGTGCCGGACAAACCTGTGAGAAGAAAATGAAACCGACCCTGATGTCCAAAGCCATCGCTGCACTGGTGATCGGCGCCGCAACCCTGGCGCCAGCTTATGCACAACATGGCCAGCACGGCGGCAGCACAGCCGTCCAGTACCGTCCTGACGTGACCTTTACCCTGCACACCGATATCGCAGACGGTAAGCTGGTCTTCATCAGCGACGCCGGCGAATCCAAGGGCAAGGCCAATCCGACCTTGCGCGTGCCGGAAGGTGCTGTGGTGCAGATCAACCTGGTCAACGGCGACGGCGCAACCCACGACATTTCGGTGCCTGACTTCAAAGTCAAATCGAACCAGCTGAAAGACAAAGGCGCATCGACCGCCATCGTCTTCAAGGCTGACAAGAAAGGCGAATTCACCTACATCTGCTCCCTGCCAGGCCACGTGGCGGCAGGCATGATCGGCAAGATTATCGTCGGCGAAGGCGAGCTCAAAGCCGCGCCAAAAGGCGTCGACATCTCGCGCAACCCAACCGAAGTCGGCACTCCAGTCGGCAAGCGTGGTCCGCAAACCGTCAACGTGAAGCTGGACACCACCGAAGTCCTCGGCCAGCTGATGGACGGCACCACCTATAAATACTGGACCTTCAACAGCAAGGTTCCAGGCCCGTTCATCCGCGTCCGTGTGGGCGATACCGTGAACGTGGACATGTCCAACGCCAAAGACAGCCACATGATCCACTCGGTTGACTTCCACGCCGTGACCGGTCCAGGCGGCGGCGCTGCGGTAACCCAGGCGGCTCCGGGCAGCACCAAGAGCTTCACCTTCAAGGCCATCAACCCGGGCCTGTACGTGTACCACTGCGCGACCCCGATGGTGGCTCAGCACATCTCCAACGGCATGTACGGCATGATCCTGGTCGAACCTGAAGGCGGCCTGCCAAAAGTCGACCGCGAGTTCTACGTGATGCAGGGCGAGCTGTACACCGCGCAAAAGCATGGCACTCCGGGCGAAGCCGAGTTCTCGCTGGACAAACTGCTGGCCGAACAGCCTGAACACCTGATGTTCAACGGCACCCACGATGCGCTGACCAAGACCCACCGCATGGAAGCCAAGGTAGGCGAGACTGTCCGTATCTTCTTCGGTGTCGGCGGTCCTAACGCAACCTCCAGCTTCCACGTGATCGGCGAAGTGTTCGACCGCGTCTACAACCTGGGCGACCTGACCTCGCCGCCGCTGCAGAACGTGCAGACCACCACAGTGGCTCCAGGCGGCGCAACGATGGTCGAATTCAAGACCGAAGTGCCAGGACGCTTCATCCTGGTCGACCACGCACTGTCGCGGATGGAGAAAGGCCTGGTCGGCTTCCTCTACGTGACCGGCAAGGAGAATCCGGAAATCTTCCGGACCACCAGCAAGCCTGACGGTGATTCGGGTCACTGATCCACAGGATTGACACCGACATTACCTTAACCAGGACAGGACCCGCCCAGCGGGTCCTTTTGCCATTTCAGGAGAACCAAATGCCAAGCCCCAAAATCGACCCCCGCGAGTTCCTCAAGCGACTGCCTCTCTTTGCAGACCTGTCGCCGGAGGAGCTGACGCTGGTGGCTGCCGGCACTACCGAACACCATATCCCGCGCGGCAGCGCCGTTTTCCAGCGCGGCGATCCATGCGTCGGCTTCCACATGGTCATCTTCGGCCAGGTGAAACTCAGCTTCCTTTCCGCCCAGGGCAACGAGAAGATCGTCGAGATCATCGGTCCGGGCCACAGCTTCGGCGAAGCGCTGATGTTCATGGAAAAGCCCTACATCGTCACCGCCCACGCAGTCAGCGACTGCATGCTGCTCCACATTTCCAAGCACACCGTGTTCGCCGAACTGGCGCGCAACCCGCAGTTCGCGCGCCGCATGCTGGCCGGCATGAGCCGCCGCCTGCACGGCCTGATTTCGGACGTGGAAGCCTATTCGCTGCGCTCCGGCAGTCAGCGGATCATTGGCTATCTGTTGAAGGATGACGACGCGACGGATGGTTCGGAAATCACGCTGGCCGTCAGCAAGAAGCTGCTGGCCTCGCGCCTGAACCTCACTCCGGAATACTTCTCGCGCGTGCTGCACGAGCTGGCCGACCAGGGCATGATTGCCGTGAACGGCCGCCAGATCAGGATTCTTGATTCTGCTCGTTTGCGAGCTTACGAAGGCTGATCGCAGCCAGCGCCAGGTCGAAACCCAGGCGCATGCAGGAAACTGCCAGTACCGCACCTGCCAGCTGGGCAAGCCAGCCGGGTGCGATGGCAGCGGCAAGCAGCAGCACCACGCTGGCGGCATGCCAGGCGAATTGCACGCGCGGTTCGCTGTCAGGCATCAACTGGCGCACGCCAGGCACGTCGCAACCGGCGTGCTGACCGTGGTACCACAAGAGGAACGGCACGATCTTGTACAGCATGCCGTTCACTGCCGACATGGCGAACCCGCCGATAAACAGCACGCCCAGCACCACCGCCTTCTCAAAGCCGCCCGGCGCCAGGAACACCGCCACGCTGGCCAGCAGGGAACCGAGCGACAGCCACCAGTACCAGGTAGAGACATCCGCCGCACGCTTGCGGCGCAACAGCAGCACCAGGGTGTAAGCGGCAAACACCGCCAGGCAGATACTGACCAGCCCTGCCCCCAGCCATTGCCACTGATAGCCGAGCAGGTAGCCCACGGTCCACAAGGCCAGGCCGCCCAGGCAAAGCGGCGGCAGTACGAAGGCAAGCTGGCGCGGGAAGACTTGGGTCGACTGGAACATCGGCACCACCTGGAACACGACCGAAACGACCAGCACGCCGACCCAGCCCACCAGGGCCCAGGCAGCATGCACATTGGTCCATTCCATTACGCGCAGGCGCACGGCGCCGACCAGGAAAGCCGCCAGCGCCACGCCGATGGTCACGGCGCAGGCCAGTGCCACCACGGCCTGGCGCATGCCTGCCACGACCGGCAGCGCGTTCGGCGCGGAACGCTGCGACAGCGCCCGCGCCAGCACGGCCACAAGAAGAATAAAAGCGCCGGCCAGCAGGATGCCGGCGGCGCGCAGGCACCACGGCAGCCCATGCAGGAAGCCGCCCGCCAGCAGCAGCGCGCCGCCGGCCAGGGCGGCCCAGATCACGGGGCCAAGCCGGCGCGCCCAGTGCAGCTCGACGCCGGCAACCACCGGCACCATCTGCAACAGCGAGCCGGCCATGGCCATGCCAAGGAAGCCCAGCGTCAGCAAATGGGTCACGGCCAGCGTGGCCGGTGCCCAGCGCGTGCTCATTGCGTCGGCGCCCTGCCACACCAGCAGCAGGCCGGCCAAGGCGCCGAACCATGGCGCCGCCAGCAGGAATCGCAGCGGCAGCGCCAGCCCGGGCGTATGCTCGAAAGCCAGCTTGCGTTGCATCAGTCGTTCTGGGAAATCAGGATTTCGTAGATATAGTCTTCGCGCATCGAGGTGCGGTAGCGGTAGCCGTTCTTCTCGAGGATGCGATAAAGGGGGACCGGCTCGCGGTCGATGACCATGCGGATATGCTGGCCGGGTTGCAGCAGGTCGAGCGCTTCCAGTACACGCTCCATCGGTTCAGGCGGCACCATGCCGCACAGCTCCAGCAAAATTTCAGGCGCACTCATGATGGTTCCTTCAGATAAGGTCCGCCAGGGTCTGGCGGTCGAGATGACCGAGGTAAGCCTCGGTCGCCCTGTGCAATCCCTCCTGCAGGCGGCAGGCGCCGGCCAGCTGGCAGGTATTGCGCGTGGCATTGAAACATTCAACGATCGTAAAGTCGGCTTCGGCCAGGCGCACCACGGCGCCCACCGAAATCGAAGCCGGCGGC
>Ga0209129_1001144_pt1 | contig 15345 bp, 17 predicted proteins | sample AraplaMF_Col_mMS_FD_184257 | JGI IMG/M metagenome (GOLD analysis project Ga0209129, IMG submission 184257) | Arabidopsis root microbial communities from the University of North Carolina, USA - plate scrape MF_Col_mMS (SPAdes) (version 3) | ecosystem: Host-associated > Plants > Roots > Endosphere... | reverse complement strand
TAACGATCACGCCTGGTTGTCGCGTTGTGCGCAGCTTGTCTCGCCGTAGGCGAGTGTTTCGAGCCGCTGCCGCGGCCCGAGTTACTTTCTCTTGCTTGCCCAAAGTCAAGCCTAAATAAACCTTCTTCGTGCGCAAAAAAAGCGGCCGTCAGGCCGCTTTGTAGTGTCTCAGTTTATAGCGCTAGGCGGACCTGAGAACACACGAAGGTGTCCTTGTCCTATAAGGAAATTCTTGTAGCAGGCGAGGGTGACATTCCAGGCCTCCCGGGCAACGGCGGGACCTCTTTCGATGACCTTTCCGTTCTCGTCGATGATAGCGAAGGTTGCTTTCCGTCCCTCCCGGGTTTCAGCAGAAAGGCCTTCGAAGCAGACCGCGGTAAGGACAGCCTGGGTTAGACCGCCGGTTGAGGGAATGCCGATCATGCATGCTCCAGTATGGAGAGGGAGGGTATGAGCATTTCGGAGAGGGCACCTGGCAGGTGCGGTGACATTCACGAGCGCTCATGGGACGACAAGCAGCATTACGCTCGTCCCGAGTCTGAGCAAGAAGCGGGCGTTCTGAATGAGGTCTTTCAGAACAACGTATGTGCTGTCTTGGGGGCGAATGAGGCAACTATCGTCGGCACGGCGAGCCAGCCCGGCAGCCTCGCTTCCGTCAGACAAGTTCCGAAACGGTGGCTAAATGACGGCCGCCTAGCCCTCTTGCCAGCGCCTCGCGGATGATTATCTTTCTGCCCGCTGACCGCTACGGGGTCAGCGGACACCGTGCCCAGCGGCGCGGTAACAGTCCTCACTTCCATGTTGCTTCTAAGAGGATATGGCAATGCGCACTGTGCTTGATTTCTCCCCACTTCATCGTTCCAGCATCGGCTTCGACCGGGTCTTCGACCTGCTCGAGACAGCCGTGCGTACCCCGCAGCCGGACAACTGGCCTCCCTTCGATTCCATCAAGATCGGTGAGGACCAGTACCGCATCACGATGGCTCTCGCCGGCTTCTCGCGGGATGACCTACAGATCGAGGTGCAGAACAACCTGCTTACTGTGAGCGGCGAGCGGAAAACCGACCATGTCGGCGAAGTTCTGCACCGAGGTATCGCGAACCGCCCGTTTACCCGACGGTTCGAGCTTGCCGAACACATGCAGGTCACGCGTGCAGAGCTTCGTGATGGCCTGCTGACCATAGATTTCAAGCGTGAGCTGCCCGAAGCGCTGAAGCCACGAACCATTCCTATTGGCGGCACCGAAAAAGCGGCTTCCGAGACGCGTCTGCTGCAGAGCCGCGCGGCTTAAGTCCCCTTTTCTCTTGATTTCTTCTGCATTTAGTCTTCTTGCGGCGGCGAATTTTCGCCGCCGCTCTTTAAGGCTTCGCCAAGTGCGGTCACTTTTCCTAATCGGAAGCCCGATGCTCAGGCCGTTCTCTACTGGGATTCACGACAGAGACTCCGAAGCGGGCGTCACGGGCCGCATGATGCGGCTTACAGCGAGCAACTCCTTAGGAACCCATGTAGATGCGCCGGACGCATCCGAGGTCCCGTTACCCGTGGCGCGCTGTGATCCACTTTCTGGGGGCCGGCCGTAAGCGCAGCCGGATATCAGGCTGCGATACCGCTTGCAGGCTAAGTCAGGGGCCTCGGCAACACTCCGTGGGACAGGACGCCTTCAGCGCCGCCGATCCGACGTCATATCTTTGCTTCCCGCCTCATCCTGCTGCAGTTTCTGCAGCCGCATCTTGAGCTTGATGATTTCGCGTCTGCGAATGTCCACGACCCAGCGAGCGGTACTGTCATCCAATTGCTGCGCAAGGACTTCGCGCAGATGGCGCTTTTCCAGCAGTAACAGGCGCTCACGGTGTTCAAGGCGCGCAAGGAGTTCATCTATCTGCATAGCGTCCTCCTATCATGGTCGACCATTGAGGACTTTGGTCGATTTTCAATTAAGCAAGCGTTAGCAGGGCGGCCATAGCGCAGTAATTCGGCGCAGGCTTGGCATGGGGTATGCCGATAGAGGCGGCGGCTCTATTTTCTTTTCCGCGCCCCATCTATAGCGGGAAGTGGGGGAGCATGATTCAGGCGTCTATCGCGATGAATCCGTCGTCGCTTCGGGTCTGCAATCGGCGCGGCCATGCAAGGCAACGTACTGTTCTGGAGCCTTAGCGGACACTTCCCCAGTGCAGCGCGTGTTTAGGATCGATCGGTAAGCACGCGAAGGTCACAAGCAACTTGGTAAGGTATTTCTACTTCCCTGCTACGCGCGGAACATGGGGGCCAAACGGCCCTGAACGCTTCGTCCTGTGACTCTTTCCGAGGGCATGCCCGGCCTCCACCCGCCACTCAGTCGATCGGTGCGCATACCGCACCTCCCGCGGTCACCTAAAAGGTAAGCGCGGACTTTACCGAATGAAGCGATTTGACTGCCGGGCCTCCGCGGGCCCTGGCCAATATGGCTGTCCGTCTGCAACCGAGGGCTAGAGTATTGAAATGAACCCACCCGCGCCGACGCAACCTAACGCTTAACCTATTCTCGCCCGGAGTACCTCATGAACGAAATGCCCCAGCGCACTACCGTCGGTATCCCATGGTTTATCCGGGAAGACTACGACACATTTCGTTTGCTTATTCCACACCGCGCTTGGCACACAACATTTGACCAGTGGCTAGCGGCTGCAACCCAAGTTCTGGATCAGCAGCAACGTGCCGGGGTCCTCGTGTTCAAGGTGGAAGTTCAGTCGGATGCCTTCGCCCTTTGGTGCCAGGAAACTGCGCGCAGAACCGACCGCCAGGCGCTTACGGAATATGCCAACATGTTTGCGCGCAGCTTGCTTGCGGCGAATGATGGTCACTAAACACCTTGATGCGTCGCAGCTAGGCACGAAGACCTAAGCATTCTTCTGCGTTAGGGCACGTTCTTCTTCGCCCTGTATGCATCAAGACTGAGATCGCGCACGAAGCCACGCGTAGAGGCTATGAATGGATAAGTTAGGTCGCTCGGCTACCGGCGAAACGTTTGCTCGCCATCAATCCTATGTCCTCATAAAGACACCGCGCAGGCCTTAACGGAATCGGTGGAGTACCTACTAGGAGATAGTTGCTACCTGGTCGCCGGGTAAGGGATGCTCTGACGCGTACAGACCTGATCAATCAAGTTAAACAACCAATCATTGTCTTCGTGGCCGCATTGCGTCAGCACATCTTGAAAGGCCCCATCCGTCGAGCGGAAGAAATCTTGTTCTCCGGCATTCTTGGATCGCAATAGTTCGATCATTGCCTCTATGCGGCATAACATGCTGCGCAAATCTTGTCTTGATTTCAACATGGCGGCGTTCCTTGGTAGAGACGAGAGAAGACTTCCTTCCCCCGGTGCTAGTGAAGGTCGGGTGTCTCGTGGATGCGATGATAGTCGTCGATACTTGCAAAAATTCGACTCCGAATCGCGCTCTCGCGGCTGATCTTTCCCAAGCCGCAAACGAAGTGGCTTGCGATGAAAATCACTTCTCCATCGTCGTCTTCGAGACTCGCCGACCAGCTCACGACGTCTCTCTTTTCCTGGTAGATGACGATATAAATCAATCCACGGTAGGAACCTCTTAGCTCATCACGGTCGCGATCTTCCGCGGCTGAAGTGGCGCTGCTGCCCTGTCGGTGGAGGGATGACCAACGGACCTCATGGTCTTCTTTGTCGCGACAGTCGGACCCAACGCCTACGCGCCTGGTTAGCTTGCTAAACAGCAGTGGAGGACGATGCATGCTGAGGGAAAAAAGGCTGGCCATGATCAACGTCCCAAATGATGTTTTGCTGCGGGTCGCGCTGTGGCCGGAGTTAAATGGCCGCGCGGGCTTCATGCGTGACTTGCGGCGTGCTGACCCCACCGCCCGGTCATGGTTGCGCTGCCGATCCGGAGCGGCCGGCGGAGAAGTACTCAGACGGCGTTAGGGAGAGGACCGCGTGACTGAGGCACTTACCAAGAGAAGGCTATCCTTCTTGGCACCAATGCAGCATGCGCGTTGAGTTGTTAGGCGAGGGTAACGCGGAGCGCAAGGTAGGCAGGAGGGATAACAACTTACGGAGGCATAACGGAAGAAAGCGCATGTTGATCGGGCACCGCAGCTTCGATAGCTATCCTTCCGGCGCCTCGGACTGTCCGTGATTTTATTCCAAGGTCTCTGAGCTTCCTCCGGCCTGGTCCTCCACTCTCGTCGGAGCCGTGGCTACCGCCTTCGCATGCTCCCGCAAGACATAAGGCTGTACTTGAGCCCCTCCATGCACACGCCCAATCCATTGAACCTTCTCTACTTCCATCCTCACAAGATGCGTTTTTCACCCGTTACGGAAGCCAAGGACGATGATCGGCACAATCGCTGGTTTCCGACGCACTCGGCGTCGATGGCCTCACTTCGAGCAAGTCCGCTACCGCGACATTCGGCGCAACAAGACAGCGACATGACTAGGCTCGGCCTGTCGGAACCTGGCGGAACCCTAGAAGACTTGGATTCGCGATCGCATCGATGACCTCTGGGCTGCCCTTGTGGCTACCGGTTCATGGCGATCATTGATCACGTGTTGTAGCCAAGCGGCGCTGGCGTTCCTGCGCCGCTTGGTGCGGCTAGCGTGAATGCATAGATGATCCATCGCAAAGGAAGCTGTCATGACCAATGTATCTGGCACAACCACTAACGGCTTTACCTACGAAGGCGAGTACGAGCGCACCCACTTGGATCGTGTCAGGTGGAGCGCAACGTACCGGCGCGACGGGATTTTCTTTGGGATGCGTCATGGCCGTATCGATGAACTTCTGGGGGTTTCGCGTGGAGAGGTCCAAGAGGCTGTCATGGACGACATTGAGCTAGCCTTGGCCCGGTCCAGCTAGAGGTGCAGCCCCGAATACGGCAAACCTCACGCGTCTATGGGAATCTTGGCCTCGTTTGCCGCATGAGGACAAATGCGAGCTTGCGCCCACCAATCCATAGGACTAGCGTCAACATAACATCTCGCCAAAATGACCATGTCAATCATCTCCATAGACGCCTGGGCAGATGGGCCAGATGCATTTGGCTTGTGGCGAGGCCGTTGGCGCTTGTTGGAGGACGGTTTAGCCATCAAGGGGCGCTTTGGCATCACCGGAGATCGCTTCCTCACTCAAAGTGAAGCGGTCGATGCGGCGGCTAGGTGCGGAGCATTGGATAAGCGCAACGTTCCGGAGAACGTCATGATTCGCGGACTCTAACACGCTCTAGTATTTTGCGGCGGTTTCCAGACTCAAGCGCAGCGCTTTCAGCGAGGTGCAGATCACTAGCCCGAAGGGCTGCCTAGCCGGTCCTGATTTGCCTGCGCGGTCCTCAATGTTGCCAGTAATTGAGAAATATGCGCGGAAAGGCAAAGATTGATGAGCTTATCATCAACTACGGCACATGCCGCGGCGACCGCAAACATATACTCCTCCACAGGGACTAATAGTCCTTGCAAGATGGGCCTCCCTGCTTGCTCTTGGGGCAATACTACAGACGTCATTTTCAGGAGAGCATCGATGTCTTCCTGAATGAGCACTGGAGGAGGCATGATTTAGATCTACGACAAAGCTGCATATGCCGCGGGAGTGCGATACGAGGCTGAGCGCCCAGCGGAGGTGATTCAGTCGTCGCCCAATCAGGAGGCCATGGTGGACCGAAGGCAGGTCCGTTGGCGACTTGCCAAGACGCAGTTATGGCGCTTGCCTATTCGGCGCCTCGATCTGGGCAACCGTGAGTTAGAGATGCGAAAAGGCCATGGCGTTGGTTTGCGAGCTATCTCTAATCGCGCGCTTCCATCTGTTGAAAGATCAGGGACCAGAACGCCATGCGGTCGGAATGAGCGGCCTGCGCTACTTCCGGTGTTTTAGTCGCGATCCCATGGAGCAGGGTGTTCGTGCTGGCCTCTGCGGCCATTTGCCGAAACGCTTCAGAGGCTTTTTCAATATTCGGTTGCGCTAGGAGCAGCGCACCAATGACCATCTGGTCAACCCGCTGCTGAGCATCCAGCCGGAGTATGGCCTCTAGGGCCGTGTTCGTTTGCTGCGTGAAAAAGTTCGCAGCCTCCTCCCAGTTCGTTAGAACCACTTCCTTCTTCATTTCTATCCTCAAGCTATGCTTCTTAGCCACGCTATGACGTCATGCTAACGTTTGCTTAAACGCTACGCGACCAGACTCATGCGACTCCAGGTGACGGGAGCGCGCGATGCAACTGGACGAGCTAAACCGACGCATCCAAGAACAGCAACGCCTGTTACTGCTAGAGAAGCGCCACCTGCGCGAGGTGGCTGCTCACGACCTCGATCAAAGTACCGCACGATGGGTCATTGACATACGTAGGCGAGAGATCGCCGTGCTCAAGCGCAAATTCTCAATGCTGCAAAAAGAGATGATCCCGCCTGTTTCAGCGCGGCATCAGGTCGAACAGGCGTTAGACCGCTTGGGCTGAGCTGCAGCATACCGCGTCGTGGTCTTCCGGCTTGCCCGTTCCATGACGCCCCAGGTGTGTCGTCAGTAACAGGGAGTGTTAAGCCTTCTCCACCGCGCCGGCAGCTTGGGCCAAGGCGCGCTGGGTCGCATCCCCTTTGCGTTCGCTGTAACGGCTGACCAAGTAGTCGCTGCGCCCGCGTACCATCAAGGTGAACTTCATGAGTTCTTCCATGACATCCACCACGCGGTCATAGAACGAAGAGGGCTTCATGCGCCCGTATTCGTCGAACTCTTGCCAGGCCTTGGCCACCGAGGATTGGTTCGGGATGGTCACCATACGCATCCATCGGCCGAGCACCCGCAGGGTGTTCACCACATTGAAGGACTGGGAGCCACCGCAGACCTGCATGACCGCCAGGGTGCGGCCCTGGGTCGGGCGCACGCTGCCGTCTTCCAGGGGCAGCCAATCAATCTGGTTCTTGAAGACGCCGGTGATCGTGCCATGGCGTTCGGGGCTCACCCATACCTGACCCTCCGACCAAATAGACCATTCCCGCAACCGCTGCACCTCGGGATGGCTGGCCGGCACGCTGTCGAGCAGCGGCAACTGGTGAGGATCAAACACGCGAGTTTCGGCGCCTAGGTGCCGCAGAATCCGCTCCGCTTCCAGGGCGAGCTTTCGCGAGAACGATTGGGGGCGCAGGGAGCCGTAGAGGATCAGGATGCGGGGCGGGTGGCCGGCACCTTGTTCGCCAAGGAGCTGGAGGTTATCCGGGCTGGGCAGCAGGTCGGCATGGAGGTGAGGTAGATCGGCATTCATGGGCTTGCTCGGAATTAAATATTTCGATTATTCTAGTTTTATGGAAACAAATGATGCAATCATTGCCCTGACCGCGCTGGGACACGCCAAGCGCTTGGCCATCTTCCGTTTGCTGGTGGTTGCCGGTGCTGCGGGTCGGATGGCCGGTGACATCGCGGATGAGCTGGGCATGCCCGGTGCCACCTTGTCCTTCCATCTAAAAGAGCTAGTGCATGCCGGCCTGATTACGGCGGAGTCTCAAGGGCGGTTCGTTTGCTACCGCGCCGCCTTCGACGCCATGAACGGCTTGATTGCCTATCTAACCCACCACTGTTGCGCGGGCAGTCCGCAGGCCGAATGCGGCCCAGTGGCTACGGCGCGCTCGCCCGGCGACGCCTGTTGCTGATCTCCTGAGGATTGCCCATGCCCCATCGCGTTCTATTCGTTTGCACGGGCAACTCCGCCCGCAGTGTCCTGGCTGAGGCCACCCTGCGTGCCTGGGGTGGCGCAAGATTCGAAGCTTTCAGCGCCGGTAGCCAGCCCACCGGGCGGATCAATCCTTACGCTCTCGCCACGCTTGCTGAGGCGGGCATGTCGACCGCCGGCCTGCGTAGCAAATCCTGGGATGAGTTCTCGGGGGATAAGGCAAAGCCGGTCGGTCTGGTGGTGACGGTGTGCGACAGCGCGGCATCGGAACCATGCCCCGTGTTCTTCGGTGATTTTGTGCGCACCCACTGGGGGTTACCGGACCCGGCCGCGGTGGAAGGGAGTGACGCCGAAAAGCGGGCAGCCTTCGCGCAGACCCACGCGACCATCAAAGCTCGCCTCATGGCCTTCCTCACCTTGACACCGGACATCTGGGCAGGCCGCGACGCGTTGAAGATCGCCCTGGATCGCATCGGATTCATCCAGTCTGACGGCATCCCTCACGTCTGAGGCCGACGGGGCAGGGCGCCTTGCGACCTCCACCTGTTCCCATGGCATCGCCGGGTTCTACCGTGTCGCTGCGTCAAATCGCGTCGCACGAACTAGGTAATGGTGACCACAGGCACGTTGCGGCTAGCGGTGTGCGGCTTGTGGACAAGTTCGTCGAAATCGGTCTCCAAAGGGTGCGCGGGTGCGGCGGGGGTAACTGCGTGGCCGGGGACATGCTGGCGCTGTTATCGGGGGCGCCCGCCTTTAACCCTTCGCACGCCGCCACGCGAACTCTTCGGCTCGGCTATGGATCTGTCTGGGGAGACTGCCGCCATGAACACAAGCTCCATGGTAGCGAGGGTGGGCGAGAGCGGATGATCGCTTACTCGTCCATTAGGCCGAGCAGCCGCGCCCGATCGACCGCGTGTCGCCGTGTGCCCGCCGATAATTTCTGAAACAGATTCTTCAGATGCCATTTAACGGTCTCGCCGCTGATATCCAGTGTGCGGGCGATCAGCTTGTTCGGCATGCCCTTTTCGAGCAGCCGGAGGATCTCGGCCTCTTTCGCCGTCAGCAGGCCCTGCTTCACCGGAACGGTGGATAAGGTGTCGGCTAGCCCTGGATCCGCGGTGGCTTGCTCGTCGGCCAACGCGGGCAGGAACTCCCTGGCCATACGTACCGCATCCGGATGCGCGTCGACGAGCAGGCGCACATTGCCGCCAAGCTGAGCGAGGCCGATCGCTTCCGACATCAATGCAGCCGCCTCGACGGCGCCGCGCTGCCGGGCGAGTACCGCGCGCAGTACCTTGAGCGCATGCATATCCTGGCTGCGATGGAGTTGATGGGCGAGCGCGTCCGCGGTCTTCAGCTGCCGCTCCACCTCGTCGAAATGGTGGCCCACGAAGGCGGCGTACGCCTTCGCGATCGCGCAGGCCAGCGAGAACTGCAGCAGGAACGGCTGGTAGGCCTTGCGCCGGAACACGGGGGCGAGCTGTTCCAGCGCCGCCACCAGCTTCGCCACCGTCTCGGCGCGCCCGCTCAGCGCGTGGATGCGCACCCGCTCGGCCAGGCTGTGCAGCTGCAGGCGCGGCGACTTGCGTTGCTGCGCCAGCTCATCGAGGCGGTCGAGCAGGGTCAGGGCGCGCCGCTCGTCGCCTTTGTCGAGCGCGATGCGGACCAGCGTGTAATAGGCGCTGAGGATGACATCGGGGTAGCAGCCGTCAATCACGTCGAGCCGGTTGGCCAGCAGCGCCTGCGCCGTTTCCGACTGTCCCCGCTGCAAGGTGGCGGCGGCGAGCACGGAGGCATAGGTGCAGGCGATCGTGCTGCGCCGGCCTTCCTCCGTTTCCGCCGCGGCCAGCAGGGGGCGCAGCGCAAGCTCGGCCAGATACGCGTTGCCGTCCCACAGATGGCTGAGGCCGACCATGGCCTTGGACATGGCGGCAGTGAGCCGCAGGGATCCACCCTCGCCATGCTTCGCCACCTGGGCGGCCAGTTCGCGCACTTTACCGGTGAGGCCCGCATGCAGTGCGACGATGGAGGTGCCATTCACCGGTGCGGCGAAATAGACCGGCTCCGCCACTTCGGCCGCCGACCGCGGCCACCGCGCGACCAGTTCGGGCACCAGCCCGAGACGATCGGAAAAGATCGCCGCCGCGCCGGCCACCCATAGCGCGACCATTAGCCGCTGCGGCGTGTTCGCCGGGTCGGCTGCCGCCTTGAGGCCGATCCGCAGCGCTTCCTCGTGGCGGTCGCCGAGCGCCCACACCCAGGCTGCGACCAGCTTGAACGAGATGTCCCCGGCCAGGATCCGCGGCGGGATGTGCGTCAGCCATTCGCGCGCCTCGGCCAGCCGTCCGCATGTACCGAGCATCCACATCGCACGCATGGCATAGGCATAGGCCTGCTCTTCATCGCCGGCGGCCAGCGCATGGCGCGCTGCTTCGTGGAAGCGTTCGCGCCCGGCGAACCAGCGCGACGCGCGCGCGTGCAGCTGGATCTGCTCAGTGCGCGGCAAGGCCTCGAAGCGCTCCAGCAGGAACTCCCGGGCCAGCGGATGCAGGCGGATCCAGCCTTCGCCTCCGCCCATCATCATGAGCGGGGTTTCCCGGGCCAGCGCATCGAGCCGGGCTTCCGCGCGCGAATGACCGGTCACGGCTTCGCACAGGTCGGCGTGGAGGTAGTCGAGGATAGCGATGCGGATCAGGAAATCCGCATCCGGCGCGGACAGGCCGGAGAGCAGGGCGTCGACGAAGTAACTCTGCAGATCGCCCTGGCGGGCGGAAAAGGTGTCGGCCGCGAGGACCGCGTCGTCGGCGTATTCGATCCTGGAAATGGCGAACTGCAGGCCGATCGGCCAACCCTGCACGGTGTCGTGCAGCTTGGCGGACTGATGCACGCTCAGCCGCTGTCCCAGGCGACGGTCGAGGATGTCGATGGATTCCTCGAGCCGGAAGCGCAGGTCTTCCGTCTTCAGCACGGCGAGATTGCCCTTCGCCACCAGCTCCGCGATCGGCAGCGGCAGTAGCACGCGCGATCCCATCACCACATGCAGGTTCGCCGGCGCGTTGAGCAGCAGGTATTGCAGTGCGGTGAGCACGGTCGCCTCGGGCAGGCGTTCGGCGTCGTCGATCATCAGCACGGTGTCGGTGCCGAGCAGCGCGATCTCGCCCAGCAGCGCGGTGAGGGTGGCCACTTCCTGGTCGATGCTGTTCTCGCACTGGATCGCGAGCGCGCCGAACACCGCCTTCCCGCTGACGTTGCCGACGGCGTGCAGCAGGCCGAGCGTGAAACGCATCGGTTCGTCCTGGCGGTCCGTGCTCAGCCAGGCGACCAGTGCGCCCTGTTCCATCCACTGGCGCCGCCACTGCAGCAGCACGGTGGTCTTGCCGAACCCGGCAGGAGCGACGACCAAGATGGCCGCGCGCTCGCGGGCTGACATCCAGAAAGGTTGAAGCCGATCACGTTTTGCTGCGCTGCGCAGCAGGCGCGGCGGTGTCGTCTTGAGAATAAGTTCGGGCTCGGTCATGGGCTGGCGGACATGCGCAACGCACGAACCGAAGGGCCGGCTGCATTGAGATACAGCCTGGCTGTGCCCGTCGCCTGGCCAGGAAACGCCATGACCTACCCCCTGTAAGACGCCAGGCCATCGCTCCGCTGCGCGGCCGCCCGGCAATCGCGATGAGTGCATCTTGCCAACTATTGGCCGGATGATAATCTCCGCCGGCAAGAATTTACGAGGCGGCGTTTGCGGCGTCCGGAACTGGCGGGCTCATCGTGGCATTCACGCCACTGCCGTCACCCTTGGGGAGGGTACCCCACCCATCGTGGGTGGGGGGGCGCGGACACATCTTCGGCGAGGCCACAGGCAGAATGGAGCCCGACATCCGAAGCGCAAGATCACAGCTTCAACGGACGCCGGCGATCCCGGCTCGGGCCGGAGTGCCCGGGCGGGAAGGGTAAGCGTTCGCGGATCGGCAAGGGTAACGCCGCTCCACAACCTTGCATGCGCGCCTTTCGGGGGGAGAGGGACAATGAAGTTCCTGATTGCCGACGTTCATCCCATCATTCTTGTGGCGCTGTCCGATATGTTGCGGACAGCCTTTCGCGACAGAATCACGCGTATCGACACGGCCACCGGCGTGCCCGGACTGCTGCGCCGCCTGCGGGGTGGCTGTTACGACTACCTCATCCTGGAGCCGGACATGGCGGCGGCGAAAAGCATCCCGCTGCTCAAGGCGGTGCGGGATGCAGGCTCGCCGTCGAAGCTGATCATTTACACCGGCAATACCAGTCCCTGCACGGCACTGGCGGCACTGGACCACGGCGCCGCGGGCTACATCTCCAAGTGCAGCGGGCCGCAGCTGGCCATCAACGCGATCCATGCGGTGGTGGCGGGCCAGACCTTCGTCGATCCCTCGATCGACGTGGAGGCGGCACGCAACCACCCCTGGTATAGCCTCAGCCATGCCGAACGCCATGTCATGCTCGCGCTGGCCAAGGGCGAAAACATGCAGGCGCTCGCCATTGACAGCCACCGCAGCTACAAGACTGTCTCCACACACAAGTACAACGCCTTCAAGAAGCTCGGCCTGCGTTCCAAGGCCGAGATCGGGGTGTTCCTCAATCATCATGGGCTGGGCTTTCTGGTCGAGTGACGGCGCGGCCATCACGTCCGGCTTGCGCCACGAAGGCGCCGGCGCTGCTCGAGTTCCTGGGCGGGCGTCCGCATGGCACAGTGGCGTCACCGCCAGCGGACGTCCCGGCGAACTGACCGCACCATGCGAAGGGAAAGCATGCGACCTGTCCATTTCATATCCGGCCTGCCCAGGTCCGGTTCCACCCTGCTGGCGGCGCTGCTGCGCCAGAACCCGCGCTTCCATGCGCACATGAGCAGCCCGCTCGCCGGCATGGTCGACGCCATGCTGGGCGAGATGAGCGACCGCAACCAATATTCGGCCTTCATCACCGACGAGCAGCGCCGGCGTGTGCTGCGCGGCCTGTTCGCGGACTACTACGGCGTGGAATACGCCGCGGAGGCGATCTTCGATACCAGCCGTACGTGGTGCGCGAAGATGTCCGTGCTGAGCCAGCTGCTCCCGGACTTCAAGCTCATCGCCTGCGTGCGCCAGGTACCATGGATCATTGACAGCCTGGAACGGGCGGTGCGGAAGAATCCCTTGCGCCCGTCCTTCATGGTCAATTTCCAGACCAGCGGCACTATCTACCACCGGGTAGAAGGTTTCGCCAGCGGCGAGGGCATCCTGGGCTACTCCTACAACGCCTTGAAGGATGCCTTCTTCGGCGAACACACGCAGCACCTGATGCTGCTGCAGTACGAGACGCTGGTGCGCGATCCGGCCCTGGCCATGGCGGCGGTCTACGATTTCATCGGCGCGCCGCATTTCCAGCACGACTTCGACCACGTGCAGTTCGACGCCAGCGAGTTCGACGAGCGCACCGGCATGCCGGGCCTGCACGCGGTCGGCAGCAAGGTGGCCGCGCGCGAACGCGCCACGGTGCTGCCGCCGGATCTGTTCCGGCGCTTCGAGAACGATGCGTTCTGGCGCCACGCGTCGTCGAACCTGCGCGGCGTGCGCGTGGTGTAACTCGCGCGCTCGGCCATAGGCAGGGCAGGAGCAAGCGGTCACCCTAAGAGTTTTCCCACTAGCTTGGCACGGATGCCGAATCTAGGCTGTGCACGACACCCGCAGCGCTTCGTGCCTGCGCGGGCGACAGGCCATTTCTCCAGCGCAAGGAACGAGCGATGGGCGCGGCGCATCACGAAGAGTATCCGGCGTACCCGGCGCTGGCCGCGTTGCTCGGCAATGACGCCTGCCGGGTCGGTGTGGTGCTGTGCGTGTTCCATCACACGGTCGGTGGCGATCTGCGGCGGATGGAGCATGCCGCCGTCGCCGGCGAATGGATGCAAGTGCGCGAGCTCGCTCACCGGACCGCGTGGGGCTGTCGCTTCATCGGCGAGGACCATGCCGCGGATGCCCTGGATGCCGTCGAGCGCTCGGCACCCGACGCCTTCGTCAAAACATTCTGGAGCGCCCACGGGGCGCTCGTCGACGTACTCGGTCGCGCTGCAGCGTATGCGGATGTTCGCGCCAGGGGGCGTCCTGATTGATCAGGGCATCCGCTGGAGCCATCAGGGGAGGAGTGGCTCATGAATCGTGTTTTCCGCATCATCTGGTCGCGGGCGTTGCACACCTGGGTCGTGGCATCCGAGCTGGCGACACGCCGCGGCAAGAGCGGCGGCCATGTCGACCGGCGCGCTGGCGCCTACGTCAGCGCGCCCGATCACCTCAACGTTGCACGCGCGGCTTCACCTTGGCCGTCGCGGCTGAGCATCCTCACGGCCCTGCTGGCGCTGCATGCGCCGGCGCATGCGGTCGATCGCTACTGGGACGTCAACGGTACCAGCCTCGGCAGCGGCGGCACCGGCACCTGGAATACCACCAGCCCGTTCTGGAGCCCGAACAATGACGGCGTCAGCGGTCCCTATAGCGCGTGGAACAATGCGGCCCTCTATGACGCCTATTTCGGCGGTACCGCCGGCACGGTGACGCTGGGCGGGGCGATGACGGCGCACAACCTCACGTTCCAGACCGACGGCTATACGCTCACCGGCGGCAGCCTGACGCTCGGCGGTACAACGCCGACGCTTTCGGTGACCGCCGGCAACACCACCATCGGATCGTCGATCAGCAGCACCAGCGGCTTGATCAAGGTGGGTGGCGGCGGGTTGACGCTTAACGGGAGCGGCAGCTTCGGCGGCGGCATCAATGTCAACGGCGGCGCGCTATGGCTGAATGCGGCCAACAGCTTCACCGGAAACATCAACGTCGCCAGCGGCGGCCTGGCCATCGGCGCGATCGGCAATGCGGCGCTGGGCAATGCGGCCAACCAGATCTATCTCGCGAATGGCGTGGGGTTCTCCTCGACGGGCACGATCTCGAACCGCACCGTCAATCTCACCGGTGGCATCGCTTCCATCGGCGGTGCTGTCGGGGGTCTGTTCTATACCGGTGCCGGCGGTCTGAACGTTGCCAGTGGCGTGGCGCTGACCAACAACGCGAACAATTACACCGGGCAGACTCAATTCACCCAGACCAATGGCAGCTTCAGCTTCAGCTCGGTCGCGGACCTGGGCGTCGCGAGCGCCCTCGGCGCCCCTACGACCGTGGCGAACGGGACCATCGTGTTCGGGCCGAGTTGTTGCCAGACCTATGGGCACTACCTCAGCTACACCGGCACGGGTAACAGCTCCAATCGCAACTGGCTGTTCCAGCCGGGCAACTACGCGGGTGCCGCCTACCTGTACAACTCCGGCAGCGGTACGCTGCGGCTCACCGGCAACATTTCCGCCAATGCCGGTACCGGCAATGGCATCGGGTTCATTGCTAATACCGCCGACCTCGAACTGCTGGGCGTGATCAGCAGCAACAACGGCCGCACCATCTCTTTCAGCGCCAACAGCGGGCATACGATCCGGCTGGGTTCCGCCAACACGTTCACGGGCGCGGCCGCGATCGGCGGCGCCGGCACGGTCGAAGCGTCATTGATCGCTAACGCCGGCGTCGCCGGTTCCCTGGGAGCGGGCTCCGTCTCCATTTCGGGCGGCAACCTTTCCTATGTCGGCGCGGGTGAATCGACCAACAAACCCTGGACCATCTCCAATGGTTCACTTAACA
>Ga0209129_1001101_pt1 | contig 15742 bp, 17 predicted proteins | sample AraplaMF_Col_mMS_FD_184257 | JGI IMG/M metagenome (GOLD analysis project Ga0209129, IMG submission 184257) | Arabidopsis root microbial communities from the University of North Carolina, USA - plate scrape MF_Col_mMS (SPAdes) (version 3) | ecosystem: Host-associated > Plants > Roots > Endosphere... | reverse complement strand
TCGGGAAGCCCTTCACCGTCATTCCGCTGGTCGTGACCCAGGTTCAGGACGTAATCGCCGCCCAAAATTCGCATCTCAGTCTTGACTGGTAACGCCCAAGACTGAGTTTGAATTCGCCGGTAAGAGTGCAGTCGAGCGGGCGAGGCCAGATAGAGGACATAGTGCTCGGCTGCGTCCGCCAGTGCCAATGCAGCCTCCGACTCCCGCCAGCCGGCATTTATCGCTGAGATCACAGTGTTCCGGGCGATCTTGTCAAATACACGAGAACACTGTGCCTCGCGGCGCAAATCATTAACGTGGAAAGTAGGTGCCGGGAGGTCGGAAGACATGATGTCCTCATTTCGGTCGGGGCAAGGGGTTGAGGACCCAAAACGGCAGCGCCCTGATAATTGCTGCCGAAGTTGAGAAGATGCGCCTTCGAAAGATACGAAGCAAGCTTATTAACGCATGTCGTCTCACATACCTATGAAAGCTCAGCTCCCCGAAGACAGTCGCACCTTTACCAAGCTGCCATCAGCCTCGCATATGGGCCCGAAGCTCTATCTCGTCCAGAATGCGACCGGCGGCTTAAAGATCTGCCAGGATGAAGAGGCCTGAAACAAAGAAAATGAAATATAAAGACGGAATTTATTGCGTGCCATCAAAAAAGTATTTCAAGAATTCCAAATAAAATGGATGGAAAAATAATATATTAGTCATTAATTACTTTTTGGGTTATTGTAGTTCTGCGCAATATTGCGCGTTTTCATTCAGATTGGATATGGACATGCTAGACATGACCTGGCTTCGCCCCGGCCTATGGGGAGCGGCATGCGGCGCGGCCGCACTTGCCATCGTCGGCTTCACATGGGGAGGTTGGGTGACCAATGGCAGTGCTCAAAAAGCCGCCGGGATCGAGCGAACCTCGGCCATCGCGGCTGCGCTGACGCCCTATTGCCTCGAGAGGGCCAAATCGGATCCAGCTTCGGCAGAGATCTTGGCCGCACTCAAAGCAGCCGGCACCTACGGGCGTAGCGACGTTATCAAAAAGGCCGGCTGGGCAACGCCACTTGGCAGCACCGAGCCTAATGTAGACCTTGCACAGGCCTGCCAGATTGCACTTGGAAGCGCGGGCTAAGTTCAAAGCCTGGGTCGCGGGGACTGAATGGAAGGAGCCGTGCCATGATTGAAGCGATCAGTCAAACAGAGATCGACGGATAACGAGTGATCCGTTTAGAAAAAGCTTGATCTGCAGTCATCGCTGAAGGAAGTTGAAATCAGGTGGGGCCGAACCGGTCCACGATTCTGCGAAAGAAGAGAATAAAAAGACAGGCAGAGACCAAGTACCGTCACGAACCTCAAACGGCTGATGATGACCGCCTCTTTAGAGTCGCATGCTGGAATCCTATGCCTGCCCGTCGCTTTGTCCCCGCGTCGTGCGCCCGGCACTTTAATTTCAATGAACAAAGGATCGCCCTGGATGGCCAAAGGACAAGTGCGAAGCAACCGTGAGGCGCGGAAACCGAAACAGGAAAAGGCGCCGGCGAAGGTGCAGGCAAGCTTTGCCAACCAGATCAAGGATGCCTCGAAAAGCAGCCTGCAGGGCGGCAAACACAAGAATTGAAGCACAAACAATAGCGCCAAAGCGCCGGCTTTGCTCGCCGAGTTAGCGCCTTGAACAGACATATTCCGAAAACCAGGAGATTCGGCAATGATAAACACTCTTCATGAGATCTATCGTTTCGACTATAGGCTGTTCCTCATCAGGTCCGCCGTGGTGATAGCCCTCGCCTTCTCGGCATTCGTTACCATGCGTGGAATTATTCTTTGATCGATACCATCGACCGCGACCTGAACCCTCCCCTTTCCGATGAAAGGGCATGGCTCAATATCCTCGCCAGATACCGTCAGCCATATCTCAAACGCAGCGTTATCGAACTTATAGTGACCGCCATCCCGTTCGCGCTTTTCTGGGTCGGCGCATGGGCATCGGTTCACTACAGCTGCTGGCCCGGCCTGATCCTCATCGTTCCCGCAGCAGCCTTCCTGTTGCGTCTGTTCATGATCCAGCACGACTGCGGCCATGGTTCCTTCTTCGCGCGTCGACGCGCTGACGACTGGACGGGCCGAGTGATCGGTGTCCTGACGCTTACGCCCTATGACTATTGGCGTCGGGCGCATGCGGAGCATCACGCCTCGGCAGGCAATCTCGAGGAGCGCGGCATCGGCGACATAACCACATTGACGGTATCGGAATACAAGGCCCTTTCGTGGTCCGGACGGCTTAGCTACCGGCTCTACAGGCATCCGGCAATCATGTTCGGCATTGGCCCCGCATGGCTGTTCCTGTTCAAGCAGCGGCTGCCCTTCGGCATGATGCAAGCCGGTTCATTGCCCTGGATATCCACCATGGCGACAAATCTGGCGATCGTTGTCATCTCCGGGGTACTGATATGGGCAATCGGAATCCTGCCCTTCCTGGTGGTGCATCTGCCGATCACCCTGCTGGCCGGAGCCGCGGGCATATGGCTTTTCTACGTCCAGCACCAGTTCGAGGAAACCCATTGGTCGAAAAAGCCGGAATGGCAGTTTTCACATGCAGCCCTTCATGGCGCGTCGCACTACGATCTGCCGCTCGCACTACGCTGGATCAGCGGTAATATCGGCATCCATCACGTTCATCATCTGTCGAGCAGGGTGCCCTACTACAGGCTGCCGGAAGTGCTGCAGGATCACCCCGAACTGGCCGGCGTCGGCCGTATTACGCTGATGCAGAGCCTGCACTGCGTAAAACTGGTTCTCTGGGATGAGCAAAGCCGGCGCCTGATCTCGTTTCGCGATGCCGCAAACTTGCCCTACGCGTAATAGTAGGCGATTTAACAGGCCATCGTGGATAAACCAGTTTATTCCGTGGCGGGACTGTTTGCAGAGCTGCGGGAGCGTCCTCTCTTTGCTCTTTCCTCTGCGTTCGGCTTCTGCCTGATGCGAATCCTGAGAGGACTGCCTTCGGTCCGTTCGATGTCGAACTGGCCCGTCTTGCGGACGAGGTCGCTCAATTTCTTGAAGCCGAATGTCCGCGGATCGAAATCCGGTGCCAGATTGAGAAGCTGCTTGCCGACCGTGCCGAGGCTGATCCAGCCGTCATCAGTATCTTCCTGAGCCAGGACACGCTTTATCAGAAGGCTGGCCGTATCCGGTGACTGCAGAGGCTTGCTGCTTGTGGCGGTATCGCCTTCCTCCCTTATCTTTCCCGGCAAGAGGTTTTCGGTATAGATGAAACGTCGGCATGCTTGGCGAAAACTCTCCGGGGTTTTCTGCTCCCCGAACCCGAAAACATCGATGCCCTGTTCGCGGATGCGTGCCGCTAGCCTCGTGAAATCGCTGTCGGACGAAACCAGGCAGAAGCCGTCGAAACGCCCGCTGTGCAGCAGGTCCATCGCATCGATGACAAGCGTGATGTCGGACGCATTCTTGCCTGTCGTATAGGCGAATTGCTGCTGCGGAATAATCGCGTGCTTTGCCAGGATCTCAGCCCAGCCCCGCGAACGCGTCCCCGAAAAATCACCGTAGATGCGGCGCACGCTCGCCTCGCCGATCTTGGCGACCTCTTCAAAAAGACCGTCGGCAATTCTCGCTGAGGTGTTATCTGCATCGATAAGAACCGCCAGACGCGGTGATCGTGGTTCAGATGGCATATATTGCCTCCCCCGTGCTTCAGTTCAGCCTTGCTACATTTCTTCGGTGATTACCTCGAGACGGGCACTCCGAATGCCGTCGACAGGGCGACATTTGTCGCATCACGACCGACCGCTCTCTCCGATGCTCGAAGAAGGCGCGGTTGGACGAGGTCACCACCTTGAGCAATCGATGTAAGCAACCTGGTCGCGGGCCGCCACATTAATTTTGTGCAACGCAGCAACCTCTAGCGTTCTCGCTCGTTGAGGTTACAATCATCGCCGTCATGGCCGTGATCTTAGGAGCCAAGATGCGACCATTATCCGACACCATAGCTCGTCTGTCACGGTTAAACCGCCGTCCCCCTTTCCCAAGCGATGCCCTCCCCACACGGCTGAGCGACCTTCCAAATTTCGGTTCCAACCCGGGAGCCCTCTCCGCCAAATTCTATGCCCCGTCAGAGCCCCCGAAATCGCCAGGCCTTGCCGTCGTTCTTCACGGCTGCACGCAAACAGCGGCGGGCTACGACGGTTGCGCCGGTTGGTCCAAACTTGCAGAGGAGTATGGCTTCTACGTCCTTTTTCCGCAGCAGAGGCGCGAGAACAACGCCAACCTTTGCTTCAACTGGTTTGAGAAAGGCGACACGGTCAGAGATCACGGCGAAGCGATGTCCATACGGCAGATGATTGAAACTCTTGCCGCGAAATGGAAAATCGATAGAAAGCGCATTTTCATAACGGGCCTGTCCGCTGGCGGAGCAATGGCGAACGTTATGCTTGCTACCTACCCTGAAGTGTTCGCAGGCGGGGCAATTATCGCGGGACTGCCCTATGGCGTAGCATCAACGGTCCCAGAAGCTTTCGACAGAATGCGTGGCCACGGAGTGCCTGACAGGAACAAGCTGCAAAACCTGCTACGTGGGGCGGCTCCGACATTGACGACGTGGCCGTCAATCTCGGTTTGGCATGGTACAGCAGACCAGACGGTGTCTGCCGTCAATGCCACCGCGATCGTTGACCAATGGCGTGGCGCCCATGGAGTTGAAGGATATCCGCCGACAGTTACAAAGGACGAAGGTGTGGTGCGCCAGGATTGGCATAACGAAAGCGGCCAGGTCGTACTATCTTATCATTCGATCGATGGAATGGGGCACGGGACGCCTGTCGATGCTTCAAACGAGCGAGAAAACAGCGGCCCATTCATGTTAGACGTGGGCCTTTCCTCGACTTCAAAAATTGCTGCCGACTGGGGTCTCACACCGTCGTTTGAACGGAGGCCGCAGTCTACCCAAGTGCAGACGGCGCATCTTGCGCCACCGATAGCTCCCGATTTGTCATCCGGGATAAAGCAAACGATTGAGAATGCCCTGCGAGCTGCTGGGCTGATGAAATAAAGCCATTCGCACAAGCGCACGGACACATGGGCCGTTGGTTTTGCTGTCCAATCGACTCGTTGGCAATCCTGATTAACCCGTCAACCGTAAGGTCGCCGCCACTGGAACCAATAACGTCATCGTTCGCGCTGTTGGTGCTCTCCCACAGATTTGATGGTGCCCCTCGAACAATTCTGGTGGAAACCGGAACCTTTGGGCATTGGCGGTGTTAGACTACGCCAACCTCATGCAGGGCTGGCAGTTACTTCCTCAAGCAAAGCTATCCGTCACATTGCTGCGGAAAAGCACCCGCACTTCAATCTTTGCACTCTGCGAAGATTGATGCGGTCTCACACGTCCAAACAATTCACACATGGCTGGCTGCCTCTGCAGTCCGCGAAAGGACTACGTCCATGTCTCAGACATCAACCCTGCCCGCTGACACTGTTGCATACGCAGCAAACTCAGACGACGTTCATGTTACGACGACTGCAGCACTGAACAGGATTTCATGGGGAGCGATTATTGCCGGTGTCGCACTCGCGCTTACGGCCCAGTTCCTTCTCAACCTTCTTGGAGTTGGGATTGGTGCCGCCGTCCTCGATCCGGCCACAACTGACAATCCAACCGCGACCTCCTTCTCGATCATCAGCGCACTATGGTTCGTCGTTGCTGGGCTCGTTGCCTCGTTCATAGGAGCCTACGCTGCAAGCCGTCTGTCGGGTCGACCGAGCGAAACGACAGGCGGATTCCAAGGAGTAACTTCCTGGGCAGTGACCACACTTGTCGTCCTTTACCTTCTTACCACGTCGGTCGGAGCGCTGGTTGGCGGTGCGTTCAGCGGCCTTTCAAGCGTGGTAGGTGGTGTTGGAAAGACGGCAGCCACCGCCGCATCAGCAGCTGCACCCTTGCTAGCGACGGCAACGGACCCGATGAGCGTAATCGAAAGGCAAATTCGCGACGGCAGCGGTACAAACGACCCCCAATCCCTTCAGGCCACAGCTATCTCGGCGATGAAGGCGGTCACCACTGGCGATCAATCAAAGGTCGCGGATGCGAAAACGCGGGCAGCTGACGCACTCGCCAAGGCTGAAAATATTCCCGTCGACCAAGCTCGTGCGAAGGTCGATGAATACGAGGCTAGCTATCGCGACGCCGTGGAGACTGCAAAACAACAGGCGCTCACTGCAGCGCAGACCACGGCCACTGTCGTTTCGCGAGGCGCTCTCCTTGGCTTCCTTGCTCTCGTCTTGGGGGGCATTGCTGCCTGGTTTGGGGGCGTGGCTGGCACGAAACCCGTCGTTGTCGTCAAGGAATACAACCTCGACCGCAACTCTTAATCCCACAATCGAAGGGAATACGAAGATGACAGAACCAAGAAATCTCAGGGATCTCCTGTATGAAACGCTGAAAGACATCTATTTCGCGGAGAAGCAGATACTCAGCGCACTTCCCAAAATGGCAGAGGCTGTACAGTCACGCGACCTGCGACAGGCCTTTCGGACCCACGAGGGTCAGACCGAAACGCATATCGAGCGGTTGGAGGAGGTATTCGAACTAATCGGCAAGCCCGCGCAGAAAAAGACCTGCAATGCGATCCTCGGCATCATCGAGGAAGGCAAGGAAGTTATGGAGCAGTTCAAGGACACCGAAGCTCTTGATCCGGGACTGCTCGCGGGGGCGCAGGCAGTCGAGCATTACGAGATCAGTCGCTACGGCACGATGGTCACCTGGGCAAAAACGCTTGGCCTCGACGAAGTTGCCGGTTTGCTTGCGACGACCCTCGACGAAGAGGAGGCCACCGATGAGCTGCTCTCCGAACTCGCCGAAGCGACCGTGAACGCGAAAGCCGCCTGACCATCGAAAGGCGTGCGTTGCTTGGTGGCGCACGCCCGCGTATGAATAAAAAACATTGATCTAGCGGCAACTGCTGTATGCCACCACGGAGGTTGCCAGCCCTCTGAGCAAACCTACAAAAGCGTGCCTTGCGGCGGTTGAACGGCGGCGGGTAAATCCTCACCGCCGCGCCGACGCAGCTCAGTTTTGGCGCTGAAACGGATATCTGGATCCCGTGCAAGCGACAGTTCCCTGAGCGTCTCAACGCTTAGCCGATCCCACGTCTTGCCCCGTTCAGCACCGGACGGCACCCGTGGCAGCAAGCCGGGTTCTACACTCCACGCAATGAGCTGCTCAAGAGAGACCTCATTTAGCATATCACGTAGGTGATGCGCCGTGACATACGCGTCCGGCATTGCCCGATGGGCCGGAAGGCCGATTTCGCGGACGAGCCCAACCGGCATGCGCTGGTATCGCAGCATCTGGTTGGAGAAGCTTGTCAGTTGGGGCCAGAGCCGCATGGCACATTTCCAGGTACAGATCCATGGACTCCCACCGGTGAGACTTGGGCTGCAATAGTGCTTTTCAAATGCTGCCCGGTGTGCCGCAAGCGCCATAACTCCACCTTGAGGTCGCAAAATACTGGATGCTACCTCCCGCCAATACGGCGCCGTTGCGACATCTGCATCGAGAATGTGGTGGATCGCCATGGTCTCGACGGCGATAGGACGTCCTGGATTGACCAGCAAAGCTCCACGCTCCTGCTCGATCCGCCAACGGCCATCTGAACCGAGTGCGACGTCCTGCCAACCAATTTCGCAGACGTCATTCCGGCCTTTGCCAGCGGTCTCCAGGTCGATAACCCGAACGCGGGGATCCTTAGTCAGATCTGTCATATCGCGAGCAAGCCTTCATCATCTTATATCTTCTTACCGGACGTTGCTGCCGATCAGGGGGCGTGACAAGCCTTCACTTCGAGGCTTCGGAAGCCAGAGAAGCTTGGAAGGAATTTCCGTACCAGGGCTCGCCTACGTTGTTGCACAATCGCTGGTCGCGGGTTTCAACCTTTTTGCTTCGGTTGAATCGGGCCGCCTCTGTCTGCCTACAGCTGCACCGGCGATAGAATGACCCGAGATGCGGTTTAAAAACGACGTGTAGCCAACTTGCGCCCCGCTCCCGTGCAACATTCGCTTCTTTGACTAACCTCGTGGCGATCCTCCTCCTGCACATAAGCGGGGCTAACGCAGGTATCCAGGATCATCGCGTGAAAAGCGCCATCTGTGGCGACGTTGACAAAACCTATCAGATGCCCCTCTGCACGTCCTTTACGAGGCCTACTGCCATTATCGCCCTTCAACGGCGAGGCCAGTCTGTCGGCGTTGCTTGGCCTCGGACAGTGGCCGCTAGGATCAAAAGGACCATCTCGGGACTCTACATTTGCTGTCGCCAAGATCCGCAGCCGAGTTGCGACGGAGCACGCCGGTCAAGTTAGTTTTGAGCGCCGGTGGAACTAACTCGTCGTTCCGAGCTTATCTCGCTGCCCTTTGGAGTGAAAAAGATGACGGACTTTCAGGACATCAGCATCGTAGAACTCAATGACATAGGCTCCGGTTTGTCCAACGAGGGCCCGCTGACCAGCATGGTCCTTCGCCTTTCCGCAGACGCGCCTGATTCGTGGTGCGCCGCCTTCAACGAGGGATGGCAGTCTCACGCTGGCATGATGAAGCGGAAAGCGACGGCCAACCGTGATACCATCACTTCCCTCTGTATGCCCTACGAATTGCAGGGGCAGATCATTGAACTGAACAAGGTCATTTCCCAGACAAACGCCACTTATCGCGCCTCACTGTCCCCAGAGGTGGCCGGGTGCTACCGTGAGGCGGATGCTAGGCGAGAACTCAGCGACCTGAAAAACTCGCTTACCTACGAATGACCATCTGCTCGGGACTTCAAGATGGGCCAACACCGGTCAGCCATCCGCCCATCGCACGATCGATCGAACACGATATCAGTCCGAGGCCGTCGTTAAGCGGTGCCGGTGCCGCCTGTGGAGTCTTCTGCCGGTGAGGCCAATTTTTCCACAGCAAGAGAGCTCGTAAAGGCCTGCCGCCAGGGGTGAGTTTGCATACCTGCTTGAGCGATGGCGGCGGACGCTCAAACGAGCGCCGGGCCGACCGATACAAGTTGGAAGCCCTTGGTCTTGGAACGGACGTTGGCATGTATTTCGCGCATCGCTTCAGTCTGTCCTATTGCGCCGTCTCGCCTCAGCCATCATGTATGATAGCGTCAGACGCGAACCGCAAGGTGGCTATGGGAGAGATCAAAGCAGACATCGAGGCCGTCGGCCGGATGGAAGAAGTCCCCACTATTTTAGAAGTCGTCTGCAAGACCACGGGGATGGGTTTTGCTGCCGTCGCGAGAGTGACGGAAAGGCGTTGGGTGGCTTGCGCAGTTCTCGACAGTATCGACTTCGGGCTCACGCCCGGCAGTGAACTGAGGCTTGAGTCGACGATCTGCAACGAGATCCGGCAGAGCCACCAGTCTGTCGTCATCAACAGCGTCACTGATAGTCCCTACTATCGTGATCATCACACGCCGGCAACCTACGGCTTTCAGAGCTACATCTCCGTCCCGATCGTTCAGCGCGACGGCTCCTTTTTCGGAACGCTATGCGCCATAGACCCCTCGCCTCACAAACTCGACAATCCCGAGACGATCGGCATGTTCAAGCTGTTCGCCAAGCTGATCGCCAGCAATCTCGACAATGAGGCTGATCTCGTTCAGGTACACGCCGACCTTGCTGAGGAGCGCGAACTGTCTGTAGTCCGCGAGCAGTTCGTGGCGGTGCTTGGCCATGATCTGCGCAATCCGATCGCGTCGATGATGGCGGGCATCCGACGCCTCACTCGTACTGGCGTCAACGACGAGACGCGCAAGATTCTCAACTTGATGCAATACAGTGCGGTCCGAATGCGCGACCTGGTCGACAACGTCCTTGATTTCGCACGGGCGCGGCTTGGCGATGGCCTGAAGTTGGAGGTCGTGGCGGAGGCGCCGTTGGGACCGGTGCTCGAGGACGTGGTCAGTGAGGTTCGGGCGGTGAACCCGGACCGGGAAATCCGCTCGACGTTCGACCTGGTGCGCGATGTAAGATGTGATCATCCGCGGATCGCGCAGCTCCTGTCCAACCTTGTAGGCAATGCCGTCACTCACGGCGATCCGACACAGCCGATCGAAATCGGAGCGAGCACGCGCAATGGCACATTCGAACTCTGGGTGTCGAACGCAGGTGACCCTATTTCCGAAGCAGCTATGGGAACACTCTTCAAGCCGTTCTTCCGAGGCGAAGTGCGCGGCAGCCGGCAAGGACTGGGCCTGGGTCTCTACATCGCCAGCGAGATCGCACGGGTCCACGGTGGAGCACTTTCCGTGAGATCGGATGAAAACGAGACGCGCTTCACCTTCACGATGCCGCTCTAACCGCATGTCAACGGCCATCTTCCCGCGCGAGACGGACCTTGACATGCCGGGGATGTCGATGAATTGGTGGCGGCGCAATCAATGGCTGCCCATCGAGATCATCACGTCGGCGACCACGACTCACAGCCGTCATTCCCTCCGGCGCGTGCGATTGCCTCGCCAATCCATGGTATAAGCTGGTCATCGCCGAGATAAGGAAGGCGGTCTATCAGCATTTGCGGCGGGGGCCGTTCGGAAAGTGCTCCAGCAGCACCCCGAGTACCGTCTCAGCTGAGAACGGCTTTTGAATGAAACTTGCGTTGTCCGGCAGGTCGCCATCGTTCGGCAGCCGCGCCCCGGAGGCGACGACGACCTCGATGCCCGGCCAGCGTTCGGCCACCTTCCTGGCCAGTTGGAATCCATCCATATCCCCTCCCGTGTACACATCCGTGAAGAGAAGCTGGAGCGAATTGTATTTAATCAGGAACGCAAAGGCATCATCGGCCGACGACGCCTCGACGACATAGTATCCCGCGCCGGAGATGATGTCCGCGGTGTCCATGCGGATCAGTGGCTCGTCGTCCACGACAAGGGCGATTGGTTGGGAGATTTCGTCGAATTGCTTGCTGCTCATGCCGGGTAACCTTGGCGCCGCGTGGTTGTTCCACGCAGCGCGAAAGCATTTCGGCTACACCGGAGACGACGGCATCGTGTCCTCCTATTGCTGCACGCAGGAACGTTCAGCAATCCGGGTGCACGGTCGCCGAGGCCGGGGCCGTGGCCAGCAACGGAGATTCACCTCCATTCCATCTTAACGTCGGAACATAACGTTGCGCGGCGAGTTCTCATCTCACGGACGTGTGAACCCGCTCCGGGAAAACGAGGAATCTCAATGAAAATCATGATTTTGGCCGCGGCGCTCGTCGCAGCGTCGGCGATGATGGCTGCTGCCCAGACAACCCCAGCACCATCGACCGAGGGCAAAATGCCCGCAGTTGCAACTCCCAACACGAAGAATCCGACCGCGCCTGTAGAGGGAGCCAACAGCTTCACCGAGGCGCAAGCAAAGGACCGCATTGAGCAGGGAGGTTACAGCGGCGTGACGGGACTGAAGCTCGATGACAAGGGCGTATGGCAGGCGTCCGCCACCAAGGACGGCAAGCCCGTCAAGGTCAGCCTCGACTATCAAGGCAACATTGTCGCCATGTGATCGCCAATAGCGATCGAACCCCTTTTGAGGAGACTTTCATGAAAACGATCACCGGACTTTTCGACGACTATAACGATGCAAGCTCGGCCGTCAGCGCCCTGGAAGCAGCGGGCATACCCTCCACCGACATCAGCATCGTCTCCAATAACGCGGACGACGGCCACGTTAGCAACCAGTCGGGTACTGCGACCGGGGCTGAATCCGGCGCCGGACTTGGCGCGGTTGTCGGCGGTGCAGGCGGCCTTCTTACCGGTTTGGGCATTATGGCCATTCCTGGCGTCGGTCCCGTCGTTGCGGCTGGTTGGCTTGCCGCGACGGCGGTCGGCGCTGTTGCTGGCGCAGTCGCAGGCGGTGCAGCCGGCGGACTGATTGGCGCCCTGACGGATTCCGGGGTGTCCGAGGAGGATGCCCATCTCTATGCCGAGGGCATTCGACGCGGCGGCTCGCTCGTGACGGCAAGGGTCGACGATGCATTTGCAACTGAGGCCGAAGCGATCCTGAAGGGCTTAAACTGGGTCGATCCCGTCGAACGCCGGGCGGCTTACAACGAACAGGGCTGGACGGAGTTCGACGACACGCTCGACCCCTACGCCCCGGATCAGATCGACCAAGAGCGCAAAAGATACCGCAGTCCCGCAAACCTCTGATCGATCGATCAGATCCGGCGAGAACGAAGCCAGGCGAGGTTATCGCCTGGTGCGAAAGAAAATTCAACCAACCCGAGGAGCCAATCATGGCCAAGGAAATCAAAACACTCGACGTGCTTTTCCACGACACGCTGAAGGATGTCTATTTCGCAGAAAACAAGATCGTCGCCACGCTGCCAAAGATGCACGACGCCGCGAAGAGCAAGCAGCTCAAGGACGCCTTTACGAAGCACCTCGCCGAGACGAAGGTCCATGTGCAGCGGCTGGAAGAGGTCTTCAAGATCATCGGCAAGAAGCCGGAACAAAAGACCTGCGACGCAATCATGGGTATCGTAAAGGAGGGCGCTGAGATCATCGAGGACTATCAGGGCGCTCCGGCTCTCGATGCCGGCCTCCTGGCCGCCGCTCAGGCCGTCGAGCACTATGAGATGTCGCGCTATGGCACCCTTAGAACATGGGCGCTTGAACTTGGCAGGAAGGACGCAGCGAAACTCCTTCAGACCACGCTTGACGAAGAGCAGGCGACCGACCTCGCCCTCACCGCGATCGCCACGAAGGTCGTCAACCAGAACGCTGAAAAGGCGGCCTAAAGCCTAAGGTCAACGATCTGGACCCGATGGACGCGCGCACCGCGCGACCATCGGGCAGCCCTAGAGCCTGCGCAGCCCCCACAGTCGCATCAACTGATTTGGCGCGGAGATTTCTGCCGGTAGCACGAAGGGGTCTTGCGAGCGTTTCGGCGCGGTGGCGGCCGCTTTGCTTATCGGAATGCCGTGACCCAATCCCGCGACTGAATAGAGCGCCACGCGGACTTGCCCTGCTCGCTTCCAAGACCGCAGGACGCCCCATGATTTCTCCTCGAATCGCCCGGCTTCTTCGGGGATCCCAAGCACTTCGAGCCATTGCGCAATGCATGCATTTGCGTTGACGGGATTGACCACCCTGTCCCGCGCTTCCTGCCAAATCGTCACTGAGGGCCACGCGCGGCAATCTGGCGACGTTTTCTCTGACGCGCCGTCCCCATCCGCCTCGCGGAGCCGAAGCCCCGGACCGCATCACGCGCAGGGCCGACATTGCGTCGCCCGCAGCGCCAAACGGCAGGCCGACAATGATCGCCACCCCTGCGAACGATTCGGGATAGTTGGCGACCAGCGCGGAGGTCATCGCCCCGCCGGCTGACAGTCCGGCAATGAAGATGCGCGACCGGTCGATCCGATGGCGGACACATACGTACTCGATCATCTTCCGTATCGACATTAACTCCCCACGGTCGTAGGCAACGGCGCTCGGACGAAACCAGTTAAAGCACCCTTGCGCGTTGTTCGCCTTCGTCTGCTCCGGATAAAGGAGGATGAACCCGCGCTCCCTGGCGAGCTTCGAGAAACCGCTTGCGGCATCAAGGCTTTCGGGGGTCTGGCGGCAGCCGTGCAGCAGAACGACCAGCGCTGGGACATGTTCCCGCCTCTCCGGAACGAAGGATTTCATGATAAGACCACCGGGATTGGTGCCGAAAGCGGATGTCTGCCGAAGGACACAGGGTGTTTTCCGAGTGGAGGGTCGAGTACGCTTTCTTTTGGCCGATGAACCTCGAAACGCCTTCTCGAGTAGCTTGCGGAACTTCTTCTGCGTCTTGAGCGCCTTCGATAGCGATCTGCCGAAACCGTTTTTCATGAGCCGTCGCTTTCGTTGCTTTTCCTGGCGGACTCAAACGCTGAGTAGACGAGGTTTTCCGCGGGAAGACGCTGATGTGGGACCATCAAGCCGGGGCGCGCTGTCGGCAGTCCACAATGTCGGTGCTTGACCGAAACCGCCGACAAATTCGAACAGGGCGTTTGAACGTTGAAAGGGCGCTCCAGACGTCTTGCCGTGAGAAGCTGCCGAACGAGCCGCGGCATATCCACATTGGAGTCTTCCAGCAGCTCCGCCGCAGGAACAACAGAGTGTCGCAATTATTCGTCACCGCTGAGGAAGTGCCCGATGGCGGCAAGAGGCCGAATTCCATCGCAGACGATTTTCGTGACGGCCAGCATCGGTACGGCCAGAATTGCTCCCGGCACACCCCACATCCAGAACCAGAAGATTAGCGCTATGATTACAAGTACAGGATTGAGTGTGAAGCGCCGGGCGAGCAGCATCGGCGTGATGATCTCTCCCTCGGCCACATGGATTAGAAAATAGAGCGCAGCCGGTAGAAGAGCCAGCCACAACGGATCTATTACCAGAAGGCCGGCGAGGAAAAAAATTCCGACCCCTAGAAGGGGTCCCATGATGGGGACATAGTTTAGAAGAAACGCCACGACACCCCATAGAACCGGATCACCGAGCCCTGTCAGCCACATGGCTATGCCTGTGGCCAGACCAACGGCGCCATTCATGACTGTGATGGTGACCAGATAGGCGGAGATATTCTTCTCGACATCCTGGGACATTTCGACGACCTGGCGCTTCTCCTTGAAGTTAGGCAGTATTTCGACCATCCGTTTTAAGAACGTGCTTCCGGATACGAGCAAAAAAAACAATATGATGATGGTTTCGAAGAAACTGGCTGCGAAGTGGGTAGTTCCAGCAAATAGCGTCGCTGCGATCGTTGAACCGCCTCCCCCACTTGAGACGGAACCCTGCTGCATGAAGTTGTCAAGCTGATGCAGGAACGTCTGGAGTGCTTTCACGGGTTGATTGAGGAACTTCAGACGCTCCTGCAATCTGGGAATACCTTCGGGCAGCTTCGCAGCCCACTCCGTCGCCGGACCGGAGATCGCAGCCCCGATACCGACGATGGCGCCGAAGAACAACAGGATTAGCAACAAAGCTGCAAGGCTTCGCGGAAAATGGAGTTTCTCGAGCAATCGCATGGCCGGCTGGAATAGAAGCTTAAGAACGAACGCGAGAACAATGGGCAGCACGATTTCGGCCGCCAGGTAGGCAATACACAATATGGCGAGCGCTACCAGCAGTGAGAGCAGCACAACCACCGGATTGGTCGGCAGATCCAGCGTTCTGGCTTGTGCGACGGGACCCGGTTTGGGCTCTGCCACGTTATCGACGTTCAGTTCGGTATTGTCATCGGTCGCCATTTTGTATTTCCTTTGACCCTGCCAAACTGACCGGTCGTATTGAGTTGCAAGAGCCCGTTTGTCACCGACCCACAAAGTGTGTTTAAGCCTCGGTGTTTTTGCGGATCTGCTCACCGGGCTTGGTATCCTGCGCGCGGGTGCTCGAACGCCTGTAAGCCAGCGCTTCTCTTGAGGAAGGATTGCTGGTGCCAGAGGTCACGCCTAACTTAGTTGCAGTGGCTCCGCTTGCCGATGGCACGTTGTTGCTCCTTCACTGAGGAGAGCGGGTGTGTCTCGCTATGAGAACAAAAATACCAGTCAAGTGTTCCGCCCTGTCTGACAGTTCCGAGCACAACTAGGTGAAGGCCGCCGCCGCGTTGGGGCCGGGCGTGCGAAACGCCCTGTGCTTTCCCATTCAGCCCGGGTAAGACCCTCCAGCTCGTCGAAGGCGCGAACCACATCGAGCCTTGCGACAGTTCTTCAAACGACTCTCGACCCATCCGGGGCCGCG
>Ga0209129_1001093_pt1 | contig 15840 bp, 3 predicted proteins | sample AraplaMF_Col_mMS_FD_184257 | JGI IMG/M metagenome (GOLD analysis project Ga0209129, IMG submission 184257) | Arabidopsis root microbial communities from the University of North Carolina, USA - plate scrape MF_Col_mMS (SPAdes) (version 3) | ecosystem: Host-associated > Plants > Roots > Endosphere ... | reverse complement strand
CACCCTTGATCAAATAAGCTTCGCCAAGGCCGCCGGCGGCCCGCCCGTTCTGTGCTTCGGCCTCGACGACCGGAGCAAAGCACGACAACGCGACGTCGCCGTTCAGTGCCGCCAGAGCAAGACCGCCCTTAGCCATCTGGCCGGCCTTATCGGCGGGGTCGAGCGACAAGGCGCGTTCAGCGGCGCCGAGTGCGTCATCGGGCTTGCCTTGATCGAGCGCGATAAGCGCCGCCAGGCCCCAGGCGTCCGCTCGGCCGGGATGCGCCTCCGTTACCACGCCAACGATGAGTTCCGCAGCTGCAAAATCACCGCGTTGGTAGCGCATCCGTCCGTGAAGGAGACCGATTTCTGGTACGTCCGCAGAGAGGGTCACGGCGGGCGCGAGGGCACTCTCCGCCTCGTCGAGGCGGCCCAGCGAAAACAGCGCGTAAGCCAGATCGTGATGCACGAGAGGCGATGCCTCACCCTCCGCCACGATGGCAGAAAAGTAGCCGACTGCCGTCTCCGCCTGTCCGCAAGACATCGCGCAACGACCCATCCGCAACCTCACGGCCGACGCATGAGCGAGCGTTGGATCGAGCGCTCCGCTGAATGCGAGCGCTTCCACATACGCACCCTGCAACAGGTGAGCATCGAGGACATCGAGCGTAAGAAGAAGATTTGACGGGTCCGTGGCATGGAACCCAAGAAGCTGCGTCAGCCGATCCATGGCGCAACTTCATTCCGTGCACACACAACAGCGCCCGCATGCCTGGCGACGCTACAACACTGAGTAACCACCTTGTCCCTTGGGCGCCATCTGTGGCGCGCGTAGTGCCCCTGTACCGACGCACCAATGCCGTTCCAGGCACCGTGCGACTCACTATTCCGTGACGAAAGCGTAAAGACGCCGTGAGCTTTCGTCAACAGAAAGTGAGTCTTTTCTCATTCAGTGTTGTGATGTTTCGAGGCGCAATGGATGCTGTCGCAGTAGTCAAATATGCGTCGACTGGCGAGGATTTGACTAATTGGCGCAACGGTCAGATCAGTGGAGGGGCAACCTACGTCCAGTCCGGTCTACGTCGTTGCCTACGCTCCTGCAAACTCGTGCAAGCCAGTCTGCTCAGGGATCCGCGAACAAGTGACAATCGCACTCCATCGATCGAGTTGGCTGCAGAACGGAAACCATTACGATCAACGTCCCTTTTGAGAGCGCCACCGCGTAGCTATGGCGAGACGACCATCAACACTCCAGGCATGCTGATCTATGCGACAGCGCTCGTCGGTTTAGACGAGTGCATTTCGAAGTAGCCCCGCATGAAGAGGTCGAAACTGCTCGCAATGACATGATCTATGACGCCGGTAAAAATGTTGAAGCTCACGACGGGGCACTCATCATCGACCGTGGCCTTAGTGTCAAGACACCAACATACCTCGTCATCGTGAAAGTAGATCACTGACAATTCAGGGGGCAGTCGGAAACGGCGGCGGCATTCGACGGTATCACCGAAGATGGTACCGCCGAACGTCAGGCTTGCATCGTTCTCCTCGACTCCGGATATCTCCCCGCCGATCACCCCGCCACCGCCGTACTCCCGCAGGAATCGGCGGTACGAAATGGGAAGCGTCACTCCGAGTAGCTCCTCGGCTTTGCGAACCTCACTGCTAGACGCGCCTCCCTGCCAAGAGATTTCGCGACCATATGCAGAAAGCGCTCGGATTTCCTGATCGTACTGTGCCATTGATGCCCCTTTGAGAAACGGTGCGTGACTCAAACCGCGCCAGCGTGAATAAGTACGTTTCCTCACTCTGCGCTGACGTAAGCGGTGACCCTTATCGGAAATGTCGGCCCAGCTCAGGAACTGTATCCCGTAGGCGCCCACGCAAATCATGGGCGCCTCAGAATCTCCAAGCCCTCGCCCATAGCGTGCATCCTAACCTCATCGCGTGAGAGCGCAATCGATTACCCGAAGGCTGAATGCGCTGGCATTGCACAAGACGTCCTTGTCGGACGTCAATCAAAGCGCATTCAAACATGTCCTTACCGGAGCGTTTTGCGTGCTCAAACCATCCAAATGCTCCATGCAGTCGATAGCCGGACGCCTAACGTAGGTTCGATTCGCCCGCGCGCAGCGCCATCAAGCGAAACGATCACGGGCTGACTTTGTCGCGCTCGGGGTCATCGTCGAGAGAGGTTGCTAAAAAATTCCCATGTTGCCCACCCATTCTGACAGCTACGAATGGATACAGTCGTTCTACCTAGGGGAAACTATTCTTAGCCGTGAGCGAGTTCGAAAACTCGCGTACGCAGAACGTCAAACTCACTCGTCTCAGCCTTTAGCACTTGGCCATCGCGAAACAGGACGACATCATTTAGAGACCCCATACCACCGTACAAGGAAAGAAGGTGTATAGCGGCCTCATCGGCGCGGTCAAGAAATTCACTTCTTATCTCCTCAAGCAGCCCGGCCCACGCAGTCATCTGCGCTTGATGGAGAAGATCTACCATTCTTCCGAGTGCTTGTTGAATGTCATCGCGATTACTCACCTCAAGGGCTCCTTATCCAATACATCAACACCGTGGATGTTCCACGGTTCACGAACGACGATCTGTTGCGTCCCGCCGACGTAGATTCCACCTTGCGAGCCCACTTCGCCGACATAAATTGTGGTTCCCTTTGGAATCCTGACCTTAAATAGGGTATCGACTGGAGATTTTCCGCCGCCCGGCCAGACAGGAAGTATAGCCTTGTCCACTCTAGCCTGAAGCACTCCCCGGAGAGGCTCGGTATCGAAGAACTGACCCAGTGGCTGATCTAGGGTACCGGCTCGATAAAGCGTGGCATCTTCTCGGAGCTTGACGACGAGGTATCGTCCACCGGCAAAAGTACTCCCAATGCTCGAGTTCAGCGGGCCGGGCTCCATCATAGAATGTGTCGCCAGGATGTCCCCAAGCTTAGCTGCCGTGGTCTCGGATGCGGCGCTGCCCGACATGGAGCTCGTGAGAACAGCGGATGCACTTCTAGGAATCGCGCTCTCCAGGATACTGTTAGGCGCAATCCACGCATCAACATCGGTAACCATCGACGCCCCCCTTGCAAGGAATGCGTCCGCAGCCGCTCCACCGCGAGAAACCACCTTCACCGCACCACCCACCTCGCCGGCAAACGGCAGCGCGAATTGCACAGCCTCGCCGACCTTATCGCCCACCCGGAACGCGCCGACCAGTCGTTCGTAGTTGTCGCCGCTTCCACTCTGGCTAATGGCCGACTTCCAGTCCTGAACATAGCCCTGAGCCGCCGTTCTTGCGAAGTAACCCGGATCTTCGGCGATGGCACTTCCGACCTGCATCGTGTGCGTGAAGTCAGCCGCACCTGCACGAAATACGGGATCGCGCCCTCCCGCGGCTTTGTCGAACGCCCAGAAGGCGCCCTTAGTTGGTAGCGTCGCAATCGAGTAGGCCGTCGTCGCGAGCTGCCTAGGAAGCTTTATGACAGAGGCCGCAAGGCCCACTACGCCGCCCGTTGCGGTAGCGAGTCCGTGTTCGATGGATGTGATCGCACGGTCCATCAGCGACGGCGGCGTCGAGTCCCAGCTAATACCCGTGTCGGCGGGGGTGACTACGTAGCCAGGCAGCAGAGGAACGCCGGAGCCACCAATCCAGATTCCTCGGTCGGTCACATCGAGCCGCTCGATATTCCGTGGGGCTTGCGCTGAACCAAAGTATTCGTCAAGCACATTGTGCGTGGCTTCGTTCAGTGGCTCGAACAGGTGCTCACGAGTGTCGAACATGCGGATCTGACTCGTGTCGCCGTGACCGGGATCGTAGTAACCCATGAACGGGCTGCCGGCCGGATCGATCATCGAAGGCGTCAATGCAAGGCTGCGCGGTGCCGAGGGTGCAGCAACGGGCCCCGTGGACGACCCGGTAACGCCCGTCAACGATGCGAGCGAGTATCCCTGCGCGCTTCCGACGTACGTCGTGCCCGTCGACGCACTTCCGTAACCGCCGAACAGGCTATCCAACTGACCGGCCGCCGGCATATCGGACGCGGCGAAGTAGCCACGCAGACTAGCCTCCGTGCTCATCTCGATGTCGGCGCTCAGGCGCGCGCTTTCGCCTGCAAGCATCCGGTTAACGGATGCATCGACGCCATTGACAGTGCCGAAGGAATCGTCGTCGCCGTAGGAAGGTGCGCGAGTGACCGCTGAGATGATCGTGCTGGCCACCGCCGTTCCGACGGCGCTGCTCGCAACAGAGTCCCAGCTCTGCACGTGGCGATCACCGAGCACCTCACCGAGTTCGCGGGTGACGCCACCATTGATCGCGCCGCTTGCGACCTTACCGAAAAAGTTACCGTTGCCTGAACCGCGAGCCTGCTCACCCACGGGCGTCCCACCGAGTGCATGGGTCACGGCCGCCGAAGCCGTCGACGCTACGAGGCCTGCCCAGCTGAAATGATGCTCCTGCCCCGTAAGTTCCGCGGCTGCACTACCTGCAACGTACTGACCCGCTGCCATGACAGCGCTCCCGCCAGCATTCAGGACGGGCTGCCCATTCTTCAGCGTCGCGAGGGCCGAGTTTCCTTGAACGTAACTACCCAGGCCAGCCGTCGCGGCGGTGGTGAGTCCGCTCGTAAGCGCTTCGCCGAACGAAAAGCCTTCATGCACGCCCAGCGCATTGCCGACCAGCTGACCCGCTGCACTTCCGACGAATCCACCGAGTGCCGCTGCACCGATGGTGGCAGCGCTTATCGTGCCAACACCTGCGACCGCACTTGCGCCAGTCACGAATGCCGAGGCGAATGACGTGGCACCCAAAGCCGCACCCGCGGTGAGAATGGTCGCAACCACCACCACCGCGATGACGATAATCGCAGCGACGACGTTGCAATGCGGTCGGCTGGGCGGCGGAGGCGGCGGCGCGATGGTTGGCAACGACGGGGTCGTGCTGCCTGCGATGTCACCAGGGTTGTAGGGCTTGAACGTGGAGGCGTCGTTCTGGTTGGTCTTGATCTCCGGAATCGTCAGGTCCTGGCCGATGGCGAGGCCCGCGTCACTGTCGATCGCGTTCGCCTGCGCGATGATGTACCACAGGCTCGCGTTGCCGTAGACCGTCTGGGCGATGCTCTTCAGGGTGTCGCCCTGCTGCACGACATAACCGGAGGCCGGGCCGCTCGAGAAGGCCGTAACCTGGCTCAGGATGTCCAGCTTGCCGTTCTCGTCGGTATGGCCCACCTGCTCGCCGCCGACATACATGTAGTGCTGGTTCTGCGTCGCGGGCGAGCTGCCCTGATCGAACTTCCCGTCTTTATTGGTACCGTCGCGGCGGCTGATGATCTGGCCATTGCCGTTATAGGCGAACGCGCGCAGCGTGTCGGTCACCGTGCTGCCGCCGGCGTACAGCGTATGCTGAACGATGGCCACGCGATCGCCGCGACGGTCGTAGATGCTCTGATCCGTCGAGGGGATGACGTTGGTCGTGCCCGATACGTTCTGTCCACTGGTCGCGGCTTCGAGGTACGCATCTTTCTTAAGATAGGTAACCGTGTACTGATCCGTCTGCCCCGTGGCTTTGATCATCTGGTAGAAGACGATGTTGCCCGTGGCGTCGTAGCCTGGCGCTCCGTGCGGCCCCTGGTACAGCACCTCGCTCTGCAGCGAAAGGCTTCCGAACGACTTCGCATCTGGCGCCGGCGTGCCGGCCGGAACCTGGTCGGAGCCGTTGGTGCCAGTCCAGTTCGATGGATGCCCGAAGTTCTGTTCCTCGAGCAGGCGTCCGAAGGCGTCGTAACGATCGAAAGTCGCATTGGCGAGGAAGCCGCCGATGTCCTTGCCGGTCGTAACGATCTCTTCGCCATCGGCATTGGTCTTGCCGGTGGAGTGGCCATCCAGGTGCGCACCGATCGCGTAGAACTGAATGACCGATAGCACCTGGCCGTTCTCGTTATACGTGCGGGTCTCCTGTACGCCGCGGTTCGCACCGCCGGCATCCAGGTCTACGGCGTAGCGCGAGCGGACGAGCTGACCGCGGTCATCGTATTCCGATACCGCCAGCATGTGATGGCCGCTGGCCATGGTCATGCGCGTTTTCGCATTGCCCGCGGCATCGTACGACAAGGCGTACGAAAGACCCGAAGTTACCTCGATCGAGCCGTTCTTCAGCGTACCAGCGGAGACGAGGACGCGGTTGTCCCCATCGTAGGTGTACCAGGCATCCTGCGTGGTGTTCCCCGATGTGCCCCGGATCTCGCGTCGATTTCCCACGCCGTCGTAGCGATAGTACAGATCGAGCAACTGCGTGCCTGCCGAAAGATTGCTCGTCACCACGTGGCTGATGCGATCGTGACTGTCATATGTGGTCTGGGTCACCACATGGACAGACGTGTTGATCGCATCATGCGTTATCGATTCCTCGCGCGTCACGTTGCCGTTGGCATCGTACTCATAGCTATAAGCCGAGCCATCGGCATAGGTGATCGTCTTGACCAGCCCATTGGCATAGTAGGTCCTGTCGGAACTGTTGGCCGTGTTGATCGGCCCTGTGATCCAGGACGGGACGGACGTGGCCGGGCTGCTCCAGTTGTCGTCCTGGTGAACGAGTTGCCCGGTTTGCTCGTTGTAAATGTAATGGTATGTCGCGCCGCTCAGATCCGTATGCGCGGTGACGTGACCGAAGGCATCGTAAGTCCAGCTCTGAACGTCGCCCTCGGCCGTCTTCTCGCCGACACGGTTGCCGTGTACGTCGTAGACGTATTCGGTGCGAACCAGCCTTGGTTCGCGGGGCACGAGGAACTGATAGTTCCACTGCACCGCGTCGACGTAAAGCGGATCGCCGCTGTTGTTGTATCCGGCAACGCCAACCTGTGCGAACACCGCATTGGGCGGCGCGGTGCCGGTCACGTCGCTCGAGTGCCACTTGCCGCCCGAACCACTATCGACCATGTTGCCCGGATCGGTCTGGACACGATTGCCGTCCTTGTCCAGCCAGATAATGAACACCTGGGCACCGGCGTCACCGGAGTCGGACGCTCCCTGCTGCACCATGGCGCGAGCAGTGATCTGCTGGCCGGGTTGTACGGGTACACGGTTGGTGTTGAGCATCTCCGGACGGGCGCCGCCAGTGTTGTTCAGGCGAGCCGCGCCGCCCGTGCCCTGTCCATTCGGGCCGTAGTCGTAGCCCCTGACAATGGTCCAGCCCGGGCCACTCGCCCAGCCGCCGCTGCCATTCTCGAAGTCGCCGTTCGTCGGCTGCATGGTGAAGCTGCCTGTGGGCAAGGTCACCACGACACCGCCGTTGTCAGACACCGCCCACGCTGGCGGCGTGTACTGCCAGTTCACCGACTGGATGGATATCTGATTATTCGTATCCGCGCCATTGGCGGCGTTTACGCCCATGGCGACTGCGACGGCGCCAGTCGGGGCCGTACCAGTTACGGACGAGGTGCCTGCGCCGCTCGTCACACCGTTGGAATCGCTGGATTGTGCGATGACCTGGCCAGCGGCGTCGTACCAGACCAGGAATACACTGCCGCGGCCCTGTCCGGTGACCTGGATGCTGGCCGATGCCGTGATCACTTGCCCCACATCCACTGGTACGCGATCGTTATTGACGATGTCGCCCGACTGTTCCGTCGCGCTGTTGTATATCGCCGATCCGCCAGGGAACTGGAATCCCCCTGCCGCCGTCCAGCCCGTCGATCCCTGATCGAACCTGGGATTGAACAGGGCGGTTGTCCAGCCGCTCGCGCCCGTTGACCCTGCGTCGGACAAACTGGCCGCATGCTGCGCGATACTCTGGCTCCACAGTACGCGTCCCTGGCTGTCGAACCCGTACCAACTCGCGTGTCGATCGGCCGCGGCAAGGTTCCCGGCCTGGAGGAAAGCCGACCCCGTGCCATCGTAGACACGAATTCGGTTGCCTGCCTCGTCCAGTACGTAGGCCTGACGCCACGACATCTGGCGCTGTCCGTTCACCGTGGTGAAGTCGCCCTGCTGGACCACGTGACCTGCACTGTCATAGTTGCGGAACGTGACGTAATGCAGGCCGTCCTGTTCCGCGACCTGGTTCCCCATGGCATCGTAAGCGTACGTACGGGTCGCACCTGCGCCGTCGGTGACGCTCACAACGCGGCCCATGGCATCGAAGACCGAGCCCGTTCCATGGCCATTGGCGTCGAGACGCGCGACGACGTTGCCGTCGAGGTCGTAGAAAGTACGCGTGATCGGTCCCGTCGATGTCGCCACGCCATGCTCGTCCACTACCTCGACGACCGGTCCGGACTCACTGATGACATGATCGCTTTCGTCGTAGCGATACGTCGTGACCGCCCCTCGCGCGTCGCTCGCGGACAGGACGTTGCCCCAACGATCGAACGTATTGGTAAGGGTGGCGGGCCCTGTGCTCGTCATTACCGTCTGCTGCGTCACCCGGCCGTCGCGATCATGCACATACCGGAGTGTGACGGTGCTGGCACCATCCGCACCCGGATAGCTGTCCGTCAGCACGTTGCCGACCAGATCGTAAGTGTACGTATGGACGACGCCGGTCTTCGGATCCGTGCCGCGTACGAGGCGACCGGCGTTGTCGTACGTAGCGACGACCTCGCCGGTCGTCTCCGCTGTGCCGCTTGAGATCACTTCACCAAAGGCGTCATAGACATTGCCGCGCGACACGTCTGGGTTCGCTTCATCCGAGCGCGACGTAGTCGTCGTCAGGAGTCGCCCCTGGGCGTCGTAGCTGTTCGTCGTGGTTACCGTAACGGCGTGACCATCATTTTCCGTCAGCTGGTAGACCGACGTGAGCAGATTTCCCTGAGCATCCCACGACTGCCTCTGCACACGGGAACTCGACCAGTCCAGCGTGCGCCCGTCGGCCGGCATCACGCGTGCGATCTCGCGGCCTGCCGCATCGTAGCGATAGTAGGTCGTCGCGAAGGCGCCAGTGGCCGTGTTGCTGTGGGTTTCCGTGGTGCGATTGCCCTGCTCGTCGTAGCCGTAGGTGGTCACCTCCGAAGACGTCACGTACAGCGATGCGCTGTCGAGGGTGAGCGACCCATCCGCCGCAAGGCGAGCTTGCCAGTCGCCGACGAGCACGCGTTCCTGCGGACCCGTGACGCGCACGACCCGGCCCATTGGATCGTACGACGTCGTAACCGTACGGCCGTTGGTGGTCAGGCTCACTACGCGCCCCATGCGGTCGTAACCGTAGGAAACCGACAGCGCCTGCGCCGTCGTTCCCCCATGGCCATCAGCCACGGTGTGCATCGTCGTCTCAGTGGCAACCTGGCCTTCGGCGGTATAGGTGTACGTCGTAAGGCGATCGGGGCCGGTGACGGAGTCACCTGCTACCGGTGCGGCTGGACCCGAGCCACCCACGGTGATCGTGGCCGGATCGAGTGCACGAGCAAACTGCATCTGGCGCAACACATGACCGGAGCTATCGTAGGCCCATGTCGTGAGGTAGCCCGACGCATCGACGGCCGCCGTTTTGTTTCCAGACGCGTCGTAGTAGCTATAGGACGTGGACCAGATCGCGTCCACACCGGGTGTTCCGCTCACGAGCACCATGGCGCTGGTCTCGCGTCCGAACGTATCGTACGTATACCGGGTGATCGGCGTGCCATGAGCCTCGGTACCATCCGCCTTGGTGTACGAAATCTCGGACTGGCGAACTTCTACCTTGTTGCCGTAGACATCGTAAGCGATGGTGATCGTCCGATCGTCTGGCGATACGACGGGCCTGTCAAAGCCAGCCTGATAGCCAGTCTGCGTGGTACTCCAGTCGACACCTACCGATGTGGCGAAGCGCGTGATCTCGATGGGCTCGCCGTGACCGTTGTAGGTATAGCCGGTTACATAACCGCCGCCATCAATGGTGTAGCGCGGACGATCCGAACCATCGGAGTAGATAAAGAATACGACGCTTCCATTTGCATCAGTCTCGGACGTTTTGCGGCCGAGCTCGTCAAACGTTGCTTCCGTACGTATTGCGACCGTCGTGCTGTCGTTTTCACCTGTCTGCGTGCCATTGGTTTCGACGACGGTCAGGTGACCGGCATAGTCGTATTGATAGTACGTTACTGTACTTCCAGCGTTGCTCTCGATGCTCGCACTGATCTTCCGATTCTCACCGTCGTAACCGTACGTCGTCACGATATCGCTGGTCTTGGTCGTCAGCACGCCATGGGCGTCATAGCTACTGACCGGGACAGCATGTACCGTCTCCCGGCTGACGTTGCCGCTGTCGTCGTAGTCGTACGTCGTGACAGTGCCATCGGCGTCGGTGCGAGTGCCCGGCCGGCCGTCATTACGAAAGTAGGTATAGACCGAAGCCGGTGTGCTCCCATAAGCGCGAAACGTCGCGGCCACTCGCCCGAGGGCATCGTAGGCGGTCCCGCTTCCCGTCGCATCGCCGTTCGACGGATTCGCCGAGGCGACAAGGGAACGCAGGCTATCGGCCGTCGTGGCTGCCGTGACGCTAACGGGGTGGGCCCAGGTCAGCGTCCATGTCGTACGCCCCGCGCCATCGTAGCGCCATTCGCGAACGACACCCGCGGCGTCTACTTCATAGGTCTTGCGACCTGCGCCGTCGTAAAACGCCCGAGTCCCTTGATACGTTCTGCCCGCCAGCTGGGTCGCCAGGCTCTCGGTGGTGCTTTCGCTACCGAGCGCTGAGAGAGGAACGGGCGCGTCGTACACACGCGTCGCGACGACGGCGCCGGATGGCGTGTAGGTCGTTTCCGCGACGTGGCCGCCCTGCGGTCCGAGCTTAACGGTGAAACGGAGGCGACCCGCTTCGTCGTAATAGTTGACGGTGGAGCGCGACGTGGCTTCCGTCGACCCATTGCGAGCCAGAGCACTCCGTACCTGGGCCAACGTCGGTTCTGTCGGGTGCCCGTCGATCTGCAGCAAGACATCGTAGGCTATGGTTTGGCGAACCCGTCCAAGGCTGTCGTACCGCGACTCCGTGACCCGCCCGTCGACGACCGACATGATCTGGCGTCCGTCGGGATCGTAGAAATAGCTCTCTTCCTTCGAGCCAATCTCAAGATAGGGCGTGGCGGAAAGAATCGACGCCATGGTCCAGTCGACGCGGTCGGACCAGTGACCGTTCCACCAGTCGACCTTCATCAAATTGTATGCATACTGATAGTCCGGCCACCGCTGGTCGAAGACGGTAAGCGTACGCAGACGACCATCGCCATCGAACGTGCGCTTGGTAACCGTAGCGTCCAGACTCTCACCACCCCACATGAGCGCGATCGTGAAGATCTCGCGGTTTCCGTCGTCGTAGACGTGCAGGGTCTGATTGTGGTCGCCGTTGAATTCCAGCGACAGATTGCCGGATTGGTCGTATCCGTATTGCCGCTCGACAACGCCGTGTTCGGCGACAAGGCGCCCCATCGCGTCATAGTCGTAAGTGCGCTCGGGGGTGTAGTAGCGACCGCGCTGCGTCACCGCAACGACGTGTCCCGCAGGATCGTACACGTACCAGGTGGTCGCATTGAGGTGCGTATCGTCCCCAAAATCGCGGACGACAACGGTCCGATTGCCGTCGAAGTCGTATCCGTATGCCGTGACCGAGCCCGTCGGATCGGTCTCGAGCATGACATGCCCCTGCCCGTCGTAGCGATATGTCGTTGCCAGAGCCAAGCCATCAGGGTCCAGAATACGTGTCAGCACGCGGCCAGCCGCGTCGTACGAATACCGTACAACGCGGCCATCGGCATCGACCTGCTCGGTAACGTTTCCTGCAGCGTCGAAAGTGGCGGTCTGCCGGCCACCCGCCCTATCGACCGTCGTGACGAGCTGACCCGCGGCGTCATACTGGTACACCGTGCCGAGGCCAGAGGCGTCCCTGACGGCAATGATCTGTCCTTCGCGGTTATACGCCGTCGCAAGGATGACTCCCTCCGGCGAACGGACGGTCATCGTGCGCGTGGCGTCGCTGTAGGCATAGCTGGTGACGGCGCCCATCGCGTCGGTGGTGCTCACGATCCGATGGAACGCGTCATAAGCGGTCGCCGTCGTCGCATTCCCCGTATACATCACGTGAGTCGTCGAGGTGCGCTGATTGAGGTGGTCGTAGGCACATTCTGTGATGACGCCACGCCCATCGGTGGTGCGCACGACGTTGCCAAAAGCGTCGACTTCAGACAGCGTGACCTGGGCCGCGTCACCGTTATACGCGCGCGTCTGGTCGTCCCAAACGCCGTACCAACTATCGAAGAACTCGACAGGGTCCGTGATGATGGTTTGCTCGCCTTCGTCTCGTACATCCACGCCCTCATAGGCGCTGATGCGACGACCATCCTCGTCATACTGGTAGTACGTAACATTGACGCTATCCGATCCATAGCCGCACGACGCGGTATGACCGCCCGGATTCACGGAATAAACCAGATCGCCCATCCCGTTGTAGCCGTACATCTGCACGCTTCTACCAGACCGGACGCCAATCAGGTTTCCAGCGTCGTCGTAACGGTAATAGATGTCGTGATCGCTGGAGACGCCGGGGCCAGGCTCGTAGTTCGGGGAGTTCTCAATGAGGCTCACCGCAGCACCAACTGCGGCCGCATCGAGCGCCCCGAGGCTCGTCATGTCGAGCCGTGCGGCATACGTGGTCGTGTGGACGAGCTCACCCAACCCGTCATACCGGGACGCCATCACTTCGGCTCGTGCGTTCGGCGTACCGTCCGGACCGGCAACGCCCCGCAGCGTATACAGAACCCGTCCATTGCCGTCGCTGATACGCCAGACCGTATTGCCCAACGGATCCGTCGTGCTGGCGAGGTTACCTTGCGGGTCGTAGGTGTAGGTCGTGACGCGTCCAAGGCCGTCAGTCGTCGCCACCAGGTGACCCAGGGCGTCGTATCGTGCGCTGACGCCGCGTACGTCGTCGGTGCCCACGGCCGTCACCGTGGACGTGGCGTGCCCTCGGTTATCGTACGTGTACGCCGTGACAGTGCCTGCCTCGTCAGTCTCGGTGAGCACGCGCCCCAACGCGTCGAACACAGTTGTCGTTGCACGGAAGCTCCGCGATGCCATCGCGTCGGCGACTCCCGTCGCTGTCATCGTCGTACCGACGGGCAGTCTATCGACGTAGCGCTGCGTGGAAACGATCTGTCCCAGAATGTCGCGGACGAACTGGGTGACGTACCCTTCCGCGTCGACACTCGCGACGACTCGCCCCTCAGCATCGCGGAACGTCCACGATACCTGGTCTTGCGCGGAGGGTGACGGACGCACCGCATCGAGGTTGAGACCGAAAGGCAGCGGAATCCCGTCCGCGTCGCGCATCAGCGCCGACGTCGCGTAAGCGATGGTCTTGGTTATCTCTCCCGACGCGTCATACACGGCTTCCGTCACATAGCCCAAGGGCGATACGGTTGCTGTCACGCGGCCGTTGGCATCATAGAAATAGACCGTGGATCGGCGTGTCGACGTAGCCCCATCGGGTTCACTGGCAATGGTCGAGGTAACGACGCGCGACGCACCGTCGTAGGTGAAATACTGCACCCGGTCCGGGGGCGTGCTCGACGTATTACCAACATCGAGCGGGGTTCGCTGTTCGATGAGACGCCCCAGGTCGTCGTATGCGAACCGGGTATGCGTCGCCGGACTGAGCTCGGGCAACTCGCTCAGGATGTCGATGTCGGTCAGCGACATCGTCACTCGATTGTCGACCAGCCACCCCTGCGTATCCCGAGGGACGAAATAGGCGTCGCGACGGATGAGCCGCCCTGCCTCGTCATAAGCAAACCTGGCAAGGCCACCGGTGGCATCAACGGTAGCCGCGACGCGGCCGTCGTCGTCATAGAAAGTGAACGTGGTTGCGCCGCTGGCATCGCGCGTGGCGACTTCCCTCCCGGCCGCGTCCAGATAGTGATCCGCCTCGATAGCCAGCGCATCGCCAGCCATCCATCCGGCGAGCGATTGCGTGTCGACGCCGGCAACCATCTGGGCATGAGTCAACACACGCGCGTGTGTCAGTGTCGCGACAGCATCGCCGGCAGAGTTGTAGCGGATCTCGTTCACTACTCCGACATTCACGCCGTCCACCGAGTCGATACTCACGGTGAAGCGGATGCGACCAACGTCATCATAATAATAGCTATCGACGGATGCCGTCGCGTCACTCTGCCCAAACTCCGCAAGCGCCGCGGTGAGGTCCTCGATGCTCGCCCTACCGTCTCGCAACGCGATCAGAAGGTCGCCGCCCGGCTGTATCGTTCCATGGAAGGTGACGGTCGATGCCATTTGCCCGAGCGAGTTATAGCGGTATTCAACCACGGCGCCGCTTGCATCAACGGTGAACCGCAAGCGTCCATCCGCGTCGACAACGCGATAGCTGACATCGTCGAGACTGGTCGCATTGGCCTCGTACAGAGCGAACAAGGTATCGCGGACTTCCGCGGGCGAGCCGGACGTCGCAATGGCGAGAGCTGTCGTCGACATCAATGTCGCGAGTGCCCGGGTGGATACAAGCACCCCGTCAGCGTCGTAATTGAAACGCGTCATGCGCCCCAGATCCGCACCCTGAGCTCCGGCAGGATCCATGCGATAGATCAGTTGGCCTTCCTCGTCGTATGCGAACCAGGTGGTCGCACCCGCCGGATCGGTGCTGCTTATGACGTGGTCGTTTCCGTCGTAGGTGTAAGCGGTGGCAAGGTTCAACCTTCCATCGTCGATGATGCGCTGACTGACCCGACCCAACGCGTCATAGACGAACCGCGTCGTGGTTTGTGCCTCGCTCCCGGAAGCTTCCACCACGGTGACCTGCCGACCTTGCGCGTCGTAAGTGTACGCGGTCTTGATGGCCAGCCCCGCCGGATCGACGGTGCGCAGGGTAAGGTTTCCTTCCGAATCGTACGCGTACGTCGTCGTGACACCTGTCGGATCCGTGACGGCAACCTGCTGTCCGCGGCCGTCGTAGGTGTAGCGGGTGGTCAGCGCCAGTCCATCGGGATCGACGGTGCGTGACAGCACGCGACCTGCGGCGTCGTAACTGTAAGCCACCACGCGGCCAGCAGCATCGGTGGTACGGAGCAGGTGGCCCGCAGCGTCGAGAGCCTGGCTCGTTGTTCCGCCTGCCGCGTCTGTACCACCGATAAGGCGGCCTTCCCTGTCGTAATGGTAGGTGGTGGCCTTCCCCGCCCCATCGGTCACGGCGATGAGCTGGCCTTCCCGGTTGAACGCCGAAACCGTGGTCACGCCCTCGGGAGTCACCACGGTCTGCGTACGATCGGCATCGCTGTAGCTGATCGTGGTGGTGTGGCCCAGGGGATCCGTGGAAGCGACAACGCGTCCGAACGCATCGAAGCGGCGAACCGTCTCGTGGGAATCACCATCCACCGTGATCGTCGTACTGACTTCACGATCCAGGTCATCGTACTCGTGAATAGTGACGACGCCGCGCCCGTCCGTCTCCGTCGCTACGCGACCGTGTGCATCGAAGGTTCTGGACGTGACGCGCCGGATGCCGTCCGCATCCTCCATGACGGACAGCAGGTTCCCTCGCTTGTCGTAACTGTAGGTGTCGCGAGTCGTGCCGTTCGCGCCCCGCTGTCGTGTCGTCGTGGCGAGCTGACCGAACGCATCGTAGGCATAGGACGTAACCACACCTAGGCTGTCGATCGACTGCACGAGTCGCCCCGCCGAGTCGTAGCGCATTGACACCTGGCCATCGCGGACCGGGTCCGCAACGACTGCCAATGCCCCAGCCACTGCACCCAGGTCACCGGGGCCGTCCGAACCGAGGGGGAGCCTATTCGCATAGGCCGTGGTGCTCGCGATGGCACCGAACGCGTCGTACGAATAGGCAACGACTTCGCCACTGGCATTGGGGATGCCGGCGGC
>Ga0209129_1001090_pt1 | contig 15870 bp, 11 predicted proteins | sample AraplaMF_Col_mMS_FD_184257 | JGI IMG/M metagenome (GOLD analysis project Ga0209129, IMG submission 184257) | Arabidopsis root microbial communities from the University of North Carolina, USA - plate scrape MF_Col_mMS (SPAdes) (version 3) | ecosystem: Host-associated > Plants > Roots > Endosphere... | reverse complement strand
GTAGTGCACGCCGCGATGCGCGAAGGGATAGCGCCCGGCGGGCGGCGCGCTCAGCTCGAGCGGATCGGCGACATTCAGCACCGACACCTCGGCCTTCGCCACGAGGCCCAGCATGCGGCCACGCGCCGCGTCGTCGACGGCGAAGCCATCGCTGACGAGCAACACGCGCGACGCGCCGTGCATCAGGCGACCCGCACGCTGGAGCGCGGCGGAAAGCGATTCGTCGTCGCCGGGAGGAAGGGCATCCCATGCGGCGATGGCGCCGGCGACCGCGAGCGCGCCGCGTGCGCCGCCCTGCGGACGGAGCAACTGGCGCTGTCCGCCGAAGGCGAGCACGCCGACGCGATCCGCACCGCGCACCGCGTACCACGCGGCCATGGCGGCGACGCGCGCGGCCTGCACCGACTTGAAGCGCGTGCGTGTGCCGAAGCGCATGCTCGCGTTGGTATCGAGCAGGATCAGCAGACGACCTTCGCGCTCTTCCTGGAACAGTTTGGTATGCGCCACGCCGCTACGCGCGGTCAGGCGCCAATCCATGCGGCGCACGTCGTCGCCCGCCTGGTACACGCGCGATTCGGCGTAATCCATGCCGCGGCCATGCAGGCGACCGGGCCGCTGGCCGCTGCGCTGCACGCGCGACACGACGGGCGGCGCCGGCGCGCGCATGACCCGCGAGCGCAACGCGATGAGGTCGGGCAGCGACACATGGACGCGCCCATCGGCGACGGGAGCGGCGACGGTCACGGCAGCGGCACGAGGTCCAGCAGGCGCGCGATCACGGCGTCGATGCGCACGCCTTCCGCCTCGGCTTCATAGCTCGGCAGCACGCGGTGGCGCAGCACTTCGTGGGCGATGGCGTGGATGTCTTCGGGCAGCACGTAGTCGCGACGCGCCAGCCATGCGTGCGCCCGCGCGCAGCGGTCGAGCGCGATGGTGGCACGCGGGCTCGCGCCCCACGCGATCCAGCGCGCCAGCTCGGGGCCGTACTTGCCGGCCTCGCGCGTGGCGACCACGAGCTGCGTGATGTAGCGCTCCAGCGGCTCCGCCATGTGCACGGCGAGCACCGCGTCGCGCGCGGCGAAGACGTCGTGCGGGGTGAGCAGGTGCTTCGGCGGCGGCGCGGGATGCAGGGCCTCACGCGCCTGATCGCGGGCGAGGCGAAGGATCGCCAGCTCGGCCTCGGCATCCGGGTAGCCGATGGTCACGTGCATCAGGAAACGATCGAGCTGGGCTTCGGGCAACGCGAACGTGCCCTCCTGCTCGATGGGGTTCTGCGTCGCCATCACCATGAAGAGGTCGGGCAGCGGCCAGGTACGGCGGCCGATCGTGATCTGACGCTCGGCCATGGCCTCGAGCAGCGCGGACTGGACCTTGGCCGGGGCGCGGTTGATTTCGTCGGCCAGCACGATGTTGTGGAACAGCGGACCGCGCTCGAATTCGAAGCTGCCGGTCTGTGGACGGAAGATGTCGGTGCCGGTCAGGTCGGCCGGCAGGAGATCCGGCGTGAACTGGATGCGGTGGAAATCGGCCTCGACCCGCGTGGCCAGCGCCTTGATGGCGGTGGTCTTGGCGAGGCCCGGCGCGCCTTCCACGAGCAGGTGGCCGTCGGCCAGAAGGGCGATCAGCAGGCATTCGACCAGGTGCGGTTGTCCGATGATCCCGCGCGTGAGGTCCTCGCGCAGCCGGACGAAGGCCTCCTGGAGGGGAGCGGTGGCGGTGGGCAGATCGGACATCGGGGGCGGTTCCGCGAAGGCGTGGGGTTCGATGAGACCACAGGAATCGTCGGAAGTTTAGGGCCGGAGGTATGGGGCCCGGCCGGAGCCGCAAGAAAAAAAGGGGCGGCCCATGGGCCGCCCCTTCGATCCGCTTCCGTCGCCGGCGCTTACTGCAGCGTGTCGCTGAGGATGCGCGGGGTGACGAAGATCAGCAGTTCCGCCTTGTCGTTGCCCCTCACCGTGCGACGGAAGAGGACACCGAGACCCGGGATATCGCCCAGGCCGGGCACCTTGTTCGTCGTGTTGTTCTTGGTGATTTCGTAGATACCGCCGAGCACCACCGTCTGACCGTTATCCACGAGGACCGACGTGTTGATTTCACGCGTGTCGATCTGGGGCACGGCGCCACCGCCCGGGCTCGGGACGAGCTGTGCGAGCGCGTCCTTCTTGACGTTGATCTTCAGGTAGACGCGGCTGTCGGCGGTGATCGTCGGGGTCACGCGCAGTTCGAGCACGGCGTCCTTGAACTGGACGGTCGCGTTCTGGGCACCGCCGCCGGTCGCCGACGCCTGATAGGTGACGTAGCCGATCTGCGTACCCTGCTTGATGATCGCTTCCTGCTGGTTCGCGGTGATGACGCGCGGGCTCGACACGACCTCGCTGCGGCCTTCCGTCTGCGCGGCGGAGAGCTCCAGGTCGACCAGGTAGTTCGCACCCAGGATCGCCAGGCCGATGCTTCCCGCCGGATTGGACACCGGGAGGTTGACGTTGTAGCCGCCGGGCAGGTTGTACGGATCGCGCGTCGGCAGGGTGCCACCCGTCGGCGACGCGTTGTACTGGCGTACGGCGTTCGCGTAGTTCACGTCGCTGTTGCGGACGCTCGTCACGAGGTCCGCCGTACCCGTGCCGTTCGTACCCGAGTTGAGGTCCGGCGAGGTACCGACGATCTGGTTGGCGTTGTTGTGGTTGAACGCCTGCGCACCCCAACGTACACCGAGCGAACGGGTGAACTGGTCCGTTGCGACCACGATGCGGGATTCGATCAGCACCTGCTGCACCGGACGATCGAGCGTGCCGATGAGGTCGCGCAGGTCGCGGATCTTCTCGGGAGTATCGTTCAGCAGAAGGGTGTTCGTCCGGTCGTCGAACGACACGCTGCCACGGGCCGAAAGGAAACCGCGGGCCGAGCTGCCGGAGTTGCCTCCACCCGTGCTCTGCATGCTGCCGGAGGTCAGCAGCTTGGCGATGTCTTCCGCCTTGCCGTAGCTGATGGGGATGTAGTCGGAGACGAGCTCGGCGGAGTCTTCCGCCTTCTGGCGCGCATCGGCAAGGCTTTGCTCGTAGGCGGCCAGCTCGTTCTGCGGCGCGATCCAGACCACGTTGCCGCTGCGGCGCTTGTCGAGGCCCTTGGCGCGCAGGATGACGTCGAGCGCCTGGTCCCACGGCGTGTTGACCAGGCGGAGCGTGACGCTGCCGCCGACACTGTCGGATGCGACGAGGTTGAGCTTGGCCTCGTCGGCGATCAGCTGGAGAGCCGAGCGCACCGGGATGTCCTGGAAATTGAAGGTCAGACGCGAACCCGAATACGTCGGTTCCTGACCCTTCGCGGCCTTACCCAATGGCGCGGCGGCCTTCTTCGGGGCCACTTCGACGGCGTACTCGGTGCCGTTCTGGTAGGCCGACACTTCGACGTCGCCGCGGGTGCGGATGTCGAGGCGCGCGCCGCCCGGGCGGGAGGTCGGCTCGATCGACTGCACCGGCGTGGCGAAGTCGAGAACGTCGAGGCGCTTGCTCAGGTTCGACGGCAGCGTCGTGCCCGGCATGCTGACCACGACGCGGTCGCCCTCGCGATGCATCTCCGGCGTGGAACTCGCCGAGCCGAGCGTGACGAGTACGCGACCTTCGCCATTGTTGCCGCGACGGAAGTCGATGTTGGACAGCGGCGTGCCCGCGCTGGAAGGCAGCGCCTTCGTGGGATCCGACACGATCGCCGTCGTCGTCGTGGCGGAGGTCGCGCCATTGTTGACGGTGACGATGAGGTTCTTGCCGTCGACGCGCGTCTTGTAGGCGGAGTCGCGGAAGAGCTCGATGGTGACGCGCGTACGGCCACCCGCCGAGACGATGGACACCCCGGAGGTTGCGCCCTTGCCGATGTCGACGTGGCGCGTGGAATAGGCGTTGGTGGTGTCGGCCAGATCGATCGCGATACGCGGCGGATTGCTGGTCGTGAACACCTTCGGCTCGGGTGCCCGCTCGGAGAAGGCGAGCGTCAGCTGCACGCGGCCACCGGGCTGCGTGTCGTAGCTGACGTTCTGCAGCGCATTGGCCGCGGCGGCGGTTCCGACGAAGCCACCGGCAAATGCCAGGGCGGCGCCGAGGATCCACCGGCGCGCCCTGTCGCGCGCGCTTCCCGGCAGATGAGTGAGTTTGGTCGTCATGTGCGTCATCCCCGAGTTCTTATTTTTCACCGACCGCGATGCTTGCCGGACGCTCCATCCAGCCGCCGCTGCCATTCGGCACCAGCTCGACCAGATCGATGCGATCCTCCCCGACGGCAGTGATACGGCCGTAGGCCTGCCCCATGTATTCGTTACGGCGGACACGATGGATGACTCCACCCGGGTCCTTCACGAGCGCCTGCAGCGACGTACCAGCACCAACCGTGCCAACCATCTTCAGGCTGTCGAGCGTGAACATCTCGAGCGGCTCCTTCGGACGGTTCTCGTCGGGGCGCGGACCGTTCGACGACGTCGTATCCATTTCGGCCGTGCTCGGGCTGAACGGATCGCGCGCACCCTGGTCCTGATAAGCGAACGTCTCGAACGTGCGGATCACCGGCAACGCGGGAATCGGCTCGCCCTTCTTGTGTTTCTCGGCGTCGACCCACTCGCGCAGGTCGGACGTGCCCTTCGTGCACCCGCTGAGCGCCAGCGCGCCGAACAGCGCCAGGGCCAAGGGCCGGAGGATGGCATGCTTACGTGTCATCACTTCGCCCCCTGCGGCGGCGTGGCCGGTTTCGTCTCGTCGTCCTCGAGGTAGCGATACGTCTTGACCGTACCCTGCAGGACGAGCTGACCCGAACCGACCAGGTTGCCCTTGGCATCCTTTTCCTTCGGGCTCAGCGAGACATCGTGCAGCGTCAGGATCACGACGCGGGGCAGCGAAGCCACGCCACTGATGAACGTGCCGAACTGATGGTAGGTACCGACCATGCGCAGCGTGATCGGCTTCTCGGCGTAGAAATCCTTCGGCGTCTCGGGACCCGGCTGGAAGAGCTCGGTTTCAATACCCGATGCAAGGGCCGTCTGCGAGATGTCGATGAGCAGCTCGGGCATTTCGGTGCGGCTGGGCAACTGACGCAGCAGGGTCCGGAGCATGTCCTGCATGTCGGCCAGTTGCTGTTCGAGTGCCTCGAGGTTGGCGGACTTCGCCTGCTTCTTCGAGAACTCGTCCTTCAGCTGCGCTTCCTGGCTTTCCTGTTGCTCGAGATCGTCCTGCTGGCTGCTGATCTGGAAGTACCAGCCGCCCGCCAGCACGATGACGAAGACGAGGCCCGTGAAGAACGTTTTTACCGACTTCGGCCAGCCGCCGATGTTGTGGCGATCGAGGTTGCGCAGATCGTCGAGGAACTTCATGGCTTGGCTCCCGTCGGAGCGGGCACGGCCGCAGGTGCGGGGGCCCTGGTCGCATTCGCGGCGGGGGCGACGGTGGCGGACGGTGCCGGCTTCGCGGTCATCGACTGCGCGGCCTGGGCAAGCGGAGCCGGCACGGCGGCCGGCGTCGCCGGTGCCGCGGCCGTGGACGAGCCTGCGGGCGCGTCGGTCTCGGCCGGGCTGTTCAGGCGCACGTCGAGGCCGAAGCTGTAAGGCATGCGCGAGGCGTCATGCGTGTTCTCGGTCTTGCGCAGGTCGGCATGACCCATCCACGGCGATGCCTCGATGTTGCGCATGTACTCGGCCACGCTCGAATTGGACTGGGCGACGCCATCCAGCGACATCGATTCACCCGACTGCTTCATGCCAGCGAGGCGGGCGCTGGCGGGGATCGTCTTCACCATCTCGTCGAACAGGTGGACCATCTGCGAGCGGTTGGCCTGCAGCTGTTCGATGATCTGCTTGCGCTGGAGCAGGTCGGCGCGGACCTTCTCCAGGTCCTTGATCTTCGCGATGCGATCGTCGAGCTGCTTGATCTCGGCCTGGAGGTACGTGTTGCGCTCGCCCTGGTTCTCGATGCGCGCGTCCATCCACAGCGACCAGCCGATCAGCGCCACGAGCGCCGCGCCGAACGCGACGCCGAGCTGGATGTAGAACTCCCTTTCCCGTTGTTTACGGCGCTCCGCGCGCCAGGGAAGCAGGTTAATGCGTGCCATCAGTCGAAGCTCCTCATGGCCAGGCCGACGGCGATCATCAGGGCGGGCGCATCCTGGGCGAGGGTCTGGGCCTGCACCTTGCTGGACAGCGCCATGCGCGCCAGCGGGTTGGCGACGACGCAGGGAACGCCCAGCTGCTGCTCGAGCAGCTCGGTGATGCCCTCGATGGCGGCGCAGCCACCGGCAAGCACCACCTGGTCGACGCGGCTGTATTCGCTGCCCGCGAAGAAGAACTGGAGCAGGCGGCTGACCTGCTGCACCAGCGATTCCTTGAACGGCTCGAGCGCCTCGGCCTCGTAGGATTCGGGCAGGCCACCCTTGCGCTTGGCCCGGCCGGCTTCCTCGTAGGAGAGGCCGTAGCGGCGCATGATTTCGTCGGTCAGCTGCTTGCCGCCGAACACCTGCTCGCGCGAGTAGATCGTGCGCTGGTTCTTCAGCACCGCCAGCGTGGTCATGGTCGCGCCGATGTCGACCACGGCCACCAGCGCGTCGCGCGAGACCGCCAGCTGGTCGGCGACCATGCCGAAGGCGTTCTCCATCGCGAAGGCCTCGACGTCGACGACCCGGGCGGTCAGGCCACCCAGGTCCAGCGCGGCGATGCGCATGTCCACGTTTTCGGTGCGCGAGGCGGCCAGGAGCACGTTGTTCATTTCGGGGTTGTCGCGAACCGGGCCCAGCACCTCGAAATCGAGGCTGACTTCCTCGATCGGGTAGGGAATGTACTGGTTGGCCTCGACCTGGATCTGCCCCTCGAGGTCATCCTCGGTGAGATCCGCCGACATGGGGATGATGCGGGTGATGACGGCGGAGCCAGCCACGGCGGCCGCGGCGTGCCTCACCTTGGCTCCGGAGCGGGCCAGGGCTCGCCGAATGGCTTCGCCCACCGCCTCGACCTCGACGATGTTCTTTTCCACCACCGCGTTGGGCGGCAATGGCTCGACAGCATAGTGCTCGACACGATACCTGCCGCCGGCCTGGCTCAGCTGAAGCAGCTTGACCGCGGTCGAGCTTATGTCGACACCGATCAACGGCGCCGCTTTCGGTGTAAAGAGCCCCACGTTGTCCCCCTTCCCCGCGCCTTGTCGGAATTGGTCTTCGGCGCGAAGGCATTAAATCTAAAACTTAACGGATTGGCAACGGGCGTCTGGAGCCCGTACCGGCACTAATTCACAAATCCAGTCACCGGGTTAGCGAAACCCCTTCACAAACGGTCGCACGTTCGGCACGCCCGGCCCGGACGCGGCTGGCTCTATACTCCGGCTCGACCACACGGCGGTGACCCCTCCCCCAACATGCGAATCCTCAAGCGTCTGCTGCGCTATGCGCTGTACCTGGCACTGGCCGGCATCCTGTTCGTGGCGGGCGCCCTCGGCGTCGCCTACTGGCTCCTGGCTCCCCGACTGCCTTCGGTGGCGGTCTTGCGTGACTATCACATGCAGGTTCCCCTGCGCGTATTGAGCTCGGATGGCCGCCTGATCGCCTCGTTCGGCGAGACCCGACGCATCCCGGTGCGCATTGCCGACGTGCCGGCGCGCCTGAAGAACGCGGTGCTTTCTGCCGAAGATGCGGATTTCTACAGCCATCCGGGCGTCGACTGGCACGGCATCGCCCGGGCCGGCATCCACGTGGTGCTCTCGGGCGGCGACAAGGGCCCGGGCGGCTCGACCATCACCCAGCAGGTGGCGCGAAACTTCTTCCTCAGTCCCGAGAAGCTGTATTCGCGCAAACTGACCGAAGTGTTCATCGCGCTGCGCATGGAAAACGAGCTCACGAAGGACCAGATCCTTGAGCTCTACATCAACAAGATGTTCCTCGGACACCGCTCGTACGGCCTCGCGGCGGCTGCGGCGTACTACTACGGCAAGACGCTCGACCAGCTGACCGTGGCCGAAAGCGCGTCGCTCGCCTCCACGTTCCAGCTGCCCTCGGTGGTCAACCCGCTCAACAACCCGAAGCGCCTCGTGACGCGCCGTAACTGGGTGCTCGGGCAGATGCTGGCGAACCGGTTCATCACGAAGGCCGAGTACGACCAGGCCATCGACGAGCCGAACGACGCCTTCCCGCACGAGCAGCAGATCGAGGTGGATGCGCCGTACCTCGCGGAAATGGTGCGCCAGCAGGTGCTCGAGAAGCTCGGCAACGACGCGCTCACCGAGGGCTACATCGTCCACACCACCGTGCCGAGCGACGGCCAGGCGGCGGCGAACGAGGCGCTCCGCAATCGCCTGTCGGCGTACGACCGCCGCCACGGCTACCGTGGCCCGGAGGGTCACGAGGAACTCTCCGCGCAGGCGGGCACCGAAGACTACGACCGCGTTCTCGCCGGCTACACGAGCGTCGCAGGCATGATCCCCGGCATCGTCACGGAAACCGGCGCAAAGGAGGCCAAGGTGTACCTCTCGCCCAAGGAGACGGTCACGCTTAGCCTGGCATCGATGGCCTGGGCCCGCCCCTACGTCAACGAGGGTCGCTCGGGTGCCGCTCCCACCCGCGTCGACGCGGTGCTGAAGCGCGGCGACGTGGTGCGTCTGTTCCATGCCGCGAAGGACGACGTCAACGAAGACGTCGCCACCGAAGAAGGCAAGCCAGCGCCGGAACCCGCTCAGCTCGAATGGCGCCTCACGCAGATTCCGGCCGTGCAGGCCGCGCTGGTCTCGCTCGATCCCGAAGACGGCGCCGTGCGCGCCCTCGTCGGCGGCTTCAGCTTCACGCGCTCCAAGTTCAACCGCGCGGTGATGGCGGCACGCCAGCCGGGCTCCAGCTTCAAGCCGTATCTGTATTCGGCCGCGTTCGAGCGGGGCTTCACGCCGTCGTCGATCGTCAACGACGCGCCCGTCGCGTTCCCCGATCCGTCGCGCCCCGACGGCATGTGGACGCCCGCCAACGACGACAACAAGTTCAGCGGCCCGATGCGCCTGCGCGAAGCGCTGGTGCAGTCGAAGAACCTCGTGTCGGTGCGCCTGCTCGATGCGATCGGCCTGCGCTTCGCCCGCGAATACATGACGCGCTTCGGCTTCACGCCGGATTCCCTGCCGCAGAACCTCTCGCTGGCACTGGGCACCGCCTCGGTGTCGCCGATGAGCATGGCGCGCGGCTATGCCGTGTTCGCCAATGGCGGCTACCTCGTCACGCCGTACTTCATCTCGCGCATCGACGACCGCGACGGCAACCCCGTCTACGTCGCCAACCCGGAACGCGCGTGCGCCGAGTGCCAGGAGCGCCTGCTCAACCCGACGCCGCCCGGCCCGCCCACCCAGCCGTCGACGGCCCTGATTCCCGCACGCCCCGCCGTGGCGGGCACCGCGGGCAGCGGCACGGGCGACGCGGTGCTCCCGGCCGATGCGCATGCCAGCGCATCGGAGGCACCGAAGCTCGCGCCGCATGTGATCGACGTGCGCAACGACTACCTCGTCACCTCGCTGATGCAGGACGTGATCAAGCGCGGCACGGGTTCCGCCGCGAAGGCGCTCGGCCGCGACGACCTCGCCGGCAAGACGGGCTCCACCAACGATCATCGCGATGCCTGGTTCGTCGGCTTCAACGGCGACGTGTCGTCGGCCGTGTGGGTCGGCTTCGACGACTTCAGCTCGCTGGGCCGCGGCGAGTTCGGCGCCAAGGCGGCACTGCCGATCTGGATGGATTACATGGGCGCGGTGCTCAAGGACAAGCCCTCGCACATGCTCGCGATGCCGCCCGGCATCGCCACGGTGCAGGTCGATCCGTATTCCGGCCTCCCCACGAATGGTGGCGGCATGAGCGAAATCATGAAGGTCGAAGACGTCGATCGTCTTCGCGAACAGGCGACGCAGAAGCAACAGGAGGAACAGCAGGAACACGCCTACGACATCTTCTGACGCGCGCCGCGCGAGCGAGCGTGCGCCAGGCACACGAACACACCATACGGGGGTGAGTCATGGCACGAGGCGAGCACCACAGGATCCATGCGCAGGACCGGACGCAGAGAAATCGCGTCCTCGTCGCCCAGGAGGCGGCACGCCTGATGAGCGAGCATGGCATTCGTGACTTCCACCACGCGAAACTGAAAGCGGCCGAGCGGCTCGGCATCGTCGACACGCAGGCCCTGCCCCGCAACAACGAAATCGAAGACGCCCTGCGCGAGCACCAGCGCATCTTCCATGCCGACACGCAGCCGCAGGCGCTGCGCACGCGGCGGGAAGCGGCTGTCGAGGCGATGCGCTTCATGCGGGGCTTCGATGCCCGCCTCGTCGGCGCCGTTCTCGAAGGCACCGCCGACGAACACTCCGCCGTATGCCTGCACGTCTTCAGCGACGATCCCGAGGCCCCGGGTCTCTTCCTTCTCGAGCAGGGCATCCCGCTCGAGACACAGACCCGGCGCCTGCGCTGGTCGAACGCGAACGACGACCAGACGGATTATCCGGTTCTGCTGTTCGGCGCCGACGGCATCCCGTTCGACATCACGGTGTTGCCGCTCGATGCGCTTCGTCAGGCGCCGCTGGATCGGGTGGACGAGCGACCGATGCGACGCGCGACGGCGTCGATGGTGCAGCAGCTGCTGGCCGAGGAAGATATCGAGGCGTTCAACGCGTCGAGTTGACGACTGGCTCATGCGGGAAGCCCGCTCGCGGGCGAATGGGTGCTTGCGGCGAGCACCCTTCGCGCGCGAGCGCGCTTCCCACAGTTCGCATTTGCCAGATCGTCCAGCAAGACAAAAAAAACCCCGCTCTCGCGGGGTTTTTTCTTTTAGCGCTTGTCGCTCGGGGTGTAATCGCGAACGTCGGCGCCGGTGTAGATCTGGCGCGGGCGGCCGATGCGCGATCCCGGGGTCTCGTGCTGCTCGATCCAGTGCGAGATCCAGCCGGACGTGCGCGCGATGGCGAACATCACGGTGAACATCTCGGTCGGAATGCCGAGGGCCTTGTAGATGATGCCCGAGTAGAAGTCGACGTTCGGGTAGAGCTTGCGCTCGACGAAGTAGTCGTCCTTCAGCGCGGCTTCTTCCAGCTTCATCGCCACTTCGAGGAGCGGATCGTTGACGCCGAGCTCGTTGAGGACGTTATGGCACGCCTCGCGGATGATCTTGGCGCGCGGATCGAAGTTCTTGTAGACGCGATGACCGAAGCCCATGAGACGGAACGAATCGTTCTTGTCCTTGGCGCGCTTGACCGCGGTCTCGACCTTGTCGGCGGTGCCGATCTCTTCGAGCTGCAGCAGCACGGCTTCGTTCGCGCCACCATGAGCCGGGCCCCAGAGCGCGGTGATACCGGCGGCGACCGAGGCGTACGGGTTGGCGCCCGTGGAGCCGACGAGACGCACGGTGGACGTCGACGCGTTCTGCTCGTGGTCGGCGTGCAGGATGAACAGCAGGTCGAGCGCGCGGGCGACGACCGGATTCACGTGGTACGTCTCGCTCGGCACTTCGAACATCGTGTGCAGGAAGCGGGTGACGTACTCGAGGTTGTTGCGCGGATAGCGGTTCGGCCAGCCGATCGAATGGCGGTAGATCGCGGACGCGATGGTCGGCATCTTGGCGATCAGGCGAATGGCGGCGAGCTTGCGGTCTTCCGGATTCTCGACGTCGAGGTCGTCGTGGTAGAAGGCCGAGAGCGATGCGACCGAGGCGGCCAGCATGGCCATCGGGTGCGCGTTGTGGTGGAAGCCCTTGAGGAAGTCCTTCAGGTTCTCGTGCATCATCGAGTGATGCGTGATGTCGTTCGAGAACTTGTCGAACTCCGGCTTCGTCGGCAGCTCGCCGTTGAGCAGCAGGTAGGACGTTTCGAGGAAGGTGGACTTCTCGGCCAGCTGCTCGATCGGGTAACCGCGGTACAGCAGCACGCCCTTGTCGCCGTCGATGTACGTGATGGCGCTCTTGGTGCTGGCGGTGCTGCCGTAACCCGGGTCGTACGTGAAGTAACCGGTGTCCTTGTACAGCGTGCCGATGTCGACGCACTCGGCGCCGAGCGTGCCGCCGATGACCGGCAGTTCGCTCACGGGCTTGTTGGATTCATCGACCAATTTGACGGTTCTGGCGTCGGACACGGCGAGCTCCTCTATCTTTAGCGATGCCGCCGCCCCTGATGGACCACGGCTTACCTATGGTGGAAAAACGACGCCCTGGGGAAGGCGTCGTACCGGCCGCGGCTTGCGACCGAAGTTCCCCATTATCGCACAGAGCCCATTCGAACGTCCGTTAGCCGGGCGTGTAAATCGCGCACGCAAAAAGACACGGGGCAAGCCTTGGGCTCGCCCCGTGTCTTCGATCCTCGCGAAACGCCACCCCGCGAGCGGCGCGCGGAATTCGCGGTATTACTTCTTGCCGTAGCGCTGACGGAACTTGTCGACGCGACCGCCGACGTCCAGCGTCTTCTGCTTGCCGGTGTAGAACGGGTGCGAGTGGCTGGTGATATCGAGCTTGATCACCGGGTACTCGTTGCCGTCTTCCCACTTGACGGTTTCCTTGCTGGACATCGTCGAACGCGTCAGGAACGCGAAATCGGACGACAGGTCCTGGAAGACCACCTGCTGGTAATTCGGATGGATGTTCTCTTTCATGGCTTGAACCTGAGAAATAGCGGGGTGAAAAGAGCGGCATTGTAACGAGCCGCCGCCCCCCGTGCAACCGGGCGCCGGTGCGGTCACGCCGCGCCAAGCGCCCCGGCGATCAGGTCGGCGAACCGGTCCTGGTCCACTTCCAGCACGATCCGGGCATTGGCCCGGCCGCCCAGGCGCCGGTGCCAGTCGACGACCGTGGCGCCGCGGGTGAGGCGCCCGTCGAGTTCGATGGCCACGTGGCGGGTCTCGGCGCGCACGATCATGTCGGGATCGAGCGCCACGGCCATGGCCAGCGCGTCGGCGGCGATGAAGCCCGTGCGCTCGTGCTCCGCGTTGAAGCGGCGCGCGGTGCCGAAGATCTTCTCGAAGAACGTGGCGCGCGCGTCGCCCGAGGCGACCCAGCCCTCGTAGACGTCGTCGGGGAACGCGTGGCGCACGGTGGCCTCCCAGTCCACCAGGTCGAACATCGGGAATGCCTCGAAAACGACATGCGCCGCCTCGGGATCGAAACCGATGTTGAATTCGGCGGGCACCTTGCCCGTGTTGCCGTGGCCGGTCACCGCGCCACCCATGATGACCAGACGCTTCACGCGCGTCGGCAGCGAGGGGTCGAGGCGGACGGCCAGCGCCAGATTGGTGAGCGGCCCGAGCGCCACGAGGGTGAGTTCGCCGGGGCGTTCCGTGGTGAGCCGGATGAGGGCCAGCGCGGCGTGCTCCGCCTGCGCCGGGTGCGTCGGCTCGGCGAAGCCCACGTCGCCGAAGCCGTCGGCGCCATGTACGAAGGCGGCGTCTTCATCGGGCGCGCGAACGAGGGGCGACGGGCAGCCGGCGAACACGGGCGTGGTCGCGCCGATCAGCTCGACCAGCGTCCGCGCGTTGCGCACCGTGTGACCCAGCCCGACGTTGCCGGCGGCCACCGTGAGCGCCGCGACATCGGCATGCTGGTGCGCCATGAGGATGGCCAGCGCGTCGTCCACGCCGGGGTCGGTGTCGATCAGCAACGGGGTTCGGGTCATCGGTATCGCGTCCATGAGCGGCCGGACAGCATAACGCCGGCCGCGTCGTCAGGCACCCTGCACCGCCGTGGCGTCGCGCTTCTCGAAATCGAAGCCCAGTGCTTCCGTCACCTGGCGCACGCCGGCGCACAACGCGTCGAGCTCGGGCGTGCGGGTCGCGATGCGCGACCGCAGGTCGAGCGTGCACGCCAGCCCCATCTGCAGGAGATCGGCGTGCGCGACATGCAGCGTATCGGCCTGCGCCTGCGTGAGCAGGCCCACGTCGCGCAGCACGTCGATCAGCGCGCTGCTGGCGGGCGTGTCGAGAATGGCGGGGTGCGCCGCCGCATGCGCGAGCACCATGCCCTGCAGCACGAACTCGATGTCGATGAGCGCGCCGACGCCCTGCTTCAGGTCGATGCGCGCAGCGTCGGACCGGTCCCGCTCGGCGCGCCAGCGCGCACGCATCGCGCCGACCTCCGCGTAAACGCGGTTCCCGTCGCGCGGTGCGCCGAGGATCTCGCGACGGATCGCCATGAGCGCGTCGCCGAGGCGTACGTCGCCGGCCACGGGGCGTGCGCGCAGCAGGGCCTGGTGCTCCCATGTCCACGCACGTTCGCGCTGGTAGGTTTCGAAGGCGTCGACGGTGGCGACCAGCAGACCCTTGGAGCCATCCGGCCGCAGGCGCGTGTCGACGTCGTAGAGTTTGCCCGCATGGGTCTGCGCGCTGAGCCAGTGCATCACGCGCTGCGCGAGGCGCTGGTACCAGCGCGTGCCGTCGACCGGGCGCGGTCCGTCGCTCATCGCGTTCGCCCGCTTGCCGTCGTAGACGAACACCAGGTCGAGATCCGACGCGAAACCCAGCTCTTCGCCCCCCAGGCTGCCGTAGCCGAGCACGGCGAAGCCGCTGCCGTCGCCGGGCAGGCGACCGTGTTGCGCGGTGAGTTCGCGCGTCGCCAGCGCGAGGATCGCGCCGACGACGGCTTCGGCCAGACCGCCGAGGCGACGCGCCGTGGCGGTCGCATCGGCGCGGCCGTCGTTGAAGGCCAGCCCGAGGCGGAATGCGATGCTCGAGCGGAATTCGTTGATGCGCTCCAGCTCGCGCTCCGCGTCGCGCTCGTCGAGCGCGCCCAGCGTGCGTGCGATCTCGGCGGAAATGTCCGCGCGCTTGAGCGGAAGCTTGTCGATGCGCGGATCGAGCACGTCGTCGAGCAGCAGCGGCTGCGCGATGACGCGCTCGGCGAGAAAGGCGCTGTCGGCGAACACGCTGGCCACGCGTCGGCGCGCGTTCGGCTGTTCGTCGAGCAAGGCGAGATACGACGAGCGACGCGCCACGGCCTGCACCAGGCGCAGCAGGCGCAGCAGGCTTGCCGTGGGCGCCACGCTGCCGCGCGCCGCGCCGATGAGCTGCGGCATCAGGCGCTCCAGGCGCTCGGCCGACCGCGCCGACATCGATCGCACCGCCGACGCGCGAGGCAGTTTGACCAGCTCCTCCGCGACGTCGTTGCCGGGCGCGAAGCCGGAGGCTTCCATCGCCGCGCCGGTCAGCGTCTCGTCGCGCGCCGCGCTCCAGATCGCGACATCGGCGATGGGTGCGGTCGCGGTACCGCCCGCCTCGGGCACCAGCACCGCCGCGAACTCGGCCGAGACCGCGTCGCGATGACGCGCCAGCTCGAGCGCGAGGTCGTCCCAGCTCGCGTAGCCACCGCCCAGCGCCAGGCGTTCGCGCGAGAGCGCGTCGTCGGGAATGTCGTGCGTCTGCGCGTCGCGCAGCATCTGCACGCGGTTTTCGAGACGCCGCAGGAACACGTAGGCCGAGCGCAGGAGTTTCGCGCGCGCCGCGGGAATGTAACCGCGCGCTTCGCAGGCTTTCAGCGCCGGCAGCAACCCGCGCACGCGCAGCGACGGATCGCGACCGCCGCGGATCATCTGCGTGAGCTGCACGATGAACTCGATTTCGCGGATGCCGCCCGGGCCGAGCTTGAGATTTCCCGCAAGATCCTTGCGCGCGACCTCGGCGTCGATCAGCGATTTCATCTCGCGCAAACCGGCGAACGCCGTGTAATCCAGATAGCGGCGGTAGACGAAGGGCCGCAGCATGTCCTGCAGCTCGCGCCCCGCGGTGCGATCGCCGGCGACCGGCCGCGCCTTGATCCACGCGTAACGCTCCCAGTCGCGGCCCTCGCGCTGGTAATACTGCTCCATCGCGCTGAACGGCAGCGCGAGGCGCCCGGCCTGCCCGAACGGCCGCAGGCGGAGG
>Ga0209129_1001089_pt1 | contig 15888 bp, 14 predicted proteins | sample AraplaMF_Col_mMS_FD_184257 | JGI IMG/M metagenome (GOLD analysis project Ga0209129, IMG submission 184257) | Arabidopsis root microbial communities from the University of North Carolina, USA - plate scrape MF_Col_mMS (SPAdes) (version 3) | ecosystem: Host-associated > Plants > Roots > Endosphere... | reverse complement strand
AAATGACCATCGCCGGCCAAACCCCTTCAGGCAGCGGCCTGTGGCACGTGCACGGCTCGCCCGACGGCCGCTTTGCCGTCGGCGATGACTTCAGCCGCAGCCTTTACCTGATCGACCGCCGTACGCGCGAGATGATCATGCTGACCACCGGCCATAAGGACACGGCCCAGGACCATCCCCATCCGACCTTCAATGCTGACGGGACGAAGATCGAGATCCAGTCGGCCATGCTGTCGGCCCACGGGCGCTCCATGAATATCGTGGTGGTGCCGGTGCCCGAGGAATGGCTGAAGCGGAAATGAGGTGCGGCGCCGCCTCAGTCGAGAGGCGTCACCGTCACCGCGCGCAGCTCGTACGGCGTGCCTTCCAGCTGGAAGCCGATGCGCCCCTCGCGTGGCGCCGCCCCGCTGATGCGGTTCTGCAGCACGCCGTTAACGGTCACTTCGATCACGCCGTCGCGGCTGACGATATCGGCGGCATTCCACTCCCCTGCCGGCTTCTCGCTGGATGGCGCAATATGCGCCTTGAGCGCCGGCTTGTCGCCGGTCAGTGGTTCGGCAAAGCTGGCGCCAGCCATCGGCAGCAGGTCACCCACAGCGCCGAACTTGGTCTGGACCTGTTGGCTCAGTGGCCAGACGCGGTCCAGCGGGCCTTCGCTGATGTGCAGCAGCACGCCGCCATTACCGGTCTTTTCCGGCCAGCGCCATTCCACGTGCAGCTTGTAGTTGCGGTAGCTGGCTTTCGTCGCCAGGAAGCCGAGAGGCGAACCGCTGGCCGCAATGACGCCGCCCGGCTGAACGCTGAATACGCTGTCGATAGCCGCCGCGGGCTCCGTGCGCAATTCCCATCCGCTGAAATCGCGGCCATTGAACATATCGGCTGCCGCCGCACTGCCGGCCAGGGCCAGCGCCAAAGCCGCAACAAGAATTCGTCGATTCACCACCTGGACTCCCTATGAAGAAAACACTGCTGTTCCTGATCCTGTCCGCCGGCGCCCTGCTCGCGCAAGCCGCCGAAATGCCATTGTGGCCCGAAGGCGTGCCGGGTGCACGCAATATCGGCGCCGAAGTGCGCAAGGACGGCTATATCTCCAATACCAGCGTGCCGACGCTGACCGTGGTACCCGCCGCAATCGACCGTCCCAACGGTACTGCCGTCATCATTGCTCCGGGCGGGGGCTACGTGCGGCAGTCCGCCATGCGCGAAGGTGTCCAGTATGCCAACTGGCTCAGCACCCTCGGCGTCACCAGCTTCGTGCTGAATTACCGGATGCAGGAGTTCGGCCATCCGGCTCCGCTGCAGGACGTGCTGCGCGCAGTCCGCCTGGTGCGCTCGCGCGGCGTCGAATTCGGCATCGACCCGAACCGCATCGGCGTCATGGGCAGTTCCGCCGGTGGGCACCTGGCGGCCAGTGCGGGCACCCTGTTCGACCATCCCTCCGGCCGCACCGGCGCAACGCTCGACGCCGTCAGCGCGCGGCCTGACTTCCTGGTCCTGATGTACCCGGTGATCACGCTGGACGGCCCCGCCGCCCACCAGGGCTCGCGCAAAGCCTTGCTCGGCGCGGCGCCATCGCCGGACCTGGTCGAGCTGATGTCGCTTGAGAAGCAGGTCACGCCGCGCACGCCGCCGACGCTGCTGATCCACACCCAGGCCGACCAGTCGGTGCCGGTCGAGAACAGCATCCTGTTCTACCAGGCCTTGACTCGCCACAAGGTGCCGGCTGAAATGTATTTGTTCGAACAGGGCTCGCACGGCATGGGCATGCGCGACAACCTTGGCACGGCTTCGGCCTGGCCAAGGCGCGCCGAGGAGTGGCTGCGCACGCGCGGATTGCTGGCGACGCCTCAAGCGAAGTAGAACATCGGCTGCAGGGGCCATTCGCGGGGACGGTTGCCGGGCATCGTCTCCATCAGGTCCGCCATGTAATCCCACCATTTGCGCATGACCGGCTGCTGCGGCAGCGCATCGATGCCGTGGTCCGGCCTGAGCTTGAGGACCGCAAACAAGTGCAGCGTCTCTTCGTCGAGGAAGATCGAATAGTCGTAGATGCCGGCCTCTCCCAGCGCCTGCGCCAGGTCCGGCCACAGTTCATCGTGGCGGCGGCGGTATTCTTCCACCATGCCGGGTTTCAGCTTCATGCGGAATGCTCGGGTCGTCGTCATGTCTTGTCCTGTTCCTCAAAACTCTTTTTCGATGGATCCGCCCTCGGCGCAGCCGGACGCACGATGAAGCTCCCTTGCGGCAGGCCTTGCACGCCGCGGGCGTCTTCCATCTTGAGCGGCGCACCCAGCTCGAGCCGGCTGTTGGTGATGCTCCAGCCGTCGATATCGTACAGATGGCCGCCGTTGGCAGCCTGGATTTCCAGCTTGTCGAGGGTAAAGCGCTGCAGCGGCGCCTCCTTGTAGCCACTGACTTCAAAGGCCGTGGCAGCGCCGGTGGCCTTGATATTCCTGATCTCCACGTCGTGGAAATGCGCGATGCCTTTTTCGCGCGGCACCGGCGTCGCCAGCACTTTCCAGTACGGCGGCACGTCTTTCATCCCGGGCGGTATGGCGGCGTAACTGTAGCTGGGGTTCCAGTTCATCGTAATGCGCAGCACCACCGCAACGTCCTTCATCGTAAAGTCGTGCAGGCGCAGTTTCTCGCCAAAGCCTCCGCGTGTGTGGGCCGACTTGAACAGGATGCCGACCGGCACGGCGCGCTCCACGGTGATGTTATAGGCCTCCACATTGCGGAAACCTCCGGCGGTCTCGCTGCCGAACGTGATGCCGGCGGCTCCGTCGCGCACGATGGAATTGCGAATGACCACGTCTTCCGTCGGCCGCGCCACACGCTGGCCGTCCGAGTCGCGGCCAGCCTTCATGCAGAGTGCATCGTCGTTGACGGCGATATCGGCGTTCTGCACCAGCACCTTGCGCGACGAGTCGATATCAATGCCGTCCGTTGATGGCCCGCGCCCGCCTTCATTGTTGCGGATGGTGACACCGTCCACCGTCACGTTTTCCGAATAGCAGATATGCAGGGTCCAGAAGCCGGAACGGCGCAGAAGCAGGCCGCCGCCCACCCTGACGTCCTTGCTGTCGAAGACCTGTACCAGGCGCGGACGCCGCGCATCGTAATCCGACGCCCAGCGCAGGCCCTGCGGCTCATATTGCTTGCGCAGCGTCCAGTAGCTGTCCCAGAAAACCTTGCCGTCGCCATCGATCGTGCCCTCGCCTTCGATCGCCGCGCCCTTCTGCCCATAGACGTTGACCAGCGCGGCCGGCCAGCTCATTTCGATGCCGGCAATGCGGGTCGGCATGACGGGATAATCACCGATGCGCTGGGAACCGAGCAAGGTGACGCCCTTGCCGATGTTCAGCGTGACGCCGGATTTGACGAAGATCGAACCGGTCAGGTAGGTGCCGGGCCGGAAGCTGACGGCGCCGCCGCCCTTCGACGCGACCGCATCGATGGCGCGCTGGATGGCGACCGTGTCCAGCGTGACACCGTCGCCCTTCGCGCCAAATTCGGCCACGGTGGCGGTGGCGGCGCCGGCCGCCTGCGCAAGCCCGCAGGCCTGGACCAGGACCAGCAGTACGGCGGCAAGGAAGCGCAGCACGCCTTAGACGATGCCGCTGCTGCTGGCGCCGGCCTTGGCCGGACGACGCACCGCCGCCTGTTCGCGATAGCCGGAAGCACGATATGCCGCAACCGGATCGATTGCGCCGCCGGAGCGCAGCCTCGCCATGGCCAGGATCGGGCTGACGTCCGTGCGGTAGGCCTGCTTCAGCGTCTGCGCGGACTGCAGCACGTCGTTAGCTTCCTGGTAGCGGCGCAGCGCCGCGCGGTCGACCAGGGCCGCCTGCACGAAGGCGCGCTGCACTTCGGCCGCGCTGTTCATCAAGCTTTCGATCGGATCGGTGACGTTATGCGACTGGTCCAGCATATAGGCTGGCTGCAGCGCCGCATCGCGTTGCACTGCATCGGCCAGCTCGTTGAACACCAGGAACAGCTGGAACGGGTTGATGCTGCCCGAATCCAGGTCGTCGTCGCCGTACTTGCTGTCGTTGAAGTGGAATCCGCCCAGCTTGCCGAACTGCGCCAGCCGCGCCACGATCATTTCGATATTGGTATTGGGCGCGTGGTGCCCCAGGTCGACCAGGCATTTCGCCTTCTCGCCCAGTTGCTGCGCGCAGGCGAAACTGGTACCCCAGTCGGCGATGGTGGTGGCGTAGAAGGCCGGCTCGAACAGCTTGTGCTCGATGAATACCTGCCAGTCCGCCGGCAGCGCGCCGTAGATGTCGCGCATGCTGTCCAGGTAACGCTCCAGCGCCCCACGCAGGTTATGCTGTCCCGGGAAGTTGGCGCCATCGCCCACCCATACCGTCAGCGCCTTCGAGCCCAGCGCCTTGCCAAGCTCAATGCATTCGATATTGTGCGCAACTGCCTGCGCGCGCGCTTCAGCGCTTTGCGCAGTCAGGCTGCCGTACTTGTAGGTATGCTGCTGGCCCGGCTGGTCCTGGAAAGTATTGGAGTTGACCGCATCGAAGCCCAGGCCGTACGACGCGGCCTGCTCGCGCAGCGCTTTCGGGTCGTCGGTACGGTCCCAGGGGAAATGCAGCGAAACCGTCGGCGTGGCGCGCGTCAGCTGGTGGATCACGCCGCAGTCTTCCATCTTCTCGAACACATTGCGCGGCTCGCCCTTGCCCGGGAAACGCGCGAAGCGGGTGCCGCCGGTGCCGACGCCCCAGCTGGGCAAGGCCACCGCGAATGTTTGCGCCACGGCGGTGAGCTGCTCGATATCCACGCCGCGCCGTCCCAGCATGCCGCCCAGGGCTGCGTAATCCGCATCCAGTGCTGCCTGCAGGGTGGCGTTATGTTCCGCCACCTGGTCCTGCTTGACTACTGCCGTCATCATGTCTCCTTGTTGCGCTGCTTATCGTGTGAAGGCTGCCGCGTTACCGGCATCGACATTGAGCACGTTGCCGGTGCTCTTGCCTGCCTTGTCGCTGGCCAGGAAATACACCGCTTCCGCAATGTCTTCCGGCAGCACACTGCGTTTCAGCATGCTGCGGTCGCGGTAGAAGGCCTCCACGTCGTCCGCATCGATCTTGTTCGATTGTGCCCGTTCCTGCTTCCATTTTCCATCCCAGATGCGCGAGCCGCGGATCACCGCATCCGGATTGACCACGTTGACGCGGATGCCGTGCGGGGCCCCCTCCAGCGCCACGCAGCGCGCCAGATGAATTTCCGCCGCCTTGGCGGTACAGTAGGCCGACGCGCCGGCCGAAGCCACCAGGCCGTTTTTGCTGGCGACGAAGACCATGCTGCCGCCGAGCTTTTGCTGCTTCATGACGCGGAAGGCGCCGCGGCTGACCAGGAAGTAGCCCTTGACCAGGATATCCTGGTTACGCTGCCAGATTTCAAGCGTGGTTTCCTCCAGCGGCGCAGACGACGCGATACCAGCATTCGACACCAGCAGGTCGACACCGCCGAAGCGCAGCGCCGATTCGCGCAGCACCGCCTCCACGGCCTGCTCGCTGGTCACGTCGGCGACGATGCTCGCGACATTATCCTTGCCGGCCACCTTGGACAGCGCCTGGTGCGCCTCGGCCAGCACCTCATTGTCGATATCGGTCAGCAGCACGCAAGCGCCTTCCTGCAGCAACTGGCGCGCCACCGCCTGGCCGATGCCGCCGGCGCCGCCGGTCACCAAGGCAATGCGCCCGGCCAGCGACTTCGGCTTGGGCATGCGCTGCAGCTTGGCTTCTTCCAGCAGCCAGTACTCGATGTCGAAGGCTTCCTGCTCCGGCAGGCCGACGTAGCTGTCGACGCCATTCGCGCCGCGCATCACGTTGATCGCGTTGACGTAGAACTCGCCGGCGATGCGGGCGGTTGCCTTGTCCTTGGCGAAGGACAGCATGCCCACGCCGGGAATCAGGTAGATGATCGGGTTGGCGTCGCGCACTGCGGGGCTGTTGGCCCGCTTGCAGCGCTCATAGTAGGCCGTATAGTCGGCGCGGTAGGCTTCCAGGCCGGCATCCAGTCCCGCCACCAACGCCTCGAAATCCGGACGGGCAGGATCGAAGTCGATCACGAACGGACGGATCTTGGTGCGCAGGAAGTGGTCGGGGCAGGACGTTCCCAGCGCAGCCAGCGGTTTCAGGTCGCGGCTGCAGACGAATTCCAGCACGGCGTCGCTGTCGTCGAAGTGGCCCAGCTTGAATTCGCTCTTGCTGATTTTCCCGCGCAGGATGGGCATCAGGCGCGCGGCCAGGTCGGCGCGCTCCTGTGCAGCCATCGGCGCGATTGCCGCGCCGCCGAAGACCGGCTGCCGGATGTTCGCGGCCAGCCATTCCTCGGCGCGCTTGATGATGGCCAGCGTGGTTTCGTAGCAGGCCTTGGCGCTGTCGCCCCATGTGAACAGGCCGTGGCCCTCCAGGATGATGCCCTTCAGCTCCGGCTCGCTTTGCGACACGGCCTCCAGTTTCAGGCCCAGGTCATAGCCCGGGCGCTGCCATGGCAGCCAGCCCAGTTCACCTTCGAAGATCTTCTGCGTCAGCGCCTTGCTGTTGGCGCAGGCCGCAATTGCGATCACGGAATCGGGATGCATGTGGTCCACATGCTTGCGGTCGATGTAGGCATGCAGCGGCGTGTCGATCGAAGCCGCGCGCGGATTCAGGTTGAAGGTGCAGTGCGGCAGGTAGCCCACCATCTCGTCTTCGTTCTCAAGGCCGCGATAGCGCTGTTTGAGCGCCTGCAGCTTGTCCATGTACAGGGTCGAGAAGCCGTCGATCTTGATGCTGCCCAGGTCTCCGCCGGAGCCCTTCACCCACAGCACTTCGACCTGGCCGCCGGTCAGTGGATCTTCCATCATCACCTTGGCCGAAGTGTTGCCGCCGCCGAAATTGGTGATGCGCAGGTCCGATCCGAGCAGGTTGGAACGGTACAGCAGCAGCTCCGGCTCGCTCATGGCGGCCGCCTTCGCATCGTCCCACAGCGATGCAATCGCCGCCTTCTGCCTTGAATCTTGCATTACTTTCTCCGTATTGGTTGGTTGATTTGCCTGGAAACCAGTAGAAATCAGGCGCCTGTGGGGTGTCAATGCGAAAGCAATCAACATGATGACCAAGAACGAAATAATCATATCGTTGATCGCATTTGGTTATCGGTCACAGCAAATCCCGAAATAATCAGCGAATTGATCATCACTTGATTGACCTGTGCCGGCGGATTGATTAGCCTCGATTTAATAAAGTTGCCACCCGGCCCGGCTCCGGAACCGAGGGAAGGCACAACATAAGGAGACGAAGATGGTGAATCACAAGCGCCGTAAACGTTTGCTCAAGCTGCTCGCGGAACATACGACAGCCAGCGTTCCGCAACTGGTCGAATGGCTTTGCGCCTCGCCTGCCACGGTGCGGCGCGACATCAGCTGGCTGGCCGCCCGCAACCTCCTGACGCGTACCAGGGGCGGCGCAGCCAACCTGCCGCAGAAGAAGCGCGGCTTCCCGCTCACGAGCGAAACCTTCCAGAACAACATCCAGTGCCATGCGGAGCGCAAGCGCGCCATTGCGCGTTATGCCGCCAGCATGTGCGGCGACGGTGAAACGATCATCATCAACGGTGGCACCACCACCTTCATGATGGCCGAATTCCTGACCGACAAGCACCTGAAGATCCTGACCAATTCCTTCCTGATGGCGGAGCGCCTGCTGGTCTCGAGCGATAACGAAATCATTCTCCCGGGCGGAAAGGTGTATCGCGAGCAGAACGTGATCCTCAGCCCCTTCGACAACGACATCACCCAGCACCATTACGCCGCGAAGATGTTCATGAGCGTGTACGGCCTGTCCCTGCTTGGCCTGATGGAGGCCGATCCGCTCCTGATTCAGGCCGAGCAGCGCCTGATCAGCCAGGCCGAGGAATTGATCGTGCTGGCCGACAGCTCCAAGTTCGCCAAGAAGGCGGGCCTGATCCTGTGCGGCCTGAATCGCGTTTCGACCGTCATCACCGACACCAATGCCTCCGACTACGCCGTGCAACTGCTGGAGCAATCCGGCGTGAACGTCGTCACGGTGGCGCCCGAAGCCTTGCCGCCATCGGTCAGCCCGGCCGCCTTCGCACCCAACTTCGACTTCCAGCCTGCAGCGCTTTACCACACGGAGACATCGCATTGAAATCCAGGAGATTAGTCATTGCGGCCCTCGCCGCGGGCATGCTGGCGGCCGCCGCCGGTTGCACTGAAAAGGCGCCCGAGAAAATCCGCATCGCGATGGTGGTCAAGAGCCTCGGCAACGGCTTCTTCGATGCCGCCCATACCGGCGCCAACGAGGCGGCGGCCCAGTTGAAGAACGTGGAGATCATCTACACCGGACCCACCACGCCCAGCGCGGAAGGCCAGATCGAGATCATCAACTCTTTGATCAGCCAGAAGGTTAGCGCTATCGTGATCTCGGCCAACGACCCGAACGCGCTGGTCCCAATCACCAGGAAGGCCATGCAGCGCGGGATCAAGGTGATCTCCTTCGACAGCGGCCTGGCCGAAGAAGGCCGCCAGATGCACCTCAATCCATCCAATGCGCAGCTGATCGGCCGCAAGCAGGTGCAGATGGCTTCCGACGCCATCGGCGGCGCGGGTGAAATCGCGATCCTGTCCGCATCGGCGCAGGCGACCAACCAGAATATCTGGATCAAGGTGATGAAGGACGAACTGGCCAAGCCGGAGTTCGCCAAGCTAAAGCTGGTCGCCACCGTGTATGGCGACGACCAGTCCGACAAGAGCTACCGCGAAGCGATCGGCCTGTTGCGCAGCAATCCCCAGCTGAAGGCCATCATCGCCCCGACCACCGTCGGCATCAACGCGGCCAGCAAGGCGGTGGTGGACGAAAAGCTGGTCGGCAAGGTTTTCGTCACAGGGCTTGGCCTGCCATCGGAAATGGCCGGCCACGTCAAGAGCGGCGCGGTGCGCGAGTTCGCGATCTGGAATCCTATCGACCTGGGTTACGCGGCAACCTATGCGGCCTATGGCTTCGTCAAGGGTGATCCGGGAGCCAAGCCGGGCGGCAGCATCAACGCCGGCCGCATGGGCGCGATTGCGCTCGACGCGCACGGCGAGGCCGCCATGGCGCCGCCGTTCACCTACAACAAGGAGAACGTCGACAAGTTCTCCAGTATCTTCTGAGCGCCATGCAGGAAAACCAGGCACCAGTGCTGGAACTGTCCGGCATCAGCAAGCGTTTTGCCGGCATCGTGGCGCTGAACAAGGTCAGCCTCTCTGTTCGCGCCGGCGAAGTCATGGCCCTGGTGGGCGAGAACGGCGCCGGCAAGTCCACCCTGGTCAAGACCCTGACCGGGATCTACACGCCGGACGAAGGTGTCGTTCGCCTTGCCGGCCATTCACCTGCCCGCAGGATGCGATGCGCGCCGGGATCACTGCCGTGCACCAGGAAACCGTGATGTTCGACGAGCTGACCGTGGCCGAGAACATCTACGTCGGCCGCCACCCAAGCCGCGCAGGCCGCATCGACTGGAAACTGATCGAAGCGGAAGCCGAGCGCCTGTTCGCCCGGCTGGAGGTGTCGTTGCCGGTGCGCGCCCGCGTCAAGGACCTGAGCGTGGCGCAGCGGCACTTTGTCGAGATCGCCCGCGCCCTGTCGCAGGAAGCGAGCGTGGTCATCATGGACGAACCGACCGCTTCCCTCTCGCAGCATGAGATCCAGGAGCTGTACCGCATCATCGGCCAATTGCGCGCGGCCGGCACGGCGGTGATTTTCATCTCACACAAGTTCGACGAAATCTTTACTGTGGCCGACAGCTATACGGTGCTGCGCGACGGCCAGTTCATCGCTGCCGGAGCGCTGTCCGACATCGATGAAGCCGGCCTGGTTTCCCTCATGGTGGGACGTGCGGTGCAAGACGCCTACCCCAAGGCCAGCGTGGAGCCAGGCGAAGTGCTGCTGGAGGTGGAAGGCTTGTGCCACCCCACCGAATTCGACCAGGTCAGCTTCCAGTTGCGGCGCGGCGAGATCCTTGGTTTCTATGGCCTGGTCGGCGCCGGCCGCTCGGAAGTGATGCAGGCCCTGTTCGGCCTGACCGCCAACGTCAGCGGCAGCATCAGGCTGGAAGGCAAGGCGCTGCGCATCCGCGGCCCGCAGGATGCGATCCATCACGGCATCGCCTACGTGCCAGAAGACCGCCAGCACCAGGGCGCCCACCTGTCGATGCCGATCCTGCAGAACATCACGCTGCCGATCCTGTCGCGCGTAGGCTTCCTGCTGCGCCGGCGGCGCACCGAGGAATGCGCGATTGCACGCCATTACAGCGAGCAGCTGGAGCTCAAGGCCAGCCACCTGCTGCAGGACGTGAGCGAACTCTCCGGAGGCAACCAGCAGAAAGTTGTGCTGGGCAAATGGCTGGCAACGCAGCCAAAGGTCATCATCCTCGACGAACCGACCAAGGGCATCGACATTGGCTCCAAGGCCGCCGTGCACCGCTTCGTCAGCCAGCTGGTCGAGCAAGGCTTGTCGGTCATCCTGGTTTCTTCCGAACTGCCGGAAGTACTGGGCCTGGCCGACCGCGTGCTGGTCATGCACAAGGGTCATGTACGACAAGTATTCAAGCGCGGCGAAGCCACGCCCGAGAACGTGGTGGCCGCCGCGTCCGGATTGGAGATGGAGACGGAATGAAAGTATTGAAGCAACGCGAAGCCCAGCTTGCGCTATCGATTGCCGCCCTGGCCTTGCTGGTCGGCTGGCGCGCACCGGTGTTCCTGACCGCGCCCAGCCTTGCCAACCTGCTGACCGACAGTACCTTGCTGGTCATGCTGGCACTGGCGCAGATGCTGGTAATCGTGACGCGCGGCGTTGACCTGTCGGTGGCGTCGACCCTTGCCCTGTGCGGCATGGCCGCTGCCCTGCTGGCGTCGCGCAACCCAGGCTTGCCGCTTGCCTTCGTGATGCTGGCGGCAACCGCCCTGGGCCTCGTGCTTGGCCTGCTCAATGGCTGGCTGGTCGGCTACCTTGAGCTGCCGCCCATCGTCGTTACGCTCGGCACCATGAGCGTCTATCGCGGCCTGGTCTTCGTGCTGTCCGGCGGCGCCTGGGTCAACTCGCACCAGATGCCGGCGCAGTTCATCGCTTTCCCGCTTGAGCGCCTGCTCGGCTTGACCCACTTGATCTGGATCGCCGCTGCCACAGCGTTCGGCGCATGGTACGTTGCGCGCCACAGCCGCTTTGGCCGCGACCTGTACACCATCGGCAACGAGCCGTCGTCGGCACGCTACGTCGGGATTCCGATCGCACGCCGGCTGCTGTGGACTTACGGCCTGTCCGGCGCCGTGGCCGGCCTGTGCGGCTACCTGTGGGTGGCGCGCTACGCCGTGGCGTATACCGAAATCGCCTATGGCTTCGAATTCACCGTGATTGCAGCCTGCGTCATCGGCGGCATCAGCATTGCCGGCGGCTGCGGTTCCGTGACGGGCGCGGTCCTCGGCGCGCTGTTCCTCGCCGTGATCGGCAACGCCCTGCCGGTGGTCAAGGTATCGCCATTCTGGCAAAGCGCGCTGACCGGCATCGTCATCCTGGTCGCTGTGCTGATCAATGCACGCGGCGGCCGCAGCAAAGGGCGCCAGATCCTGCAACTGCACCTGAAAAATTCCGCCAGGAGTACCGCATGAACTCCGCCCAGACCATGACCGCTCCAAGCACCTCTCGCTACACCATCCTCGATCGTCCCGGCTTCCGGCTTGGCGCCCTGCTCGGGCGCTGGGAATCCATGCTCGCCCTGCTGCTCGTCGCGGTGTTCGCCGTCAACGGCACACTGCTGCCGCATTTCCTCGACCTGGACAACCTGGCCGACGGCACCTTCAACTTCAGCGAGAAGGCCCTGCTTGCACTGCCAATGGCCCTGTTGATAATCTGCCGCGAAATCGACATTTCCGTGGCCGGCATCCTCGCACTCAGCTCGGTTGCGATGGGCCTGGCCAACGGCGCCGGCTGGCCGCCCGATTCCCTGTTCCTGGTGGCCCTGCTGACCGGCATGGCATGCGGCGCCCTGAATGGCGTACTGGTAACGCATTTCGCCCTGCCCTCCATCGTCGTCACGATTGGCACGGTGTCGGTGTTCCGCGGCTTGGCGAGCGTGGTGCTGGGCGACCAGGCATTCACCGGCTACCCGCAACTGATGGCCGACTGGGGCCAGGGCTATTTCTTCGGCGTCCTGCCGCGTGAATTCACCGTATTGCTGCTGTGTGCCGCCCTGTTCGCCTTCGTGCTGCACGCCACCAGCTGGGGGCGGCGCATCTACGCTATCGGCAACAACCCGGTGGCGGCGCGCTTTTCCGGCATCGCCGTGGATCGCTACCGCTTCATGCTGTTCGTCCTGGCGGGCGCCATGGCCGGCCTGGCGGCTTTCCTCCTGACCGGCCGCATAGGCAGCACGCGCCCCAACATTGCCATGGGCTGGGAGCTCGAAGCGATCACGATGGTGATCCTCGGCGGCGTCAGCATCTCCGGCGGCATCGGCACTATCGGCGGCGTGATGCTGGCCGTACTGACGCTGGGCGCCGTCACCTTCGGCCTGTCGCTGGCTAACGTGCCGGGCATTTACATGACGATTGCTGTCGGCGTATTGCTGCTGGTCGCGATTGCCTTGCCGCGCCTGCTGCGCGGTCGCAAGGTGGCGAAATGAGCGACCAGCGCGCCACCGTCGTCCTCGACATCGGCAAGACCAACGCCAAGCTGACCCTGATCGCCGCTGACGGCAGCCAGCTTGCCGAGCAGCGCCGGTCGAATACCATCCTGCAGGATGGCCCCTATCCGCATCACGACACGGAAGGCATCTGGGACTGGATGCTGGGCGTGCTGCGCCAATTTGGCGGCCAGGCCAGCATCGGCGCCATCGTGCCTGTTACCCACGGCGCGACAGCGGCCCTGGTCAACCGCGATGGCCTGGTGCTGCCGGTACTGGATTATGAATACGTGCTGCCAGCCGCACACGCGCAACGCTACGATGCGCTGCGGCCTGCCTACACAAGCAGCTACTCGCCGCGCCTGCCCGCCGGCTTGAACCTGGGCAGCCAGCTGGCATGGCTGGCGCAAGCCTTCCCCGACGAATTTGCGCAAACGCAGCACATCCTGATGTACCCGCAGTATTGGGCCTGGCGCCTGTGTGGCGTCGCCGCAGGCGAAGTGACGTCGCTGGGCTGCCATACCGACTTGTGGCAGCCCGCAAGACAGGCTTACACCGCGCTGGTGGAACGCATGGGCTGGCATGCCCTGCTGCCGCCCTTGCAGCCCGCCTGGCAGGCGCTCGGCACACTCAAGCCCGAATTGGCGGCGCAATCCGGATTGCCGGTGGACTGCCAGGTACTGTGCGGTATCCACGACAGCAATGCGTCCCTGCTGCGCCACCTTGGCGCTCCTGCCGCCCCTGCCGTGCTGTCCACCGGCACCTGGGTCATCGCCGCCGCCCCCGGCATGGCGCTCGACGGCTTGCGTGAGGAGGCGGACATGCTGGCCAACAGCAGCGCCTACGCGCAGCCGGTACCGTGCATGCGTTTCATGGGCGGCCGGGAATTCGGTGCGATCGCCGGCGGCACGGACGGAACGCCACCGGCGGACTTCCTGGCCAGCGACCTGTCGGCCATGGTGCGCCAGGCCACGTTCGCGCTGCCGGCCTTCGCCCAGGCAGGGCCCTTCGCACAGCGCAATGGCGGCATTGCCGGACCGGCGCCGGAGTGCGCCGCGCAACGTTCAGCCTTGGCGACGCTGTACCTCGTCCTGATGTGCGATTACTGCCTGGATGCCCTGGGCGTGCGCGGCGATGTCGTGGTCGAGGGAGCGTTCACCGGCAACGCGTATTTCGCACCGTTGCTGGCTGCGCTGCGCACCGGCCGCGTGCTGGCGACAGACGATACCAGTGGCACGACTTGCGGGGGCTGGCTGCTGCATCGCCGCGACGGCACGCCCCGGCTGCAGGGCCATACCGCCGAAGCGCTTGCGCTGGACGGCCTGCAAGCCTACCGCCAGCGCTGGCGCGAACTTATTGAGGGATGAGCATGACGCGTGCCGCAGCATCGCGCTCGGCACGAAGTACCTGGCCGTCGCTGGCCAGTTCCACCACCTGGATGCTGGAGCGGCGCGTGCCCTTTCCGTCCGGATGCGTGAAATAAAACAGGAATGCGCGCTCGCCGCTGACCACCACATCGGGATGCCCGCCGATCGCGCGGTCGTCTTCGCCCTTGCCGGGCTCCTGCAGCAGGTTGCCCGGCTGGCGCGTCCAGTTCAAGGCGTCGGCGGAACGGTACACGCCCAGGCCTTGCCACACATCGGTCACCATCCACCAGTTGCCCTTCCAACGGAACACCTTCGGCCCTTCACCAGCCTGGTCGCCAATGGCGAGGCCGCGGTCAGTCCATTTCATCAGGTCCTCGCTGTCGGCAAAATAGATCGACTTCTTGTCCGCCTCGTTGTTGTACCACATGCGCCAGCCGCCTCCGGGCAGCGCCACGACGCTGGCGTCGATTACCTTCGGCACAGCCAACGGCACTTCGCGCGCGTCATCCCAATTGCGCAGGTCACTGCTGGACAGGTGAACGATATGGCGCGGATGCTTCCAGTCGTTGAAGACGCCCGGCACCACCGTCAGGAACATGTGAAAGCGGCCATCGGGCGCACTCACTACGTCCGGGGCCCATTGCGTGGCATCCGCCCCGCCCAGGTTTTCCGGCAGCTTGATGTTGGCCGTACCCACGTAGCGCCAGTGCGCTCCCATGTCGTCCGATTCGGCAATGCCGATGCGCGTACCGTGCACCCAGGCGATATCGGCCAGGCCGGGGACGTTGGCACGGCGGTTGGTATAGAACATCCACCAGCGCCCCACCAACGGATTCCAGACCACGACCGGATCGGCCGCGCCATCATGCACCGGGTCGCGGAAAAGCGGCTTGGGCGCCACAGCTCCGGCAACGTGCGGCGCATGCTCGGCGGAGCACGCCTCCCCCGTTGCCAACAATGCCAGCAAAACAACAAGGAAGCGTGCAACCATGGTACTCCTTAGTGCGTATAGGTCAGGCTCACAAAATATCGACGTCCGGAGAAAGCCAGCTCGTTCACGCGGAACAGGTCGCCGGCGTCGGTGATCTGTTCCTGGTCGGTCAAGTTCTTGCCTTCGACGGAGAAGGTCAGGTTCTTGTTGAAGCGGTACTGGAACTTCGCATCCAGGAAGCCCGTCTTCTCCTGGAAGTTGGGATTGCCCGAAACGTCGTTGCCGCCAGTGAAGAAGCGGTCGCGATAAGTATAGGCGATGCGCGCGTTGTACTCGTTGCGGTCGTACCAGAAAGCGACGTTGTAGCTGTTCTTCGACAGGCCAGGATACGGCAGCTCGGTCCCGTCCAGCGCATTGACCAGCGCCGTGCCTGCAGCGTACTTGTACTTCATGCGCGTGTAGTTGGTATCGATGCCGAAACCACCGAGCCAGCCGGGCAGCATGGTGAATGCAGTCCGGGCCGTCAACTCGACACCCCTGGTTGTCGCGCCCTTGCCGTTGATCGGCTGCGTCACGTCAAACAGGACGCCGTTATTGAACAGGTCTACATTGCGCACGAACGCCTTGTTCACGATATAGCTGGTGATCTTCTTGTTGAACAGGCCCATGCTCAACTGCGTGTCCTTGTTCGGATAGTATTCGAGGCTGAGGTCCGTGTTGGTGGCGCGGTACGGCTTCAGGTCCGGATTGCCGGCGGTGCAATCGTCCACGCCATCGCCGCCGAATTGCGCCAGGCCGCTGCCCTGCGTGCAGGTGGCATTCGGCACCAGGAAATCGATCCGTGGACGGGCCAGCACTTTGCCCCAGGCAGCGCGCAGCAGGAAGTTGTCCGGTACCAGCCACCAGCCCGCATTC
>Ga0209129_1001088_pt1 | contig 15891 bp, 18 predicted proteins | sample AraplaMF_Col_mMS_FD_184257 | JGI IMG/M metagenome (GOLD analysis project Ga0209129, IMG submission 184257) | Arabidopsis root microbial communities from the University of North Carolina, USA - plate scrape MF_Col_mMS (SPAdes) (version 3) | ecosystem: Host-associated > Plants > Roots > Endosphere... | reverse complement strand
ACCGTTGACATTGGCCAAAGCCTGGCCTGGTTTCTGTTCCACCTTGCTATTGCAGGCGGAAACGAGGACAACCAGCATGCCCGCGAAAGCCATATTCGGGTTGATGTGCTTCAAAATATCCTCCCTCGACTGTTGCAACTCATTCTAATAGCGCGCCAAGCGCGCACGATTGACTCAGTACGCGTTTTGCCGGTTCATCACCACCTTGACTGTCCGCAATATGATCCACAGGTCGAGCCACAGCGACCAATGGCGCAGGTAGTCCAGGTCATAGCGGATACGCGCCTCCATCTTTTCCAGGGTCTCCGTTTCACCACGCAGGCCGTTGACCTGGGCCCAGCCGGTAATGCCCGGCTTGACCTTGTGGCGCAACATATAGCCCTTGATTAGCTTGCGGTATTGTTCGTTGTGGGCAACGGCATGCGGCCGTGGCCCGACAATGCTCATCGATCCTTGCAGCACATTGATAAACTGCGGCAATTCATCAAGCGAGGTGCGGCGCAGGAAGGCGCCGATTTTCGTGATGCGCGAATCGTGGGCGGTGGCTTGGCGCACCACCGGACCATCCTCGGTCACGCGCATCGAGCGGAATTTGTAGACGATGATTTCCTCGCCATACAGGCCATAGCGGCGCTGGCGGAAAATCACCGGACCAGGCGAACTGATCCACACTGCCAGGGCAATAACCAGCATCAGCGGCGCCAACGCCATCAGAATCGCACTGCCGATGATCACGTCGCTGGCGCGCTTGACGATGCCGTCGAAGCCGACAAATGGGGTTTCGCAAATCGCGACCACCGGCATGCCGCCCACGCTGTCGAAGCGCGCCTGCATCAGGTCGAACACATAAATATCGGGCAGGAAATAGACCGAAGCCGTGGTGTCCTGCAATTCATCGAGCAGCTTGCGGATGCGCGGCTGCGCCGAGATCGGCTGGCTGATGAAAATCATCTTGATGTGGTTGTCGCGCACGAAGCCGGCAACATCGCCCATATTGCCCAGTACCGGATGCGACAGCCCCGATTTGCGGCGGTCGGCCGTGCGGTCGTCGAAGAAGCCGCGCACGCTAAGGAACAGGTTGGGCATGCGCTCTACCGTGCCCGCAAACTTGGTGCCCACTTCATTGGCGCCGACGATCACCACCGAGCGCACCTCGCTCTCCTTGGCCGGGTCGGTGCCGACATGGCGCGCCGCCAGGTGGCTCATGAGGAGCGCGAACGGCGTTGCCAGGAACCAGCTGAACACCACCGCTTCGTCGTAGTGGTAAGCCAGCCCGCTGACGTTGCCGAGGAAGACCAGGATCACTGCCGTGACGATCCACCCCATGAAGATATCGCGCGCATAGGCCGTGATGCGCCCGCTGCGCCAGGTGCGGTAAGGGTCAACGTGCTGGTACACCGCCGACGAGATGAAGAAGGCCAGCACCATCAGCACCAGCGAGTATCCGGTAAACGGCTCCCCATACACCATCGACGTGGCGTACAGCATCCCCATGATGATCAGCGGATCGAGAACACGCTGGAAAAAGGAGACCAAGGGAATATCGTTTACCGTCATCGTCGCTCCTTGTCATCAGAATTGCACCGTCGCCATGAATGAAACGCCCTTCGCCTTGTAGCTGCCGGTGCCGATCAGCGGCGTGCCGGTACGGCGGTCCTTGAAGCCGGTCACGCTGAGCTGGACCTTGCGCCAGGGCTGGTAGACCACGCCGATATTGGTGCTGCGCGTGGTATCGCTTGGGTCACCATCGAAGGTGACGTAAGGCATGCGTTCGAATTTCCGCTTCTCGCGCTTGACGCCGGCATTGGCCTGCACCTTGGCCGAGATGTCCCAGGTGGCATTGAGGCTGGCGCCCTTGTTGACGCTGTTGTTGACCACGATGCTCTCCACCGCCGCAAATTCGCGCCAGGCCTCGGCGGTGAAACGCAGCTTGCTGCGCGGCCGCCAGTTCACGGTGCCGCGGCCGTTGAGGCCGCTGGTATCGCGCTCGGTGAAGGTATCGTGCTTGCGCTTGGCGTAGCCCGCCAGCAATTGCAACTGCGTGATGTCGCTGTACAGCCAGTTGATATTGGCTTTCAGCTCGTCCTGCGTATAGTTCTGGTCGAGGAAGGTGGTGCCGATGCGGCGCGGATTCAGGAAATTGCCTTTGATATGCCGCGCCACCAGGCCTACCCTGCTGCCGCTCGATGCGTGGTAGTCGATACCGACTTCGCTGCGGTCCTCTTTGCGGTTGTTCAGGCTTTGCGCTTCCAGCTCGTAGTCGAAGCGGTCGCGCTGGAAGCCAGTGTAAATGCGCCAGCTCGGGTGCATGCGCCAGCCGCCGTTGGCATATTCGCGGCGCTGGGTGCGCAGGTTGCGCTGTTCAGAGTGGAAATCGTTGAACGGGGTCAGCACTTGCTGGTAGCTGCCGCCGATATTGCCGTCAAAATGATTGCCGACCACCCAGGCCCAGTCCAGGCTGAAGTCCTTGCCGTTATAGTCAAGCTGGTCGTAATGGTCGAAAGTCACGCGCGAGACTTTCGCCTGGCCGGTAATTTTCTGGCGGCCGATCGGGCGGTCCAGTGCAATGCCGGCAATGGCTTGCGTGGCGCGGTCCGAACGCTGGATGCCGTCCGGCGTGTTGTCCGGCAGGCGCAGCAGGTTATCGTCATACGATTGCCCCACGCTGATAAAGGGCTTGAAGGTTTCGCTGATATCCGCCTGCGCAGGACAGCACGCCAGTGCGGCAGCCAGCGCCAATGGAGTTGGCAGGATGCGCATATTATTTTTAGCCTTATTTAACACTACCAATAGGTCCAGCTGCCGGTCATCATGATCCAGGCAGCCAACAGGCCGTTCGTCACGGCGTGTCCCAGGATGGGAGTCCACAGCGTCTCGCTGCGCATGTACAACAAGGTGTAGGCAAGGCCAGCGAAGATGCCGGCCAACCACAAGTTATGTTCGATACCGAACAAAAGAACAGAGATCGCCACCGCGCGCATGCCGCAGCGTGCCGGCCGCAGTGACAGGAAGTCGCGCTGTTCAAGCCAGCGCAACAGAAAGGAACGCCAGAATAGTTCCTCCATCATGGGCACCACCAGCGCCGCGCCGAAAGCGCGCACGGCCACCAGCGGCCAGTCGATGCGGCCATCGCTGCCTAGAGCATCGAAGCCGCGCGGCGCGCCGATTTGCATCCAGCTCGCATCGAGGGCAATCCACAGCACGAAGACGCCGGCACCGATGCCGATAGCAACGAACGCATCGCGCCGTGCAGGCAATGCGCGTAACTCCCGGTAGTGCTTGCGCCACGCCAGCAGCATGGCCAGCACCAGCGCGATCTTGGCAGGGTACAGCCAGCGCATGGTGTTCGCGTGCGCACCGAAACGTTCAAGCACGTCGGCGAAGATGATGAAAACAATGAAGGTGGCGAACGGCAGCACGCGCGGCATGGCGCCGCTGCCATGGGCGCGCAGTGCGAGCACAGGCACCGCAGCCGCTGTCGCTTGCGGCTGTTGGGAAATGCGCTTAGGTGGCTGCTGTAAAGTCACGATATCTGCCTTCCCGTTGGAAATGCCGAAGCAAGACTGCCTCGGCATTAAGGTTGTCAGATATTACAGCGGGCAATCGTGCGCAAGCGCACGAAAGTGAGAAAGTGCAAACTGTGGATTGAGTTACATCAAACGTTGTTGCGGGATTCGATTGCTTCCCAACGCTCCAGCGCGGTCATCAGTTCTTCTTCAATCTGTGCGATGCGTTCGTTGAGGCGCTTCGCTTCCGCTGGCGTCTTCTTATAGAAGTCCGGATCGGACAGCGTGAGGTTCAGCGCTGTCTGTTCATCTTCCAGTTTGGCAATGAGTTGCGGCAACTCTTCCAGCTCGCGCTGTTCTTTGTAGCTGAGTTTTTTCGCCTTGGCCTGTGCTGGCGCGGCTGGTGCAGGTGCAGCTGCGGCAGGCTTGACTTCCGCTTTCTTCTGCGCCGGTGCAGCGGCGCTGGCGTCACGCACGCGCTCCCAATCGGTGTAGCCGCCGACATATTCTTTCCACTTGCCCTGCCCTTCGGCGACGATCACCTGGGTCACCACGTTATCGAGGAACATGCGGTCGTGGCTGACGAGGAACACGGTACCGGCGTAATCCTCCAGCAATTCTTCCAGCAGTTCCAGCGTATCGATGTCGAGGTCGTTGGTCGGTTCGTCCAGCACCAGCACATTGGCCGGCTTGGCGAACAGGCGCGCCAGCAGCAGCCGGTTGCGTTCGCCACCGGACAGCGAACTCACCAGCGAACGCGCGCGTTGCGGCTCGAACAGGAAGTCGCCCAGGTAGCTCATGACGTGCTTGCGCTGGCCATTGATTTCGACCCAGTCGGAACCGGGCGAAATGGTATCGGCCAGCGTCGCGTTGTCGTTCAACTGCGCGCGCATCTGGTCGAAGTATGCGACCTGCAATTTGGTGCCTTGCTTGATGGTGCCGGCGTCGGCCTGCTCTTCACCGAGGATCAGCTTGAGCAAGGTGGTCTTGCCGGCGCCGTTCGGGCCGATCAGGCCAACCTTGTCGCCGCGCATGATGATCGAGCTGAAGTCGCGTACGATGACTTTTTCGCCGAAGTCCTTGCTGACGTTTTCCAGTTCGGCCACGATCTTGCCGGAACGTTCGCCGGTGCCTACCTCCAGGCGCACTTGGCCTTGCTGGTCGCGGCGCGCGGAACGCTGTTCGCGCAGGCGTTCCAGGCGGCGCACCCGGCCTTCATTACGGGTGCGGCGTGCTTCGACGCCCTTGCGGATCCACACTTCTTCCTGCGCCAGTACCTTGTCGAACTTGGCGTTTTCCACTTCCTCGATCGCCAACTGCTCCTGCTTGCGGGTCTGGTAGGTACTGAAGTTGCCCGGGTAGGACAGCAAGGTGCCGCGATCCAGTTCGATGATGCGGGTCGCCACGTTATCCAGGAAGGAACGGTCGTGGGTGATGAACAGGATACTGCCCTTGAAATCGCGCAGCAGGCTTTCCAGCCACTGGATCGAGCTGAAGTCGAGGTGGTTGGTCGGTTCGTCCAGCAGCAGCACGTCCGGCGCGCCAACCAGCGCGCGTGCCAGTGCGGCGCGCTTCTTGGTACCGCCGGACAAGGTTTCCACCAGCACCGAACCATCCAGGTTCAGGCGGCCCAGTACGTTTTCGACCTTGTTATCGAGGTTCCAGGCATCGCCTGCGTCCAGCAGGACCTGGATATCGTGCATGCGTTCCATCAGCTTGTCATCGTCACCCTGGCCGAACTGGCTGGTCAGCGCGTCGTATTCCTTGCGCAGCGCCGGCAGTTCGCCCAGGCCGGTGGCCACGGCGTCATGCACCGTATGGCCCGCCTCGAATTGCGGCTCCTGCTCGACGTAGACGATTTTCAAGCCCTGCTGCATGACCAGCAGGCCGTCATCCAGCTTCTGCATGCCGGCGATAATTTTCAGCAAGGAGGACTTGCCGGTGCCGTTGCGCCCGATCAGGCCAACCCGCTCCCCGGTTTCCAGGGAGAATTCAGCGTGGTCCAGCAGGGCGTGGTGGCCAAAAGCCAGTTGTGCGGATGTTAAGGAAATGACAGCCATTGGAGTGCAAATAGGGACGGAAAAACGAGCATTTTACCTGTTGCCAGCCTGTCAGCTATAATTGCGCTCGCTTTGCGTCCTCCCCGTAGCACAATGGATAGTGCACATGCCTCCTAAGCGTGGGATACTGGTTCGATTCCAGTCGGGGGGACCAGCGCTAAATTCTATAACGTGTCACCACGTACCAAAACCTGCATAGTCAAGGGCTACGCGGGTTTTTTATTGTCTTAGGTAATGCCATGGAGTAGCATGAAATGGTACTGAAGTACCGTCATTTTTGGCGGTATTTCCAGGCTACTGAAAGTGAGATACCGTCAGGGAGATTCACATGGCCTTAACCGATACCGCAATCAGGAACGCGAAGCCTTCTGGCAAACCGTCCGGCGACAAGATCACGGACGGCGACGGCATGTACCTACTTGTCAAGCAAACAAGCGATGGCATCGGTAAGTACTGGCGGATGGACTACCGGATTGACGGTAAGCGCAAGACACTTTCGCTTGGTACCTATCCGGCCGTGTCGCTTACGAAGGCCAGAAAGCGCCGCCAGGAGGCGCGGGGACAATTGGCAGACGGAATTGACCCTGCTGCCGATAAACGCGAAAAGAAGCAGGCGCGAATCATTGCTGCGGGCGCTCAGTTCGAAGTCATTGGCCGCGATTGGCTGAAAACCTCCTCCAGCGAACGCGGCGAGGAAACGCAGAAACGGGTGGAGAGCTGGTTCGAACGCGACGTGTTCCCGTTCATCGGCAAGACTCCAATTGGCGATCTTGGGCCCGCCGATATCCTGAACCTGATGAAGCGCATGGAGAAGCGCGACATCATCGATTCGATGCGCCGTGTGCTCGGATACATCAGCAAGGTTTTCCGCCTGGCGATGGTGATGGGTCTTACTGACCGAGATCCAACCATTGGTGTCGCTGACCAGCTAAAGCAACGGGAGGAGGGTCACTTTGCCGCCATCACCGATCCTGCCAAAGTAGCCCCCCTACTCCGCGCCATTTACGGTTATGAAGGACATATCGTGACGCGCTCCGCTTTAAAGCTGATGCCGCTGCTCTTCCAACGGCCTCATATGGTGCGCGAGGCCGAATGGACAGAATTCGACCTGGACGCAGCCGTGTGGACGATCCCAGCCGAGAAGATGAAGATGTCGATCGACCATATAGTGCCGCTCCCCACGCAGGCGGTCGCGATATTCCGTGAACTCGAATCGATCACCGGGCACGGCAAATACTTATTCGCGAGCCATCGCGCCGGCCGTCCGATGAGCGATAACACCATTAACGCAGCCCTGCGCGCATTAGGATATAGCGGCAGCGAAATGACGGGGCACGGCTTCCGGGCAATGGCCCGAACAATTCTGGACGAGGTTCTTGGGGAACGGGTCGACCTTATCGAGCATCAGCTCGCACACACGGTTAAAGATCCCAACGGCCGCGCGTACAACCGTACCGCGCATCTGCCGGCCAGGCGGGCGATGATGCAGCGCTGGGCGGACTACCTGGATAAGTTGCGTGCTGGCGCTGAGATTCTCAAGTTTGGGACTCGCAATGAAGCCTAAGACCAAGGCGACCGAAACTACGTACGTCGAATCCTCATGGATCGGCGCATTCGAACTTTCGGAACCGGACCGGAAGATTATCTTGGACCTAGGGGTTTCAGATGCGTCGATAAAATTAATCGAGGGGGAAGTGGCAGCGCATCGGGATCTGACCCGGCCCCACCTCCAGGAGCGACCAACCGCCGACGAAATACGAAATAGGCTAAATGTTCTGCAGTCGAAGGCTGTTGAATTACGTAAGATGCTCTCCGGCCTCGACACATACAGCAAGTCGGTGCTTCAAGCAGCCAACCTGCAGGCGATACTTCTTGAGCGGGACGGCATCGATTACTCGGGACTCGAAAACCAGTTGATCTGCCTGGAAGTGATCTCGGCACTTGCGGTTCGAAAGACCTCTGACAATGCAGGGGCCGGCACAAGGCAGCGCGGGCAAAAGCCTATGCCTGACGCTGCGCTGGTCGGCCGCATAGCCAACATCGTCGGCCAGTTCGGCATCACGACCACAACCGACTCCCCTGGTAGCTCGTTCGTCAAAATCTGCCAGGCAATCTCAAATTCAGGCGGATTCAAATCAAACGACCCACGCGGCGCCATCCGCAACTACATCAAAGGCATCCCCAAGGGCACTTAAATTGCTGGCAAGCGCTGATTTCCATGACATGAAAATTTAGGCAGCGAGTCCTAATCTACCCCCATCGCGCTACGGCGTACTTTTAGAGGGTAGAAAATGCTACAGCAACGCATCAGAATCAGCGACTTGGCAACTACACAGGCCAAGCAAGGACTCCTCCCGGTTAGTCCATCCACCATCTGGCGATGGGTCCGTGAGGGCCATTTCCCCAAGCCATTCAAAATCGGCTCCCGCGTCACCGTTTGGGATCGCACCGAAGTTGAAGCCTTCATCGCCAAGCGCGCGGAAGGCGGTGCCAAATGAACTACGCCCCCACCGCTCAAGCAATCATCGAAGGCGAGCAGTTCGCGAATGCCGCACTGATTCAAGTCAGCCCCGTATCGCTGGTCAAGACTGCATTTTTCAATCACTGGCGCCAATGCTGCCGAATACCTGCGATGACCTGACCCGCGCCAGTATTCGCGGATTCTGCCGTAGTTTGCAGAAGCACATCGAGCGGGGTGTCAAATGAAATCACTTCGTCCCAAAGCGCCTGCAAGTCCAATCCTCTGGCGCCTTCTCATGAAGCTTTGGGAAGGTGCGCAGACTACTCCAACACTGCAAATTCAATGCGGCACGACCCACGCCCCCAGCGGCATTCATTCACTCCGGTCGCGCGGGCTATCAATTCCTTGCCAGCTAATTCCAGTAAGGAATCGTGATGGTGCGGAGATCAAGACAGGGCTGTATTCCCTGACCGCCGCAGATCGAAAAATCATCCGGTCCTGGATGAAGGCGAAGTGAGGTTAGCCCGTGAACCAACTACAACCACTAATTGACCTTGCCGACCACGGCCTGCAGCCAATCGGCCGGCAGGTCTGGATTGGGCTCGGGTTCCGCCCGTCAAAGAAATTTGCGCTGGCGCTGGACCCCGACAATCTGCCTGCGCCTAACGACTGCTGGCCTGTCGTGGGGTTGGACATCATTGTGACTTACCAAGGTAGCAGGATTAGGTACGGCGTGTTGCGCTCGCTGTGCCATGCGCTTCAGCAGGCAAATCCACGCAGGCTATTTGCCGTCGACGTAGAGCGGCCCGGAATTGCGTACTTGAAGCTGGAGAATAAATGAATCAGCGCGAAGACTTCATGCCCACCGCACCGGCCGATCCAGACCTAACGGCGTCCAGGCAAGCAATCACCCGCACGCATTCAGAGAATGAGCAAGGCACCGCAATTCTGAAGAACGGCGCAGATGTTACGCCGGAATGCATCACATGGCTTTGGAATCCATACCTTGCGGCAGGAAAGATCCACATACTTGCCGGCCCACCCGGCGTGGGCAAAACGACCTGTGCGCTCCGCATGCTTGCATCAATTTCGTCGGGCGGCCCCCTGCCCGATGGGACGACCGCAACCAAGCGCGATGTCATGATCTGGACCGGTGAGGATGGAATCGCTGACACGCTTGCGCCTCGCTTGTTGGCGATGAAGGCGGACATGAGGAAGGTCCACTTCGTTGACGGTGCGCGCGATGCCGGCGGCGTCCGAGAATTTGATCCTGCACACGACATCCCGCTATTAGACGAAGCTATTTCCCGTGCCGGCCTTGATCTTGGCATGGTCCTACTTGACCCGATTGTCTCGACGTTCTCGGGCGATTCGCATAAGAACGCCGAAGTAAGGCGGAGCATGCAGCCAGTCGCAGACCTCGCTCGTCGCCACAACTGCGCAGTAGTCGGAATCACGCACTTCAGCAAGGGAACGCAAGGTCGCGATCCCACCGAACGAGTCAACGGCAGTATCGCCGTGGGCGCCGTTGCACGTGTCGTCATGGTCTGCGCCAAGTTGCCGGAAGACTCCGAACTCGGCGAAGGCTGCGTGTTCATGATTGCCAAGTCCAACATCGGGCTCGATACAGGCGGCTTCCGCTATCACCTAGAGCAAGTGCCGGTACCTGGCTACACGGAGATGTTCGCTTCGGTGGCTGTCTTCGACGAGGGATTGGACGCCACTGCACGCGAAATTTTGCGGCATGTCGATGCATCCCCCGCCGAGGACAAAGAGGTGCAGCAAGACATTACCAGCTTCCTAAGGGATCTACTCGCCGACCGCCGCGTCGATTCAAAGCAAGTGGAGGCCGACGTCCGAGGCGCCGGGTATTCAATGGACAAGGCAAGACGCGCCGCTAAGAAACTCGGCGTCGTGCCGAAGAAATATCCAGGCATGAAATCTGGCTGGTATTGGGAACTGCCGAAGTTTGCAAAACATCCCGAAGATGGCGAAGTTTGTACTCCAAAAAGGCTGCAAACTTCGCAAACTTCGGAGGATCTTGGGGCGAATCATGAAACTTCATGACATATTTGGCCTCTGTGCCGCGCCAGTGAAAAAGGCGTTTGACCTGCTGCTTCGTGAGGATCGAGTGCTGGCGCTGGGCGCCTGGGCATACGCCGTGATTCATGACCTCCCACGTGATCATGCCTTTGAAAAGTTTCTGGCATTTTCCATCTTGGCTTGGCTCTCGTCCAAGGAGAAGACCAACCTTTGCCGCGATCATTTAAAAATTTCGGCGGGCGCAGGGAGTACGCAATGCGAGCAAAGAGTGTGGCAGCGTTTGAATACTCTCTCCTCGCGAGGACAGCCAATCACGAAAGATCCTGCAACAATGGAATCATCAACCAATCAGGAGGACGAGCAGAAATGAGCAAGGTTCAACGACACCTAGTCGCGCATTACATCCGGTCGGCATATGTAGGCAAAGGCGCACCAGAAACAGCGGCGTGTTACGCGATGGCTCAAAATTGGGCCGATGCCGAAGCCGTAGCTACCGACTGCAAGGCTATTGCTACCGCGATGACAACTACTGACTATGCTTCAACAGCGGTCGCAGTTGACCTCTCCGCAGCAGTAAGGCCGCGAACCGTCATAGGTCGCCTGACTGCGGCCCGCCGCGTTCCCCCGCTTTGCCGAATTCTGACTAACCGTGGAGAATCGGCCGCTGAATTTGTTGGGCAGGGCAAGCCTATCCGCCTCAGTAAGCTGGACCTCGATGGCGGCGTCATGAACGAATTGAAGGTCTGCGGCATGGGCGTCTTCGATAAAGAGATCCTTCGCTCCAGCTCGCCACAAGCGGATGCCGTTATGGCAGAAGACCTGGCCGCAGCATGTGCCCAAGCTATGGACCGCGCATTTCTGGACCCAAGCAACGCTGGCGTTGCCGAAGAAAGGCCTGCAGCCGTAACCTACGGCGCTCCATCAACCGCATCCACTGGCGCGGCGTTCGCCCAAGTCGATGCCGACCTCACGAATATGCTGCAAATGCTCGTGAGCGCCGGTAGCGATGCATTGAACGCCGTGTGGATCGTGCGACCAGAAACTGCTATCGCGCTCAGCTCATTGCGTGATGCCTCTGGCGCCGTGGCGTACCCTCAGATCTCGGTGCTTGGCGGCACACTGAAAGGCGTTCCAGTTCTCGTTACAGGCAACCTGCCAGAGCCAGGAAGCCCAGCCCTCGCGCACATTGTGCTGTTGGATGCGAGCCAAGTTACCTACATCGACGAAGGCGCGGCAAAGGTTGAAGTCTTCGACCAGGGCTCCTTGGAAATGCTGGACAACCCTACCAACAACTCGGCGACCGGCACCGCGACCAACATGATTAGCCTGTTCCAAGTGAACTGCGCCGCGTTCCGTGGGACGCTCTGGACGAATTGGCAAATGCGCCGGCCGTTCGTCGTGGTGATGACCGGCGTGAGCTACTAATCGGAGAACACCATGGCACCAAGCTTAAAAGAAATTTCGGATCAAACGATCTTAGCCATTCGAAACTACGTCGACAAACGATCCGTCGAACCTATCCAAGTTCTGGAGCAGCGCATGCGCGACTTGGAAGAACGCATACGCGCGCTGGATGGGCAGAAAGCACACGTTGGCAAGTACCGACCGGGTATGTACCTGACCAAAGACATGTAGCGCTTCACAGGGTAGTACCTGCCGGGAGCTCGGCAGCACCCGTGGGTGAGACGCCACCGCGACGGGTACTTATTCAAAGGGATCGAAATGCTTGAACTTGAACGAATGGTCATCCTGACCACTGGCCGGCTGACCGAACTCAATATGCGGCCAAAGAAAGACTGCGAGGCGCTAGTTGTCTTTTGCCCCAGAGGCGACAAACCAATGACTGTGTTCGTGCACAGTTTCGAGCGCGTTATCGAAATGATGCAAGAGCTTCGCCCGATCAAGGTGGAACTTGAACACTCACACGGCGAATACTGCCCTGAACTACAACAAGGCGTGGCCGCATACATCACTGAATGCACCCTTGATACCTGCGCACGGGCGCGGTAACGAAGCCAATTCCCAGTTGAGGTCAGAACATGTATATGGATTGGATTCAGATACCCCTTGATGATCTTGCCGAAGTCATTGCGAAGCAAAAGCAGATCGGCAACGACTGGGCTTCCCGTGTTGCAGGCCAGTACATCGAAGAAGTGCGCGCGGCAACCGGCTTGATTCCTGTACAGGGTTTGCATGAAGCGCTGACCAATCAATTGCTGGCGCTGGCCGGCAACAATCCTCAGGTGCTGATCGCTTGGGGCGAATCCACCACCAAGCCGAAACATTGAGTAGGACGAGAATATGCCATTACTAAGCATCGACATTGAGGCCCGATACGCCAAGTTCCAGGACGCCATGAACAAGATTCAGGCATCCGCCAAGAAGTCTGTTGGCGGGATCGAAGCCGCATTCAAGGGTGTCAATGGCACGCTAGCGTCACTTGGCGTTGGGGTGTCCGTCGCTGGGCTTGCTGCCATCGTCAAGACTTCCATTGATGCTGCGGATCACCTGAACGACCTAAGCCAGAAGACCGGCATCTCTGTCGAAGTGTTGGGCGGCCTGGGCTTCGCTGCTTCGCAAGCCGGTGGCAACCTCGATTCAATGGCGGCAGCAGCCGGCAAGCTGAACAAGCAAATCGCCGCCGCAGCAGCGGGTAATCAGGAAGCGCTTAATGCCTTCAAGACTCTCGGCATCAATGTCGAAGCTGGCGCTGGTAAGCTGAAGACGGCTGATGCGGTCATGCTGGAGATCTCCGACAAATTCAAGAACTTCGCGGACGGGCCGAACAAGGCTGCGCTTGCGCTGTCCTACTTCGGTAAGTCGGGCGCGGATATGATCCCTGTCTTGAATGACGGCGCCGAAGCGCTCCGTAAGAACGTCGAATACTTCCAGCGCTATTCCAAGGTTTCCTCCGACCTTGCCGAGAAAAGCGACAAGTTCAACGACGACCTGGAAAAGATCAAAATCCTTTCCGGCGCGGCTGGTAATCAGATTGCCTCTGAACTGCTGCCAACCCTCAGCCAGATCGCCAAGCGCATGATCGATGCAAAGGAAAGTTCGGAAGGATTCTCAGGCGTGGCCAAGACAATTGGCGTTGGCTTCCGTGGCATCACGATTGCAGCCAACACGCTGATCGAAGCATTGGACTCCGTAGGTAAGCACATTGGGGCCACATTCGCGATTGCCCGTCGGTTTGCCGAATTCGACTTCAAAGGCGGCATCAACGTCGGCAAGGAATATCTGGATGACTTGGCCGAACGAGGCAAGAAGTTCGCAGAATTCACGGTGAAGATCGCAAATGGCGAAACTGCCGACACCGGGCCATCAAAACCAAAAGGTAACGGCGTCGACCAGGATGCACCGGGCATCCCTGGTGCTGGTGCTGCAGCAGCTCAGGCAGCGGCAAGGCGGCGCCTGGAAGGACAGTTGCGCAACCTTGAGCAACAAAGCCAGCGCGAGCGGGAACTCCTGTCCTCCCGTAACGACATGCTCAACACGTTCTACCAGCAAGACTTGATCGCCCTTGATGCGTACTACACTGCCAAGCAGGCAGCGGCAAACGAGGCGCTGGCGAATGAACAAGCCAACATCGACAAGGAAATCGCATTGCTTCGCAAGAGTAGGCCGAAAGACGATGCCGAGCGCGAGGCGAACAACACCAAGATCAAGGAGCTAGCAGAGCGGCGCGGCCAACTTGAAGCACAGGCTAACGCTGAAATTACCAAGTCTGAGATCGAGAAGACAGCCCGCGCCAAGGATTTCGCCCGTGTACTGGGCGACATCAACACCCGTCTTCTTGAGCAGCAAGGCTTTTTCGAAAGAGCAGCAGCGGCAGGCTTTGATGCAGAGCACGCGAATACAAGGACGAAACTTGACACCGCACGGACTGCTGCTGTGGAGGCCGGCGACACGGACGAAGTGGAAAAGATCGACCAGGCACAGCGGGCGCTCGATATCATGCGGGCCAGCGTGATTGCTCAAGGTAGGATCAACGAGCTGCAAATCGCTGAATCAAAGATCCTAGGCGACCTGCAGGTTGCTACCGAGCGCGCAGATATGGCAGCGGAATCCGGCTCTATCTCGCAACTGGAAGCATTGAAGCGCATCAGTGATGCCCGCAAACAGGCAGCAGTAGACTTGCAGGCCACCGCGCAAGCATTCAGTGATGCCGCAGCAGCATCGGGCGACGACCGGCTTGAACAGCAGGCAAAGCAGTTCGACCTAGCCGCGAAGAAGCTAGCCGCGTCCGCTGATCTGGTGCGCGACAAATTCCAGAGCATCCTTCAGAACGGCTTCGGCAACTTCTTTGAACGACTGATCTCCGGCACGGTCAGCGTCAAGGACGCCTTCAAGTCGCTATTCGCAGAGATCGCCGCAGACATGGCCAAGATGGCGATCAAAGACCTGACGTCCAAAGCGTTCGGCAGTACTGGCTGGTTTGGCAGCGCAGTATCCGCCCTGGCCGGTTGGTTCGGCAGTGCGAAAGGCAACGTCTTCAATGCTGGCAACGTGGTGCCGTTTGCACTAGGTGGCGTGCCAGGTATCGTGAACAGTCCGACTCTGTTCCCTATGCGTGGTGGCCGCATCGGTTTGATGGGTGAAGCCGGCCCCGAAGCCATCATGCCACTACACCGCGACAAGGCCGGCGAGTTGGCGATCAAGATGATCGGCAATCGCGGCGAGGCGTTCATGCTCCCGATTACCCGCGACATGGCCGGCAAACTATCAGTGCGGGCGCCTGATGGCCTGATGCAGAAGTTCGCCAATGGTGGCGCGTTCTCCTCTGGCTCGCTGATGCCCACCATGAGAACTAACGCATTCGGCGCACTGGAGAACGCTGGGCGCTTCACGGTGCCAACTTTCCAGGCCGAAGCCGCAACGGTCGCTGAGACTCACAACCACACGAGCATCACCGTCAACGTGCCAGCAGGTACGAATCGTGAGAGCGCAGACCAGATCGCCGCCCGCACTGCGGTTGCGGTGGCCCGAAGCAATAGGCGGAACAACTGACCCCAGGGGGGCGGTCGAAAAAATCCGGATCGAAACATAAGGGACACCGCGCTCTGTCCCACGCGCAGAAAAAATCCCTCTTTTTAAAGGAAATCAGCAAATGGCCGGCGTGAAAGGCAAAAGCGGTGGTCCCCGCAAGAACTCAGGCGGTGCCCGACCTGGTGCAGGCCGCCCCAAGAAGCCGAAGGAACCGACACCGCAGATTTCGGAGCGTGACATGCTCCAACTACTGCAGGACATCGCCCTGGGCCGCGTGGAGGCCACAAATATTCAGGTACGGGCCGCCATAGCCGCAGTGCAGTACACACACGCGAAGAAAAATCCGGAAGGCAAAAAGGAAGCGGCCGAGCAAGCGGCAAAGGCTGCAGTGAAAGGTCGATTTGCATCGAGTCCGGTGCCCCTTCAACTAATCAGTCAGAAGAAAGGAAAATGATGGTCACGAAACTGAATGAGGTACCACCGCCGTCACCACAGCTCACGGCGATTGAATATTTGCTGCGGGTCATGAATGATCCAACAGTGGCGACAGAACTGCGCATTGAGGCAGCCGTTGCGCTCCTGCCTTATTGCCATGAGGCGTACTCGCCGCACTGTCTATGTGGGTCCCGATGACCGGCAGCTCAATACGCTGGGTCCCCCCCCAGTAGTCACGGCTGTTCTTATCGTTATACGACGTCTACTTGAGGTGGGGCAAATTGAGCGGTGATTTGAGCTTCCCTCGATTTTTCGCCTTCCATCGGGCGACACCTATGCAGCGTTCAACTGCTGATTCTTTATGACCCAGTCTCCGAGATACTGCGTCGGAGAGCGG
>Ga0209129_1001052_pt1 | contig 16291 bp, 5 predicted proteins | sample AraplaMF_Col_mMS_FD_184257 | JGI IMG/M metagenome (GOLD analysis project Ga0209129, IMG submission 184257) | Arabidopsis root microbial communities from the University of North Carolina, USA - plate scrape MF_Col_mMS (SPAdes) (version 3) | ecosystem: Host-associated > Plants > Roots > Endosphere ... | reverse complement strand
GCGAAGATCGGCGAGCCCTTGGCATAGGCCTCGACGTTGTCGGCGATATAGGCCGTGCCCGTCGTGCCGTCGGCGTTGGTCCAGGTTTCGGTAACCTGAAGAACCAGCGCACCGGTGTAGCCATCGGGCGACGTGACCGTCAGCGACGACGGATCGCTCGTCACCACCGACCAGGTGCCATCGGCGTTGTGCGTGCCTTCGTTCAGGCTCCAGCCGGCGGGAAGACCTGCTACGGTGAGCGAGATTGCGCCGGCGTGATCCGCCGGAGCAGAGAGTGCGAGGTTGATGGCCTCGCCGGACGCGCCGGCGGGGCCCACTCCGCTCTTCGTAGCGACATTGCCTGCAATATCAGTCAAAGTGATAGTCAGGGACTTGCCGTCGAAGGCGCTTTGACTTGACCTCTGCCAAGTGCCGTCGGTCGCGCTTCCCGATACCAAGCTGGCATCGAAAAAGCTGGAACCGGAAGAGACACGAACCGATGCGACCCCTGAACCACCCGTGTCAGTAGCCGAGAGCGAGAACCTTCCGTTGCCATTATTAATGAGGTTGTTGTCTGTCGATCCCGAGACAACCGGAGCCGCCGTATCGATGACGACCGAGAGAGCAGTTGAAGAAGCACTATTGCCGGCGGCGTCGGTGGTGACCGCCTTGATACTGTGTGTTCCGTCCGACAAGGTTGACGCAGTAATGGAGTAGGTTCCATTAACAACAGTGCCGACGCCGACGATGGTCGCGCCGTCATAAAGCGTTACCACGCTGCCATTGTTGCCGGTGCCGGTGAAGGTCGGCGTATTGTCATTGGTAATGTTGTCGATGTTGGAAGAACCGCTATCGGATTCCGATTTGAGATCCGGAATTCCGGGGGCGGTCGGCGCCTTCGTATCGTAATTCTGCGTGACTTGCGCCGCGGCGGTATTTCCGTTGCCCGCGGCATCGGTCGCGACATTACTGGAAACGTTGACTGTGATAGTCCCCGCTTCTGTATTGGATGTGGGAGTTACGTCGAGCTTGTAAACAGTGCTGCTTACAGCAGTAAGCGTGCCCTTGTTGCCACCCGTTACCGTGATCTCGTCAGCAGTTAGCCCGCTAACAGCCTCGCTGAACGTAAGTGTATAAGTGATGGCTCCGTCCGCGATATTTGCCGTGGTCGCCGACACATCATCGGTGATGACAACAGTCGGCGCGTGCATATCCAGCACAAAGCTGGTTGTTGTCGCCGCGGCGGTTTGCGCGTTACCGGCCGCGTCCGTTTGCGTGGCCGAGACCGTGACCGTGCCATCGCCAAGCGTCGCGAGATCGCCCGAAGTCAACGTCACTGCCTGCGCCGAACCGTTTCCGGAGAGGGTCTTGGACACGGAATTAGCGCCATTCGTGAACGTCACGGTAATCGCATCACCGCTTTCGCCCGTGACCTTGACCACGCCGGCCGATGCTGTCGCTTCGGCCGCCGTCGCTCCGTTAGCAACACCTGTGCCCAGGGCCAGCGTCGGTGCGGAAGGCGCCTGCGTATCGATGTTGAAAGACACCGAGGACGCCGCGGTGTTGCTATTGCCCGCCGTGTCGGTGAACTTGTTCGCATTGACCTTGATGGTGTCTGTGCCGGTATAGCTATCGGCGACATAAGTCGCCGTGTAGACCAGCGGATTGGTCGTGGACTGCAAGTTGCTGATTGTCCCGTGGCTCGCACTGATGTCTTCGAGGACAAAGTTCTTCGGCGTCTCGCTGAAGGTCAGCGTCACGGTCGCGGTCTTGTCGGCGAGGTTGAACGAGGTCTGGTCAACGGCAATCGTCACCGTTGGGGCAACCTTGTCGATCGTCACCAGCTGGCTGGCGGTGTTGCCGATGTTGCCGGCAAGATCGACGACGCGCACTTCATAGGTCGTGGTCGTCGCGTTCGAGACGGTATAGCTCCACGTTCCGGAACTGCTGCCGGTGCCCGGGGTTACAGGGTTCCAGGTCGTGCCGCCGTCCGTGCTGATCTGAACCGTCTCGCCTGTCGCCAAAGTTCCATTAGTGCCCCTCACGACCAGCGAGCTGTCGTTGGTGATGAAGTCGGTGTTCGAAGTGCCGGTGTCTTCCGCGATGCTGGTGATCGCGACCGCGGCCGCCGGCGCCGTCGCATCCACCGTCACCGTATAGACGCCCGAGGCAGCGCCGGTGTTGCCGGCGGCGTCGGTTGCCTTCGCCGTGAACGTATAGGTGGCGTCGGCGAGCGCCGTCGGCGTGAATGTCCACGCACCGGTGGTCGCATCGGCGGTGGTGTGTCCGATTTCAGTGCTGCTGCCGTTCGCATAGATGTGAACGGTTGCCCCGGCTTCGGCCATGCCCGAAATCGTCGGCGTGTTGTCGTTGGTCTGACCGCCGGTCGCAATGGTCACGCTGCCCGAAGGCACGTTGTCGACAACACTGAGGATCACCGGCGCTGCCGGCGGCGTCGCGTCGTGCATATTGATGGTCAGCGTGTTGCCGGCGATATCGCCATCGTTATCCACGAGTGTGAAGCTGATAACTTCCTGCTTGTCCTGTGTGACAGTGGCAGGCGCCGTGTAGCTATAGTCGCCTGCGCTGTGACCACTGCCGCTATCAACAAAGTAGAAGGTCAGCTGGCCGCCATTGGCGGTCTGGATCGTCACATAGTGTGAACTGGTCGCCCCTCCATTTGCGAGCGTCGCGGAATTCGCAGCCAAGGCGTCGTAGGTATAGGTCTTGCCGTCGATCGTGATCGACTGCACATGGCCGCCATCGGCGCCGAAGCTGCCGAGCACTTCGCCCGAAGTGCCGGTGAGGATGCTGCCGTTCGTGCTGGCGGCCACAGGCACCAGAGCGACCAGCGTATCGACGAGAGCGCCGAAGTTGGTGAGCGTCACGACGGCGGTGGGGCCGCCGTGTGCGTCGACGTCCACCTGCCCCAGCGTGCTGGTGGTGAAACCGCTGCCAATGCCAATTGCCGTGACGTTGATACCGTTGTTAGCGACGTAGTTCTGCCACGACGTATACGCGCTGTTGGTGGTGGGCAAACCGAAGCTAGTATTTTGGTTCGGGTCACCGTCGCTGATGAAGAAGACCTGCTTGTTGGACCCGCTAACAGGGTTGAAGCTAGCTCTGACCTCATTGAGAGCGTCCGTGTAATCGGTGCCGGTCGTGTTGATGCCAGCGCGGGCGCTCTGTACTGTGTTGCCCGCTGCGTTAGCGGTTGAGATCAGGCTGTCGATGGCCGCTTTAAGGGTGCTGTAGTCAGCATACGTTCCCAAGGTCTTGGCGCTGTCCGCGAAGGCGATCACCGTGATCGCCGTGCCACTGCTCGTGAACAGCTTCTCGGCGGCGGCTTCCACCGCCTGAAGTTCCTTGATGTAGTCGGCATTGCTGATGCTCCTGGAAACATCAAGCACGAAGGCGGCGTTGACCGCCTGCGCCGACTGTGTGGAACCAGCATTGACCGTCACGCTGATGGCGTTCGGAGCCAACGGCGCGTCATCGATGGCATTGATGGTAATCGTGTTGGTGGACGTATTACCGTAGCCGTCCGTCACCTTATAGGTGAAGGTATCGATCCCGTTCTCGGTGTTGGCGCCCTGTGTGTGTGTTGTGTCGGTAGCGGCCGACGTCAACGTATAGGTGTAGCTGCCGTTCGCATTGATCTGGATAGAACCATGTACGCCCTGTCCGGTTCCCTCCAGCGCATATGTTAGCGTGCTGTTTGCCGCGCCCGTTGCCGAAAGCTGGCCGGAAGCCGACACGTTTGTCGGGTGGGCGGAATCCGTGCCCGACGCAAGCGCGGACTCATTGACCGTCACCGAACCCGGCTGTGCCGCGATGGGGTCATTCGTGACCGTGATGTCAAGCTTCGCCGTCGAGGTGTCACCGTCGCCGTCCTTGATCGTGTAAACGAAGTGATCCACCGCGCCGCTGACATAGCTGTCAGGGTTCGCCGTGTAGGTGTAGGTGCCGTTCGCGTGTAGCGTCAGCTTGCCGTAGTTGCCTTCGATCTCCTGATCGACGCCCGTGCTGAGCGCCGTGCCTGTGTCGCTGCCAGTGGCAACGCCAACCACGCCGCCGCCAGTGGCCTTGCCGTCGGCGCCAAACACATCCGCGTCGGTACCATCGGTGAAGACATTGCCGTTGGCGATCGTTGCACCTTCGACGACGCTGTTGGTGCCGTCATGGGCCGTTGGCACGTCGTCGTTGATGTCGATGACGAGCGACGCGGCCGTTGAGGTCTCGCCACCGGCATCCGTGGCGGTCAACGTGAAGGTGTCACTCTCGGCGCTGTTCGCAACATCCGCCGCGGCATGCGTGAGCGTGTAGGAATAGTTCACCACACCGTTGTCGTAGCCAATGAACGACAGAACACCCAGATCAGTCTCGATCTCCGTATCTGCCAGATCTGTGATGGCTACCTCGACGCTGTTAGAAGTGCCACCAACCGTATACGTGACTGTCACGTGGCCGAGATCGGCAATGCCGTCCGCATCGGTCAGCGTGATCGTGCCGGTGGTGACATTGCTGCCGTCACCAGCGGCCGAACCGGCCGACTGCGTGCCGGTCACGGCAATTCCAGCCTCGTCGACAGAATTGTGGCCACCGCCCGCCGGCGTCACCGAGACCGTCGGCAGGTGGTTGGCGCCGGTGACCGTGAAGGTCAGCGTGGTGTGCGCCAAGTCGCCGTCGCCATCCTTGATAGTGTAGGTGAACGTATCCGTCTCCGTGGCGCCCTTGATCAGGTTCTTCGCCGCGTCCTCGTCGGCCACGTAGCTGTAGCTACCATCCGCGTTCAGCGTCAGTGTGCCATAGGCGCCCTGCACGGTTTGACCAACGGTGCCCAAAGCCTCGCCGCCGGCCGTCGCGCCGGCTTCAACGCCGACAACGGCGCCGCCGGAGGCAAAACCGTCCGCGCCGGCGATGTCGTTATGAACCACTCCATCGACCGCATTCACCGCCAGCGTGTCGTTCGCCGTGACAGCCTTCGCGTCCGAATTCGCCGCCGGCACGTCGTCGACGATGTTGATGGTGAGCGTCGTCGATTGCGGATCGCCATCAGAATCCACGACTTGGACCGCGAAGCTCTCATGCGCCGTATCGCCAGAAGTCTTGTCCGCAAGCGTGTACGAGTAGCTGTAAGCTCCGCCGCTATGTGTCACCGTCAGGTCACCGTACTGACCATGCACCACGATGCCTGCCGTTCCGGCATTGGTCACGTCGATCTGGTGATTATCCTTGTCCGTGACGTACACATGACCAACTGTGTCCTCGCCCGTCTCGATCTTGAACGATCCCGTCGCGGTCTCGCTTGCGTCCTGGGTGTTCGTCGGGTCGTCAGTCGTCGCGGTCGAGCCGCCAGCAAGACCAGCCTCGTCTACGCTCGTATCGGAGCCCTCGTGGATCGAGATGATCGGCGTAGAGTCCGCCTGCAGCGTGATCGTCACCGTGGCCGTCGACGGATCTCCGTCGCCGTCAACGATCTGATACCGGAACGTCACCGTTCCTTCCTCGCCGGCTGCTGGCGTGTACTGGAACTGGCCATTGCCGAGATACGCTACATGCGAGTCAGCGACGGCCGTCGTCCCGTTCAACAACACGCTGCCCGCGACGAGGATCACCTTGCCGCTCGCCGCAGACGTGTTAACCCCGTCGGCACCAGCGACATCGTTCTCAAACACGTTGACGACCACGACTGCGTTCTCGCTTGACTGTGTCGAGGTATCCGCGTTCGCCGTCGGAACGTCGTCCTTGATGTCGATCGTGATCGCGCCGGTGGCCGAGGTCGCACCGCTGTTGTCAGTGACGCTCACAGTAAAGCTGTCGCCGCCTGTCACGGTGTTGGCGCCGTTGTTGGCCGTGGATCCAGTCACCGCCGAGGTCAACGTGTAGGCGTAAGTCAGCGTGCCATTGTTAGAGTTGTAGCCATAGACCTTCAGCGTACCATGGTCGCCTTCGACCGTCTGGCCAGTGGTCCCGACAAGATCCGTTACAGCAAAAGTGTGCCCATCAATCGTGACGGACTTGATGTCGCCATTACCATCCGCATCGTTCAGTTGGATCGTGCCGGTGGAAGCAGCACTGCCATCAGCATGGTGCGAGCCCGTGAAAAGCCCGGCTTCGTCAACGGAATTGTGGCCGCCGGCCGCGCCGCCCGTCGGCGTCACCGTGATCGTCGGCGCGCTGTTCGTGACGGTATGCACATTGATGGTGGCGGCAACGGCATCGCCGTCGCCGTCGGTCAGGTTGGCGGTGAAGTGCAAATCCGTGGTGGTCGAGACCGTGGTCGTGGTGGTGGTTGTGCCCACGGTCGCGCTGGAGAGGTCGATCTTGAGGTTAGCGTTCGAACCGCCGGTGAATTCGACGGAAACGATCGTCTTTCCAGATTCGCCGATATTCAGCGGACTTCCCGTACGGATAGTATAGGTATCTTGAGTGTTGTCCGAGAAAGTAACGGTATAGCTGACCTTTTCGCTGTAACTACCATTGAAAAAGCTGAATTTGACGCTGCTCGGATCGGAGGAGCTGAAGTCGAACTTAATCTTCTCTCCAGGTTCGAAATTATTGTTGCCAATCCCAAAACCGTTGTCTGAGCTGTTGACCTTAGCGGACCCGCTCACCACGGCGACCTCGTGACTGCCCGAGCTCACCTTCACCGTGTCATTCGGCTGATTGCTATAAGAAAGCGTGTGGCTGGCATCGCCGTAGACGGTCGCGGTCGACGTCGTGGTGGTCGTGCTCGTGCCGAAGCTCGCGTATTCCGTGAAGGTATAGCCCTTCTCGTTGCCGGCGATCTGGAGCTTGAAGACCAGATTGGCGGTCGGCTGAGACGTGACAACCGCGCCGGTATAGGCGATCAGGGTCGCGCCGTCGCTGCTCACCCAGTAATGCACCGGCTGACCGTTCGAGACCAGGTTCTCCGGTGCGGTGTTGCCGGCAAGGCTGGCGTGACCCGCACCATCGGCGCCCGCGTGGAAATCGAGCAGGCCGGTGACCGTGCTGATACCGGTCACCGAAATTGCGCTGGTCGCATTGCCCATTGTCGGGCTGTCGTCGTTGACGGTGACGCTCAGCGTGTTGCTCTGCGTGTCGTTGTCGCCATCCGTCACCTGATAGGTGAAGTTCAGCGTCAGGTTGTCTTCAAAACCGCTGCCGGCCACAACGGTGTTGGCCGAGGTGTTGAACGGATCGGCGAGCGGCGCATTGATGCTGATGCTGTACGCGCCGGTCTGGTCGACGGTGACGACAACCGCCGCCGCTTGGCCACCGGAACCGCTGAAATGATCGCTGGTGCCGACATAGGAGTTGGTCGCGGAATTCCAGGTGAAGGTCACCTTCTCGGCATGGGCCACGCCTTCGCCGTCTACATAGAGGACATGCAGTTCACCATTGTTCTGGTTCTTGCTGTTGACAACCGAGAGACCGGTGATCTCGATCGACTTCACACCGTCCGCGCCAGCGCTGAAATTCAGCGTTCCGGAGGTCGTCTTGAGGTTGGCACCGGTCAGGTCGCCAGCGCCACCATCAATGCCATGGGACTGGGCTTCATCGTCGAGCGAAGCGGCTGTCGTCGCGCGCGCTTGCGGCGTAGCGTCTTGGAACCTGATGTTGCCGCCGAGATCGATCGAGGCGCTGTCGCTCCTCTGGTCGCCGTCACCATCGGTGACCGTCGCCGACGCTGTCAGCTTGACGAGGCCGTTGTTGAGCGAGATCACCGAGCCATTGCCGGCTCCGACATGATCGATCGCGTCGTATTGCGTCAGCGTCACGACGCCGGTGACACTGTTCACTGAAATCGAGAAGACCGTGTTCGCGGAGCCGACGTCGTCGGAATTCAACGCGGTCGAACCGACGATCTGGCCGTTGACCTCATACAGATAGATCTCATGGCCCTGGCTTTCGAGGCCGGAAGCCACAAGGCCATCCTGCGCGCTGCCTGTTACATCGAGCGAATAGCTCCTGATAACAGGATTTGCCGCTGCCGCGCCATCGGCGCCAAAGGACGTGTTGACCGAGAATGCCAGATCGAAGTTGGCCGTCGCCGTATCGGAACTGCTGCCGATCGTGCCGCTATCCTGCGTTGTCACGATGACGTCTTGATTCTTAACCGTCACATCAATGCTCGGACCATCGTCTTCGAACCTGATATTGCCGCCCAGATCGATCGTAGCGTTGCTACTCTTCTGGTCTCCGTCACCATCGGTGATCGTCGCCGTCGCCGTCAGCTTAACGAGATTGTCGGCGAGCGAGACCACCGTGCCGTCGCCGCCGTGATCGATGGCGCTGTACTGCGTCAGCTTGACCGTGCCCGCGTCTGTACCCGCATTGTCCACCTCGATCTTGAACACGGCCTTCTGCAGGACGTCGGAGGAGTTCGATGAGGTCGAGGTCGAACCGTAGACCGTATTGCCGATCTTGTAGAGATAGATCGTCTGCCCGTGGCTATCGAGCAGGGCGTCAACCCGGTTGCGGCTGTCCGGCTGACCGGTCACCGAAAGCGCGTAGCTTTTAATGATGTTGCCGGCGCCGTCCGCGCCGTAGCTGCTGGAGCCGACCGTGAATACGCCGACGAAGTTCTGGCTGGCCGTGTCGGACTTGGCGCTGTACTTCGTGTCGATGGTGTCAGCGTCCTGCGTGGTCAGGGTGAGCGCGGCGTCGCTGCCCGCTGTCAGCGTGATCGACGGCGTGTCGTCGTCGAACTTTATATTGCAGCCGAGATCGATCGAAGCGCTATCGGTCGCCTTGTCGCCATCATGGTCGGTGATCGTCACGGTCGCCGTCAGCTTGACGAGACCCTCGTCGAGCGAGATGACCGAGCCGTTGCCGACATGATCGATGGCGTCGTACTGGGTCAGCGTGACCTTGCCAGTGCCGTCCACGGAGATCGTGAAGATGGTGTTGCTTAGCCCGACGCTGTGTGACGAGGAGGCGGTCGAGCCAACAATTACACCATTGATCTCGTAGAGATAGATCGCATGGTCGTTGCTTTCGAGCCCGGAGTCGACGCGGTCGCCGAAGCCGCCACGATCCCAATCGTCATGGTCATCATGATGCGAATTGCCGCTGAGGCTGAGCGCATAGGTGGTGTTTGTAGTACCGGCGCCGTCCGCGCCATAGGAAGAGGTGATCGTGAACGCCTTGGAGAAATCAGCGCTCGCCGTGTCGGTACCGCCGATCCCGCTCCCGATCGTGTCGTGATCCTGCGTCTCAAGGGTCGGCGCCTTCGAATCGGAGGCGGAGATCGCCGCCACCGGCACGTCGTCGATGACGCTGACGAGGAAGCTTTTGGCGTCCAACGTTACGCTGTCGTTATCGAAATCGGTGTACAGGACCAGGCTTGACAGGTCGAGCTTCAGCACGCCCTCGCCATTATTGCCGTAGCTGTGGTCGAGATTGTCCTTGAGTTCGAATTTCCAGCTGCCGTTGTCATAGACGGTGAGAGTGAAGACGTCATGCGCGCCTTCGCCAGTGGTCCCGGCCGTGATGGTCTGATAGTGGCCGTTGGCGTCAACGCTTTCCGCGACCGAGGTTACCGAAACGAGGCTGCCGCCAGACTTCACGCTCGCGCCGCCGTCGGTCTCAATGGCGTTGCCGACCAGCTCCGAGTTGAACGAGAAATGCCCGCCTTCGTCGGCGCCGGTGTTGACCAGGGTGGCGAGCGAATTCGCGCCGCTGCCGCTGACGACCGCGGTGGTATTGTCGTGGAAATGGCCGTGGTGGCTGATGTCGTCATCCGTGGCCGAGCCAGAGCCGCCACTGGTATCCTCATTGCCGTTGAGCTGCTCTTCCTCGACCGTACCCGAGACATGGGCGCGACCGGCCGTGGTCGGCGCGTCGTCGGTGATGACGATTTTCAGGCCGCCGGTCAGCGGAATGCTGTCGCCATCGCCATCGGTCGCCTGGATCAGGCCGCCGAAGTCGATGGACAGGCTCCCATTAGTGGCGTCGGTGCCATGGTCGAGCTGATCGAAGAGCTTGAACGTGTAGTCGCCGTCATTCGATAGGGTCAGCGTGAAGACGACGCGCGCCCCCTCACTCTCGCCCGCCGTCGCGGTGAGGACGCCGTTCGCGACGGTGTAACTCAGCGCGTCGCCATGCGAGGACAGCGCACCGAGGCTACTCAGGTCGCCGGTAAAGGAGAAACCGCCCTTGCCGTCGCTTCCGAAGTTGACGACGTTCGCGATCGAGCCGCTGACTGTCGCGGGGCCCGGCAGATTGTTAGAGGCATTGCCGGTATAGGAGCCGTCCGAGTTGCCGTCGTTCGGGCTCGTACCCTGCGAAAGCGACGTCTTGATGTCGTCTTCAGCGACCGTGGCGCTCTGAAGTGCCTCCCGGTTGATGCTCGGGCTGTCGTCATCGACATTGACGCTGATCGTGCCGGACAAGTGGTCGCCGTCGCCGTCATAGATGTCGAAGCCGAAGTTCAGTACGAGATTGTCCTCGGTGCCCGTTGCGGGGTGAGCGAGGGCGGCGTTGAGCGTAACCGAGTAGGTGCCGTCCGCATTGACCGTGACGACGATCGCGTTTTGGACGTGCAGGCTGCTCCAAGTCATGGAGCCGCCCTGCCCATTCGGCGTCCAGACCCCTTCGCCCAGTGCCTCTGCTGTACCCTTGCCGGTGTCGTCAATGTACATGACCGAGAGCTCAGCGTTGCCGAGGCCGGCGACGGATTCCAGGCCGGTGATTTGGATATGGCCGAGCCCATCCGAGCCCGCGTCGAAATCGATCGTGCCGAACGCGGTGGCCCCGTGACCGTCGTCACCTGTGCCGCCCTGGTTGCCAGCTTTGCCGACGTCCTCGTCGTCAAGGATGGCACTGTTGCCGGTCACCGACACATTGGCGAGGAACGTGCCGTAGTAGTCGGCGTGCCCGGTTTCCTTGAATTCCAGCGTGTTCGATGCATTGCCGGCGCCGCCGACAATGGAGATGCTATAAGTCGTCATCTGTCCGGGCGGGTCGATTTCGAGCACGACGACGCCGCCGAAGGTGACGACCAGGTGCTTGCTGCCCGCCTGTGCCGCGCCGGCCTCGAATGTGAGGGTGTAGCTTTCGCCCTCTGCCAGTTTGAGCACCTGCGAGACCGCTACATCGCCCGGCGATGCGTCGAGGTCGATCATGTATCCGTTCGTCGAGGAATGCATGCCGAGATAGCCGTCGCCGACGCGCTCAAGCTGCGGGGTACCCTCGGAACCGTCCGCCCAGGCGATATGCCAGTTGCCCGAGACACCGGTGTTGTTGACGCCGCTGTTCTCGTTCCAGGCATTGCCGTTGGGGGTGAAGCCATCGAAGAAGAATGAGCCCGAATAGTCGCCGGCCGGTGCCGGGACCGAGATCAGAATCGGGCCATCGTCGCTGAAGCCAATTTTGTCGCCGATATCAACGGTTGCGTCGACTTTGTCGCCGTCGAAATCACTGACCGTGACCTTGGCGAGGACCTGGCCGGACTTGATGAAGTCGATCTCGTCTTGTGAGTTGCTATCGGTGTTGTAGATCGAGACATACTGGACCATCGACAGCTGGCCAGTGACTGGATCGATCGCAAGGGCGAATGCGGCGGGATCAGCACTGGTGACCTCGCCGTTCTCGGCGTCATAACGACCGACAATTAGGCCATTTTCCTCGAAGAAGTAGATTTCGTGGCCGCCCGTGGTCTTCAGGCCGGAATCGTGATTGTTGCCGGAGCCGAGTTCGAGCGACCACTGGATTGCATTCGTAGCGGCAGGACCATTGATGCCGAACTGGATATCGGCCTGCAGGAGGCCGGCGGTCGCGTATTGCGCCCCGTTCATATGCCCATCGAAGCCTTGATTGCTAACACCTTTGAACAGGTCCGCAATATCGGAGAGGGCTGTATCGTTGTCCGGGCTGGTCTGGATGCCTGCCGATTCATCGAGTACGAGCGTCGCGGCAAGGTTGCCGAGGTCGATGACGTGCAGGCTGACTGTCGGCGAACCGTCCGGGACCGCAGGCGATGTCGGTGGGGTTGCATCTTGGCCGTGCCTGCCGACTCCGCCGAAGAGGCGGCCGGGCTGACCATCCGGCTGGTCCGTGTTCTGCAGGAGGTCCGCTATCAGCGGCGGCAGGTGGGGAGGCTGCTGGATCGTGTCGAAGTTACCGCCCGAGCTTGGGGAGCCGGAATGGGCCGAATAGGAGCCGTCGGGACCCGCCGCAACGTTGATGTTGTTCTGCTCGAGGGCAGCGATCACGGCCTGCTGCGGCAGCTCGACTTCGCCGAGCAGGAAGGTCGGCACGTGCAGGGCGCCGTTGACGATGACGATCTCCGTGCCGTCTGCCTGGATGAGCACGAGATTGTTGCCTTCGACGCGGATGTCGTCGATCGATACGTCAGCCGGCAGGTGGGCGACGTTGTTCTGATCCGGAACGATTTCGGCTGGATGGGCGCTGGCAGCTGCCGTCTGGGGCGCCGCCGGCACGCGGTCGGTCTTCTCCGGCTGCTGGCTGTTATCGGCTTGCGCGACCTCAACGCCCTGACGAGCGGAAGTCTCAATACTTGCGTCTTCATGAATGTCCTGGCGGAAGTCGTGCGAGACGTTTTCGCTTGCAGTAGCGGAAATGCGCGGATCTTCGATAGACATAACAAAACAACCCCAATGAGAAACTGGGGCCAATCAATTACGCGGAAGAGCCAAAATCAATACTTGCAGCCGCTTCAGGCATAGCCGGTTATGCTTCCACCCAAAAATGTTTTAGGAAGAGTTAACGCCGCGGCCACGAACCTCGCCGGAAACGCTAAAATTCTAATAAAATTAATGAAGTACAAACGCGCTCCCGCAACGCGTCCCAGCTCCTTCGATTCGACGCGAACGCTGCCATGCGGCTTGCGGCGGAGCTCCCGGAACCCTCAAACAGTTCATCGCGAGACGGCGTCCGGCCATCTCGCGCTGAGTTGAAAATCGTCGTTTAGCGCGCCTATCGAGCGGGCGCGACGAGGCAGAAGAATGCCCCCTGGGGATCGGCCGCCTGGATGATCCAGCTGCCGCCGGGCACTTCCATCGGGCCGTTCAACACCGTGCCGCCGCCTGCTTTGACGCGTTCGATAGCCGCATCGATGGCCGGCACGTTGAAATAATAGGCCCATGCCGGCATGGGAACGCTCGGCGGCTTGGTCATCATGCCGCCAATTTGCGTGCCGTGCTCGGCGAAGATGGTATAGGCGCCCATCTCACCCATGTCGAAGTCATGATCCTTCGTCCAGCCGAAGACCTTCGAGTAGAATGTGAAGGCTTCGGCACCGTTGCCGGCATAGAGTTCGTGCCAGCCGATATGGCCGGGCGTACCCATCGGTGCCGGCGGCGACGGATTGTCCCTCGGCAGCGGCGTCATGATGCAGATGACCGCCCCATGCGGATCGGCAACGACGGCAAAGCGTCCGACCGTCGGAATATCCGCCGGCTCGCGCCGGACCGAGCCACCGTTGGCGGCAAAGTCCTTCGCCGACTTGTCGACGTCATCGACCGCGACATAGCCCGTCCAGTTCGGCGGAATGCCCTTCCCTTCCAGTTCGGCGGGAAAATCCATCAGGCCTGCGACGCCGGCTCCATTCGCTTCGAAGATCGTATAGGGCGGCAGGTCCTGGATCGTCATGTCACTTGTCGTCCACCCGACAACCTTGCCATAGAATTCGGCGGCGGCCTTGGGATCGGGGGTCATCAGTTCGCACCAGATGAATTTGCCGTGGTTTTCGGACATCGTCTTCTCCATTTGGATTTGGACTTGCGACGAACGGCAGCGCCGTCCGCAGCTATTGCTTGCGGGTGTAGTGCGCTTCCATGAACTGCTTCCAGGAACCGTCGGGCTGCCTGGCAGCTGAATTGAACGTGCGGTGATCGCGATCGTGGAAGATGAGCTGCTCGCGATACTCGGCGAGTTCGTTTCCGCCGATGAGATCGGGGCCTGTCGTAAAGAGGCTCAAGGTCTTGCCGTCGTCGGAAACCTCACCCTCGTAGACCCACATGTGGTCCATCATCGTCCCTATCCAGGTTCCGACATATCTTCCCTTGTCGGCGCTGTAGCCGAGAGTGAGTACCGTCGTTGCCGCGCTACCGCCCGGCATAGTGCCGGAGCCTTCGGCGACGAACCAGATGCCATGAAGCGACCGCACGATCTCCGTCCACGGTTCCTGTCCGGTCATCTCGGGTGCGGTCACGTCCCATACGCCAACGAGGTCTTCCAGGAACTCGTGCTCCTTCAGAACTTTCGCTTGCTGCATCGTCCTTCTCCCTTGGGATGATGGTCGCAGATATCAGTGACAGCAGGATGGCGCGCTCTTGGCCGGCTCGTATTCGTCGTGACGCTTGATGAAATCCATGGTCGCGTCTTCGTTACGTCCCTTCGGCGCGCGATCGAGGATCATCAAGGTGCCGACCGCTTCTTCGAGGCCGCGGGCGTAGCTCGAGTAGGTATGGAAGACTTCGCCTGCGTCGTTCTTGTAGAATGCGCTGAGACCGGGAAGCTCGTCATTGGCGTTGGCCGGATCAATCGCCTCGAAATTGTAGAAGACCTTGTCCTTCGCCAGATCCTCCGGACTGAAGGACACATGGTAGTCGAAGTTGAAGCTGTTATCGAAGGATGAGACCCAAGGGAATTTCCAGCCCATGCGCTTCTTGTAAGCCTCGATCCTGGCGAGCGGCGCGCGCGAGACGGCGACCCAGGTGACATCATGGTTGTTGAGATGTGGCAGCGTTCCATCGACGTGATCCGACAGGAACGAGCATCCGGGGCAACCGGCCTCCCAATCGGGGCCAAGCATGAAATGATAGATCAAAAGCTGGCTGCGCCCATCGAAAAGGTCGGCGAAACCTTTCTTGCCCTGCGGCGTGTCGAATATGTAGTTCCTGTCAACCTTGACCCATGGCAGGGCCATGCGTTCGGCGTTGACCTTGTCCCTCAGATGCGTCGCTTCCTTCTCCTTGAGAAGCAGTGCACGGCGGGCTTCCAGCCATTCTTCACGGGAAACGACTTGGTTCTGCATCACGTGCGCCCTCCTCCGGCGCGGTCGAGACGTGCTTGGTTCATGCTCCTTTTCCTTGACTAATTCCATTGATATCAATAGAAATTGATCATGTCAAACGCGGTAGAGATTCCCTATTCAACGACACTTCTGGTACGTGACACGTGCCTGTGCCTGCATGTGCAGCGCGCGGCGCGCGCACTGGCGCGGCTATTCGACGATGCCCTTCGCCCTGTCGGGCTCACCAACGGCCAGTTTTCGCTGATGATGTCGCTGAACCGCCCGGAACCGCCGCCCATGGGACCGGTCGCGACCCTGCTTGCGATGGACCAAACGACATTGACGGCAGCGCTCAAGCCATTGCAGCGTCGTGGTTGGGTAAATGTAACGCAGAATGCGAAAGACAAGCGCCGGCGCCTGCTGAGCCTGACGCCGGAGGGAAAGGCCGTGCTCGCGGCCGCGGTGCCGATCTGGGAAAGCACCCACGCCAGCCTCGAGGAAGCCCTTCCGGACGGCGACATGGGAAGGTTGCGGCGCGACCTGCAGGCGCTCGCCTGAAGCTCAGCAGCCTGCGACGTCAGTCGCGCGCCATGCGCGGGTCGCTGTCGAAATCCTCCACTGAGAATCCAATTCTGACTTTCGGAAAATCGCAAAGCGCCTGGACGCCAATACCCGAAAGTCGGATCCGCCAGGTCTGACGCTCGACAGGCTCGCGGGCGGCAAATGCCGCTGCCGTCAAGAGCGCGATATTACGGCCACGTTGCGGATCGCGCACGGATTCGTAGAGGATTGCCTGGCAACCCGCCGCGCGAGCAGCGTCGGCCAGGGCCTGACAGGGCGCATAATTCTGAGGATCCGTCCATATCGCCCGATCGGCCTCGAGAGGCGCGCGGGTCAGGTCGATCGCCGACGTGGTCGCGATGGCCGCGGCAAAGGCCGTATACTCGGCGGCATTGGCAGGAAGCGATGTTGCGGGCGACTCCGAATAGAACAGCAACCGATAGAACGCCATTTCGGCAAGCGCGGTTTCCACCCGCTCGGACGCATAGAAGACGCCCAGTGTGCGCCCTGCCCGGCGGAAACGCGAACCATGCGGATAGACGGCGCCATAGCGGAACGGGGTCGCCAGCAGGTAGTCCAACCCGATGCATTCCGGCGGCAGCGCCGGCTTGCTTTCTTCGAGCAAGGCTTCGAGCAGGGCCTGCTCGTCGAGCGTGTCGACGAGCTTCAGCGTCGAAATCTGGTGCTGCGCCTCGACCAGACGCCAGAACCTGCCCGAGATCGCCCGCGTCTCAGACGAGAGCGCGGCGGGCGTCCAGATAGGCAAGGACATCGGTCAATCCC
>Ga0209129_1001030_pt1 | contig 16563 bp, 14 predicted proteins | sample AraplaMF_Col_mMS_FD_184257 | JGI IMG/M metagenome (GOLD analysis project Ga0209129, IMG submission 184257) | Arabidopsis root microbial communities from the University of North Carolina, USA - plate scrape MF_Col_mMS (SPAdes) (version 3) | ecosystem: Host-associated > Plants > Roots > Endosphere... | reverse complement strand
CGCGCGCCAGCGCGCTTCCCACATGGCCCGACAAACGGTGCAAGACGCCCTGCGGCCTTTGCTTCGACACTGGGCGTCCCCACCTTCCGGTGATCGCGTCAGCCAAGGATTTTCCGTGTCCAGCAACGATTCCATCGTCTTCCTGTTCGATGTCGACAACACGCTGATCGACAACGATCGCTTCAGCGCCGATCTCGCGGCGCGTCTCGAAAGCGAACTGGGCGCGGAAGGGCGAGCGCGCTACGCCGCCATCGACAAGGCGATCCGGGCGGACGTCGGCTACGCGGATTACCTCGGATCGCTGCAGCGCCTGCGCGGCCAGGAGAGCAGCCCGTCGTACATGGCCCTGTCGTTCTTCCTGCTCGACTACCCGTTCGACGAGCGCCGGTTCCCGGGCGTGCCCGAAGCCATCGCGCACCTGCGCACCATCGGGCGGCCGGTGATCATGTCCGACGGCGACACCGTGTTCCAGCCGCGCAAGATCCGTCGTGCGGGATTGTGGGACGCCTTCCGCGGCGACGTGCTGATCTACGTGCACAAGGAAGAGATGCTCGACGACATGCGTCGCCAGTATCCGGCGGCGCACTACGTGATGGTGGACGACAAGCCACGCATTCTGGTGGCGATGAAGAAGCTGATGGGCGACTCGGTCACCACGGTCTTCGTGAAGCAGGGCCACTACGCGGCGGCGGCAGGCAAGGAACTCGAGGAGACGCCGCCGGACATCACGATCGACTCGGTCGCCGAACTGGCGTCGATGCGCCGCGAGGATTTCGTGGCGGCGGCCTGACCGCGACGAGCGGTCGTAGGAGCGCGACTGCGCGCGACAGCCTTTGGAGCCGTGAGCAACAGGTCCTGCTGCTCTTCGCGAAAAGCTGTCGCGCGCAGGCGCGCTCCTACGAAGAGCTCAAGCCTCGAACGCGTTCCGGACCCATTCCACCCGATCCCCGTCGAACGCCACCACGTCGAACCGGCACGGCCGCCGTGCATCGTACGGCCGGCCTGCCAGCCAGATGTGCGCGGCGCTGATCAGCCGTCGCCGCTTCGCCAACGTGACCGAGGCGAGCGCGCCGCCGAATGCCGAGCCGCGGCGATAACGCACTTCGACGAAGACGATCGCGTCGCCGTCGCGCATCACGAGGTCGATCTCGCCGTGACGGCACAGGAAGTTGGCCTGCACCAGGCGCAGGCCGCGTGCTGCGAGGAAATTCCGCGCCGCCGATTCGAAACGATCGCCGGTGGCGCGGAGGGCGGTGGCTTTGCTCGTGGTCACGCGAACCTCCTTGCGGGTTCGCGCCGGCGGGGTCAGGCCCCGCCGTTCTCCACGGTCGGGGCCGCTGCCGGCGCTTCGAGCTCGAGGCTACCGGCGACCGGGCGTGCCACGCCGTCGGCGAACCGCGCCCAGATGAGTACGCGGCGCACGCGGCCGAACTCGTCCGCGACCAGCTGCCCCGTGGCGCCGGGCAGGTAGCTTCCCGGATGGCCACGCATCCAGTCGATGTACGGAACGAGGCCCCATGCGTCCATGCCGAAGGCGAACAGGCGCGCGGTGACGCCCTTGGTGGCGGGAATCGCGTTGCCGAGATCGGCGCGACGGGGCAGGCCCGGCTGCGCGTCGAACAGCCACGGCGCGTCGCAGAATTCCACGCCGTCGAGATCGCGATCCGCCGTCGGATCGTCGCCGCCGCCGTAGACATGCGAGGTGGCGAACACCGGCAGCATGTTCTTCGCCAGGCGCAGCTGCGGCAGCAGCAGGCGGGCCTGCTGCGGCTTCATGCTGATGAACACGCCGCTGGTCGCGGGATCCTCGCCGACCGGCTCGGAGAGCTGCGACGCGAAATCGATGCTCGACGAATCGAGGGTGATCTGGCTCGCGAGCGTGCCGCCGCGTGCCTGCCATTCGGCCTTGAACGCGTTGCCGGCGCGACGGGCGAAATCGTCGGTCGACACGATGGCCGTCGCGGTGCGGATGCCGCGGTCGTACATGTGGTCGGCGACCTGCGCGCCCTCGGTTTCCGGCAGCATGCCGAACTCGTTGGCACCGGCCGGCGGCAGGTTGCGATTGTCGTTGGGGTAGTTGAGCGTGAGCATCGGCGCGGGCAGGGCACCCTTCGCGAAGATCGCCGACACGCCGTCGCGGTTGAGCGGGCCGACGACGAAGCGCGCGCCGTCGGCGACGGCCTTGTCGTAAGCGCTCACCGCGTGCTGCACATCGTTGCCGGAGTCGTACACCACGATTTCGGGCCGCGGCGCATCGGTGTGCGACGCATCGATATAGCTGGTGAAGAAGCCATCGCGGATCGCGGCACCCGCACCGGCGAGCGGGCCGGACAACGGCAGCAGCAGCGCCACCTTCGTCGGCACCTTGTAACCCTCGCGCACGCCCTTGTCGCCGCTGACGGTACCCACGGCCTGATCGAGCACCGCGGGCGCGCGGCTGATGCCGCCGAGCTGGGCCTGCGCCTCCGTCACCCAGGGCTTCATCGGGTCGTTGGCGGCGAGCGCCGCGCCGCGTTCCGCGAGCGGCTGCTCGCCGAGGCCGGTAAGCAGCGCGAGGATCTGCTTGCGGTTCTCTTCGCGGTCGATGCCGCGCAGCTGGCCGTCGAGTTCGATGCGCGTCTGCGCCGCGCTCCACGGATCGCCCGCGGCGGCCTGCGACCGGGCGCGAAGCTCGGCGAGGCGCTGGTCGATCTGCGGCGAGACGCGTGCGTCGGGCTTGCCGGTAAGCGACAGGGCCGTCTTCGCGTCGTTGTTCTTCAGCGCGATCTCGGCGCGCAGGGCGTCGAAACGAAGCGCGTCCTCACCCTCGAGGCGCGAACGACGGATGTCGGCGACGATGGGCGCGGCGCGGTCGAGCGCGCCCTCCTGACGGAACGACTCGGCTGCGAGAAGCTTGTAGTAATCGCGATGCGCGCTGTCCTGCGCGGCGAGCGCGAGGTAGGCCTGCGCCGCCTGATCGAACTGACCCTTGATGTAGAGGGTCTGCGCCGCCTGCGTGGCCTCGCCCGACGGTGCGGTGCTCCGTTGTACGCCGCCCTGCGTCACGCAGCCTGCGAGGCCGGCGGAGAGCAGGATGCCGAAGGTGATGGCACGGAAGAATCGCATCGAGAGATTTCCTTGGCTGCGCGGTGGCGCCCCGGCGCCGAAACGAAGGGATCATAGCCGATCGGTTTGCGAGGCCGGTGTGAGAGGCTATCGGCCTGTCGGGCGCCCTTCGCCGATGCGATCGGCTCCCACCCCTTCGGTAGCAACCCTGCTACTGAAAGGGTGGGAGCCGATCGCATCGGCGAAGGGTGCTTGTCTCAGGCCCCGTAAAGCGCCTTGCGCGGCGCGCCCGTGATCGCCGCGGCCATCTTCGCCGCCTTCGCGGGCGGCAGCTCTTCTTTCAGGATTCCGAAGACGCGAAGCCCTTCGGCCAGCCGCTCGTCCTCGCCCGCCTCGCGGCCCGCGACCATCACGACGAATTCGCCGCGTTGCTGGTTCGGATCGGCCGACACCGTGTCGACGAGCGCATCGAGCGCGCCGTCCAGCACCGTCTCGAACATCTTCGTCAGCTCGCGGGCGACGACCGCCTCGCGCGTGGCGCCGAACGCCTCGCGCATGTCCTGCAGCGACTCCAGGATGCGGTGCGACGATTCATAGAAGATCAGCGTGCGCGCTTCGCCGGCCAGTTCAGCCAGCCGCGAGCGTCGCGCGCCGGCCTTGGCCGGAAGAAACCCTTCGAAGACGAAGCGATCGCTGGGCAGGCCGGCGACCGACAGCGCCGCGACCACGGCGCTCGGACCCGGCACCGGGCTCACGCGCAGGCCCGCGGCGCGGGCCGCCCGGACCAGCCGGAAACCCGGATCGCTGATCAGCGGCGTGCCGGCATCGGACACGAGCGCCACGTCGTCGCCGGCCCGCAGCCGTTCCACGATGCCGTCCATGGCCGAGCGTTCGTTGTGGTCGTGCAGGGCGAGCAGCGGCGTGTCGATGCCCAGGTGTTGCAGCAGCGGTCGCGTGTGGCGCGTGTCCTCGGCGGCGATGACCTTCACCCGGCGCAGCGTCTCGATGGCGCGCGCGCCGATGTCGTCGCGATGGCCGATCGGCGTGGCGACGACGTGGAGCGTGCCTGGGCGGGGCTGGGACATGGGCGGGGCCGTTGCGTGAGAGCCGGATATTCTAGCCGTGTCGGCTATACTCCTCCGTGGAGTCGGCCAGACAGTCGCGAGGCGCCGTGCGCGCTTCGAGGAAAGTCCGGGCTCCACAGGGCAGGGTGCCAGGTAACGCCTGGGCAGCGTGAGCTGACGGCCAGTGCAACAGAGAGCAGACCGCCGATGGCCCCGCAAGGGGATCAGGTAAGGGTGAAAGGGTGCGGTAAGAGCGCACCGCGTGCGGGGCTAACGTCGCACGGCACGGTAAACCCCACCCGGAGCAAGACCAAATAAGGGAACCATGACGCGGCCCGCGTCGTTCCCGGGTAGGTTGCTAGAGCCTGGTGGCGACGCCGGGCCGAGAAGAATGACTGTCACGTCGCAAGACGCACAGAACCCGGCTTACAGGCCGACTCCAACTTCTTCCAGACGCAGTCCGAGGCTGTGTTTTTCTGTGGGAAGCGCGCTGGCGCGCGAAGTGGGTGCTTGCCGCGAGCACCCGTTCGCGCGCCAGCGCGCTTCCCACATTTGCTTCATCGATATCCCGATCTCCCGTGAACGTGAGTTCATCAAGCGATGTGAATCGCCCTTCACCTGCCTCTTCAAAACGCGAAGTCCATCGCAAAAAGTCCCCATGATTCAATCACCTTCCACCAGTTCCTCAGAAATGGCTGGAAATGGTCATGAACGTAGCCTTTCTCCTTGATTCACAAGAAAAAATTCCTTGACAGTCTCAGGGGGCGAGACTATCGTGGGCCCCAGTGTGAAATCGTGGGATTTGGTGGGGCGGCCAGCAGACATGTTCCAGGGCGAGACAGCCATCACGGTCGACGACAAGGGTCGTCTGACGATTCCGACCTCGTATCGGGATCAGGTGGCGGTCGCCTGCGCGAATCGTCTTGTCGTCACCTACAACCCCTTCGAGACCGGGTGCCTCTGGATCTTTCCGTACGCGGAGTGGGAACAGGTGCGTGACCAGGTCAACGCGCTGCCCAGCGTCAAGGCCGTTCACCGCGCGCTGCAGATGAAACTGGTGGGTGCCGCGGCCATCGTCGAACCCGACGGAGCGGCCCGCATCCTCCTTCCTTCCAGTCAGCGAGCGGCGGCGGGCATAGAGAAGAAAGCGATCCTGCTCGGCATGGGCAACAAGTTCGAGCTTTGGAGCGAACAGGCTCACCTCGCGAAGATCCGCCAGACGATCGGCGAGGACGAGATCAGCGACGACATGGCGGAGCTGCGGTTGTGACGACGAACTAATTCGAGGTTTTCGGTGAAACGGGAGCGGGATGTGGCGATGGCGGGGCGCGATGTGCACATCCCTGTGATGCTCGATGAAGCGGTGGAGGGTCTCGCTGTGCGCGAGAACGGGCGCTATCTGGATGGAACTTTCGGTCGCGGCGGACACGCCCGGGCGATCCTTGCCCGACTCTCGAACGACGGCCGCCTGTTCCTCATGGACCGCGATCCGACCGCGATCGCCGTGGCCGAGGCCGGCCTCGCCACCGACCCGCGCGTTTCCCTCCGGCACGACAACTTCGCCACCATGGGCGAATGGCCCGCGCTCGCGGGCGGCCTCGACGGCATCCTGCTCGATCTGGGCGTGTCGTCGCCGCAGCTCGACGACGGCAGCCGCGGTTTCAGCTTCATGGCCGATGCACCGCTCGACATGCGCATGGACACCACGCGCGGCTTCAGCGCCGCCGACTTCCTGCGCGAGGCCGACGAAACCGAGATCGCCGACGTGCTCTGGACGTTCGGCGAAGAGCGCTTCAGCCGCCGCATCGCGAAGACGATCGTCGAGCGCCGCGCCACCGCGCCGATCGAGCGCACCGGCGAGCTCGCCGCGCTGGTCGCCGGCTGCGTCGGTCGCCGCGAGCCGGGCAAGAACCCCGCCACCCGCACGTTCCAGGCGCTGCGCATCCGTGTGAACGCCGAACTGGAATCCGTGGAGCGTGGCCTCGACGCCGCGCTCGAACTGCTGAACGTGGGTGGCCGTCTCGCCGTGATCAGCTTCCACTCGCTGGAAGACCGCACGGTGAAGCAGTTCATCCGCTCGCACGAAGGCCGCGTGCAGGGCAGCCGTCGCGGCCCGCCGGCCGAAGCGAAGCTCGCCCGGCTGAAGCCGGTCGGCAAGGCCATCTTTCCGTCCGACGCCGAAGTCGCCGCGAACCCGCGTTCGCGCTCCGCCGTGCTGCGCGTCGCGGAGAAACTCGCATGAAGGTCTTCGGCGCGATCTGCCTCTCGATCCTGCTGCTGGCGGTCATCGGCAGCGCGATCGGCGTGGTGTGGACGCGCCACGAGAGCCGCGTGCTCTTCGTCGAACTCTCGCGCCTGCAGTCGCAGAAGGACGACCTCGGCGTCGAATACGGTCGCCTCGAACTGGAGCAGGCGACGTACGCCGAACCCAGCCGCATCGACGCCGACGCCCGCGGCAAGCTCGGCATGTTCACGCCGAAGCCGCAGGATATCCAGCTGGTGCGCCGATGAGGGCCCGCCACGGCAAGCCCGTCGTGCCCAGCCGCCGCCGCGGCCAGGGCCCGAGCCCGCGTAAGCGCATGACGGTGATCGTCGCCGTGTTGTGCGTGGCCGCGTCGGGCCTCGTCGTGCGCGCGTTCGATCTCCAGGTGGTGCGCAAGCAGTTCTACCAGGATCAGGGCGACGCGCGCTTCCTGCGCGAGATGCCCATCGCCGTGTCGCGCGGCACGATCTTCGATCGCAACGGCGAGCCGCTCGCCGTGTCGACGCCGGTCGCCTCGATCTGGGCGAACCCGCCGGAAGTGCTCGAGAACGAAGAGCGCATCCCCGAGCTCGCGAAGGCGCTGCATGTCGACGCCGACGAGCTGAAGCAGAAGATCGCCCAGCGCGCGGACAAGGAATTCATGTACATCGCGCGCCAGATGCGTCCCGAAGACGCGCAGGCGATCGTCGACCTGAAGATCCCGGGCATCTCGGCGCAGCGCGAATACCGCCGCTATTACCCGTCGGGCGCGGTGAACAGCCACATCCTCGGCTTCACCAACATCGACGACCACGGCCAGGAAGGCCTGGAACTGGCGTTCGACGAATGGCTGGCCGGCAAGCCCGGTGCGAAGCGCGTGATCCGCGACCGCATGGGGCACGTGGTCGAAGACGTCGAGCTCGTGCGCGAGCCGCAGCCGGGTCGCGACCTCACGCTGTCGATCGATCGCCGCATCCAGTACCTGGCTTACAGCGCGCTGAAAGACACGCTGGAAAAGAACAAGGCCGACTCCGGCTCCATCGTCGTGATGGACGTGCATACCGGCGAAGTGCTCGGCATGGCGAACCTGCCGTCGTTCAATCCGAACGCCGTGCGCGGCAGCACGCCGTCGGAGCGCCGCAACCGCGCGGTCACCGACGTGGTGGAGCCGGGCTCCACGATGAAGGCGTTCACGATGGCGGCCGCGCTCACCAGCGGCAAGTACACGCCGACCGCGCCGCTGATCGAGACGTCGCCGGGCACGTGGATGATGGGCGGCCACCCCGTGCGCGACACGCATAACTGGGGCACGCTCACGCCGACCGGCGTGATCACGAAGTCGTCCAACGTCGGCGCCGCGAAGATCGCGATGACGCTCGACACCGATTTCCTCTACGGCATCTACAAGTCGTTCGGCCTCGGCAACAGCACCGGCAGCGGCTTTCCCGGCGAAGCCGCAGGCTACCTGCCGGTCGGCCGCACGTGGAAGCCGATCGAGAAGTCGCGCCTCGCCTACGGCTACAACCTCAACGTCACCCCGCTGCAGCTGGCGAGCGGCTATGCCGCGCTGGGCAATGGCGGCGCGTTGCGTTCGCCCACCTTCATCAAGGGGGCGGACAACGATCCGCAGCAGATCGTGACGCCCGACGTCGCGCACCAGATCGTGCGCATGCTCGAAACCGTGGTCGCACCCGGCGGCACGGGCTACGGTTTCGCTTCGGTCGCCAATTACAGCGTGGCCGGCAAGACGGGTACGTCGCACAAGAATTCCGTCGGCGGTTACTACTCGAACAACTACATCTCGCTCTTCGTTGGCATGATCCCGGCCAGCGCCCCGCGCCTGGTCACGGTGGTGGTCATCAACGACCCGAAGGGCGGCCATTACTACGGCGGTTCGGTGGCCGGTCCGGCCTTCGCGCGCGTGATGGAAGGCGCCGTGCGCCTTCTCGACATCGCGCCGGACAACGTCGGCCGCTGGTACGCCGGTGGCCCGAGCCAGGGCGGCCTGATCGGCACGACCAACGCGCCACCGCCGCAGGCGGACGACAGCGCGGCGGAAGAGGTGGTGCCATGACGCTGCGCCTCGCCGACCTGCTCGAAGGATTCGCCGACGCCACGGGTGCCGGCGATCTCGCCGTTTCGGGGCTCGCGATCGATTCGCGCGAGATCGAGGCCGGCAACGCGTTCGTCGCACTGCGCGGCACGAAGGACCATGGGATCGCGTTCGCCGCGAAGGCCGTCGCCAACGGCGCGGCCGTCGTGCTCGCCGAGCCGCCTTACGACGCGCCCGCCATCGACGTGCCGGTCATCGCCGTCGATGGCCTGCGCGAGAAAACGGGTGCGATCGCGGCGCGCTTCTTCGCCGATCCCTCGGCGTCGCTCGAGCTCGTCGGCGTCACCGGCACCAATGGCAAGACCTCCACCGTGCAGCTGATCGCACAGGCGCTGGCCTTCCTCGGCCGCAAACCGGCCACGGTCGGCACGCTCGGCGCGGGCCTGCACGGCGCGATCGCCGAAGGCGAGCGCACCACGCCCGACGCCATCCGCATGCAGGCGCTGCTCGGCGAGTTCCGCGACGCCGGCGCCACGCACGTGGCGATGGAAGTCTCGTCGCACGCGCTGGAGCAGGGCCGGGTGAACGCCATCGCGTTCGACGTCGCCGTGTTCACCAATCTCACGCGCGACCACCTCGACTACCACGGCACGATGGAAGCGTACGGCGCCGCGAAGGCGAAGCTGTTCGCCGTCGACGGCCTGCGTGCGGCCGTCGTGAACATCGACGATCCGTTCGGTGCGAAGCTCGCCAAGGGCCTGCCCGAGGGCGTCGAAAAACTGCGTACCTCGATGGCGTCGGAAGCGACGGAAAAGGACGCCGAAGTCCGCGCCGACATCGTCGTGACGTCCGCGAAGGGGCTCTCGTTCAACCTCAATACGCCGTGGGGCATGCGCACGGTGCGCAGCGCGCTGCTCGGCCGCTTCAACGTGGCCAACCTGCTCGCCGTCGCGGCCGTGCTCGGCGCGCTGGGCGAGCCGTTCGACCGCATCCACGCCGCGCTGGAATCGCTGCAGCCGGTGAACGGTCGCATGAGCCGGCTCGGTGGCGACGGTCGCAAGCCGCTGGTCGTGGTCGACTACTCGCACACGCCGGATGCGCTGAAGCAGGCGCTGCTGGCGCTGCGTTCGCATACCAAGGGCAAGCTGATCTGCGTGTTCGGTGCCGGTGGCGATCGCGATCAGGGCAAGCGCCCGCTGATGGCCGCCATCGCCGAGCGCCTGGCCGACGCCGTGATCGTCACCGACGACAACCCGCGCACCGAAGACGGCGACGCGATCGTCGCGCAGATCGTGGCGGGCTTCGTTCACCCGGAAACCATCATGGTGGAGCGCGACCGCGCGCACGCCATCGCCCTGGCCCTCGCCGACGCGAAAGCCGACGACGTCGTGCTGATCGCCGGCAAGGGTCACGAAACCTATCAGGAAGGTCCGGAGGGAAAGCGTCCCTTCGACGACCTCGCCGTCGCGAGCGAAGCGATGGCATCGAGCAAGAAAGGAGTTCGCGCATGATGCGCCTGTCCGCCGTCGCCCTCTGGACCCGTGGCCGCCTTCAGGGCGCCGATGGCGACGTGGGTGGCTTTTCCATCGACACCCGCACGCTGAAGCCGGGCGACCTGTTCGTCGCGATGCCGGGCGAGCATGTCGACGGGCATGAATTCGTCGCCGCCGCGGCCGCGCGCGGCGCCGTCGCCGCACTCGTGACGCACCCCGTGGATGCGCCGATCGCGCAGGTAATCGTCGACGACACGCAGCTCGCGCTCGGCGACCTCGCCAGCGCCGTGCGTGCGCAGCGCGACGTGCGGGTGGTGGGTATCACGGGTTCCAACGGCAAGACCACGGTGAAGACGCTCACGGCGTCGATCCTGTCGCGTCACGGCCGCACGCACGTGAACGCCGGCAACTTCAACAACGAGATCGGCATGCCGCTGACGCTTCTGGCGATGCCGGAAGACACGCGCTACGCGGTGCTCGAGATGGGCGCCGGGAAGCCCGGCGACATCGATTACCTCGCCGCCATCGCACGGCCCGATATTGGCCTCGTCAACTCCATCGCCGCCGCGCACCTTGAGCGGATGGGCACGATCGAAGGCGTCGCCGAAACCAAGGGCGCGCTGTACCAGTCGCTGCCCGCCGATGGCGTCGCGATCGTCAACGCCGACGACGAGCGCTTCGCGGGCTTCTTCGCGAACCTCGCCGGCTCGCGCACGATCCTGCGTTACGCGCTCGACCACCGCGCCGACATCGGCGCCGACATCGTCGAAGAACGTATCGACGGCACGCATTTCGTGCTGTCCACGCCGCACGGCGACGGCGACGTGCATCTGCCGTTGCCCGGTCGCCACAACGTGGCCAACGCGCTCGCGGCCGCCGCCATCGCCACGGCGCTCGGCGTGCCGGTCGACACGATCGTCGATGGCCTGGAGCAGGTGCCGCACGTCGCGGGCCGCCTGAACCTCGAGCCGATGCCGGGCAACTGGACGCTGATCGACGACAGCTACAACGCTAACCCCGGCTCGGCCGCCGCCGCGATCGACACGCTGGCGCTGGCACGCGGCGAGCGCTGGCTGATCCTCGGCGACATGGCGGAACTCGGCCCGGAAGCGGTGAAGATGCACGCCGACATCGGCCGCCTCGCGCACGGACGCGGCATCGAGCGCCTGCTCGCCACCGGCGCGAAGAGTGCGGCGGCGGTCGAAGCGTTCGGTGCGGGCGCGCAACATTTCGCGACGCAGGAAGGCCTCATCGAAGCCGCCTGCGCGCAGATCCACGAGGGCGTGACCTGCCTCGTGAAGGGGTCGCGTTCTTCCGGCATGGACCGGGTCGTGGCTGCGATGAAGAAATACGCTGAAGGAGCATCCCATGCTGCTTGAACTGGCGGAATGGATGGCTCGGCACTTCACGTCGCTGCATCTTTTCCAGTACATCACGTTCCGCGCGATCATGGCCGCGCTGACCGCGCTCGCCGTGTCGCTGCTGCTCGGCCCCGCGCTGATCCGCAAGCTCGCCGCGCTGAAGGCGGGCCAGGTCGTGCGCAGCGACGGTCCGCAGACGCACCTTTCCAAGGCCGGCACGCCCACCATGGGCGGCCTGCTGATCATCTTCGCGGTGGCGATCGCCACGCTGCTGTGGGCCGACCTCGGCAATCGCTACGTCTGGGTGGTGCTTGCGGTGACGGTGCTGTTCGGCGCCATCGGGTTCTACGACGACTACCGTAAGCTCGTGCTGAAGGACAGCCGCGGGCTCGCCAGCCGCTGGAAGTATTTCTGGCAGTCGGTGTTCGGCCTCGGCGCGGCGGTGTTTCTCTACCAGACGCACCAGCTTCCCGCCGAAACCGCACTCTACCTGCCGCTGTTCAAGCAGGTGGCGATCCCGCTCGGCGTGCTCTTCATCGTCGTCGGCTACTTCATCATCGTCGGCTTTTCCAACGCGGTGAACCTCACCGACGGTCTGGACGGCCTGGCGATCATGCCGAGCGTGCTGGTGTCCGGTGCGCTGGGCATCTTCGCCTACCTCGCCGGCAACAAGCTTTTCTCCGAATACCTCGGCATTCCGGCGATCCCGGGTGCGGGCGAGCTGGCGATCTTCTGCAGTGCGCTGGCCGGCGCGGGCCTCGGTTTCCTCTGGTTCAACACGTATCCGGCGCAGGTCTTCATGGGCGACGTCGGCGCGCTCGCGATCGGCGCCGCGCTCGGCACGGTCGCGCTCGTGGTGCGCCAGGAGATCGTGTTGCTGGTGATGGGCGGCGTGTTCGTGATGGAGACGGCCTCGGTGATGCTCCAGGTCGGCAGCTTCAAGCTGCGCGGCAAGCGCATCTTCCGCATGGCACCGATCCACCATCACTTCGAACTGAAGGGCTGGCCCGAACCGCGGGTCATCGTCCGTTTCTGGATCATCAGCGTCGTGCTGGTGCTCATCGGTCTCGCCACGTTGAAGGTGCGCTAAGCGATCATGTTCGGTTTCGGCAACAAGCAGGCGAAACGCCGTCAGGGCCCACGGGGAAGCTTCGATCTCCCGTTGCTCGTGGCCGCGCTGTCGCTGGCGGCACTGGGTGTGGTGATGGTCACCTCCAGCTCCATCGCCGTGGCCGACGGTTCGCACCAGGGCGCCTTCTATTACCTGAAGCGCCACCTCGTGTTCCTCGTGCTCGGCGCCTGCCTCGCGGGCGCGGCGATGCGCACCGAGCTGAAGACGCTCGAGAAGCACAGCTTCCTGCTGCTCCTGCTCGGCATCATCATGCTGCTGATGGTGTTCCTGCCCGTGTTCGGCATGCGCATCAACGGCGCGCGCCGCTGGGTGAACCTGCTGGTCACGAGCTTCCAGCCCGTCGAAGCCGTGAAGCTCATCCTCGTGGCGTATCTTGCGAGCTACCTCGTGCGCCATCGCGAAGGCGTGGAATACGAACTCTTCGGCGTGGTGAAGCCCGTCGCCGTGGCCGGCTTCATCGTGTTGCTGCTGCTCGCACAGCCCGACTTCGGTTCCGCCGCGCTCGTGGTCGCCACCACGGTCGGCATGGTGTGGCTCGCCGGTGCGCGCATGCGCAACCTGCTGCTGCTCGGCACGCCACTGGTGCCCGCGTTGATCTATGCGGCGACCGCCGAGGATTACCGCATCAAGCGACTGACGTCGTTCCTCGACCCGTGGAAGGATCCGTTCAACGACGGCTTCCAGCTGACCCAGGCGCTGATCGCCGTGGGCCGCGGCGAGTGGACGGGCGTCGGCCTCGGCTCCAGCGTGCAGAAGCTGTTCTACCTGCCCGAGGCGCACACCGACTTCATCCTGGCGGTGCTCGCCGAGGAGCTCGGCCTCGCCGGCATCATGCTGGTGATCTTCCTGTACATCGTGCTGGTCGGCCGCGGCCTCTACATCGGTCTGAAAGGCGTCGAGCTCGGCCATCGCTTCTCGGGCTACGTCGCTTACGGCATCTCGCTGATGATGGGTTTCCAGGCGATGGTCTCCATCGGCGTGAACCTCGGCGTGCTGCCGACCAAGGGCCTGACGCTGCCGCTGATCAGCTCGGGTGGTTCGTCGGTGCTGATGACCTGCGCGATGGTCGGTGTGCTGCTGCGCGCCACCTTCGAGATCAACCGCGCCGAAGACGCCCGGCAGACCGCCGTGCGCCTGCCGGCCAACGCCGTGCCGGATGCCGCCGCGCCGGCCGGAGGTGTCGCATGAGCGGCCCGGTGCTGATCATGGCCGGCGGTACCGGCGGCCACATCTTCCCGGGCCTCGCGGTAGCGGACGAACTGCGTTCGCGCGGCGTGCCGGTGGCATGGCTCGGCGCGGAAGGCGGCATGGAAACGCGCGTGGTGCCGGCGCACAGTCTCGATCTGCACACGATCGCGGTGGGCGGCCTGCGCGGCAAGGGCATGGCGACGCGACTGATGGCGCCCCTGATGCTCGTGCGCGCGCTGCTCGCATCGCTGAAATTGCTGCGCACGCTGCGCCCGCGTTGCGTGCTGTCGATGGGTGGCTACGTCGCCGGTCCGGCGGGCGTCGCGGCACGGCTCGCGGGCATTCCGCTGGTGGTGCACGAGCAGAATGCCGTCGCGGGCTTCACGAACCGTAAGCTCGCGGGTTTTGCGAAGCGCGTGCTCACCGGTTTCCCCAACGTACTGCCGAAGGGCGAATGGGTCGGTAACCCCGTGCGCGCCCGCATCGCCGCATTGCCGTCGCCCGCCGAACGGTTCGCCGGTCGCGATGGCCGTCCGCGCATTCTCGTGCTGGGCGGCAGCCTCGGCGCGCGCACGCTCAACGTGGTGCTGCCGAAGGCGCTGGCCCATCTGCGCAACGACGCGAACCTGCGTCACCTCGAGCCGGAAGTCGTGCACCAGACCGGCGAGCGCGGCCTCGAGGAAGCCAACGCCGCGTACACCGAAGCCGGTGTCGCCGCGACCATCGTGCCTTTCATCGAAGACATGGCCGGTGCCTACGCATGGGCCGACGTGGTCGTCTGCCGCGCCGGCGCGCTCACGGTCGCCGAGCTCTGCGCCGCGGGCCTCGAAGCGATCCTCGTGCCGTTCCCGCATGCGGTTGACGATCACCAGACCGTGAACGCGCGCGCGATGGTCGATGTTGGCGGCGCGCGCATCGTCACCGACGCGATGATGAATCAGGCGACGACGCCCGAAGCGCTCGCGACCGTTCTTTTCGACATGCTGCTGGATCGCCAGCGCATGCTTTCCGCGGCCAACGCGTCCCGCACGCTGGCCAAGCCCGACGCCGCAGCAACGATTGCACGTCATTGCATGGAGGTTTCCGCATGACGCCCGGTCGTTTGCGTTCCCACGAAGATTTCATGACCTCGTTCCGCCGCGTCCATTTCATCGGCGTGGGTGGCGTGGGCATGAGCGGTATCGCCGAGGTGCTGTGCAACCTCGGTTACAGCGTTTCCGGCTCCGATCGCGCGTCGTCGACCACGACCGACAGGCTCGCCGGCCTCGGCATCGAGATCCACGTCGGGCATGAAGCGTCCAACGTCGATGGCGCGGATGTCATCGTCACGTCGAGCGCCATCCGTGCCGACAATCCGGAACTGGTCGCCGCGCACGCCGCGCGCATTCCGGTGGTGCCGCGCGCGGAGATGCTCGGCGAGCTGATGCGCTTCCGTCGTGGCATCGCGATCGCGGGAACGCACGGCAAGACGACCACCACGAGCCTCGTGGCCAGCGTGCTCGCGGAAGCCGACTACGATCCGACGTTCGTGATCGGCGGGCAGCTCAACGCCGCGGGCGCGAACGCGCGCCTCGGCACGGGCCAGTACCTGGTCGCGGAAGCCGACGAATCCGACGGTTCGTTCCTGATGCTCTCCCCGGTGATCGCGGTCGTCACCAACATCGACGCCGACCACCTCGAAAACTACAACAACGATTTCGCGCAGGTGAAGAAGGCCTTCCGCGATTTCCTGCACCGCCTGCCGTTCTACGGCATGGCCGTGCTCTGCATCGACGACGACGAAACCGCGTTGCTGGCGCAGGACACCTCGCGCCGCATGCTCACCTACGGCATCGACAAGCCCGGCGCCGACGTCTCGGCGTCCAACGTGCGCCAGATCGGCTTCGAGATGCACTTCGACCTCCACCTGCCGGGCATGGCGGGCACGCTGCCGGTAACGCTCAACCTGCCGGGCCGGCACAACGTGCAGAACGCGCTCGCCGCGGCCGCCGTTGGCTGGCAGCTCGGCGTGGACGCCGAGGCCATCGCCCGCGCGCTCGCACGCTTCGAAGGCGTCGGTCGTCGCTTCCACCGTCGCGGCGAGATCGCCCTCGAGCAGGGCAGCGCGCTGCTCGTCGATGACTACGGCCATCATCCCCGCGAACTCGCGGCCGTGTTCGCCGCCGCGCGTGGCGGCTGGTCGGATCGTCGCCTCGTGGTCGCGTTCCAGCCGCATCGCTACAGCCGCACGCGCGACCTGCTCGACGATTTCGCCAATGTGCTCGCCGAAGTCGACGTGCTGGTGCTGACCGAGGTGTATCCCGCCGGCGAAGCGCCGATCGCGGGTGCCGACGGCAAATCGCTGGCCCGCGCCATCCGCGCGCGCGGCAAGACCGATCCGGTGCTGGTCGACCACCCGCGCGACCTTCGCGCCACGTTGTCCGCGCTCGCCCGCGATGGCGACCTGATCCTGCTGCTCGGCGCCGGCGACATCGGCGCGGCGGCCATCGAGCTGGCGAACGCCGGCAACCTGAGGAACCCTACCCGATGAGCACCACCCGTTTCCCGCGCCTGGTCACCGACGCCGCCGACTTCGGTCGCGTGGCCGTGGTCATGGGCGGAAACTCCGCCGAACGCGAGGTGTCGCTGAACTCCGGACACGGCGTGCTCGAGGCACTGCGCGCCGCCGGCGTCGATGCCCACGCGATCGACGGTATCCCCGCGCTGCTCGACGCCGTGCGTGCCGGCCACTTCGCGCGCGTGTTCAACATCCTTCATGGCGCGGGTGGCGAGAACGGCGAGCTACAGGGCGCGCTGCAGTCGCTCGGCATTCCTTACACCGGCTCCGGTGTGCTCGGATCGGCGTTGTCGCTCGACAAGGTTCGCGCCAAGCAGGTGTGGATCGCGCTCGGCCTGCCCACTCCGAAGTTCATCGCGCTGCCGCGCGGTGCCGACGTGCACGCCGCCGCGCGCGAGATCGGTTTTCCGCTGATCGTGAAGCCGGCG
>Ga0209129_1001026_pt1 | contig 16634 bp, 13 predicted proteins | sample AraplaMF_Col_mMS_FD_184257 | JGI IMG/M metagenome (GOLD analysis project Ga0209129, IMG submission 184257) | Arabidopsis root microbial communities from the University of North Carolina, USA - plate scrape MF_Col_mMS (SPAdes) (version 3) | ecosystem: Host-associated > Plants > Roots > Endosphere... | reverse complement strand
GACGACGGCGCTCTACGGACGTGATAACCTCAATTGGATGCTTCGTCATATGACTACTCCTAGTGTTACCACTAGGACTGGCAGTCAGCAGCCCTCTATCGCAAGACGGCCTTCACCGTGGGATTACCCGGATGCGGAGTGCGGGAGCATTACTGCTGAGGGCAACCATTGGCCGTAGACCGGCAGATAGCCCATATTCCTGGGCCGCCGCGAGGCTCACATCGCTCAGTGGGGTTTGTTGACCGCGCCGGACCACCCTAAAGAAGTCGAAGACGCCGCATGCCCCCACAGGCGTAGCTGGATCCTCAATGGGCCTAAAAAAGGCAGATCAAACCAATCCCTAAAAAAATTACAATCAGCGCTAGGTAGGGGGACGTCATCGACTTTCGTTCCAAGGGCCTATCGCCCCGAAACCCGAACTCGCGACGTTCTTCCACGAATCCTGCAAAGACTTCATCGTATTCGATATACACAGCCCAAATCCTCCCGACCCATACAGAGAGCAGAAGCGTTGCGGGACACTTCGCCACGAGGTCGTCAAAATCCTAAGCTGTTGACTGGCGATAGCAATTAGCTCAATGGACGTAACCCCACTACCCTGCGATCCCGTCTCCGTCACGGTGACGGGTGGCTTGCGGAAGTCGAAAGCGCTCGCGGCAAATCCGCTGTCGCAAGACAGAAATCGACGCAGCCTAGCAACGCTTCGAGCCAAACGAAAATCATTCGGCATTTGTTGACCCTGCTCCTGCCTCGTTGATTCATGACAGAAGCCTAATGAGCCCGACCGATGCATCCCAAAGCTGTCCTTGCGCGTTTTGCGGCGGTCAACCCAATGACGTCTCCAGCCCCTGGCCGGGGCAGAGCCTTTGTTAAATCTTGCAACCCAGCAATTCAAATCATCAAGATGCTTGACCCGATCGTCATCCGCCGATCAGGCCCTTTGCTGAATAACGCCTGAAAAGATGCCGTGGGTACGATCGATGGACTCCGTACTTGAGAGCGAGAAAGTCAATACGTGCTCCGGCCAAATATTCGGCTAACAGAGCCATGCGGCGGTCGTGTGAGAGTGAGACGCGTGGCATCTGAAGTCCTACAATGTGATTTCGCCAGACTGACTGAGAGCAAGACCTAGATCAAGCCAATGACACGATCATCACACGCTGGCGGTGTTGCTGCATTTTTAAGCCGAGTGCCATGTTGATGGCTGAGGATAAAAGCGTGGATATGCGATCATAGTTTGGGGAAAATTCAATGGCATCCCATGGTCATGGTGCCATGAGGGATAGGCTCGTGTCGTTGTTTATCAGGAACTGGCCACGAGAAAAGCATCTTTCGCCAATGGCTGATCGGACAGTAGCGCTCGACCGTATCGGACGTCGCCAGGTTACCGCCGCCAATTTTTGTTCAACCGACGACTGGATTTGGTTGATGTATAGCTCTATCTCGTCGCGAGTGACCCGTAATAATTTAGCGGTCATTCTGATGTGGAAAGTCCTTGTTCAGGCGATGGAGGAGGCACTTAGGATGCGATCACACAGAACCACGTATTCTTAAGAATATCCGAACAAATAAACCTTCCCCGCCGACACATCCGGCCCCGGCTAGGTAATTAGGAACTTACGGATGCTTCTTGCAGCGTGATAAAACAGTAGGAGAACGTGATGAATTCTTCTAGAATTTGGCTTGGCCGGCACAATGAGGAATTCGCAAAGAGTTTGCCGGCGGGTTCAATTGTGCTTGATGCAGGAGCCGGGAGCCAGCCCTACAGACGCCTGTTCGACCATTGCATCTATGAGTCGGCCGATTTCGAAATGGTCGACAAGGAATATGCGAGGTCCACCTATGTATGCGACCTTTCGAGCATTCCCGTAGCGGCAGCCAGATTTGATGCCGTTGTGTTGAACCAGGTGTTGGAGCATCTTTCGGACCCAGTTGCCGTGCTTTGCGAAATGCACCGCATTCTCAAGAACGGTGGGACGATGATTTGCTCAGCCCCACTTTTCTACGAGGAACATGAACAGCCCTACGACTTCTTCCGATACACTCAGTTTGCGTGGCGGCACCTCCTCAGGAACGCCGGCTTTGACATCGTCAGCCTGGATTGGATGGAGGGATATCTGGGAACCGTCGCCTATCAAATGGAAACAGCGTCGAAACATCTTCCGCGTGGCGCGAAGAACATCGCTCCAGGTGCGCTGGGAGTTGCGGCCGTTCCGCTCCTGGCATCTGTACGAATTGCTTGCAGGCATCTGGCGAGGATATTTTATCGCCTCGACGCACGGCAAAAATACACCCAGTCTGGTTTTCCGAAAAACTACATCGTCGTGGCAAAAAAGCCGTTTGCCGCTATGCAAGCGGCTTAGGGAGCGTTTCAACTTTCTATCACGCTATTGAGCTGTTGCCCAACCGTGGCCACCATTGCATCCAATTCTGCATCCAATAGTCCTATCGGAACTATCACGAATCAGACGATCAGCTCCATCATACTCGTGACGGAAGGTTCGCATTGGACAGCACGCGTCGAAATCTGATCATCGGCCTCTCAGCGATATCCGGCAGCATTGCCGCGTCACTGACAGCGGGCACCCGGGCGGCGCTCGGAACGCCGGCGTCGACCGCCGGAAACAGTGGAGCGCCGACGCCTCGACGTGCAGTCGCCTACGGCACGAATGCGGCTTATCAGAAGGATACATCCGGCTCGCGCCAAATGGCGTTCGTTCGGCGCAAGGAATATTTCCTGCCCTATGACGTCAAATCGGGCGAGTTGATCGAGTTTTCGTTTCCGCTTTGGACGCTGGAGCGTCCGGCGCGCAGTCCGGTCCTCGAGGTCGACCTCGCGGATGCTTATGATTTCATGCTGGCGATGGAGTATCCGTTCAGCGACAGTTCGACATCCACACCTGATCTTACAAACCGCTATCGGTGCCTGAACATGAGGGATAACCGGGCGATCTACTCATATGTGCCGGGTCAGGCGGAACGCATAATGGTATTTGCTGTGAAGGCCCCAGACGACATTCCGGCCTTCACGGCAATCGGCGCCATCCTTCTGCACGAATGCGTTGCCGGACGCTCCGGCGCGGTAAAGAACAAGGCGATCAACAGCGTCGTGAACGCCTCGACCTTCCTCGGCCGGCGGGACGGTTCGTTTAATTCGGCAACCCCTTTGATTGCCGCAGACCCGACGATGACTCAAGCCACGTTTCACGCCGCCAGCGGTGGTCAGACCGGCAACCCTGGGACCATGCTGGTCGGAGCTATACGGGTCGCGGTTCCTGCAGATGCCACGACGATCCTATCTATGGGCAACTCGAAGCTTCAGGGTGCCAACGAAGGCACATCTGGGTCGGGCGCTTTCGGTGATGGCGGTGGCGACCGCTTCGGCAACACCGGTTGGGGCACACGTCTGGCATACAAGCTTGGCCTCGGCTGCGCTCAGATGTCCAGGGGCTCCGACAGCTATAACTATCAGCTCGCCTCTGGTATTGATCGCCGCATGGAATTCGCCGCCTGGTGCAATCCGACACACCTTCTTCCGTGTGACGCACACAACGATACGGCGCAAACATCGACACCGGAATGGTCGCAAAAGATCTGGGCGGTCGATGACACGTGCAGAGCGGACGGCAACGCCTATATTGCCGACTCAGGTGGTGCCTCGGGACACATTGCACCGAGCGGCACGGGCAAGGGCATCCCCGACGGAGAGGTCCGTTGGACCTATATCGGACCCGACGACATGGGCTCGACCGCCGGCATGTCGCTTGTGGGCAAGATGCGCAAGCTTTTCCGAAAGTACAGCGCTGCGATGCCACATGTGAGCATCATTCCGCCGACCCTGACGCCTGACACGACGTCAAATGTCAAAGCTTTGGACTACATCTATGACAGCGGTTCGGGCGATCTTACCCTGACAATCCCCGACGGTTCAAAACTGTCAGTGGGAACCGTTATTGGGGTAGCCGGACTGATCCCGAAGGCCTTTAACACAAGTTCGAAGAACTATGCGCCGATCACCGGCATCAACGGCAATCAGGTCACGGTAAATCTTTCCGTTGGCCTGACCTCGCCGACAGGGATTGCATCGGTCAACCTCAGCTGGAACGATCCCGTTTACCAGACACCCAGGCCCGGATATGCGGCGCACGCCAGCTTCCGCTCCTGGATCAACCGGTTCCTTCGAACAAACCCGAATCGAGCACTCGACATGGTCATCTGCGCTGATGCCGGCAAATGGGGAGAGGCCGGCAATCCCACCACGCCGGCGGCAGAAACCGGCGCCTGGGCTGCCGTTGCGGCCGACCGCGCAAGACCTGAAAGCCCTCTTACCTCGGATGGCACCCACGAGACATCCTTTGGAAATGATTATATTGCAGCCAAGCTCGCGGGTGAGCCGGCTCTCGTGCAGGCATTGAAGGAGGCCGGTTAGCGACCAGAGATACGCTTCATCGGGATGCTCACAGCGTGGCGCGTGTTGTCCTTCTGACGCGAGCGCCTGAGCTGATCGGACGGACAGGTCTGAATCTCTGGATCACTCCGATGTTGAACCTGCTTGCATCGCAAGCATGGACAAAAGGCGGTCCATCGGCGCAAGTTCAAGTTTTTTGCTGCAGTGCAATAAATGACTTGTGTCCTGACACCCAAATATGGTCAAACTCTAAGATCTCTACGAGCAGACAGCAGAATTCCGTAACCCACAGTAGAGGAATTACACGTGACGAGTGTTGGCAATGGCGGTCGTGTCGACTGCCTTGATGGACTGCGCGGCCTTGCAGCCCTCTGGGTATTGGTTGGCCATGCTCACATTCTGACCGGGTTTTCGCTTCCAGTCATCGGCGACCCCGATCTCGGTGTCGATCTTTTCATCATGCTGTCGGGCTTCCTGATGGTCTTCCACTACCAGCGCAGAAAAGAGCGCGAACCTTGGGAGGCGAGCGCTACCTGGATTACCTTCTGGATCAGGCGCTACTTCCGGATTGCGCCGCTCTATTATGTGATGCTCGTTGCCGCTCTTGCGCTCGGCCCCTTCATCTACGATTCCCGCATGATCATCGACGGCTTCAATGGTGTCGATCCGCAACTGGCCGATCGCTACCTCGACAGCAGTCTGACCAACTATCTGGTTCACCTGACATTTCTCTTCGGTTTCAGCCCTGATTATGCCTTCAGAACCGCGCTTCCGGACTGGAGCATCGGGCTTGAAATGCAATTTTACGCGGCTCTGCCGTTCGTCATGATTCTTGTTGGGCGTATCGGCTGGATCAAGGGAATTGTTGCTATCTCCTTTGCCGGTATTGTGACTTCATATGCCCTGAACCGGATCGGTGTTTCCTTTCCTATGCCCACCTTCCTTCCACTGAAGATGCATATTTTCGCCGCCGGCATGTTGCTCGCCGGTGCCTTGTGGACGGACAGGATACGAGCCTATCAGTTTGCTGCTATAGCCACAGTCCTCGTTCTGGCTCCGCTCGGTGGCGGAAAGGATATGTTGCATCAGTCTGTGCGGGTCGCGCTTGTCCTGATCTTCTTCGCATTCATCCATACGCATCGCCTTCCTGACGCTGTGGCAAAACTATTGAGGCCGATCGCTGGATTGCTGGGTAGCGGCTTTTTCCACAATCTTGGAGAGCTGTCCTTCGGTGCCTACCTCATCCATCTGATGGTCATGCAGCCAGTCGTTGCCTATCTGATCGAGATGACGGACGTCTCAGATCCGGTGCGCTGGGGTCTCTCGCTCCTCATCACGGTGCCGATTGTCTACGGCCTCGCATGGATCGGGTACAACCTAATCGAAATGCCGGGCCAGAACGTCGGCCGGGGCCTGACCAAGCCGCGCGCCAACGTCTAGATTGAACTTGTAGCGATCCGATCCAAGTAGGGCGCGAGAAGCACGGCCGCCACAAGGTCGATTGGCGGAACGTTCAGCAAAGTCGCGATACGACAATCGAGTTGAAAGACGCGGTCTCGTCTGGATGGCCGGCCAAACCACTGCCATTCTTCTTTATCGACCGGTCGCTCTCGCAGTCAGGAAGCTAGCCCGGCAGCCAGATCAACGTCCGCCGGCTGACCATCCGCATCGGCGACCGCATGCATCTTGCACGTCGGGCTGCGCCGGCCCGTTTACGGGAGCTTGTCGATGTTGAGACCGAACCATGCAAGCGAGCTTTTTCTCTCAGAGGAAAGCTGTGAGCCCTCGGTCTTCACATAGGGGAGGAGGGCGGCGCTGACCTTTGTCAACGCCGGGCCAACCTTTCGAGGGTCGCCGAGTTCGAGAAGACGCTTTACGTCGCTCTCGACGGACGCTCGAGCGTTATCAAGCGTCGTGACGTTGAGCCGGTTCCAGAAATAAAGCCGTGCCAAAAGCGCGACCTCATCTGCCGGAGCAAGCCTGGCTGACATCGTCAGCAGACCGGCAGTCGATTTGGGTTCTTGGGCAATTACGGCACGCACGGCCGCGAGCCTGAGCCAAAGATTGCTATCGCCCGGCACGCACGCGACGGCGTGACGCATGTACCGTTCGGCATCGTCGGCGGCCTTGACCCAGGCCGCGTAGCCACTGATTTCGTTGGCGGCATCCAAACGCTTGAGAACCAGCGTGGTGCCCGCCATGACGATATCCGAACGACAATAGTCGCCCGAGACGATGCCATCCGTGCTCGCGGCCGTCTTGGCAAGTGTCTCCGCACTGACCTGTTCAGCTTGTTCGAGTCGCTCAGCGACGAGGAAAATATTGGCAAAACGCGCAGATTCTCTGATGTCGACTATAGCAAAAACAAGCAGAGAGACAGCGGTCAGAAGGAAAAGGACGGATAGGGGGGAGGGCAGCGACAACGCAATTGGGGCAAAAGTCTTTCGCCGCGTTTGTCCGTTTGCCTTGGAGCGCTGAGACATGTCCAACCGGTCCGACCGTGCAGAAGCGATCCGCCCCCATAGCCAGCCATCGCGCGCAACAGGAGCTTTCCCTTAATGTTCAATGGTGAAAAAAGGGAGGCCGGGCGGCCCCTCCCAGGACACAGTTACGCGGCGCGTCTTAAAAAAGATCAGATGCTGCCGCTGACCGATGTGGTCCGGTTGATCGTAAAGTTGCCGGCACCCGTCGCGCCTGTCTGGAGTGAACCTGGGCCTTGAATGGCGCCGCCGTCATCCGTTCCAGTCGGTCCGCCGAGGCCTGTTGCGCCGGGGCTACCAATGTCGCCGCCGCCGGCCGGACCCGCGCCTGCGCCGCCGAGAGCGGCAACAGCCGTCTGGCCAGTCAGCGAAGCTTCGAAAGCGGTGCGAAAGCTGCCGAGCGCCGGGTTGTTAAGGATCGCCGCGGCGACGGCTGCCGCAATCTCGTCAGCGAGATCGGAGTGCTGCGGACGGCAGACGTTAACAGCACGACCAAGACCCGCACCCATCGCTGCTCTTTGAGCATCCGTCGTCGCGGGGTCGGCTGCCAGTGTCAGCATCTTTGCCGTCACGTTCGTCTCGGTCGCGGTCAGATCACGAACTGAACCGGCGACTGCATTGTCAGACGGATTGCCCGCAAGAATGCTTGCAGGCGTCGCGTTAAAGGCATCCATCTGCGAACCGCTTGCCGCGCCAGGTCCCGAAAAGCAGTTGCCTGCAAAGGACGATGCGGCAAAGCAAAAGGTGCCGAATGCAAAGACGGCTGTACCTTTTAATATGTTCTTCCCTGCGCTTACCATTACCAGCCTCCAAAGATAACGGAGCTTACAACATAAACTCCGCTGAGCACCAGTCCGTTCAATATAAGGTGCCCGAAGTATTGTTTGATATAATTAATCTCCAAGGTCTCGAACCGCCTCGCGGGTATCGAGGGCGTCATTGGATACGCCCCTGACCGTGGACGTAACCGAGTTCAGAATGTCGAGGAACTTCACGAGTTCGACAGACTTCGCGTTGGAGATATACATGACATCCTTGTCGTTCATCCGGAACTCCTGAACTGCGAACAGAGTTGCGGGATCGCGCAGGTTCGCCCGGATGATGACCGGGACCTGGTCACCCTTGAAGCGGCTGGTGTCGATGTTCAGCCGCTGAAGAATACCGCGGTCGACCTTGCGATACACGACGACTTCCCGTGGGTCAGCACGTGTGTCGATGAGACCGCCTGCCTTCGCCATGGCTTCGCCAAGGGTCAGGTTGGAATCTTCGAAGTCGATGCGATTGTTGATACCGGAGGCGCCAAGGGCGATGAAGGTCCGGCGCTCGTGCTCGACCGAAACTGTATCGCCCGGCGCGAGATAGATATTTTCCGACGGGTTCTTGAGCAAGGTTTCGTAAGCGACGGTTGCCGTCTTGCCGCGCCGCTGAAGCGTCACATTGGTTTCGATATTCGGAGTTGTAAGACCGCCTGCCTCCGAAATTGCATCAAGGATGCGGTCGCCAGCCGGCGAGAGGACGATCTTCAGCGGATTGTTGACGTCGCCGACAACAGCGACTTCCGAAGAGCGACTTGTCGTGGTCGTGAGAACGACCTGCGGCTCGATTGCGCGGCTCGCCAGCTTATCTTCGATGTCCTGCTCGACCTCTTCCTTCATGCGACCGGCTGCGGGAACGCGACCTGCATAAGGAATGCTGATCGTGCCAGCCTTGTCGATCGTTTGCTGCGGCAGGGTAATATAGTTACCCGGGCGACTGCCGGCGTCAGACGGGATGAAGAGACCGCCAGACTGCGCTTCGAAAATGGAAACCTGCACGACATCGCCGAAGCCGAGCGGGATATCCGGAGCACCGCCGCGACCACCGCCGAAGCCGCTGCGCAGGGAACTCGTGGGGATCTTGTCGAAATAGGGGAGAATGCCCTTATTCAGATCTATCAGAACATAGTCGATGCCAACCTTGCGATCGGGTGTCGTAACCTTAATTGCTGCAGCGCGGTCGATCTCCGCATGATCGGGACCAGACCTTGGGAGAGACGTGCAGCTGGAAAGCACGATCAGCATCGAGACGACGATGCCGCTACGGCGAGTTACAGGAATGCGCATCTTGACCCTACTTAGTAATAGCTGGAAACTGTCTAGCCCGTCGACAACTTAAAAGACAAGTAATTATCAGACCCCGTCAGGTACTCCATACCTAACAGAAGGTTATTGTGGCAATAGGGCAACATGGATTGTCCCATTTATGGTAAATTAGCAGGAGTTGATACGTTAAGATTCTACGGCAATTCCATTACAACCAAAACGAATATTATGCTCTTCTTTAATGGCGATTTTGTGGATCGCAAGCCTTGAAATCGTCATATTTCAAGGAGTTCGCGGCGATCGCCGATTCGTAAGCTAGCTGAAGCATTCTTCCTGTTTTCGCTGACTCTTTCTTCGCGCCCGCAGCAAATAGAAACGACCGCGGCCAGAAACGCCATCATGAAAATGGCAAAGCCAGGAATTTGAATCGAAAAATCCACGGTCGCATGAGCCGCCGTCAAAATCGTGGCAGAACAACCCAGAATAGCGTAGTGTCTCAGCCGATGGCGGGCTTGATAACCCGTCCAGAAGGCACGCAGAAGCACGAAAAAAATCAGTACTACGGCAATAGGGAAAATTATCCCCAGCGTCAGAAAACCCTCAAGATACGAATTATGGGCTCTGTCGACGATGCCACCGATCCCGCAATCCGGTGTTCGGTAGACTGAATAGACGGTGCGGAACGTACCGAAGCCGGTTCCCTGAAGCCAGTTCTGTGAAAGGGCATGCACCGTATCGGACCAAATGCAGAGGCGACCGTCCTGCGTGCCCCTCTGATCGGCACGCAGGATCGCTCGGCCACCGAAGATGGCAATAAAAACGAGCACAAGGATAATTGCGCAGCCCGTCAGCAGCCACCTTGGGAATGCCAAGCTCCCGGATTGCAATGGCTGCCTGGAGCGGCTGCCTTTCCACTGGCTGGCCAGATAGGGGAGATAAAAAACGGCGCCCAAGCCTGCCACAACGAGCCCCGCGCGGGACTGGGTCAGCATCAGTGCGGTCAGGCAGGAAAGACCAAGCCCGGTGTACAGCCAGAAGCCAAGGCCCTCGTTGAAATTGCCTGTCGGAGCGGATGAAAAGCCGAAATAGGCGCGGCCATTTTCTGAAGCAAATGTCGCCGTCAGAAGAAAGCCAAGTCCTAGAAAGGTTGCCGCCGTGTTGCGGTTTACGAAAACGGCAGTGAGGCTGTCGAGATAGTAGCGCTTGTTCTCAGTCAACAGCATTTTCGGAAACAGTAGAAATTGACCAAGCCCGAATACCGAGATCAAACCCGCGCCGACAGCAAGGACCATAAGGATGCGGCGCGCCCGCCTGTCGGTATCGGCCACGATAAGTCCCGTCAAAAAAGTCATGCCTGGCAGCGCTATATAGAGAAGCGAGGCGAGGGTGTCTGCCGGTGCGACCGATATCGTGTCTCGTGACGCGCCAGCGAGCGCGTCAGCATCCTTCCAGATCGGATTGACAAGGGATGGCCAGGGGATTCGGACGGTCTGTATGACAATCCAGGCCGAGGTGATGATTAGGAGAAGCAGCGTCGAGACGAAGACCCAGCGAGCGCGCCGGGGCTCACCAAAGAGCAATAGCGCCACAAGTGCGAGTGCGAACATGCAGATCGCAACGGCCGCGAAGGGCGTTGCATCAACGAGGCCGAACGGAATGACAGCCGCCAGCACCAGCGTGCTGTAGAGGCCGGCAACTATGCTCTTCAATCTTTCCGTCACAGCCACGGCCAAACTTCGAAAGGTCGGCCACCCCTCCGGCGCCGCTTGCGCTTGTCTGTGCAAGAATTACGCGACTTTTGCAACCCTATGCGGCGCAAGTGCGACAATTGCCCCAGAATCGGTGGCGAAGCATTCGATCGCTTTGAAAAAAAGATGGTTCGCTAAAATTTTCCAGAACGATTTAAACTGATCGAGAGCCCTGCCTCCGTATGTTCCCGTCGTTGGCTGAAGCTGGATAGAGCTTCGACCAATGGAAGCCGGATTTCAACCGGCATGGATATTCGACCGCAATGCGGTCGTCGAAACGGGGTAAGAAAATGTTTAAGCACGCGCTGGTTACTGCGGTGACGCTTGCATCTCTGTTTGCGGTTCAGACCGCGCAGGCCGCCGGTCCTGCCGGTATTGCCCGCGGATTGAAGGCCGCGCCGGCATTCAGCTATATTTCCGAAAAGCGCCGGACTACGGCACCTTTCGCCCATGTGATGTTCTGCGCGCAAAACCCCAGTGAATGCGAGGCACGCGGTGGAGCTTCGGAAATTTCGCTGAATGAATTCGCGAACAAGCAGCTTCGATCGGTCAATGCCTCGGTCAACCGTTCGATTCGCCCGGTCAACGACAGCCAGGATCAGGGCGATGTCTGGCAGGTGAACGTGAAATCGGGTGACTGCGAGGATTTCGCGCTGACGAAGCGCGATCATCTTATTGCGATGGGCTGGTCGCCGAAGGCGCTGCGGATTGCGGTGACGAAGACGCCCTACGGTGAAGGACACGCGGTTCTGGTCGTCAAGACCGATCAGGGCGATCTCGTGCTCGACAACCGCACGAATGCGATCAAGGGCTGGAAGGATACGGATCTTCGCTGGCTGATGATCCAGTCGGGCGATAATCCGCGCATATGGTACGAATTGTAAGATATCAAATTTGCTTCAACGGTCAGTCGGGGCGCGACACGGTCTTCCTGCGCGGCCCGCCGTCTGATCGAGTTATCGCATACCAAAGGCATGTCCTGTCAGCCACCGATCTACAAACACAGCTTCTGAGCGACTTGTGGCCTTGGCGTTTCGCTCCCTTTTGGACTCGGAGGCAAGCCGAGACGGAACGCGAGTGATGCAAGATGAGGTACACGCAGTAGTTATCGAAAAAGATGGAAGCAACAAGAGCGTTAGAACCATACATTTTTAAGCAATTAAGTTCTTTTACAATGCGTTAAACGTGTGTATCAGATCTTTGGCGTCGAATTATCTCGGTCATTGGGTCAAGTACAACGTGTCTCTCGCTCGAACATGGCATGCTTTCGTTGCGGTTGCATTTGCAAGCGGCTTTATTAACCTGCTGCATTTGACGGGTTCGTTGTTCATGCTTGAGGTCTATGACCGCATATTGCCAAGCAAGAGCATCCCCTCGCTGATTGCCTTATGTGCCCTGGTTTTGTTGCTCTACGGCTTCCAGATGGGGTTCGATGTGGTCCGCGGCCAGATGTTGACCAGGGTCGCCGACATTCTGGATCAGCAAATGGAAGGGCGCATGTATAGAGCGCTCCTGAAAATGCCTTCTTCGGGTGAGGTCAGAGGTGACGGTCTGCAGGCCCTTTCCGACCTCGATCAGATTCGTGGATTTCTTTCGAGCAACGGCCCCAATGCGTTATTCGATTTTCCATGGCTGCCCTTTTACCTTCTTATTTGCTTCATGCTGCACCCTTGGATCGGTATCAGCGTCCTTGCTGGCGCGATCATTTTGGTCCTTATCACCGTACTCACGAACTGGTCCACGACCTCGTTGAGTGAGAGCGCAGCGATTGCTCGCGGTCAACGCAACGCCTTTGCGAGCGGAAGTCTTCGCAACGCCGAAGCCATTGGGGCGATGGGCATGTCCGGCACCATGTTAGCTATGTGGCGTGAGCTGCACGGCCAGTACAAACGCCAGAGCAGGCGAGGAGCCGACATCGTGGGCGCCTATGGTGCCGCGTCGAGGGTGGCGCGCATGATCATTCAGTCTGGCGTTATGGCGGTTGGCGCTGTTCTGGTCGTTAGTGGCGATGCCACGGCCGGTAGCATCATCGCCGGGTCGATCCTGTCGGCAAAAGCTCTCGCCCCCGTGGAACAGGCAATTGGCAACTGGCGCAGCTTCACGTCCGCTCGGCAAGGTTGGAAGCGCCTTCAGAAATTTTTTGAGACCGTGCCGGAGGAGGAGCCCGTCCTGTCCCTGCCTCGGCCGGCATTCACTTTCTCGGTCGAAAATTTGACCGGATCCCCCCCTGGCGGCTCGGCACTTACACTGATGGATGTTTCATTCGACCTTCAGGCCGGAAGCGCGCTCGGCATCATCGGCCCGAGTGCATCGGGAAAGTCCACACTTGCCCGACTTATTGTTGGCGCCTGGCCTATCCGTCTGGGTAAGGTGCGATTTGACGGCGCAAGCCTGGACCAGTGGGACATGGACGAACTTGGCCAATACCTTGGCTATCTTCCGCAAACCGTCGAACTGATGGCCGGTACGATCGCGCAGAATATAGCTCGTTTTCGGCCGGACGCGACCGCTGCTTCCATCATAGATGCGGCCAAAGCCGCGAATGTTCATGATCTCATCCTTAACCTGCCGGATGGTTACAGGACCAAGATCGGCTCCAACGGTGAAGCGCTGTCGGCGGGTCAAAAGCAGCGTATCGCCCTTGCTCGCGCGCTCTACGGAGACCCTTTCTTGGTCGTACTGGACGAACCGAATTCCAATCTCGATGCGGAAGGCGAAAATGCGCTTAGCAGTGCGATTGCCAATGTCAGGGCAAGAGGCGGGATTGTGATCGTTATTGCCCATCGTCCAAGCGCGTTGGCCAATGTGGATCTGGTTGCCGTGATAGCTGCCGGGCGATTGCAGCGATTTGGCACGAAGGAAGAAATTTTCGGGCAGGTGCTGCGTCAGAATATTCGGCCGGTCACATCGGACCACCAGCCACGAGCAATCGAAAACGCCGGTTCGTCACCGGCGGCAAACGAAATGTGACGGTGCGCGACATGCTGCTGCGAAATCTCACAAAGTTACCGCTTGCCAAACACATCGCCGTTGTCGTTCTCCTCGCATTCGGCTTGGTCGTTGGCGTTTTTGGCTGGGCGATGACGACTGAGCTCTCAAGCGCGGTTATCGCATCCGGCCGTGTCGTCGTTGAGAGCAATACGAAGAAGATCCAGCATCTTGCGGGTGGGATAGTCAGCGAAATTGACGTCAAGGAAGGAGACCGGGTAGACGCCAACCAAGTGCTGGTCCGCCTCAACGGAACTGTCGTACAGGCTAATCTTTCGATTGCCGAGAATACGCTTGCGCAGCTCTATGCGCGGCGTGCCAGATTGCAGGCCGAGGCGTCGCGGGCCTCTGAGGTGACGGTGCCCGAAAAGCTATCCGAGCTTGCAACGTCCAACTCTGCCACGACCCTGGTTGCAAGCGAACAAAACCTGTTTGTTAGTCGCAAGAATGCACTTGAAGGCATGAAGAGGCAGGTCGCCACGCGCAAGCAGCAATTGACAGACGAGGTGGCTGGTCTCACGGTCCAGATCAATGCGACCCGGGATCAAGTCGACCTCGTTGAACAGGACCTAGAGAAGGTCAGCGCGCTCTATCAAAAGGGCCTGACGACGCAGCAACGACTGAATGACTACAAGCGTCGTAAGTCGGAGCTCGAAGGTCAGATGGGGCAGGGTATCGCGGCGCGCGCGCAGACTGAGGGCAAGATAGGCGAACTGGATCTTCAGCTGCTGCAGCTCGACGAAGACCGACAGTCGGAAGTCTCCAAAGATTTGACCACTGTTGAGGCCGGCATCGCCGAATATGAGGAGCGGCTGGCTGCCACGAAGGATCAGCTTGCACGCTTGGAGATTCGCGCACCGATTGCCGGCCGCATCTATCAGTTGACCATCCACAATGTTAATGCAGTCGTGCAGCCGGGGGAGGTCCTGATGCTGGTTGTGCCTGAGCACGATGAGCTGCAAGTTGAGGCAACGATCGCACCCAAGGACATCGATCAGATCTATAAGGGGCAGCCGGTCGATATCCGGTTTACGGCGTTCAACCAGACCACGACGCCTGACATTGGCGGTAAGGTTTCGCTCATCTCACCGGACCTTCAAACTGACCCCCGCACGGGTGCAGCTTTCTATACGCTGCGAATCACGCCTGACATGGCCACGCTCAAGGACCTGTCGGAAGGGTCCCTCTATCCCGGAATGCCTGCAGAAATCTTCATCAAAATCGCGGACCGCACGGTTATATCGTATTTTTCCAAACCATTCGCAGATAGGTTGCGATTGGCATTCAGGGAAGAGTGACGCGCAGCCAGATTGTCCCAAAAAGTGTTATATCAAATATCCTTTTGGGCGTTGTTACATACTTGCCAAAATTTTATGCTTATCTATTAGTAAATTTAGACGTTTGTCGCTGCTGAACTTGGTGTGTCGGGCGTCACTAGTAAAAGCTTTATTCGAATAAGCAATGGAGAACACTCATGGCAGGTTTAGCAGTTACATTCGGCACCGGTGGCGCAGCCAACGTTTCCGACCTTCTGAGCATCGACGCCCAGAATTCGAACGCCCTTGACAATAGCACCCAGCAGCATGAGACGACGACCGGCAATGGATCTTCGATCGGATCCGGTCCTGTAACGGTTGGCGGCCCTGGCGTAGGCGGTGACGTTGCCCTCAGCTTTGACCAGGATGCAAATTCCTTCGTGTTTGACGTTGTCGGCAAGTGGAATTCAGTCAAAAACGTGCTCGCTCAATCTGACAGCGCGGAGAACGTTTATTTCAAGGATTTCGTTCAGGCCGACGTCCATCTCGGTGGCAACAGCGCGTCGTCCGTTGAGATCTTAAACGTAAAGCGTGCAAACGTTTCCACCGGCGCAGGCAACGACACGGTCACCATCTCGCTGTTGACGAATGACAGCAGCTGGGCAAATTCGGTCGCCGTGAACACAGGCGCTGGAAACGATACGATCACGATCAAGTCTGGCGTGGGCTTCAAGGATGCTACTGCCGCTGGAAGCGGTGGCATCGCTGGTGCCACGGCTTTCAACGGTGGCAATGGTTTGACGGATGGTCGCTATACTACAGTTGATATCAAGGCCGGCGCCGGCAACGACACGGTCGACCTTTCGGGCGTTAACCTGAAGTCTTCGACCGTTGAAGGCGGAACCGGCATCGATCACCTGATCGCAAGCAGCGGTGCCGATACATTTGTGTTCCATCTCGGCGACATGGCCAAGTCGATCATCACGGATACGATCGACGGCTTCAACGCAACCATGGATAAGCTCAAGCTCGTGGGGACGGTTGAAAGTGATTGGACGGCAACGGACTTCGGTGGCGACGCCGTTGTTAAGTATGTCGGTGCCGATCTCGCCCACAAGGGCGAAACGATAGTACTGAGCAACGTCGACGCCAGCGGTTTCCATAACTGGTTCACCGCTTAAGGTTAGACGCTTACGGGAATGCATTAACATGCCGCCGAGAGGCGGCATGTTTCTTTGTGGAGGGGGCAATGACCAGGCAGCCGGACTTATGCTCAAGCTTGTTGTGGCCGACACCGCAACAGCCGTAGCTGCTCGGCACGAACTCTTCGGCTTCGCCGGCCATGATTCCCTCGCTCTATCTTCGGGCCCAATCTTCGGGTCGATAGCGTCTAGCTCGCCTGCAGATGACTCTAGTTCCGAGGGAATCGGATACACAAGACATGTCTAATGTTCTGCCTTTTTCAGATTATATGGTCGCGAAGCTTTTTCCTGACATGTAATTTGGCTAAGGTCCGCGCATCTGTGACTTGCAAAAGGTGAGATGTATGGCAGGTGAAACGGTACTCGTCGTCGGCGGTGCGGGATATATTGGCTCGCATACGTGTCTTGATCTGGCGAACAAGGGTTACAAGCCCGTCGTCTTCGATAATTTTTCCAACGGCCATCGCGAAT
>Ga0209129_1001019_pt1 | contig 16693 bp, 10 predicted proteins | sample AraplaMF_Col_mMS_FD_184257 | JGI IMG/M metagenome (GOLD analysis project Ga0209129, IMG submission 184257) | Arabidopsis root microbial communities from the University of North Carolina, USA - plate scrape MF_Col_mMS (SPAdes) (version 3) | ecosystem: Host-associated > Plants > Roots > Endosphere... | reverse complement strand
ACATTCTGCAGTCCGATCCGGATACCAAGCATGTGGCCGCCGGCCTTGCCGCCATGGAATGTGTCGTCGTGCAGGATCTCTTCCTGAACGAGACGGCGAATTATGCCCATGTCTTCCTGCCGGGTTCGACCTTCCTGGAAAAGGATGGTACCTTCACCAATGCCGAGCGCCGCATTAACCGCGTGCGTAAGGTCATGACGCCGCGCAATGGCTATGCCGATTGGGAAGTGACGCAGATGCTTGCCCGGGCCATGGGCCTCGACTGGCACTATGCGCATCCGTCCGAAATCATGGACGAGATCGCCGCGACGACGCCGAGCTTCGCTTCGGTTTCCTACGACTATCTCGAAAAGATGGGCTCGGTTCAGTGGCCCTGCAACGAGGCGCATCCGCTCGGCTCGCCGATCATGCATGTGGACGGGTTCGTGCGCGGCAAGGGCAAGTTCATCCGTACGGAATATGTGGCGACCGACGAGCGCACCGGTCCGCGCTTCCCGCTGCTTCTCACGACCGGGCGCATTCTCAGCCAGTACAATGTCGGGGCGCAGACGCGCCGCACCGATAATGTCGTCTGGCATTCCGAAGACCGGCTGGAAATTCATCCGCATGATGCCGAGCAGCGCGGCATCCGCGATGGCGACTGGGTAAAGCTCGGCAGCCGCTCGGGCGACACCACGCTTCGCGCGTTGATCACCGATCGCGTGGCGCCCGGCGTCGTCTATACAACCTTCCATCATCCGGATACGCAGGCAAACGTCATCACAACCGACTTCTCCGACTGGGCGACGAACTGCCCGGAATACAAGGTGACGGCGGTGCAGGTTTCGCCCTCCAACGGGCCTTCCGACTGGCAGATCGGGTATGATGAACAGGCTCGCCAGTCTCGCCGTATCGCCGGCAAGATGGAGGCCGCCGAATAATGACAGAAAGGTCGACCCGCACAGCCGTGACGGAGGTCGCCAGGAAAGGCGGCATCATGACGCGGGGCGAGCGTATCGTGCCCGAGGAAGTGCCGATCGCCTTCTCCTATGGCGGCAGTTCGCATGCGGTCATGATGGGCACGCCTGCCGATCTCGAGGATTTTGCTGTCGGTTTCAGCCTGACGGAAGGCATCATCACCGACCGCAGCCAGGTCGCCGGGATCGAACTCGTCGAGGATGAGAAGGGCATCGATGTCCAGGTGACGCTTCTCGATGATGTCGAGGATGCGCTGAGGCGGCGGCGGCGCAGCATGGCGGGACCCGTCGGCTGCGGCCTCTGCGGTATCGAATCGATCGAGCAGGCAGTTCGCAAGGTGCCTGACGTTTCCAAGGCTGGGCTGTTGCTGTCGCATACCGATATCGTGCAGGCGATCGCCCTGCTCAACGATTCCCAGCCGCTGCATCGCGAGACGCGGGCAGTTCATGGGGCTGGCTTCTATGTTCCCGGTAAGGGATTGATTGCCGTGCGTGAGGATGTCGGCCGGCACAACGCGCTCGACAAGCTCTGCGGAGCCGTCATCAGAGCCGGCGGCATGGGCGCGTCAGGCGCTGTCGCCGTTACCAGTCGCCTCTCCGTCGAAATGGTCCAGAAGACGGCGATCCTCGGAGCGCCCGTATTAATCGCCATTTCCGCGCCGACGGCACTTGCCATCCGCACTGCCGAGGAAGCCGGCATGACGCTTGTCGCCCTCGTGCGCGGCGAGGATTTCGAGATTTTCACCCACCCGCACCGCCTGTCGCCGGGAAGCATTGCCGATGTCGCATGATACCAAGACCAAACTCGTCTACATGGCAAACCAGATCGCAACCTTCTTCAAGACCCAGCCCGAAAGTGAGGCTGCGCAGGGGGTCGCGACCCATATCAACAAATTCTGGGAACCGCGCATGCGGCGGCAACTCTTCGAAATTCTGGAGAAGGAGGACAACGGCCTCGATGCACTCGTGCTGCAGGCCGTTCCCTTGATCCACAAACCGGAGCCGGCAGAACCGCCGCTTCGTTAAACGAACATCGGTACAGGCGGTCTCGATGTTAAGGCGGCGCTTGCCTGGGCGGTGGTTGGCATTCCGCTGCTCTGGGGCGTCTGGGTGACGCTGAGGGCGACCTTGGCATTGTTCGGTTAAAAAGGAAGCTCCCTTGCGGGAGTTGTGGAGAGACTGGAGCGATCGGAGACTGGGCGGAAGCGTGCTTGCCGCCCGGTTTTTGGAGGACCAATTCATTGCAGAAACCATCCTGCAAGGCTTGACAAGGTTGGGTTTACGCCGGCTTAGAAGCCGCCCTGCCCCCAATCTGCCGAGCCCGCCGTTGCCATTGTTGCTGCCAATATCAAATGCCAGCGCCGACGCACCATGAGAGCTTGAATAACAAAAAACCGCCCTTTTGGGGCGGTTCCTCGTTCATGTCGTGTCGTGAGGCGATCAGGCCGCCAGCTCGTCTGTCTCGTTCTCCTTGAACATCTTTGCGAGGTTCAGAAAGCAGATCATGCCGTTTTCGGAAGCGATGATCCCTTCGCAAAAGGCTCGGTCGAAGGACGCGGTCACTTCCGGAACAGGCTGTACCTGGCTGGAAGAAATCGTCAGGATGTCGGAAACGCGGTCGACCAGCATGCCGATGACCATATTGTGTACCTCGGCGACGACAATGGCGCTGCGCTCGTTGGCGACAGTGCCCTTCATGCCGAGCTTGTAGGCGAGGTCGATGATCGGGATGACCGAACCGCGCAGGTTCATGACACCGATGACATCCGCCGGAGAGTGCGGGATCGGCGTCGACGGCGCCCAGCCGCGGATTTCGCGGATGGTCGTGGTCTTCACGCAGAATTCCTGATCGTGCAGGCGGAAGGCAATGATTTCGAGCGTGTCGCCGCTGAAGCTAGTAGAGTTGATCGTGGCCATTAGAATTCTTCCCAACTGTCATAAGCCAGGGCAGAAGCGGATGCGCCACCATTGGCGCGGACGAGCTTTGCCTTCACACCACGCGATGGCTTTGCACTTGGCGAAGCATCGTTACGGTTATCGACGACATTAGCGGAAGAGTGTTGCCCAAATCTAAACTGTGAGATGAGATTGCGAAGGTTTTCAGTCTCCGACGAAAGCCGGGCGCTTGCCGCCGTCGTCTCCTCCACCATGGCGGCATTCTGCTGCGTGCCTTGATCCATGATGTTGACCGCCTTGTTGATTTCCACAAGCCCGGTCGATTGTTCGCGTGAGGACTCGACGATTGCCGTGACGTTGACGTCGATATTGCCGACCTGGCTAACGATCTGTTCCAGCGCCTGGCCGGTCTGGCCGACGAGGGCGACACCGCTTTTCACGTGTTCCGAGGAGGCGGTAATGAGCGCCTTGATCTCCTTAGCGGCGCTGGCCGAGCGCTGTGCGAGTTCACGCACCTCCTGGGCGACGACGGCAAAACCCTTACCGGCTTCGCCGGCACGCGCGGCTTCGACGCCGGCGTTCAGTGCCAGCAGGTTGGTTTGGAAAGCAATCTCATCGATGACTCCGATGATATTGCTGATCTCGCGTGAGGATTTCTCGATCTGGCCCATGGCGTCGACCGCCTTGCGGACGATGCTGCCGGAATGTTCTGCGCCGCGCTTCGTTTCCGCGACAAGCCCGCCTGCTTCGGCGGCGCGGCCGGCGCTGTCGGCAACGGTCTGGGTGATTTCATCGAGTGCGGCGGCGGTTTCCTCGACGGTTGCGGCCTGCTGTTCGGTGCGTTTGGACAGCAGGTCGGCGGCTTCCTTTGTTTCGCGCGCACCGCTGGCGATCGCCTCGGCATTGTCAAGAACCGTGCGCATGGCACTGCCGAGCCTGTCGATCGCGGCATTGAAATCGGTCCGGACCTTCTCCAGCGCGGGGGGGAAAGGATTTTCGACCCGCTTCGTCAAATCGCCCTCAGCAAGCGCGGTCAGGCCGGTTGCCAGATCATCGACAGCACGGACGCGTTCAGTGACGTCGGTTGCGAATTTGACGACCTTGAAGATGCGGCCGCTCATGTCAAAGATGGGATTATAGGATGCCTGGATCCAGACGACTTTGCCGCCCTTGCGGATGCGCAGAAATTCCTCGGCGACGAACTGGCCGGCGGCAAGCTTCTTCCAGAATTCCTTATAGGCTTCGGAGCGCACATAGGCCGGTTCGCAGAACATGCTGTGGTGCTTGCCGCGGATTTCCTCCTGCCGGTAACCCATGACCGCGAGGAAATTGTCGTTCGCCTGCAGGATTTCGCCGTCCGGCTTGAACTCGATGACGGCCTGAGCCCGTGAGAGGGCAGCGATCTTGCCTTCGGCATCGGCGGCTTTCAGCTTGGCGGCGGTCACGTCGCTCGCCAGCTTGACGATCTTGTAGGGTTTGCCGCCCGACATCAGCGGGTTGTAGCTAGCCTGGATCCAGACCTCGCGGCCGTCCTTGCCGATGCGCTTGTATTCGCCGGCATCGAATTCACCCCGGCCGAGCTTCTGCCAGAATTCCCGGTAGGCCGGGGAGGCGACGTAATCCAGCTCGCAGAACATGCTGTGATGCTTGCCGACAATATCGCCGAGCTTGTAACCGAGCGCCCGGCAGAAATTTTCGTTTGCGTTCAGGATCTTTCCCTGCAGGTCGAATTCGATCGTTGCCTGCGATTTCATGAGAGCTGTGACGATCGCACGTGAATCCGACGTCGCACCCAGCGAAAACAATGACATTTCAATCCTCCGATGTGTGATTGCTGCCAGCCGATCTCTCGGAGAATGGACCGGATTTGAGCAAGGCGGAGTTACCGCAAAACTGCAGTATATCCGGCAATACCTGAAGTCTGTCCTGCTCGCAAACGAGGCTGATCGGTATCAATTCCATTGTGAATCTCGGTCCGTGGCGCGAAGACGCGGAGGATGATCTGTATCCACATCGAATAAATATAATTTCATGATTAATAATGAGTAACCAAATCCGATTTGATCGGATGGTGACACCATTTTTTACAATTTTTTACAGGGAAGAATTAGTTTTCTCCTGTTGAAATATTGTAGGTTGCAAAGTATCTTGAGATTGACTTTAGGTTATTGTCTTTTCGATCTGCGAGATCGCCCAGTCGACCTGTTCCTTGGTGATAACCAGCGGCGGCGCGAAGCGAATCGTGTGATCGTGCGTGTCCTTGGCGAGAAGACCGTGATCCTTCAGTGCATAGCAATATTGCCGGGCGCCGCCGGCTTCCGGCTCCAGTTCGACCGCCAGCATCAGGCCACGGCCGCGAACTTCCTTGACGATGTTGGAGCGAATGGAGCGCAGACCTTCGAGGAAATAGTCGCCCATCGCCTCGGCGTTCTCGATCATTCCTTCCTCGGTCAGCACCTTCAAGGCCGCGCGGGCGACCGCACAGGCCAACGGGTTGCCGCCGAAGGTCGAACCATGCTGGCCGGGCTTGAGCACGCCGAGGACTTCTGAATTCGAAAGCACGGCTGAAACCGGATAAAAGCCGCCGGAAAGCGCCTTGCCGATGAGCGTCACGTCGGCTTCGATACCTTCATGTTCTTCGGCGAGCAACTTGCCGGTGCGCCCAAGGCCGGTCTGGATTTCGTCGAGGATGAGCGTGACGTTGTTTGCCGTGCAGAGTTCGCGCACGCGAGTGAAGTAACCGGCCGGCGGAATGATGACGCCAGCCTCGCCCTGGATCGGCTCGATCAGTGCTGCGACGGTATTGGCGTTGATGGCCGCCGCGAAGGCCTCTGCATCACCGAAGGGAACGATGCGGAAGCCCGGCGTATAAGGCCCGAAGCCGGTACGGGCGTCCGGGTCAGTCGAGAAGCTGATGATGCTCAGCGTGCGGCCGTGGAAATTGTTGGCGCAGACGATGATCTCCGCCTTGCCCTCCGGAACGCCCTTCACCTCGTAACCCCACTTGCGAACCGCCTTGATGGCGGTCTCGACGGCTTCCGCACCTGAGTTCATCGGCAGGATCTTGTGGGAGCCAGTCAGTGCGGCCAGTTCCTCGTAGAGATAGGCGAGCTGGTCGTTGCGGAAGGCGCGCGAGGTGAGTGTCAGGCGGCCGGCCTGTTCGACCATGGCGGCAAGGATCTTCGGATGGCAATGACCCTGGTTGACGGCAGAATAGGCCGAGAGGCAATCGAGATAGCGCTTGCCATCCGTATCCCAGACATGAACACCTTCACCCCGCGTCAGCACGACATCAAGCGGCTTGTAGTTATTGGCTCCAAGACGCTGTTCGGTGGCAATGAGGTTCGACGAGGTGTTCATGGCCGGTGCTCCCTTATGCGGCGCGTGTAGGACGATCGAAGATGCGGCGGCCGAACAGGCTTGCCGTCATCTCCACCATGATGCGGGCGCTCTTGCCACGGTCATCAAGGAAAGGGTTGAGTTCGACGAGATCGAGCGAAGAGACGAGGCCGCTGTCGGACAGCATCTCCATGATGAGATGTGCCTCGCGGAACGTGGCGCCGCCCGGAACGGTGGTGCCGACGCCGGGCGCAAAATCGGGATCGAGGAAATCGACATCGAAGCTGACATGCAGCAGGCCGTTCGCCTTCTCGATCGTTTCCAGGATCTTGCGGAGGATCACAGCCACGCCCTGTTCATCGAGTGAGCGCATGTCGAAGACATTGACGCCGTGCTTGCGGATTTCGACGCGCTCGGAGGCATCGACCGAGCGGATGCCCACCTGGAAGATCTTCTTCGGATCGACGAGTGCACGGTCCTTCGGCAGGATCTCGGCAAAATCCGCCAGACCGCAGAAGAAGGCGACGGGCATGCCGTGAATATTGCCTGATGGCGAGGTTTCAGGCGTATTAAAATCCGAATGGGCGTCGAGCCAAAGCACGAAGAGCGGGCGGTCCTTTTCAGCGGCATAACGCGCCATGCCCGAGACGCTGCCCATGGAAAGGCTGTGGTCTCCCCCGAGGATCAGCGGGAAGTGGCCGGCTTTGGCTGCATCATAGGTGGCTGCTTCGAGCGCACGCGTATAGGCGCCGACGATGCGGAGATTATGTGCTTTCGCATGATTGGGAAGGTCCCTGGCCGGGACGATGCTGAGATCGCCCGTGTCGACAACAGTGTGGCCGAGATCGCTCAGCGCCTTGTCGACGCCCGCAATGCGCAATGCTGTCGGTCCCATGCCCGCGCCTCTGCGGCCGGAACCTTCTTCAAGGGGAACACCGATAAGAGCGACAGATCGAGATTGTATTTCCATTCCAAGGGCTCCGTTCTGAGGCCTGTTTCGGCCGATAGTGGGATAAAGTGGCGGCGGCAAATAGATGGAAAAGTGTCAGAAATGGATTATGATTGCGCAGATTGATAAAGCTAATTTGACAAAGTAAAACCATGGACGATCTCGATAACGAGCTTCTGAGTGCGCTTCGGCACAATGCGCGAATCTCCGTCTCCTCGCTTGCGGCGCTGACGGGCGCTTCGCGGGCGACGGTTTCCACGCGCATCGACCGGCTGGTCGAAAACGGCACGATTGCCGGCTTCACCATCCGCACCGGTCACGAGACGCGTTCGGCCGGCGTTCGGGCCATCGTCATGATCGAAGTGCATGGCAAGCTTGCCGACAAGGTGGCAACCCAGCTTCGCGGCCTGCCGCAGGTGCGCGCCCTGCACAGCACCAACGGCAAATGGGATCTCGTTGCCGAGCTCGAGGATCGCGACCTCGTCTCTTTCGATGAAACACTACGCCGGATACGCCTCATCGACGGCATCAATACAACCGAAACCAACATTTTGCTGAAGACCAGCAAGGCGAGCTTTTAGGCCTCAATTTTCCAGGCTGGCCTCAATATTCATGCTCGTAGACGATGCCGGCTTCACCCGCGCCATTGCCGCCGGCGGCACCCCGCAGCTTCACGCCGCGGCCGACATCCAGATTGATGATTGCCTTGGCGCCGGCTTCTCCGCCCTGCTGTAGCTCGAAATAGGTCCGTTCGTTGAGGTAGCGGCCGACGCTGACGCTGGTCCGTCCCTTCGCATCCGTGCTGATGTCGAGGTCGTCGACGCCGAGCTGGTTGCGGAGCCCTTCGAAGAGCGAAGTCGAGCGATTGCCCGCGAGCTGGCTGACGGCATCGGCAAGCTGGGCGATCTGCACTGGCGACAGGCGGGACATGGATTGGCCGAAGATGAGCTGGGCCAGCACTTCGTCCTGCGGCAGGGCAGGCGACGAGGAGAAGGTGATGGCGGGGTCGGTTGCGAGACCCGTGACATCCACCGTAAGCGTCGTCGTGCCTGACGTGGAAGTGGCCTCCATGTCGAGGGCGGGCGTCAGGTCGCCGGCAAATGTGATGCGGCTGCGGTCGGAGAAATCGAGACGGCGGTTGAGGATCGTCAGACGGCCGCGGCGCATGGTGAAGGCACCGGCAACTTCGGGCGCGGCAGCCGAGCCGCGGATCGTAATGTTTCCGCCGACTTCCGCATCGATGCCACGGCCGCGCACGAAGATCTGCGAGGGTGCATCGAGCTGGATATCCAGCATGATGGTCGAAGATTTTTCCCGAGGCTGCTGCTGAGCATTGTCCCTGAGCTGAGCAAGCACGGCGGGCGGCGCGTGGATATGGCGGATATCGATTTCACGCAGCGATGTCGGCAGCCTCTCCGGCACGGTGATCGAAGCCTTGTCGATGTGAAGCTTACCATCAAGCGTGGGATTGGAAAGCAGCGGTCCCCTAAGGCCGAGCGTGCCGTCGACCGTTGCCACAACCAGCGTGCCGTCGACATAGACCGCGTGGTCCAGGCGGATGGAAAGATCGGCGGGGAAGGTGCCGCTGATGCCAACCGAGCCGCTCGCCGAGATCGAGCCGCCGCTTGCGAGCCTGCCGTTAAAGCGGGAAATCACTGCCTGCTGGCCGTTGAACGTGATGGTCGCGCCAAGGCCTTCGAGGGCGAGGTTGCGGCGCACGTCGATCAGTTTTGCGCCGTCCGTGGTGACCGTCCCGTTGATGACAGGGGCAGCTGTCGTGCCACTGACTTCCAGGTTCACATTGGCGACGCCTTCGGCAACGAGGCCTTGCTGGGCGAGCTGGGCGCCGAGAACGGCGAAGGGAAGGCTGCCGTTGAAACGCATCGACATGGCGCGGTTGCCTGTCATTGCGAGAGTGCCGCCGCCTTTCATCGACAATCCGCCGTCACCGGCAAGGCTGGTGTCGACCGTCAGCTCGTTGTCGGCCAGCTTGCCGCTTGCGCCGAGGGTGAGTGGAGCAAGGCCAGCGCCCTTCGTCTGGCTCGTTTGGGCATTCTTCCAATCGACCTTGAAATCGACCGAGGGAAGGGGAAGCGATCCCGAGGCAGTTGCGGTCGCCGTGATGGCGCCTTCGGCACCAAGGTTCGGAACGAACCCATTGGCGACGGCCGCCGGTAGATTGGTGACATCGGCCTTGGCGTTGACGCCCCTTATGGTCGTGCCTGAAATATCGAGATTGCCCGTGGCCTTCAGCGAAACACCGCCGTTGCCATTGAGATTGGCATCGAAATCCAGCCGGTCCCTGCTGAGCTTGCCGGAAGCGGCGAGCGTCAGGCCGGACAGACCAGCAGTCTTGGTCTGTTTCGTTTCGGCGTTTTTCCAGTCGATCTTGAAATCGGCCGACGGCGCGGAGAGCGAACCGGAAGCCGTGGCCGTCGCGGTAATGATGCCTCCGGCTCCAACATCCGGAACAAAACCATTGGCGACGGCAGCCGGCAGATTGATGATATCGGCCTTCGCATCGATGCCCTGGATCGTCGTGCCGGCGAGGGCGAGATTACCGGCGGCCTTCAGTGAGACGCCGCCTTTGCCATTGAGATTGGCGTCGAAGTCCAGGCGGTTGCTGACATATTTGCCCGAAGCGGCAATCGCCAGTCCGGAAAGACCGGCGGTCTTGGTATGGCGTGTTGCCGCATTCGTCCAGTCGAGCTTGAAATCGATGACCGGCTCTGTCGGGGTACCAGAGGTGACAGCGGTACCGGAGATCGTGCCTTCGGCCCCGAGGCCGGGCACAAAGCCGTTGGCGAGGTTTGCGGGCAGGCCGGCAATATCGGCGTTGACGGCGAGGTCGCGAACGGCAGTACCGTCGATCGTGACGCCACCAGTCGCCTTCAGCAGTGCGCCATTGCCGCTGCCGAGATCGGCGTCGAAATCGACCCTGTTGTTTTCATATTTGCCGGTGGCCTTGGCGGAGAGATCGGTGAGGCCGTTGCTCTTTGTCTGGCGCGTTGACGCATTTGCCCAGGCCAGATCGAAAGTGACTGCCGGTGTCGGCAGCGAGCCGGAGGCCGATGCCTTGCCGGAAATCGTGCCTTCGGCGCCGAGATCGGGAACGAAGCCGTTGGCAAGGCCGGCTGGAAGGTTTGCGAGATCTGCATCGACCTTCAGATTGCGTACTGCCGTCCCAGCAAGCTCGACATTGCCCGTCGCCTTCAGCGACAGGGCCTTCGGTCCGGCGAGGTTGGCATCGAAATCGAGTTTCTGGTCAGCAAAATGGCCGGTCGCCGTAAGGTCCAGCCCGGTCAGGCCGGCGGTCTTGGTCTGCCGTGTCGTGGCATCCTGCCAGCTGAGCTTGAAATCTGCGGCCGGTGTGGCAGGTGTCCCTGACGCAGAGGCTGTGCCCGAAATCATTCCGCCGGCGTCGAGATCCTTCACGAAACCGTTGGCGATATTGGCCGGAACATTCGCAAGTTCGGCGTCGACCTTGATGTCGCCGATCGTGGTTCCGGTAACAGCGACATTGCCGAACGCTTTCAGCGATAGCCCGCCCTTGCCGGTGAGCGCCGTATCGAAATCGAGCTTGTTATCCGCAAACCTGCCGGATGCGTTGAGCGAAAGGCCGGCAAGTCCGGCGCTCTTCGTCTGGCTTGTCGCGGCGCCTTTCCAGTTCAGCTTGAAATCGGCCACTGGTGCTGCAGGCGTGCCCGTTGCCGTAACCGTTCCCGAAACCGTGCCTTCCGCAGCAAGATCGGGAACAAAGCCGTTGGCGATCTTTGCCGGCAAGCTGACGATATCTGCGTTGATATTGAGGGTCGGGCCGCTCGGATCGGCAAGGCCGATGTCGCCCGCCGCCTTCAGGGAAAGGCCGTCAGCGCCACTGATGCCGCCATCGAAATTCAGCTTATTGTCTGCGAAGGTGCCTGACGTTGTGATGCCAAGAGGCGCGATGTTGGCGCCCTTTGTATGGCTGGTGGCCGCATCCTTCCAGTCGAGCTTGAAATTGACGGTGGGGGCAGCCGGTGTCCCGGTTACGTTCACCGTTCCGGAAATCGTGCCGTCGGCGGCAAGATTGGGAACGAAGCTGTTGGCAAGGCTTGCCGGCAGGTCGGTGATGACGGCATCGAGCTTCAGGGTCTCACCAGCCGAACCGGTGACCGATACCGAGCCGCTGCCGGTCTTGACGGTCAGGCCGTTCAGGCTGGCAACTCCCTTCGTGACGTTGACCTGTGCAGGTGACGCCAGTTCGACCGGAATGTTGTGCGGCTTGGCGGCGAAGCGATCGAGACTGAGATCGATCATGCCGCCTGCAGACTGCACGCTGCCGGCGGCCTGCAGTGGATTGCCGTCATAGCCTGCATCCAGATTGAAGTCGGTGCGGGTCTGCTGCTGGACGAAATCAAGCGCAATGCCGGTAAGCTTGTTGGTCCCGACGCCGAACTCAGCGGCACGTATCGTGCCGCTGGCCGCAAAAGCCTTGATATCGCTGACGGTCACGTCGATCATTGGCTTAGCGATATCAAGCGTATCGCGGCGAATGCCACTGCCGTTGGCGGTAACCTTGAGCGCGATCTTGCCGTCATTGCCGGTGATATCGACGGAGCCCTTGAGGTCGCCTTCCGCTTTCTGGCCACCGAGAGCGGCAAGCAGGCTGATATCGGGGAAGTCGAAGGTCAACGCACCCGCCGGCGCCATGTCTGACGAAAGCGTGAGATTGCCCGCCAGGCGATTGCTGCCGACATCGGCCGTTAGCGCGGGAATAGAAATGATCCCCTTCTCGGATTTGACGTCCCCATTGATGCCGATCGGCTGGCCGTCGATCGTGCCGGTCGCGGCGATCCGGCCCTGCGGAGCGGCTGGATCGGCGGAGCCCGTCAGCTCGATGTTGAGATCGCCGACCTTGCGATCGGCCATCTGCAGGCTGGCGGCTTTCACATTGGCGGTAAGTGCAAGTGCTGGAAGCGTGCCGCTTGCCTTGACGCTGTAATCCGCTTCCCCGCTTGTGCCCGACAGCAGCTTGCCGATCTCGGGAAGCTTGCCGGTGAGATCGGCCGTCAGCACGTCATCTTCGAGCGCGACATTGCCGCCTGCCTCGATGGTCGGGGATTTGATCGTGATGTTCGACAGCGTCACCTTGGAGGGGATCGTGCCGGCAATCTGGGTTTCGAGGTTGATGGGTGCATCGAACTTTTCGGCGACAGCCGGTGGCAAGGCGGCGGGCTGCACGGTAAATTTTGCATTGCCGGTCAGCGTGCTGTCAGCCAGGCGATAGGAGCCGTTGAGACCGGCGCCGATATTGGCGCTTTCTATGGTTGTGCCGTTGAAACCGATACCGTTACGCGAAACCTGAAGCGGAGCGACGAGCGTGACAGGTCCTCGAACCGCGCGGTTGAGATTGGGCTCGGTGAAGGTGGCGTCACCCGCGACGAGGCGCAGCTGGATATCGCCGGCGCCATTGGCGAGATTGAAGGCGTCGCTCTTGGCCGTCAGTTTGACGTTGCCGATATCGGCCTGCGGCATCGTGGCGGAATCCAGCGATCCGCTGGCGTTGATGCGCACCGCCTGGGCCTGTCCGGTCATCGCCAGATTGAGGCCCGAAATCATGAAGCGCGCTTCGCCATCGGCGAGCGGCCAGCGGAAGTCGACCGGACCCGAGGTGCCGAGCACATTGGCGTTCAGGCTGTTATTGCCGGCGGGATCGAGCGTACCGGATGCGGCGATGACAACGCTGCCGGTCGCGAGATTGCCGGTCTGGATATCGATCTTGCCGTGATTGTCGAAGGTCGCGGAGACATCGATATTCGTCTGGCCCGCAAAAAGCGGCCTGAATGTCATGGGAAGCAGCGAGCTGACATCGCCGCCGCCCTTGAGGTCGAGATGATGCAGGCCGTCGGGGGTGATCGCGTGCTTGCCCTCCAGCGAAGCGCGTTGCTGGCCATCGAGAGCAGCCTGCAGCTTACCGTTCCAATCGGAAATCGGACCTTCGCCGTTGAGCGCGATATTGACCGCTGGGCTGCCGGGCAGACCGAGAAACCCTGCGAGCAGGCCGCCCTGCGGTTCGGCAAGCTGGGCGTTCAGCCGCAAATGGCTGTTTGCCGGGGTGAAGGCGATATCGGCGGAGAGCTTTGCGTTGGGAACCTGGTGGCGGTTGACGTTAACAAGCGCTTCGCCGCCATCGCCATCGGCCTTGAGGTTGCCCGTCGCGGCAAGCGAGAAGGCGCGGCCGGTCAGCGGCGCGGCAAGAGAGATATTGGGCAAGGCGATATGTTCGATATCGATCTTCAGCGGCAGGCGGAAACCACCGCTGCTTCCTTCCTCAGGAGTCGTCGGCCTGGAAGGGAGGGTGCGTACCGGCTGGCGGCGCACGTCGATGGAGGCGACTGATACCTGTCTGGCGTGGAAGGTGCCAGTCAGCAGCGCCAGGGGGTTCCAGTCGACGGCGATGCCGTGGATTTCTGCAAATGTGCCACGCGTGTCCGACAGAGTGATCTCGGCTGCGCGTAAACCGCCGGTCAGCAGGCCCTCGGGTTCGCGCACGGATATCGTCATATCGCGGTTGGACAGCGCGGAAGCGACATTTTCGGTGATGATACGTGCGCCGAAGGAGGTGAAGCCGAAGATCGCCAAAGCAATGACGGCAACGATAATCGCCGCGCCGAGGCCGTAGCCGACGAGCCGCATTATCCAGTTCATGATTTTCGCCAACATTTGCATAAGCGCGGACACTATCCCGTTTTCATGACAGCTCACAGGTTGGAAAACACTGCGAAATCGGCATTCCTGATAACTGGCCTAGAACGACTGGCCTATGCCGGCATAAATTCCATAATCCGTCCCACCGTCGTACTTGTTCAGTGGTACGGCAAAATCAAGCCGAAGGGGGCCGAAAGGCGTTGCATAGCGGATACCAGCGCCCGCGCCGGCCCTGATATCGGAAAAATCGGGCGCAATGCTGTCCGAGACCGTGCCGACATCGATGAAGGGCACGATACCGATCGTATCGGTGATCTTGACGCGCGCCTCGAAGGAGCCGGTCACATAGGAGCGGCCGCCGGTCGCCTCGCCGTTTTCGTTATAGGGCGAGATTTCCTGGTATCCGTAGCCGCGCACCGAACCGCCGCCACCGGCGAAGAAACGCTGGGTGGCGGGAATATCTTGAACGCCGTCGCCGCCGATCAGCGTGCCGGCCGCGAGCTTGGCGGCGAGCACGACACCGTCTTCGGCGCCGAGACCGAGATAGCCTGATATCGAGCCTTCGAAGGCCGAATAGAGCGTGCCGTTCATGAACTCATAGCCCGGCTTTGCCGACAGCGTGGCGTGGTAGCCCCCGGTCGGATTGAATTTGTCGTCGCGGGCGTCGCGATCATAGGTGATCGGCAGCGTGAAGGTCAGATAATTGTTGTTGCCGAAAGCGTCGTCATCATTCTCGAAGCTCACCTCGCCGGCCGCGGAGATGGTGTCCTGATCCGTCAATTCATAGGAGAGGCCGAGCGAGGCGGTAATGAGCTTCGCATTATAGGCATCCGGATTTTGCGTCTTGGCGACAATGCCGGCCTTCAGGGTGGCGGACGGGTGGATAAAGCCCGGTTTCGTGAAGAGAATGCCGGCGGAGTAATCGAGATCGCCGAGGTCGGACGCTTCGCCGAGGCGTGAGACGGCGCCTTCGATGCGCAGCGATTCGGCCCCGCCGAACAGGTTGCGATGGCCCCAGTAACCGTTGACGCCGAAACCGTCGATCGTCGAATATTGCGCGCCGATGCCGAGGTAGCGCCGCTTGCCTTCGGAAACCTCGATCGTCATGGGCAAGGTACCATCGGAGGCCAGTGCGTCGCCTTCGTGGATCGTCACACTGGAGAACACGCCAAGCGCGCGCAGGCGCTCGCCTGCCTTCCTCAATGCCTCGGGCGAATAGGCTTCGCCCTTCTGCAGGCGGGAATAACGTTGGATGAATTCCGGCTTGACCCTTTCCTCGCCAGTGACGCCGACGTCGCCGATCGGAGCAACCGGACCACCTTCGGCAGCGAGAACGATATCGACGGTGTTCTTGCTATGGTCGGCGACAACGCGCCGCTCCGTCAGCTTGGCAAAGGGCCTGCCTTCGCTCTTCAACTGGTCGACGATCGTATCGCCGGCCTTGATGATCGCGAGCGAGCCTGCCTGCTCACCCGGAGCGAGATCGTAGTCTGCGGGATTGCGATGCGCGGCATCGCCACCGAACTGAACCTCATTCACGGTAAAGACCGGGCCGGGCGCGATGTCCACCTTGACCGGGACGGGTTTGGAGCGGTCGAAGGTCGGATTCGGCGGCAGGTCGTCAATGTTGCGACCGTCGATGGTGATCGCCACCACGCCACCATAGCGCGCCTTTTCGTAGAGCGTGGCGATCAGCCTGTCGCGGTCGTCGCGGGCTTTCACGACGACACCCAGATCGCCTGAAACCGGACGATTCTTATCGCCGACGAGACGAGAGCTGTTCTCCAGCGCCTCCTTGAGGTCGCTATCGGCCGTCCCGGCTTCGAGTTCGACATCATACCGCACAGGATCGGGCACCTGCAGGTTCTCGTCCTCGTCCTTGCCGAATATGGTGATGCCAAAAAGCTTGAATGCGTAAGCATTGCCCACGAGGACTGGTGAAAATGCAGCCGCCGCTGCGACCACCACCATGGCGCCTGCTCGATACGCAATACCCGTTCTCAGGCCCGTCCCTCTAATCCGCATCCGCCGCTTTTTGGTTACATTAAAATGAAGCTCTGCGTTGCCCAGCCGATAGCAAGCTTAGCGGCAAAATCGCGCCACGTGTACCAATTTAAACTGCTGGCGCACTAATTTAGTACAAAAAAAATCCCGGACGAGGGTCCGGGATTTCCATTTTTCCCATTCTGATTGCAGATCTCAGCGGCAATCATCGATGTAGCGGCGACCGTACCGGTCCCGGTAATAGCATTGGCCGGGCTGTTCTGCGACCCTGCCGATAAGCGCGCCCGAAACGCCGCCGATCGCTGCGCCGACTGCCGCGCCGCGCACGTCGCCGGTGACCACGCCGCCGATAACGGCACCAGACGCTGCGCCGATACCGGCACCTTGTTGCGTGGGCGTGCAGCTTGCGATCGAAAGGCCGATCAACGCGAGTACGAGGACTTTTTTCATTCTTCTCTCCGAGGTTTTGGCGCCCCAGCGGGCGGATGTCGTCCCTAACCTGTTTTTTCTCAGGCTAGCCCGAAAACTATGTCGCAAGAAGGGCTTGTCCACCATTAGCGAGCTTTTTTTAGTAAGGCGCGGGTTTCTTTCCACGATTAAAAGCGAATTTTCCGCCGGAATTGACGTCGATCAATTTCCCTGATCACGGCTCGCGTATTTTTTATCTGGAATCATTCAAAAGTCTGCGCCTTTTGCCGCAGTTGATGTTAAATCAGGGACGAAAGGGTTGACGTGCGGTTGCCGTCTCAGCAAGAAACAGCCGTACGAACTGGAGCATATGATGGATTTCGAAGCGTTTTTCAAAAGCGAGCTGGACGGGCTTCACACTGAGGGCCGTTACCGCGTTTTTGCCGATCTG
>Ga0209129_1001001_pt1 | contig 16842 bp, 16 predicted proteins | sample AraplaMF_Col_mMS_FD_184257 | JGI IMG/M metagenome (GOLD analysis project Ga0209129, IMG submission 184257) | Arabidopsis root microbial communities from the University of North Carolina, USA - plate scrape MF_Col_mMS (SPAdes) (version 3) | ecosystem: Host-associated > Plants > Roots > Endosphere... | reverse complement strand
CCCGCCACAAACTAGGCGCAGCGCTATATGCGGGCGAGGGAATGACAGGCGTAAGGTGCGCGTAAAAGAGTACGATGAGCGAATGCGTAGCGGATACAGTCAGGGTGGGTGAGGCCCACGGCAACGATGCCGCGGCTAGCGCCATTTCCCTTTTCCCGCAAGGCTATTCCGTCTTAGAACTTCGCTCTGACGTTGCGCTTCCGAACCTCTCTTTCTCCTCGCATTCAGACCGATCGGTGTCGTCGGAATCGGCTTCCGGTAACAACGACACAGGTTTGGTCACAATTGGTGATTACCTTTTTCTCGACAGCGGAAAGGCGCAGAGCTGGGCCGCGGGAGTGAGGCGAATGGCATCGCGGGGGAGCCGCGCCGGGCAGCGGGTGGACAGTGTCGATGCGCTTGGAATTGAAGCTCTCGCAGGAGGGCGGAAGGCTGGATGCGACGCGGGCAAAGGGGCCTTTGAGCCCACCGCGGGATCGCTCGCCGGGAGGAATGCATCCGCGGATCGAAAGTCCGCATGGGTGGAAGCGAAAGAAACCGAGTGAAATGCTGACGTCCGAGTTCAGACCTTTCAGAATGATGCTCATGGGGATTTCCATTGCCTGTTGCGCGGCAATTGTCTCCCCAGCGGGTGCATTCGACATAAAGTCGGGTGTATCGAAGGAGTCTGGCCCGTTCGACCTCTTCAAGTTCGGTTTCAAAGCCTACAAGAACGGCCAGAAGGAAGAGGCGGTCGAAGCCTATAAATACGCGGCGGAAAAGGGACACACGGGCTCACGCTGGGCGCTCGCCAACATGTATGCCGACGGCGATGGCGTCGCGCAGGATGATTTCGAAGCTTTCAAGATCTACAGCGAGATTGCGCAGCAGGGCGTCGAGCCTGGCTCTGAAGATACAGGCTTCTTCGTCAACGCCCTTCTGTCGCTTGCCAACTATTACAAGCACGGAATTCCCGGTAGCCCTGTAAAGACCGATCTCAACCAGGCGCGTCAACTCTACTTCCAGGTCGCGTCTACCTTCGGGGTGCCCGAGGCGCAGTTCCAGCTGGCACAGATGATGCTGGCGGGCGAAGGCGGCAGCACCAGCTCGCAGCAGGCAAAGAAGTGGCTCAACCAGGCCCGCAAGAGCGGCCATCCCGGTGCCATGGCCGTCTTCGGCAATATCCTCTTCCAGGAAGGGCAGGCAGCCAACGGGCTCGCGCTAATGACCGCGGCGCTCGACCGCTGCAAGCCCACGGACTGCGGTTGGATGGAGACCCTGCAGGAGCAGGCTTTCTCCGTCGCAACGGAAAGCGATCGCCGCTCGGCCGTGGCGCTTTCTCACAAGATCGCTGTCAACGGCGCCGATTAAAGCGCGCTGAGCGCTGTCGCCAATCTGAACGAAAAAGCTCAGGCCGCGAAATCGAAGTAGGCTACGACTGGCACGTGGTCTGACGGCTTCTCCCAGGCACGAACGTGCTTTTCGATCGCTGATGATGTCATGCGATCGGCAGCCTCAGGCGAAAGCAACAGGTGGTCGATGCGAATGCCGTTGTTCTTCTGCCAGGCACCCGCCTGATAATCCCAGAACGAGTAGAGTTGAACGGCATCGGTCGTCGCGCGCACGGCATCCGTCAGTCCAAGGCCTCCTAGTTTGCGGAATGCCTGGCGCGTCTGCGGCAGGAACAACGCGTCGTTCTCCCAGGCCTTCGGGTCGAAGCAGTCATGCGGCTCCGGGATGACGTTGTAGTCCCCTGCGAGGATCAGGATTTCCTCGTAGGCCAGACGGTCGGCCGCGAATGAGCGCAGCCGTTCCATCCAGGCGAGCTTGTAGCTGTATTTCTCGGTTTCAACAGGATTGCCGTTCGGCAGGTACAGGCAGCACACGCGGGCGACGCGGTTGCCCGGCAGCGAAAAGACGGCTTCCAGGAAGCGAGCCTGCTCATCGAGCGGATCGCCCGGCAGCCCGCGGCTCACTTCGTCAGGTTTGGTCTTGGAAAGGATCGCGACGCCATTGAAGCCCTTCTGGCCGTGTGTCTCGACATGATAGCCCATCGCTTCGATTTCGAGCCTCGGGAAGCCCTCGTCGATCGTCTTGATTTCCTGCAGGCAGACGATATCGGGATCGGAGTCTTTCAGCCATTGCGTGAGATTGTCGATGCGCGCCTTGACGCCATTGATGTTCCAGGTCGCGATCTTCATGGGGTGTCCTATTCCGCTTCGTCGGCTTCTTGTATCGCGCTCTTTCGATCGCGGACAAGACGATAAAACCGGCCGCAAGGGAATCTTTCGGCGGTTCGATGTGGATACCAGGGATAGGGATTAGATCGAGAAGCTTGTGCCGCAGCCGCAACTTGCAACTGCGTTCGGGTTCTTGATCTGGAAGGATTGGCCAAGGAGATTGTCGACGAAGTCAATCTCGGATCCGGCCATGTAGACCAACGAGAGGCTGTCGATCAGCACCTTGGCGTCGTTCTTTTCGACGATCGTGTCGTCGTCTTGAGGGTCATCTGCAAGGTCGAACTTGTAGGAAAAGCCTGAGCAGCCGCCGCCTTCTACGGAAACGCGCAGCGCGCTCTTCCCGGGTTCGGTGCCGACGATCGCTGCGATTCGTTTTGCCGCGGCATCGGAAAGGGTTACACTTGTGTCCGTCATGTTTGCTCCTGCCGGGGTCAAGATCCGGAGAGAATATCTGTTAGCCGCTCGTTTCAAGCGGCTGATTTCATAGCCACTTGCGCTCTATACCACGAAAGCGCCAGTTCGGGCAAAGTGACTGCTAAAGCATCACTTTGCCGTTTATGCTCTTATAGGTATGAAGAGTGCAGGGCGGCGTCAATGGGCGGGCTGCCGCATATAAGTAATGGTGACGAATGACGATCGACAGGCATGCTTTGGGTTATGGCGACAGCGAGAGGGCCGTCTATGCAGCGGACCCTTGGAAGACTCGCGGCAGGCTTTATCCCGAGGATTTCAGCCCGACACGGTCGGATTTTCAGCGTGACCGGGATCGTATTGTTCACACGACCGCATTTCGCCGGCTGAAGCACAAGACGCAGGTCTTCATCGCCCAGGATGGCGATCATTATCGCACCCGTTTGACGCACACGATCGAGGTCGCGCAAGTTGCCCGCGCGCTGGCCCGGGCATTGAAGCTGGACGAAGATCTCGCTGAGGGCGTGGCGCTCGTCCATGATTTCGGCCACACGCCCTTCGGTCACACCGGCGAGGATGCGCTGCACGAGGTTCTGCTGCCCTACGGCGGGTTCGATCACAACGCCCAATCGCTGCGCATCGTCACTAAGCTGGAGCGCCGCTATGCCGATTTCGATGGCATCAATCTGACATGGGAAAGCCTTGAAGGGCTGGTCAAGCACAACGGCCCGCTCCTGACGAAGGACGGTGCCGGCACACGCGGGCCAGTTCCACAGCCGATCCTGGATTATTGCGAGATCCACGACCTGGAACTGGATACCTATGCCAGCCTTGAGGCACAGGTGGCCGCCATCGCTGACGATATTGCCTACAACACGCATGACATCGACGACGGGCTTCGCTCCGGCTACCTGAGCTTTGAGATGCTGGAGGAGATCCCGTTTCTGGCCGGTCTGATGGCCGAGGTACGGGAACGCTATCCGAACCTTGAGCCCAGCCGCTTTACCCACGAGATCATGCGCCGCCAGATCACACGGATGGTCGAAGACGTCATTTCCGTTGCTCAACGGGGTCTTGCGGAGATCAAGCCGAAAAGCGCAACGGATGTTCGCCTGGCCAATCGGGTAATCGCGACATTCTCCGACGAGATGTCCGAGACTGACCGGCAGATCAAGGCGATGCTGTTCAAGCGCATCTACCGGCACCCCGAGATCATGCGTATTCGTGCCGGTGCTGCGCAGATTGTGACCGATCTCTTCGGGGCCTATATGGCCAATCCAAAGGAGATGCAGAGCCACTATTGGGTGGATCACATCGCAGGGCTTGCCGAAGCGGCGAGGGCGCGCCATGTCGGCGACTATCTGGCGGGGATGACCGACACCTACGCGATCAGTGCCCACAGGCGATTGTTTGACCACACTCCAGATTTGCGATAGGCAGCGGTCGCCCGGCTAGGACCGGACAAATGCCTTGTGGCAAAGCCTATGCATGGAAGAGTGCGATGAACCTTTTTACCGATTTCGACGCCCGGATTAAAACCGCCCTTGATCAGATCGATCTGGTCAAGGAGAAGCGATCCGAGGTGGATTTCGGCCGCATCGCGATCGAACCGCCACGCGACCCGAGCCACGGCGATGTTGCAACCAACGCCGCGATGGTGCTCGCAAAGCCGCTCGGCACCAATCCGCGCGCCTTGGCTGAGATCATCACGGAGAAGTTGAAGGAAGACGCCGACGTCGCTGACGTCTCGGTAGCTGGACCCGGCTTCATCAACATCAGGCTCTCCGTCGGTTACTGGCAGCGCCTGCTTGCCTCGATGATTGAGGCCGGTACAGACTACGGCCGCTCGACGATTGGCGCTGGCAAGCGTGTCAACGTCGAGTATGTGTCGGCAAACCCGACTGGTCCTATGCATGTCGGCCATTGCCGCGGCGCCGTTGTCGGCGACGCCCTAGCCAACCTGCTTTCTTTTGCCGGCTTTGATGTCGTCAAGGAGTACTACATCAACGATGCCGGCTCGCAGATCGACGTGCTGGCGCGCTCCGTGTTCCTGCGTTACCGCGAAGCGCTCGGAGAGAAGATCGGAGAGATTCCGCCCGGCCTTTATCCTGGCGACTATCTCATCCCGGTCGGTCAGTCGCTCGCGAATGATTACGGGGTCAAGTTGCACAACATGCCGGAAGAGCAGTGGATGCCACTCGTCAAGGATCGCACCATTGATGCGATGATGGCGATGATCCGCGATGATCTGGATGCTCTGAACGTGCATCACGACGTCTTCTTCTCGGAGCGCACGCTGCATGCCAATGGCGCCGCCGCGATCCGCACGGCGATCAACGACCTGACTTTCAAGGGACACGTCTACAAGGGCACATTGCCGCCGCCGAAGGGCCAGTTGCCCGAGGATTGGGAAGATCGCGAGCAGACGCTGTTTCGCTCGACGGAAGTCGGCGACGACATGGATCGCCCGCTGATCAAGTCGGACGGTTCCTACACCTATTTTGCTGCCGACGTTGCTTACTTCAAGAACAAATTCGACCGCGATTTCAACGAGATGATCTATGTTCTCGGTGCTGATCACGGCGGCTACGTCAAGCGCCTGGAAGCGGTCGCTCGCGGCGTTTCCGAAGGTAAGGCAAAGCTGACCGTCCTTCTTTGCCAGCTCGTGAAGCTGTTCCGGAATGGCGAGCCGGTCAAGATGTCGAAGCGCTCGGGCGACTTCGTCACGCTCCGCGACGTCGTCGAGGAGGTCGGTCGCGATTCGGTTCGTTTCATGATGCTCTACCGGAAGAGTTCGGAACCGCTGGACTTCGATTTCGCCAAAGTAACGGAGCAATCGAAGGATAATCCGGTGTTCTACGTGCAGTATGCACATGCGCGCTGCATGTCTGTTTTCCGGCAGGCGAAGGAGGCATTTCCTGACCTCGACGTGACTCCGGCCAACCTTGCTAATGCTGTTGCGGGCATCTCGGATCCCGCGGAATTGCAGCTGGTTGCGAAGGCCGCGGAGTTTCCACGCTTGGTCGAGTCTGCGGCGCAGTCACAGGAACCTCACCGCGTCGTATTTTACCTCTATGATCTGGCGAGTTCTTTCCATGCGCACTGGAATAAAGGTAAGGATCAAGTAGACTTACGATTTATTAACGATAAGAACCGAGAATCGAGTATAGCCAGATTAGGGCTGGTGTACGCCGTTGCGTCGGTTTTGAAGTCGGGACTTGCCATTGCGGGTACCGCTGCGCCGGATGAGATGCGGTAGCGTCACCATTTACCCACAATGCTCTGGCATAAACCTTAGCAGTTGCGAGTGGGATGAGTATGGCAGACAAACAGCGGGCGTATGACACGCGTAAGAATACGGACCTCTTTGCTGACGATGATCCTTTGGCGGAACTTGCCCGCATCGTCGGCTTCGAGCCGCGGGTAGCAGCAAATACCGTCGAAGATGCCCCCCGACAGGAGCCGGCCTTCAATCTCGAGGATGAATTGTTGCGCGAATTCGAGCGCTACGATGCGCCTCAGTCTGAGGCTTCCTTCGATCTGCCTGAACCCCCTTTCGAGCAACCGGCTGCTTTTGAGGCTCTTGTCGAAGCCGATCTTTCGCCGGTCGCCCAGGCCGAGCCCGAATTTGCTGTCGAGCCTGAAGTCGCGAGCGAGCCGGTGGCCCATCGGTCTTTGGACGCGGCTTCCAACCTGACCCCTGCCGCTTGGGCGTCGAATGCCGTCCGTGAGGGCGAGCAGATTTCTGGTGGCGCACGGGATCTGATCGAAGAACTCGAGATGTCGATCGGCGCGTCGCCGGCCTCCGCTGCTCCGGTGGCCCCCGCCAAGGCGCCGCAGTGGTCTGCGGCCAGCATTCGGTTGCCGATCGCCAACTTCCATCCGGCGCGTCGCGATGAGCCTTCACCCGCGCCGATTATTCCTGTTGTAGCGCCGGAGCCAATCGCCGCTGCGTCGGAGAGCGCTGCTGTTTTCGAAGTGCCCGTTGCCGCAGGCTTTCCTGCTGAAATCGACCGGCACGAAGAAGCCGCGGCGGTTTACGATGCGCCTGAGGTGGCTCAAGGGGCGCCGTTCGATGAACCTGTCATCGATCACAGCGCCTTCGATCTGGCTGCTGCAGCGAAGGATGGCGGTGCCCTTCAGGCCGATGCCGCGCTGACCGAAGCCCCGCCGACGGAGAGCGACGATATTGCCTTCGATATCGACGAACTCCTCGCCGACGTATCGCATTACCCTGTTCCTGAGCGTCAGAACACGCCTGCGGCCGATGTCGCAGAGATTCCGCACTCGCCGGAGCCCGCCCGCGTAGTGGCGCCGTTGCCGAAGCCGGTCGAGCCGCCTCTGGCCGCTCCCACGGCCAAGGCCGAACCGGAAGGTGACGATCCTTTCGCTGGGCATGACTTTGAACTCGATCTTGAAGGTATCGAGCTGGAGCTTGCCGACTTTGACTTTGCTGAGCCCGTGAAGGTGCAACCGCAAGCGGTCGAGCCGGCGCGAGTTCAGGCACAGCATGTCGAGGTGGTCAGACATCAGCCGGTTGCCCCGGTGCCCGCTTTCCAGCCGGCGCCCGCTCCGGTCGTTGCTGCCGCCCCAATCCACCGGGCCCCGGCCGAGGCAGCGTTCGTCGCGAAGGCGCCTGTTACACCCGCATTCACGGCCGATGCCGGAGACGATCTCCCGTTCGATCCGTCGATGATCTCGGATGCGGAATATCATCCGGAAGCCGTCGAAGAGATGCACGTGCCCGTGCTGCCGCCTATTGAGCAGCCGGAGCCAGTCGTAGCGACCTCCGATTTTGATTTCGACGTCGACGCCGAGATCGCCAACCTTCTTGCACCCGCAAATCCGGTGGAAATGCCCGCAAAACCGGTCGTCGAGGAATGGCGGACCCGTGCGCCCGTCTCCGTCGCGCCGACTGCAACACCGGCAGCGTCCGTCGCCAAGCAGGCACCATTGCAGGGCTTGGACGAGTTCGAGCGCGCTTTGGAAGAAGACTTCCGCCGGAGCGTCAACGAGCCGGTACAGCGCCGCGAGAACGTTTCTCAGGTACAGATCCAGTCGGCGAGTGAAGCCGAGGACATGAGCCGCGCACGCTCGATGAAGCGTATGCTGGCTGCCGCTGCGGCAATCGTCGTGTTCGGCGGTGTCGCCTATGCAGGTTACACGTTCCTGGCCCGCGATGGTGGCCTCGGCATCGCCTCCGGCCAGCCGCGCGTGATCACGGCGGACAACGAGCCGGTTAAGGTCGTACCGGAAAACCCCGGTGGCAAGACCGTGCCGAACCAGGACAAGGCTGTTTACGACAGCGTTGGTGGGGCCGCTGCTGAGGCGCCGAAGCAGAAGGCGCTTGTATCCAGTGACGAGCAGCCGGTGGACGTCGTGCAGCGCACGCTGACACCGGAAACGCTGCCTGAGGACAACGACAGCGATATCGCGACGCCGCCCATGGCGACACCTGTCGGAGACACCGAGGATCCGCGCCTGCTGCCGAGCGAGGATACGGCCGCTGCCGACGAGGCAGACAATGCCAATCAGGCTCCATCGGTTTCCGCCCGCAAGGTCCGCACCATGATCGTCCGACCGGACGGCACTCTGGTTGCCCGCGACGAGCCGGCTCCTGAAGCGGCCCCGACGCTGCCGAAGGCAACGCCGGTTCAGACGCAGAAGATCACGGCTGGCTCAAAGCCGGCTGGCGGCACAGCTGCTAATTTCCCGGCGTCGGGACAGGTTGCTGCCGCTGACATCCGTTCGACTCCGGTTGAAGCAACCAAGCCGACGGCGGCTCAGGCTCCCTCTGAAAACGCGCTGGCCAAGGCGGCTGCCGCCACTCCGGCGAATGTCGATCCGCCGGTTCGCGCCGTGAAGAGCTCGACGGTGAGCGACACTGCACCGGCTCCCGCAGCGCGCCCCGTGATCGATGCGGCGAAGGCACCGGTTGAAGCGCCGGCAGCCCAGAAGCCGAAGGACGTTGCCGCTGTTTCGCCGGCTGCGACCCAGGCTCAGCCGACTGCATCGGCTAGCGGTTATGGCGTCCAGATCGCATCGCTTCCCTCCGAGGAAGAGGCGAAGAAGACCTTCGCTAGCCTTTCGAAGAAGTTCGCGAGCGTGCTTGCCGGTCGCAGCTACGAGATCCGCAAGGCGGATATTGCGGGCAAGGGCACGTTCTACCGCCTTCGTATCCCGGCAGGCTCCAAGGACGAAGCCGCGGCCATTTGCGAAAAATACCGTGCTGCAGGCGGCAGCTGCCTTATCTCGAAGTAAGTTTCTGCAAGCATTCAATGAAAGCGGCGGGCCTCTGGTCCGCCGCTTTTTTTGTGAATGCCGATTGACGCAGCTCGTAATTCCGCAAGGCACCTCTATGATTCGGGTATGACCGAATCAAAAGCAATGATCCTTGGCTGTAGCGGCCTATCCCTCACTCCCGATGAAAAGGCGTTTTTCAACGCCGAGCGCCCCTGGGGCTTCATTCTATTCGGGCGCAATATTTCCGAGCCGCAACAGATCAGTAACCTCGTCGCGGAAATGCGAGAAGCTGTCGGTTGGCACGCGCCGGTCCTGACCGACCAGGAGGGTGGACGCGTCCAGCGTATCCGGCCGCCAATCTTCCAGCATTATCCGTCGGGGCAACAGCTTGGTGATATCTATCGGCAGGACAGAGAAAAGGGCCTGCGAGCTGCATGGCTGATGTCGAGGCTGCACGCCTTCGATCTTTCGGGCCTCGGGATCAACGTTGATTGCCTGCCGGTTCTGGACGTGCCGGTGGAAGGCAGCAGCAACGTGATCGGCAATCGCGCCTATGGCGGTGATCCAGCAACTGTGACGGCCATGGGGCGTGCCGCTGCCGACGGTTTGAAGGCGGGTGGCCTTCTACCTGTGATGAAGCACATGCCTGGCCACGGGCGCGGCTTTGCGGATTCACATCACGAACTGCCGGTTGTCACCGTCTCGCGCACGGAACTCGAGGCGCACGATTTCCCGCCGTTCATTGCCATGAAGAACGAATTGATGGCGATGACGTGTCATGTTGTCTTTGCGGCCATCGACTCGGAGCGTCCGGCAACGACCTCACGCAAGGTCATTGACGGCGTCATCCGCGACCATATCGGCTTCAAAGGACTGTTGCTTTCCGATGATACGTCGATGAACGCGCTTGCTGGTACGATCGGTGAGCGCGCCGCCAACATCATCGGCGGTGGATGTGATATCGTGCTGCATTGCAATGGCCACATGGACGAAATGCAGCAGGTGGTCGCAAACGTACCGGTCTTGCAAGGCCAGTCGCTTTTGCGGGCAGAAGCGGTGCTGAATGGCTTCCCGACAGCTGACAAGGCCGACGAGGCCTGGCTTCGGGCCGAATTCGATGCGATGTTTGCAACGGTCTGATTGCGAAAGGAACATGGCAGGGTGACGACGACCAAGGGCACGGAACGGCCACAGACGGCGGCTACGCCGATGGACAAGCTGTGGCAGGAGAGCGGTGCTGAGCGCGCGACCTCCGATCCGGCCCTGCTGATCGACGTTGCCGGCTTCGAAGGCCCCCTCGACCTCTTGCTCTATCTCGCCCGCAATCAGAAGGTCGATCTGTCCCGCATCTCCGTTCTTGCGCTGGCGGAGCAATATCTGCAGTTCATCGAAAGCGCGCGGCGGATACGGATAGAGCTTGCTGCCGACTATCTCGTGATGGCCGCTTGGCTTGCCTACCTGAAATCGCGTCTGCTGATCCCGCAGCAGGCCAAGGACGACGGGCCCTCCGGCGAGGAGATGGCGGCGACGCTTGCCTTCCGCCTAAAACGCCTCGAAGCGATGCGCGAGGCCGCGAGCGGTCTTGTCAATCGCAACCGCCTCGGACGGGATATCTTCGCTCGCGGCGCCCCAGAGCACATCCCGGACAGGCATCAGTCCGCATATGATGCAAGCCTCTATGATCTACTGACGGCCTACGCGTCGCTCAGGCAGCGTCAGGCCGTGACGCAGGTCACCATCGCGCGCCGCAACGTCTGGTCGCTGACGGACGCCCGCGAGCTTCTGACCCGCATTATCGGCGAGGTCAGCGAGTGGACTGCACTCGAATCCTATCTGTTGCGTTACATGTCGTCTCCGGGAGACAGGGTCACGGCGATTGCCAGTGCGTTCGCGGCTTCGCTGGAGCTGGTCCGCGAAGGCAAACTCGAAATCCGGCAGGATGGAGCCTTCCAGCCCCTCTACATGCGGCGAGGCCCCAAGCATGCGACGCTGCAGGTCGTCGAACAGGAGCGACCGGCGTGACCGATCTGGAAGACGAACACATCGATAGCGCAATGGTGGAAGATTCAGACGACGAGGTTCGTGCGGAGACCGAGGCAGAGCGCATCGCCGAGGCACTGGTCTTTGCGTCCGCCCAGCCCGTTTCCGAAAGCTTCATCGCAGATCGCTTGCCTCGCACGTTCAACGTCCGCGCAATCATGTTGCGCCTGAAGGAGCAATATGCCCATCGCGGCGTCAACCTCGTCCAGGTAGACGATGCGTGGGCGTTTCGAACGGCCGCTGATCTCTCTTTCGTCATCCGGCGCGACGACAACGAAACGAAGAAGCTCTCGCGCGCGGCCCTGGAAGTATTGGCGATCATTGCCTATCATCAGCCGGTGACACGCGCCGAAATCGAGGACATCAGGGGCGTGCAGACCTCACGCGGCACGATCGACGTGCTGATGGAGGCGGGTTGGGTTCGGTTTCGCGGCCGCAGGCGCACGCCGGGCCGGCCTGTCACGCTCGGCACCACCCGCGATTTCCTCGATCACTTCGGCCTGGAAGAACTCCGCGACCTGCCGGGGCTTGAAGAGTTGAAGGGGGCAGGGCTGCTCTCCGGTCGCATACCGGCCAATTTCAATGTACCATCGCCTATGATGAGCGACGAGTTGACCGAGGACGAAGATCCAATAACGCAACTCGATCTTGAGGAACTCGGCCTGCTTGCACCGGGCGGCGCGTCCGAAGACTAATCGGATTTGTCTTGGTTCCGCCACGCATCCCGAAAACAATGCCGATCATAGTTTTTCGGATGTGTATTCTCTTGTCACAGAGGGCGATCCCGTGACATTAAGCGACAATCCAAGGGGAACTTTGATGTTGGAATTGGTGTAGGAAGCTCTTACATCTGGAAACATCGCAACAGGGAGTTAGCGTAATGGGTTCTTTTAGCATGTGGCACTGGCTGATCGTTCTGGTCATCGTGCTTTTGTTGTTCGGTCGCGGCAAGATTCCGGAGCTGATGGGTGATGTCGCCAAGGGTATCAAGAGCTTCAAGAAGGGCATGAACGACGAAGACGCGCCTGAGTCCACGACTGCCAAGACCGTCGATCACAAGGCCGACGAGACGAAGTAATCCACTTCCGGGCAACGTAGCCCCCACGTTTCCCGTTCAGGAGCCTTGAATGTTCGATATTGGCTGGACCGAGCTGCTTGTCATCGCGGTCGTATTGATCGTGGTGGTTGGTCCCAAGGACTTGCCGCCGATGCTTCGTGCGTTCGGCAAGATGACGCAGCGCGCTCGTAAGGTCGCCGGTGAGTTTCGTGCCCAGTTCGACGAGGCCCTGCGTGAAGCGGATCTGGACGAAGTTCGCCAGACGCTGACTGATGCGCAGAAGCTGAACCCCGTCAACACTTTGCGCGAAGCAATGAACCCGCTTCGCCAGATGGGCAACGAAATCAAGGCTGACCTGCAGAAGGCGACGACGGTCGATAACAAGACCGAAGTTCCGCCGGCTGCCGTATCGGTTCCTGAGCCGTCGATGAGCCTGCCAGAGACGCCGCCGGTCGTAGCACCGGCGCCTGTTGCAGCAGGCGTTGAAAATGCGGCAGCCCAGGAAAAGCCGAAGGCGGCCCGTAAACCGCGCGCCAAGGCGGAGCCTGCGCCTGCCGCAGTTGCTGCTCCGGTCGGAAAGCCCAAGCGGACTTCGACGAAGACAGCGGCCGCCAAGAAGCCTGCGGCAGTTGCCGCCACAGCCGCTCCGAAGAAGACGGCAGCAAAGAAGAAGAAGGACGACGCATGAGCGGTGAAATCGAAGACAAGCCGCAGCCACTGATCGAACACCTGATGGAGTTGCGTACGCGGCTGATCTGGTCGATCGGTGCGTTTTTCGTCGCGTTCATCGCTTGCTTCATATTCGCCAAGCATCTCTTCAATGTGCTCGTCTATCCATACAAGTGGGCGGTCACCTGGGCGCATCTAGACGTGTCCAAGGCGCAGCTCATATACACCGCGCCGCAGGAGTTCTTCTTCACGCAGGTAAAGGTCGCCATGTTCGGCGGCCTGGTCATCGCCTTTCCGATTATCGCCGCGCAGATCTACAAGTTCGTCGCCCCTGGCCTCTACAAGAACGAGCGCGCGGCCTTCCTGCCGTTTCTGATTGCGTCGCCGGTCCTGTTTCTGATGGGTGCTTCGCTCGTCTATTTCTTCTTCACGCCGATGGTCATGTGGTTCTTCCTGACCATGCAGCAGGCGCCGGGTGAGGGCGATGTCGCGATCTCGCTGCTTCCGAAGGTCTCTGAGTACCTCAGCCTGATCATGACGCTGGTGTTTTCGTTCGGCCTGGTCTTCCAGCTTCCTGTCATCACCACGCTGCTCGCCCGTGTTGGGCTGCTGACCTCTGATTGGCTGGCCGAGAAGCGCAAGTTCGCGATCGTGCTCGCTTTTATCGTGGCAGCGGTGCTGACGCCGCCCGATCCGATGTCCCAGATCGGCCTTGCACTGCCGACCATCCTTCTCTACGAGATTTCCATCTACGCGGCGCGACTCGTGGAGCGCCAGCGTGCCCGCGAGGCGGTCGAAGAGGCTGAAGGAAACACGGACGTTGCCAAGACGGACAACGTCTGACGATCTCCCTCAATGAGCGCTTCCAAGCATCCGGTCGAGGCCTAGCCGGGCTTTGGCCGGGTTATCTTTTTTACAACGACCTGGAACGACGATGCTCGATATAAAATGGATCCGTGAGAATCCCGAAGCCCTCGATGCGGCACTTGCCAAGCGTGGTGCCGAGCCTTTGTCCGAAAACCTGATTGCGATCGACGAAAAGCGCCGTTCGGCCATCCAGATCGTCCAGGACATGCTGTCCCGCCGCAATGCCGCCTCCAAGGAGATCGGCGCTGCGATGGCCCAGAAAAACAATGGACTTGCTGAAAAGCTGAAGGCCGAAGTAGCCGACTTGAAGTCGCTGCTTCCGGCCGCGGAAGAGGGCGAGCGGCAGGCGACGGACGAACTGAACGATGCGCTGTCGCGCATTCCGAACATCCCGCACGATGACGTGCCGGTTGGCAAGGACGAGCACGACAATTCCGTTGCCCGAGTCGTCGGCGAAAAGCCCCGCTGGAATCATACGCCGAAGGAACACTTCGAAATCGGCGAAGCGCTCGGCTACATGGACTTCGAACGGGCTGCGAAGCTCTCGGGATCGCGCTTTACCGTGCTGACCGGCCCGCTGGCGCGGCTGGAGCGTGCGCTCGGTCAGTTCATGATCGACCTGCATACGCGCGAGCACGGCTACACCGAAGTCAGCTCGCCGCTGATGGTTCGTGACGATGCCATGTTCGGCACCGGCCAGCTGCCAAAGTTTGCGGAGGACCTGTTCAAGACCACGGATGGCCGCTGGTTGATCCCAACCGCCGAGGTGACGCTCACCAATCTCGTCTCGGGCGAAATCCTCGACCAGGAGAAACTGCCGCTTCGCTTCACCGCGCTGACCCCGTCCTTCCGATCGGAGGCAGGCTCTGCCGGACGCGACACGCGTGGTATGCTGCGCCAGCATCAGTTCTGGAAGTGCGAGCTCGTCTCGATCACCGATGCCGAGAGTTCGCTTGCCGAGCACGAGCGTATGACGGCTTGCGCCGAAGAGGTGCTGAAGCGCCTCGGCTTGCATTTCCGCACGATGACGCTCTGCACCGGCGACATGGGCTTCGGTTCGCGCAAGACCTACGACCTCGAGGTTTGGCTGCCCGGCCAGAACACCTATCGTGAAATCTCGTCCTGCTCGGTCTGCGGCGATTTCCAGGCGCGTCGCATGAATGCGCGCTATCGCGGCAAGGAAGACAAGGCGACGAAGTTCGTTCACACGCTGAACGGTTCCGGCACGGCGGTCGGCCGCTGCCTGATTGCGGTTCTGGAGAACTACCTGAACGAGGATGGTTCCGTGACCGTTCCCGATGCTCTGCTGCCATACATGGGCGGTTTGACGAAGATCGAACGGGCGGCCTGAGCCGATGCGCATTCTGCTCACCAACGACGACGGCATTCACGCGGAAGGCCTCGCGGCGCTGGAGCGGATTGCGCGGACGCTGTCCGATGATGTCTGGATTGTCGCGCCGGAGACGGACCAGAGCGGCCTTGCGCATTCGCTGAGTCTTTCCGAGCCGTTGCGGCTTCGGAAGATCTCCGACAAGCATTTCGCGCTGCGCGGAACTCCGACCGATTGCGTCATCATGGGCGTCAAGCAGGTTATGGACGTCAAGCCCGACCTGGTGCTCTCGGGCGTCAATTCAGGCTCTAACGTCGCCGATGATGTGACCTATTCGGGCACCGTCGCCGGGGCGATCGAGGGCACGCTGCAGGGTGTCCGCTCCTTTGCGTTGAGCCAAGCCTATCTGCACCAAGACGGGGCAAGGGTGGTCCCCTGGGAGGTCTGCGAGGCGCATGCGCCGGCACTTCTCGACAAGCTCATATCGCTCGACCTGCCTGACGGCACCTTCCTGAACCTGAACTTTCCGAATTGCCGGCCGGAAGAGGTCGAGGGCGTGGAAGTGACGGCACAAGGGCGGCTTGCCTTCAATCTACAGGTCGATGCCCGTTCCGACGGGCGCGGCCTGCCCTATTACTGGCTTCGGTTTGGAGAACGCGCCGGCGCCTTCGTCGCAGGCACGGATATTCACGCCCTGAAAAGCCGCAAGATTTCGGTAACGCCTTTGAAACTGGATCTGACTGATTATTCCGTACAGGACCGCGTCGCGCGGGCGCTTTCGGGTACGGAGTAGACTATTTTGACGGCACGGCTGGTGGAGAAGGAAGGTTTTGCGGCGCTCGTCTTGAGGCTGCGAGCCGAAGGCGTGTCCGATCTGGACCTGCTGACAGCAGTCGAGCAGACGCCGCGGTCGCTGTTCGTGCCGGCACAATTTGCCGAGCAGGCCTATTCGAGCCGCACGATCCCGATCGAATGCGGCTCCTTCATCGAGGGCGTCGATCTCGCGGTCAGGATCCTTCATCACCTGAAAATCAAACCCGGGCAACGCGTGCTCGAGGTCGGCACCGGCAGCGGCTTCATGACCGCCGTCATGGCTCGCATGGCCGAGCGCGTGCTGACGATCGACCGCTACAAGACACTGACGACGAATGCGCAGCGCCGCATAGACTCGCTCGGACTGCGAAACGTCATCATCCGCCAGGCTGACGGCAGCGCCGGTCTGCAGGGAGAGGGGACCTTCGACCGTATCGTCGTAACCGCTGCGTTCAATTCGATGCCACGGTTCTATACCGACCAACTCGTTTCCGGCGGTTCGATGATCGCTCCATTGATGATTTCCGACAACGAGTGTCGCCTCGTGCGGCTCACGAAAACGGGCAGCCGCTTCGAGCGCGAGGAGCTGTTCGACACACCCTATCTTCCGATCGTCCCTCGTCTCGCATCTCAACTCTAGGGCGACTGGCTCGCAAGCGTTGCTATGGTTAGCAATCCCTCAAAAAAATCTCGCGGATTCCGGCACCTTAACCGCGTGGTAATACTAACGCGCTTTAATAAACCCACAAATGGTTGCGTTAATCAGTGGGTCGAGTCATGCGTTTCAGTCTTTCGCCAAGAGTGGGCAAGTCTGCCGGTAATGTCCTGATAGCGGCTTTGCTGGCGAGTGCGGCAACGGGTTGCAGTTCCGATGTGACACGTTTCGGTGGTCTCTTCTCGTCATCCGGTCAGGATCAGATGACGACCAACTCAATCCCTCGCAGAGGTATGCAGGCCGATCCGGTGCCGCAGGCGGATTTGGCACAGGGCGGCTACGCGCCAAGTAGCCAGGCAATGAGCCAGCCTTATTCCGCGCAGCCCGCTTATGGCGCCTCCAGCGCCCGCATGGCCTCGGCACCTGTTTCCGTCCAGCGCTCCGAACTTGCGGCTCCCTCCGCCGTTGCACCGGCAGCGCCATCCCGTGAAAGGCAAGTCGCACTCGCCCAGCCATTCCCTGCCGCCACTGCTCCGAA
>Ga0209129_1000994_pt1 | contig 16951 bp, 19 predicted proteins | sample AraplaMF_Col_mMS_FD_184257 | JGI IMG/M metagenome (GOLD analysis project Ga0209129, IMG submission 184257) | Arabidopsis root microbial communities from the University of North Carolina, USA - plate scrape MF_Col_mMS (SPAdes) (version 3) | ecosystem: Host-associated > Plants > Roots > Endosphere... | reverse complement strand
CCGCAGCCGGAGGCCGAGTTAGTAAACTTGGTCTTCCAACCTTGCTGGTGCAGGAAGGTGGCTATCTTAGTCCTCAGCTTGCAAGTTGCCTTCAAAGCTTTACGCGTGCGTTTTAAGTCGTTTGCACTCCACATTAGCGTGAACCTGGCGCATGGGGCAATGAGTCCGCGCGACAAGGGTTACGCGGATGAGGTCTTGCGGATACAATGCTTAAAGGTCGTCATTTCGAGCAGTCTGTGATCGAGGCGAAGCAAACGTCTCCATCTCAGCGAGATAGTGATCTGATTTGGGCTCCGTCCCACAGTTGAAAGAGGACACCTCCGGGCGGCGATCTCAAAGAGTGGCGACGGCGATGTCACATAAACCAGATGTCAGTGGGTAGTGCATAGAACTGGTGGGATGAAGAATTCATCCATCAGCTATAAGCGTCACCGTTGCCCGCAACAGATCATCGCCCATGCGGTCTGGCTGTATTTCAGATTTCCTTTGAGCCTTCGGCTGGCCGAGGAGCTACTGCTGGAGCGCGGGATCATCGTCTCTTATGAAACGATCCGGCGATGGGGACGGAAATTCGGGCCAGCTTACGCAAAGCAACTCCGTCGCAGGCGACCTTCGCGCCAGGACGTCTGGCACCTCGATGAGGTTGTGGTTTCCATCGCCGGCCGAAAGCACTGGCTTTGGCGTGCCGTCGATCAAGACGGCTACGTTCTCGATGAAATCGTTCAAAGCCGGCGCGATACCAGGGCTGCAAGGCGATTGCTGCTCAGGCTGCTGAAGAAGCAGGGCATGCCACCCAAGCGGATCATCACCGACAAACTCCGCTCCCATAGTGCGGCCCAACGTGACCTCATGCCAACGGTCGAACACCGGTCCCATAAGGGTGTCAACAATCGAGCGGAGAATTCTCATCTGCCACTGCGAAAACGGGAGCACCAGATGCAGGGTTTCCGATCAGCCGGAGGTTTGCAACGTTTCATAACGACCTTCTCCGCCATCCGAAATCTCTTCGTCGCACAGCATCGCAGCCGCTCTGCTCTCGCCACTCACATTCATTGTGTCCGCGCCATGGCGCACTGGAAAATAGTGACGGGTGCCATTGCCTGATCTCAGGCAGCACCGCGGTCGTTTGTTCTCCGCTCGATAATCTGACAACTCCTTGGCGCTCAATGGACGATCAAGCAGCCTCTACCATTTTCGTTTTAATCCATCCGGCCAAGGTTTTAACGCCGGGATTTTGCCGGAGGTGATGAGCTATCCATAACTGCAATCTGTGTGGCCCGAGGATGAAACCGAACGGAGCAACAAGTTGTCCTGCATCGATCTCTCGCTGAACCAGATATTTGGGGGCCATAGCGACACCCGCCCCAAAACTAGCGGCTTGGAGCATAAGATAAAAATGCTCATATTCCTCCGCAATCTGAAGTTCCGGAATTTCACTTCCAACGGCTGAAAGCCACTCTTCCCAAGCTCCTTTCCGCGTTGCAGTGCCCAAGACCTGCGCCGTTCTCAGATCGGCAGAGGATTTCAAGGGACGGCGCAACAGATAATCCGGGCTACAAACGGGTCCGATTTCCTCGCCAATCATGTCTAGAATCACGACATCGTCGGGCGCGCTATACATTGTGTTCCGAATTGCTACGCTGATACCGTCCGTGGCGAAGTCGACTTCTCCATAGTTTACATTGAGACGGAAATGGATATCCGGATTAAGTGCCTTGAATTCAGGTAGTTTTGGAATCAGCCAGTACTGCATGATCGTTGCCGAGCACGACAAGGTCAGGGGGCCAGCCGAAAGACGCGCTACCGCCAAGTTAAGGGACCGAAACCCTTCGCTGAGAGTCTGCGCCATCTCGGCCCCCGCCGGCGTGGGCTCCGATGATTTCGAAAGGCGCCGGACTAGCGTCGTCGCGTACAGGCGTTCCAATTCGCGAACGTGACGGCTTATGGCGCCATGGCTCACATCGAGTTCTTGTGCGGCTTTTGTCATACTTCCCAGCCGTATCGTCGCTTCGAACGCACGAAGAGCATGCAAGGGAAGATTTGCATAGGACATGTGACAGCCTCCTTACATACTGCAATAAACAGGATCCCCAGTCAGCAGGACGATGTCAGCTTCACGCACAGCAAAAAAGGTCTGAATTAGCAGACGCTCGACATTTTACACGGGAATATGCCGCCGGCACGGCGATTGGATAGGCATGGAAGACAACTCAATGATTTATTTTTATCTGATGGTGTGACTCAAACTCACATCAGGCGGCTTCCATTGTGCCTGTTTTCAGGGAGCCGCGCGTGTATCATCGCCAGAACGATCATGGGAGTACGGAGGAGGGTCCAGTACGCTTTCGATCGAGGAGGAGGTATCGTGACCAATTCAATGCGCCTCGAGGCTGACTATATCCTCGAGACATACATGCCACCGGAACAAGCAGCGGAAATAATTGCCGGCGAACAGTCGAGTGGTACGTTTGTCGCGGTACCTGGCGAAACGCCCGAGTTAAAAGCGTTGGCGGCTGCAAAAGTGGAATCCCTCGAGACCATCGCAACGTACAATGCTGTTCCAGCCCTCGACGGTCGATATCCGACTGACGCCGCGATGCCTTTGCATCAGGTGAGGATGAGGCTGTCCTGGCCCATTGCAACTGTTGGAACAGCCCTTCCCAACATTCTGGCGACAGTCGCTGGCAATCTTTTTGAACTTGCCTGTGTAACTGGTCTCAGGATCGTCGACATTCGATTCCCCCCGCCGTTCTTCCAAAAATACAAAGGTCCTGCGTTCGGGATTGAGGGAACCAGAGAACTTAGCGGCGTTCAGACGGGACCGATGATCGGAACGATTATCAAGCCGAGTGTCGGCTTGACAGCAGAGCAAACCGCTTCTCTGGTCCAAGAACTCGTCAATGGCGGGATCGATTTCATCAAGGATGACGAGCTGCAAAGCGACTCTTCAGTCTGCCCTTTTGAAGACCGCGTTGATCGCGTGATGCGGGTGATCAACGAGGCCGCAGAACGGACGGGCAAAAAGACGATGTACGCGTTCAACCTGACCGGCGATATGGATGAGATGCGGCGACGTCATGACAAGCTTGTCTCAGCTGGTGCAACATGCCTGATGGTTAGCCTGAACTCAGTCGGCATGGCGGGTTTCGTGGGTTTGAGGTCGTTCAGCCAGCTCCCGATCCACGCCCATAGAAACGGCTGGGGTTACCTGACGCGTCATCACTCGCTAGGCTGGTCTTATGTCGCATGGCAGAAGATTTGGCGGCTGGCCGGCGCGGACCACATGCACGTCAACGGTGTCGACAACAAGTTTTCCGAAGACAATGAATCTGTCATTCGCTCAGCGCGTGAATGCCTGACCCCCATGTCGGAAGACAAGCCTTGTGTGGTCATGCCGGTATTTTCGAGCGGGCAGACCGTGCGCCAGGCCCACGCTACATATGCAGGTTTGCAGTCCGACGACCTGATTGTCACAGCCGGCGGCGGGATCGTGGCTCATCCGAAAGGTCCCGCGGCGGGCGTCCAGGCTCTTCGGGATGCCTACCAGGCCGCTACATCGGGAGAATGCCTGGAGTCCGCCGCGAGGCGAAGTCATGAATTAAAACTTGCTCTGGAACCTGGCGCATGATGAGCGCGCTCGCATCGCTCCCTCCCGGGCCATTGGTTTCCTTCTACGGGGACGATTTCACGGGATCGTCTGCTGCGATGGAGGCATTTGCCTGGCAAGGCATCAAGACGGTGCTTTTTCTCGATGTTCCGTCGGCAGAACGTTTGGCAGGGTTTTCTGATTACAGATGCATCGGTATCGCCGGGATAGCGCGCTCCAAAAGCCCGGCCTGGATGGATGCTCATTTACCCGCAATCTTCGAACGTTTGGGAAAAACGGGCACTCCCATCGTGCACTACAAGGTTTGTTCGACCTTCGATTCCTCGCCGCAGATTGGCTCTATAGGGAAAGCGGCCGAGCTGGGTGCGGAGCTGTTCCCGGGTCCAATCCCGATGTTGGTCGGTGATCTTGGGATGGGACGGGTTCAGGTTTTCGGCCATCTCTTCGCTCAAGCCAGTGGCCAGTATTATCGGTTGGATCGTCATCCAACGATGGCCAATCATCCATCGACACCGATGCAAGAATCCGACCTGGCCCAACATCTGGCTTCGCAGACCAGTTTGCCCATATCGAATATTGACTTCCTCCGACTGAAAGCGGGTGATCCGACAGAGATCATCCCCCAGAACGACCTAGACAAGTCGCAAATATACTCAATTGATCTGCTCGATGAGGAGACGTTGCGCGCCGCAGGACAGGCCATCTGGACCGCGGGCCGGAAGCAGAAGTTCGTTATCGGCTCGCAAGGCGTGCAGGCGGCACTCGCGGCTTATTGGCGTTCAGAGGGTCTCTTGACGGATCCTCAGATCGAAACATCGGTCCAGGCAGTGAACAGGATTGCTGTGGTGTCTGGATCGGTTTCGCCCATGACTGCCGCACAGATCGAGCACGCGACGTCTCATGGTTTTGAGGCCATTCGGCTCGATCTTGGTCGGGTGTCAGACCAGAGTGCGTGGAATGCCGAAATTGATCTTGCGGTGCGTAAATCCAAGTCCGCTCTGTCGGAAGGTCGCGATCCCCTGGTGTTTACAGCCAAGGGTCCCGACGACCCCGCTGTCCGGCAGTTTAAAGATAAATTCTACCACGACCGGGCGACGGCTGAGGCCGCCAACGATCTCATAGGAGGCAGCCTTGGACAGATACTCGATAGGCTGATCATCGAAGCGGACTTAAGTCGTGTGGTTTTGTCGGGAGGAGACACGTCTAGCCATGCTGCGTTGAGGCTCAAAATCGACGCCTTGACCAGTGTTGCAAAGCTGGCTCCTGGCGGTCCGTTGTGCCGGGCTCATTCTGCAGACCCGTCCAGAAATGGAATCGAGATCGCAATGAAGGGCGGGCAGGTGGGATCTGTCGGCTACTTCGCGGCGGCAAGAGACGGTCAATGAAAGCTTTGCCTCGCTTAGATCCGTGAGGACGGAGCGTGTGCCGGTGTAATTCCGGTAAATTTTGGAGTTTGGGAGGAATGACATGCCAGACGAGAATGAAACAAGAGTTGCACTTGTGACCGGTTCCGCAATGGGCATCGGATTTGCGATTGCGCACCAACTCGCGTTGGATGGCTTTGCGGTTATCATTGCCGACATCAACAAGGAAGCCGCAGAAAAAGCTGCGGATGAACTGAGAGCCGCCAGGCTTAACGCGCAGTCAGTCGTGATGGATGTCGGCAATCCCGCTTCGATCGTGGAGGCGTTCAAAGCTGTTGAGGCCGAACATGGTCGCTGCGATGTCCTCGTCAATAACGCCGGCATCGCCAAGACATTTCCATTTATCGACTTTCCTTACGAATACTGGGCTGCAACGATCAACATCAACGTAACGGGGTCACTGTTGTGCAGTCAGCATGCCGCGCGTCTCATGCGCAGGTCCGGTTGGGGCAGGATCATCAATATTGCGTCTGTGGCGGGCGAGCGTGCCGTGGGACATGGCCGGACCGCATACGGTGTGTCAAAGGCGGCTGTCATTGGCCTGACCAGGCAGATGGCTGCCGAACTGGCGACCTACGGCATTACCAGTAATGCCGTTGCGCCCGGACCGGTCGATACCCCTTTGACCGAGGCTCTGCATTCCCCGGAGTTCAGGGCCACTTACACGGCAGCCATTCCGGCAAGGCGGTATGGGAAGCCGAGTGAGATTGCGTCAACCGTATCGTTTCTGGCGTCCGAGGGCGCAAGTTATGTCAACGGTGCGGTCATTCCCGTAGACGGTGGCTTTCTCGCGGCCGGGGCGCTCCCGGCTTAAGTCGGGCAGTTTGAAATGAGCATCGGTGTGGCGTAGGGCCATTTTGGGAAGAGGAGCCCTCGGTTTCCGGCACATCGCTCGACGTAGAATACGCATGAAACAACATTCAACAAAAAGCGACGTGCAATACCTGGGAGGTAGGGCGCGCAGAAGGAGTGTGCCTCATGGAAATGCAATTCAGACAAAGTCCTTCGTCAATGCCGTTCTTCAAGACGATGCAAAAAGTCCCAGCTGGCATGATGTTGATCCCGCTTATACTGGGGGTACTCATCAACACATTTGCACCGGACGCGCTACGAATTGGCGGTTTCACCCAAGCATTGTTCAAAGACGGTGCGCTGGCTCTGATCGGGCTGCTGATTTTTGCGACCGGTGCGCAAATCACTGGCAGCCATAGCGGCAAGGCAGCCGCCGCCACCACCGGGGTGGTGCTACTGTGCAAGACCCTCATCCCAGCGGCAATCGCAGTAATGCTAGGCCTTATATTTGGGCTTGAAGGGTTCTGGGGAATATCGATCCTGGCCTTGCTTGCGATTATGGGCAACAGTAACGGAGCCCTGTGGCTGGCTTTCGCCGGCGAGTATGGCGACGAACGAGACACGGGTGCCTATGTCGCCAGCGCCTTCGATGATGGTCCGTTTCTCGCCATGATCTTTCTGGGCGCATCCGGCCTCGGGCAGATCCCGTTCATGGCTCTCGTTGCGGCGATTGTCCCGTTTGCTCTGGGTCTGATCATCGGCGCTGTCGATCGCGAGTGGACCCGTGTACTCGATAGCGTGCCGAGCATCACTATCCCGTTCATGTCCTTTGCCGTTGGAACCGGCATCAGCTTGGGCACAGTACTGACGGGTGGAGTTCAGGGCCTATTCCTTGGCGTTGGCGTCGTTGTTTTCACAGGCGGGCTCACTTACCTCGGCTATCGCTTTTTGTTGCGCCGTGGTTCGAAGAGCGGCGTTGGCTTTGCGGCAGGTACAACTGCCGGCAACGCTGTTGCCGTCCCTATGGCCGTCGCCGTCGCCGACCCCCGCTTCCTGCCCTTCGTCGAATCGGCCACCGCGCAAACTGCGACAGCAGTTCTGGTGACTGCCATCCTTGCACCAATTGTAGCCTCGTGGGTACTCAAACGCTCCGGCGGGCTCACTGTGCACGATCCGATGGCGGCGAGCGTGGCGTAACGAGCCTTTGTGGGAAAAACGGGTGCCTGGTTTCACTCCCGAAATCATGTCATCGCACCAGTCAAACGCGCTGCCAGCCAGCGCGTTTCAAACAGCGATCTTCAGGTCGAGGATCCTGGTCAGGAGCAGCAAGAAACGAGGCCTGAACCAGGAGCCTTTTATGACATTTCATTGACATGTCAGTGGGATTTCACTATAATTTATAGGGGGATTTTTGCGGTCGGGCAGGGAGTGGCTCGGTCCGGCTCAAAATCTGAGACAATAAATGAGGTTGCTACACTGGCACGTCTGGATGTGGCGCAGCTTGGTAAGCTTAGGCCGGAAGACGCCATCGTGAGAGGTTGCCTTGGCACCGTTGATGGCCCTGTGACCGCCGCCGACAGGCTAGTCGTGCTCGCATGAGAAAAGCCTGACAAAACGGTGACGCCGATTTCGCGGCGGTGCCCAGACAAATGTACATCATTCGCTGGAGGAGGAGCCGCGACATGAGTGCTGAGGTAATTAAAGCAAGTATGCCCCCTGATGATTTGAGCGGCGAAAAATTTGCCGCCAGAGTCTCGGGCATCGATAAAAAATTCGGCGTGGTGCACGCACTGAAAGGTGTTTCCATTTCGTTTCGTCGTGGCGATGTTCACGCGATCGCGGGCGAAAACGGCGCTGGTAAATCAACGCTCATGAAGATTTTGTCGGGCGTGATCGGCGGCTACGACGGATATATCGAAATCGGAGGCGAGCGCTGTCGCTTTGACGGCATCCGCGATGCTGAAAGGCACGGCGTGTTTCTGGTTCCACAGGAACTCAATGTCGTGCCAGAGCTGCGGGTTGGTGAATACCTGTTCCTCAATCGGGAACCTCGCCGCTGGGGCATGGTGGATACAAGGACGCTGTGGTCAGACGCGGTCCGCTGGCTGGCAGTCTTCAAACTCGACCTGTCTCCGTTGCTACGCATGGGCGAGTTGAGCACGCACCAGCAGCAACTCGTTAGCATCGCCCGGGCCATGACCCAAGGCGTGAAACTGCTCATCCTCGATGAGCCGACGTCGAACCTGACCGAGCGTGAGACCGAACTGATGTTCGAGCAGATTTCCGATCTGCACACGCACGGCGTGACCGCCATCTACATCTCTCACCGGCTCCACGAGTTCGAGCGCATCGCAAACGCGGTGACAGTGATGCGCGACGGCGCGGTCGTCGATCACTTCCGCCTCCAGGGGCAATCGGATACACCACGTCGCGTCGTTCAGGCCATGGTCGGGCGAGACCTCACGGAGATGTATCCCAAGCTCGCTGTCGTAGCTGGAAAGTCAAAATTATCTCTGCGGGAATGGACCATTCCAAATCGCGGGCCGGGGCGTGCCAATCTCGTTGAAAATCTCAATCTCGATGTCCGCGCAGGCGAGGTCCTCGGGATATTCGGCCTGCTCGGTTCCGGAGCCTTCGACCTGACGAGCTCGCTCTTCGGGGCCCACGAGGCGAAGGTGCGGGGTAGGATGGAGATCGACGGCCGGGCCGTCAGCGTCGTAAGTCCCAGAGACGCCATTCGCAGCGGCATCGCATACATTCCCGCCGAGAGAAAACGCGACGGGCTGATTGAAGCTCACTCGATCACGAGCAATATGACCCTGGCCGCACTCAGTCGTCTCACGCACTTCGGTGTTCTCGACCGCTATGCCGAACTGAAGCGCGTGCAGCAGTATGTGACGAGCCTCAAGGTCAAGTGTGGGTCTGTCGAACAGCCGATTTCGCAGCTTTCGGGCGGAAATCAGCAGAAGGTCGTTGCGGCGAAATGGCTGCTCACCGCACCGGAGGTTTTTATACTCGAAGAGCCGACGCGAGGCGTGGACATCAATGCACGCGTCGATTTCTACGCGCTTATCAACGACCTCGCTGCGGCGGGCAAGGCAATCATCATCGTTTCCACCGATTTGCCGGAGGTGCTGGGCATGTCGGACCGTGTGCTGGCCATGCTCGAGGGGAGGATCGTGCGTGAATGGCCCCGGGGCGGGGCAACGGAGGAGGATGTAATGACAGCGGCTGCAGGTGGATCCAGGCAATGAGCATGAGCGCGAGGACAACACTGACGGCACAAACGACAACGAACAAGGGAGGGACATTCCGGAATCTGCCAGAAATGATGTCTCATGGCGAGCTTCGGCTGCTGCCGCTGATCATCGTTCTGATGGTGGTCTGGATGGTGATGCAGTATCTCACTGGCGGGCTCTTTCTCAGTGCACGCAACCTTACCAATTTGAGTGGCCAGGTCGCCATCACCGCACTGCTGACGTCCGGGGCCGTCTTGATAATGATCCCGGGCTTCATCGACCTTTCGCTAGGCGCGACCGTTGCTGCCGCAGCCGTGGTAGCCGCAATGGCTGGGGCTCAGTTCGAGCTTCCGCTTTGGCAGACCATCGTGGTCACCTTGGGCTTCGGCTTGGTTATCGGTCTTTGGCACGCTTTTTGGATCGCGTGGATGAAGGTGCCTTCCTTTATCGTGACCCTGGGCAGTCTGCTGGCCATACGCGGCTTATCGCTCGTCATCACCAATGCCGAGACGATATCGCCGAGCCCGGATATCCTTGTGATCTCGGACACGTCCTTGTCGGCAACGCTGAGTATCGCCGTCTTGATGGGCTTCTGGCTTGCCTTTGCACTGCTGCAGTTGCGGGAATGGAGGGCTCGGACGCAGGCTGGCATCCAGTCGTCATTTCTTTCGGTCGTCGGCATACCGGTGACGTCTGTCGGGATCTTTGCATGCGGTGTCATGGTCGTGGCCGTCAGCTACAGAGGTTTACCTCTTCCGGTGGTTTTCGTTCTGGCGGTTGTCGCCCTGACCGGCTGGCTGCTGCGTTACACTGCGTTCGGCCGACGGCTGTACGCCATCGGCGGCAATCGCCAAGCGGCCTTGCTCGCCGGGATCAATATTCGGGCACATGTCTCGATGGTATTCGCTTTCATGGGGCTGCTCTACGGTTTGGCCGGGCTTGTTCTGGTTGCGCGTCTCGACAGCGCGCCGCCAGGCGCAATGCAGGGGCTCGAACTTAACGTCATCGCCGCAGCCGTGATCGGCGGAACCAGCCTCATGGGTGGCAGGGGAACCGTGGCTGGTGCGGTCATCGGCGCAATCCTGATGGAAAGCTTGTCCAACGGTATGAGCCTCATGAACCTGCCGTCTGCCTACCAGTCCATCACTGTCGGTCTCGTACTTCTCTTTGCAGTTTACGCAGATATGCGCGGACGCGGCGGAAGATTTGGAGACTGATCGAAGCAATCTTCGACAACATGCTGGCTATCGAATTGTCGCCGATGAAGTGCGACAGAAACTGGGAGAGAGAAACATGACAGACAAAGTGGAGAAGTCCGGCATCACACGCCGGCACACGCTCGGCATCGCCGGTGCAGGTTTGCTGGCAGCGCTGGTGAACTTCAAGGCCGTTCATGCTCAAGACAAGAAACTGAAGGTCGGCTTGATCATGCCGAATTACGATCAGCTTCGCTGGAAGAACGCCGACCAGGCATTCTTCGAGAAGCAGGCTGCCGAACTGGGTATCGAGGTCCTTGCCCAGGCCTCCAACGCGTCGGAATCGCTGCAGGCGAGCCAGGTTGAGAACATGCTCACGCAAGGCATCGATGTTCTCGTCCTTACCCCGGTCAATGCGAACGCGGCCAACGCGCTGATCCGCAAGGCCAAGCAGGCCAGCGTTCCGGTTATCAACTACAACTTCCTGATCAATAAGGGCGACGTTGTCTGCTTCCTTGGCCGTGATGCGGTGGAAATGGGCGAAAAAATTGCCCAGGCCGTTGTAAGCGCCCACCCGAAGGGCAACTATGTAATCGCCGCCGGCGAGGAATCGACCAGCGTTGCCAAAGAGACACGTCAGGGCTTCCTCAACGTGCTCAAACCCTTTCTGGACAAGGGGGACATCAAGCTGGTGTCTGACCAGTTCAACAAGAATTGGTCGACCGACAGCGCGCGTGCGCAGGTTGAGAACGCTCTGACGAAGAACAATAACGATGTCGTCGCCGTCCTTTGCGGCAACGACGGCACCGCCTACGGAGCCGTCCAGGCCCTGCAGGCACAAGGGCTCGGCGGCAAGGTCTTCGTCACAGGTGTCGATGCCGAGCCACGCGCACAGGAACTCATAAAGCAGGGCCTGATGGCGCTGTCCAACTTCACGGCCTTCGACCAGATGGGCGTCGAGGCTGCCAAGGCCGCCTTTGCGGTGGGGCAGGGCAAACCGATCGAAGCCTCCGCCACGGTTAACAATGGCCTCAAGGATGTGCCCTGGATCAAGATCCTGAACTTCAATGTCACCAAGGACAATCTCGATCAGGCTAGCAAGGACTTTCCTTGGTGGTTCGCCAAACAGGGTTGAACCCTTGCAGATCCTCAGGCGCCCCACGGCGCCTGAGGTAAACCTGGAAGAGTAAAATGCTTGTCACGGAAGAAGACGCTGCGTGGAGACGATCGTGAACAACCAGTTGAATCATGCCGGAAACCAGTCCGGTCTTGCCACCCAGCTCGGAGCGATGCTTAGAAGTATGCGAGTCGTGGATTTGTCGCCGACGCTTGAGCGTGGAATTCCAAACTGGCCGATGCATCCGCCGCTCGTGATCGACAAGGCGAGACTGAAGGCGCGCGATGGATATTACAGCCAGTTGCTGATGATTTCTGAACATACCGGCACGCACGTCGACGCGCCTGCGCATTTTCACGATGACCTTATGCACATGACAATCGATACCTTCCCACCAGACGTGCTTATTGCGCCCGCAGTGCTCTACGATTTTTCGGACAAGAATCTCCAGCCAGGAGATTTGATTTCTTTGGACATGGTGAAAACCTACGAGGCGGAAAAAGGCGTGCAGGTCGGAGAGGGCGAAATTCCGCTGATCAACTTCGGTTGGATGCAGCGTTACTGGCGAACCGACGATCAGAGCACCTGGTTTGTCAAAAACGCTCCCGGTATCCAGGAGGATGCGATCATCTACTTCAAGGAGAGAGGCATACGGGCGATCGGCTGCGATACCGTTGCGTGCGATATGGCCGTGATCGATGGTGTCGGCCAAGAGACAACAGGGCACACCACCCACTGGTTGCCAAACGGCATTTTGATTATAGAGATGCTCACGAACCTCCATCAGCTTTCTCTGCGCAGCCTCTTTGTTGCCACTCCTATGAAAATCAAGGAAGGTTCGGGGTCGCCAATTCGTCCCGTCGCTTTCTGTGAACCGTGAAACGTGCTCTTATTCAAGTCAGCAGTTGGCAGCTTTTCTTGAACGCGCGTTAGTTCAATTTACGGGTTAACATTCGCGGCGTCTGCAATCGAAACTGATATTGCTTGGCAGATTGTGAAGGAGAACCTGCATGAAACACAATTCTAGCCCCGGTTACGAAGATGGCGGCCCGAAGCGTGTTCTGCTGCGCGATGAAGCATACCAGACGATCAAAGAGTTCCTGCTCACCGAAGAGTCTGAAGAGGTCCTATCAGAACGAGCGCTTGCATCGCGGTTCAAGCTGGGTCTAGCGCCCGTGCGATCTGCAGTTGAACGTCTTCGGGCGGAGGGATTGCTAACGGCGATGATAAACAGCGGTCTCCGTCTCCCGGAAATCACTGCCCGTGAAATTTTGGATTTCTATGAGATGCGGATGGTGATCGAGGTGCATGTCGTCGCCTCGCTCACAGGCAAACTTTCGGATGATCAATTAAAACAACTGTACGCGATACTGGACGAGCAGGATATCTGCGCAGAAACACGCAATACGAACCGCTACCACGAGCTTGATCTGGACTTTCATACAACGCTTGCCGAGCTGCATGGAAATTCCGAGATGGTTCGGACCCTGCAACAGATGCGCGACAAAATGTACAGGCTTTCTCGGCGCCTGCACCGAATTCATCCCGAGCGGCTGAGTTTGAACGCGCAACAGCACAGGGCGATTGTAGATGCAATTCGCGAAGGCGAGATCGATAAGTCGCGCAAGAGTATGCAGGCGCATCTGGCCTGGGGACGTGCATTCACCCTCGATCCCAACGGGCGAATGGGAGGGGACTGGCAGCGACTAACGGTCGCTGCAGGCTGACCTTGAACTGGCGAAGTCGGGTCTCAGCGAGGGTAAGGCCGATCTGTTAGCCTTCGGCCACCACTTCACCACGATCTATAGCGGTGGCGCCGAGGGCTACACCGATTATCCCGCCGCAATCGTCTCGGCCGACGCCTGATCCGGAGTAGCAGCATCATGAAGGCTTTCATTCTCGACCGCTACGGCAAGAAGCAGGTGCTGCGTCTCGGCGACATGCCTGAACCCGTGCCCGGTCCCGACGACGTGCCGGTCGAGGTTGAGGCGGCCGGCCTCAACATCCTCGACTCCAAGATCCGGGATGGCGCGTTCAAGCCGATCCTTCCGTACAAGACGCCACGGAGTTGTCACATTATCGAGCGGAGAACAAACGACCGCGGTGCTGCCTGAGATCAGGCAATGGCACTCGTCACTATTTTCCAGTGCGCCATGGCGCGGACACAATGAATGTGAGTGGCGAGAGCAGAGCGGCTGCGATGCTGTGCGACGAAGAGATTTCGGATGGCGATGGAAACCACAACCTCATCGAGGTGCCAGACGTGGCAGCGCATCCATGTCAGCGCGCAGACCGATCACCCTGCCGGGCGACTGATTCCGACCGTGGAGAACGCCGACAACACCGCTCCTGCCGACCCCCTCTGTAACCTAGTCGCAGCCAAAGGTGCGCAGCTTGTCGGCCACGAAAGATGCAGTGCGCGGAAGCTCGTAACCAAGCTCCGGGTTGGCATGCAGATCACGACGCCAGGCGGTGATTTCATCATGCATGGATGCAGTCCAGTTTACATCGACCGTCATTGAATGGCCTCAAAAATTGAAGTGCTGCACGACGCCCTCAGTTTTCCGGTGGCCATTGCTGGGCGGCGTGCAGGACACGCAGGATGCGCACCGTCAGGGGATCTTCCGTGTACACAACGATGTAATTTGCCCGCACAATCATTTCCCGCGTACCTTCGACCCGGCCGGGCCGGTAAAGTCGGGGGTGCTCCGGCAGCTTCGCGGCTTTGGTCTCGATATCGTCTTTCAATTTTTGCGCGGCGTCAGGATTGTCGTCAGAGACGTAATCGACAATCGCCAGCAGATCGGCTCGAGCCGTTTCCGACCATTCAAGCTCGGGCACGGCGCTTCCTGTCGATCAACGCTTGTGCCTCGTCCATGACTTGCTGATGCGGCACGCCTGGTCGAGTATCGGCCAGAGCCTCGCGCACCTTCGCGCGGAACCATTCGTCATGGGCTTCCGGGTCGGTCGTCAGGCCGGCCGGCAAGCCGCCCTCCTTGGCGACGCGGGTTAGGAAGATCCGCACGGCGTCCGAGACGGACAAGCCAAAATTGGCAAGCGTTTCGGTGGCGTCGGCCTTGAGCTTGTCGTCTACTCGAATATGCAGCATGGATGTGTGTGCGGCCATCGCCATTTCTCCTAATGTCGGCGCTGACGCAATTATGTATCTCAATTGAGACATATTCAAGGGCCTGCCATCCCTGGGGTCGGAACAAGATGGGGTGGTTGCCGTCCTCCCCCTCACGGCATTGCAATATGCCAAGATGATGTGGTTGTAGCCCACAGGACGGAGAAGACGGCAAAATGAAAGACACGATGATCGGGGTGGATATGGCAAAGAATGTTTTCGTACTGCACGCAGCAACGATGGCGGGCGAAGTACGGTATCGAAAGAAACTGTCACGAGGACAGTTTCTCCGCTTCCTATCGGAACAGCCGCCAGCGATTGTGATTATGGAAGCCTGCGGTAGCGCCCATTACTGGGTCCGTGAGTTGGTCAAAGTGGGGCACGAGGTCAGGCTGATTGCTCCGCAATATGCCCGCCCTTTCGTGAAGCGCCAGAAGAACGACGCCGCCGATGCTGAAGCAATCGTCATCGCGGCCCGTCAGCCCGAGATGCGTTTCGTCCCGCCCAAAACTGCGGATCAGCAAGCTCGGGCGGTTCTGTTCCGGGCGCGCTGTCAAGCGACACGAGGAATTGACCCCTTTGTCGATATCAGGAATTGACCCCCTTCACTGGTTTGTCGTTTCGTTGGTTTCAAGCGGCGCTTTTCGCGAAGGCGGTAGCTGTCGCCCCGGATGGTGATCACCGTCGAGTGGTGAAGCAGGCGGTCCAATATCGCCGTGGCGACAACAGCGTCCCCAAAAACACTTCTGAACCGCACCGGGTTTGCCGGAGGCTTCAACTCATGAGAGATTGGAGCCGATATGAGCAAGACAACGAACAAGTTTTCACCTGAAGTCCGTGAGCGTGCGATCCGCATGGTTCTGGATCACGAAGCAGAACACCCGTCGCGGTGGGCTGCCGTTTCATCTATGGCCACCCGAGCCGCCACTCGCGTTCGCCCGCTGTTAATTTAGCCGGAAACAATAGGAAAGTTGGGCATGATACCCCTCGGTAAGCCAATCGAACAAACTCTGGGGGTCGGCGCCCTACTTCTCCTTGCGTTCGGCTGCGCTCTCGTGCTTCAGCCCTTCCTCTCAGCTATCCTGTGGGCGGCGGTGATCTGTTTCTCGACATGGCCGGTCTACAGGAGGTGCGAGCGAGCAGTCGGTGGCAATAAAAGCGTGGCCGCCGCCATGATGACGTTGCTGGTCGCCCTCGTTCTGGTCGCACCGTTCGCCGTGATGGTGCCGACGTTGACGGACAACGTAGGCAACCTGCTCGCGGCTGTGAACCAGGTTCTCGAACAAGGCCCTCCGACGCCGCCGCGCTGGGTCGCAGGACTCCCGGTAATCGGCGGGAACCTGGCTGCCTATTGGGAGAGCTTGGCCCACAATGCGCCCGCGTTCACCATTGAACTCAAGAAGCTGATCGGCCCCGCCACAAACTTAGCAGTAGCCAGCGGGGCGGTGCTCGGCGCCGGGCTCCTCGAACTCGGGCTGAGCGTATTCATCGCCTTTTTCTTCTTCCTTCACGGCCGACGGATGGCAGCCCACGTGCGCGCAGTCGGCGAAAGATTCGCCGGCCCCCGGGTCCGAGAGCTGCTCACGGTCGTGGGCGCGACCGTCAAGGGAGTCATTTACGGCTTGATCGGCACGGCCCTCGCCCAAGCCGTCCTGGCCGGCATTGGTTTCTGGATTGCCGGTGTGCCTCAGGCGCTGTTGCTTGGGGCGCGAGTGTGGCCCTTGTCCGGCAGCTTGACAGTAACATTACTCCCAAAATTTCTCCATGGGACAAGTAACGTATCCTTGGGCGTGGTTTAATACCAGCGTCCTCGCCCGTAAAATCCGCCGCCTAGCAGAATAACTATCAGAAGTATGATGAGAAGCGTGGTGATATCCATGTACGTCTCCTAGGAGTACCTAGCACGGTGCTTTTCTCGTGATTGTACTCGAACGTTGTACAACGTTTAGCACCCGGTTTTGTTCCATTTTAAGCGGCGCGTGATACCGCTGACGTGAGTTCGTTATCCTCGACTCAACCAAGCTCACGAACGCACGTGATCGATCGACTCCTTGGCCCGGTGACGACGCCGAGATAAGAGACACCAAGGGGTCGGATGGACGCATGGACACGAAACGAGGTGGCGACTCCACCGTAGCCTTCGTGAGCGAGAGATGCGCGCAGCCCATCTGGTCGGCCGCCCTCGGTTGCAATTACGATTCCCGGCGATGCATCGCCGCACCTATATTTTAGCGAAGTCCTCGACCTGCGCCCTGATCGCGGCCTCGGTCGGCAGACGTTCCATCGAACTTGCACCGTAGAAGCCGTCGCAACGCTTGCAGTGGGCGAGCACATAGGCGGCATCCGCGGGCATGGCGATCGGGTCGTTGTTTTCAGGAATAAGTCGATTGGGTCATGTGGTCGGTTCAGCCGTGCAGCCTGCGCAGCATTGTTCCAAGCCGGCTTCCGG